>Ga0335083_10003964_pt1 | contig 19005 bp, 15 predicted proteins | sample Lox_Sample_42_FD_206716 | JGI IMG/M metagenome (GOLD analysis project Ga0335083, IMG submission 206716) | Soil microbial communities from Loxahatchee National Wildlife Refuge, Florida, United States - Lox_Sample_4.2 | ecosystem: Environmental > Terrestrial > Soil > Wetlands | place: USA...
GGGCGCACCAGCAGGAGCCCCGCCAAAAAGCCGCCCACGTGCGCCATGATCGCGACGCCGCCGGTCTCGAGGCTGCTCATCGGGCCGAAGCCCGTCCAGAGTTGAATCGCGAACCACGCGCCGATGACGAGCCACGCCGGCAGCATGATGAACGGCCCGAGGAAAAATAAGAGCGGCGGTGGGATCAGCATCGTGATCGGCGCGGACGGGTAGAGCACCACGTACGCGGCGAGCACCCCGGCGATGGCTCCCGACGCGCCGACCATCGGCGTCGGGCTCGCCGGGTTCGTGAGGACCTGCGCCGCGGCGGCGGCGATGCCGCAGAGGAGATAGAAGACGACGTAGCGGAAGTGCCCGAGCGCGTCCTCGACGTTGTCGCCGAAGATGTAGAGGAAGAGCATGTTGCCGGCGAGGTGGAGCCAGCCGCCGTGCATGAACATGCTGGAAAAGACGGTGAACGCCTCGCCCGGCACGTCGTTCATGATGCGCGTCGGCACGAGCCCGTAGCCGGGCACGAGCCACGACTGGCCGCCCTGGGCCGCGTCGATCCGGAACTCGACCACGAAGACCGCGATGTTCAGGGCGAGCAGGCAGTAATTCACGAACGGAGTCGTTCGCGTCGGGTTGCGGTCTCCGATCGGCAGCACGCCTGCACCGTAGCCCGGAACCGGCGACCGGGCATGCTAACGTCGCGTCCAATGCTTGTCGTTGGGCGACGCTGGTTTCGGGCGACCGCTCTTGCCGTCGTCCTCGCCGGCTGTGGAGGCTCGAACTTCGACGGCCACGTTTACCGGCGCGGCGATCTGGCGTTTCGCGTGGGCCCGATCCCGCCCGCGTGGCGCAGCATCGAAGCCGACGGCGCGCTCATCGCGTTTCGCGACGATCCGGCCGAAGCCACCATTGCGCTGAACGGCCGTTGCGGTCTCGACGGCGACGACGTGCCGCTCGAAGCGCTCACGCACCATCTCTTCTTGCACTTCACCGACGCGACGCTCGTGAAACAAGAGCGGTTCGAGCTCGCGGGCCGCGCGGCGCTCCGCACCGAGCTCACCGCCGCGCTCGACGGCGTGCCGATGCATTACGTCGTCGTCGTGCTGAAAAAGAACGCGTGCGTCTACGATTTCATGTTCGTGAACCCCGAGGGGCGCACGAGCGGCACCGAAGCGTTCGAGCGCTTCGTCAACGGCTTCGAGACGCTCGGATGACGACTTCGTCTTCGCCCGAGAGCGCGCCGTCGAGCATGCGCCCGAGCGTGTGGCCGCCGCCGCCGCCGCGCGGCCTCGTGGCCCGCATCGGCGACTGGGCGGTGCAGTTCCTCGAGCACTTGGGCGCTGTCACGAACATGTTCACGGGCGCGGTGCGCGCCGGCTTCCGCCGTCCGTTCGAGGGCAAGGCGATCCTCGCGCAGTTCGAAGCGCTCGGCGTCGCGTCGTGCGGCATCGTCGTCGTGACGAGCATCTTCATCGGCATGGTGATGGCCGTGCAGTTCGCGTTCGGCCTGCGCAAATTCGGCGGCATGGAGTACACCGGCCGCGTCGTCGCTCTGAGCTTCGCGCGCGAGCTCGCGCCGTCACTCACCGCCATCATCGTGGGCGGCCGCATCGGCTCCGGCATGGCCGCCGAAGTCGGCGCCATGAACGTGACCGAACAGATCGACGCGGTGCGCGCGCTCGGCGCCGATCCGCTGAAGAAGCTCGTGTGGCCGCGGCTCGTCGCTTCGGTGTTCGTGATGCCCGTCTTGAGCGCGTTCGCGCTGGTGCTCGGCTTCAGCGGCGCCATGGCGATCACGGACATCGAATTCCACATCAGCGCGCCGTTCTTCTTGAACAGCGCGCTCTCGGTGGTGACCATGGCCGACTTCGTCGCAGGGATGGCGAAAACGCCGTTCTTCGGCGCCATCATCGCGCTCGTCGGCTGTCACTTCGGCATGATTACGAAAGGCGGAACGGTGGGTGTCGGCAATAGCACCACACGATCCGTAGTCACGATTTCGATCGCAATTTTGATCGCGGATTTCTTCTTGACGAAGCTCGCGATTCTGCTCTGGCCCTCGTCCTGAGTCGCGCGCTGGGTCCGTCCTTGACCGGACTCGATCCGCTTTCTAAGCTTGGCTCCATATGACGACGACGCGTGATGCGGAGAACACGCTTCGCCTCTTCACGGTGGCCGAGGTGAATGCGCTGATTCCGTCGTTGTCCGCCCTGGTCGGCGAGCAGCTGCGCGAGCAGAGCGACATCGAACAAGGTCTCGGTGAGCTCACGCGTCTCACGGGCCGCGCGCCGCGCAGTCTCGCGTCGAACCCCGACGACGCGAGCGAGGTGAGCCGCCTGAAGCAGGCGCTGCGCGAGCGGGTGCGCCGGTACGAAGCGGGCTGGACCGAGGTGCAGAAGCTCGGCGGCGTCGTGAAGGATCCGCGCACCGGGCTCGTCGATTTTTACGGCCGCATCGAGGGGCGCACCGTCTGGCTCTGCTGGCGCTACGGCGAGGAGAGCATCGGCTACTACCACGACCTCGACGCCGGCTTCGCCGGGCGCCGCGCGCTCACTCCCGCCGTGCGCCGCGCGCTCGTCAACTGACGCGGGCGCGCGCGGGGCGCATGGACAAGAGCGCCGCCCGCGCCGCCATCGCCGAGTTCCTGCGGGCGCTCGGGCGCGACGCGCGGACGGAGCCGGAGCTCTTGCACACGCCCGAGCGCGTGGTCGACGCGTTCGCCGACGAGCTCCTCGTGGGCTACACGGTGGATCTCCGCGCGCTCGTGCTCGAAGGCTCGACGCTCGCGACGACGCCGTCCGGCATCGTGGCGCTGCGCGAGCTCGCCGTGGCCACGGTGTGCCCGCATCACCTCATGCCCGGCATCGGCCGCGCGAACGTCGTGTATCGCCCGGGCGAACGCGTGCTCGGCCTCGGCGCCATCGCGCGCTTGGTCGACGCGTGCGCCCGCCGCCTCGTGCTCCAGGAGACGATCGCCGAAGACGTCGTGGGCGCGTTCCTCGAGCACGCCGGGGCCCGCGGCGCCTACTGCGACGTGACGCTCGTTCACGGCTGCTTGAGCGCGCGCGGCGCGTGCCAAGCGAACGCGCGCGCGACGTCGATCGTTCGGCGCGGCGAGCTCAGCGAAGGCGACGTGCTGCTCGCGCTCGGCGCGCGTCAGGTCGGGCCCGCATGAAGCTCGCGGTCGTCACCGGGGCGAGCCGCGGCATCGGGCGCGCGACTGCCCTCGAGCTCGCGCATCGCGGCTTGGGGCTCGCGCTGGTCGGGCGCGCGTCGCCCGCGCAAGACGAAACGGTGGAGCTTGCGCGCCGGCGCGGCTCGCCGTCCGTGCGGGCGTTCGCGTGCGATCTCGCGGACGCGGTCGCGACGGAGCGCATCGGCAGCGAGCTTGCCGCGCTCGGACCGCCCGACGTGCTGGTGCACAACGCGGGCGTCGCGCCGCGCGTCGCCGTCGAGGCGACGGCCACGGCCGTGTGGGAAGAGACGCTGCTCGTGAATTTGACGGCGCCGTTCTTGCTGACGCGCGCGCTCGTGCCGGCCATGCGCCGCGAAGGCAAAGGGCGCATCGTGTTCGTGGGCAGCATTTCGTCGACGCTCGGTACGGCGCGCCAAGCCGCCTACGTGGCGTCGAAATGGGGTCTCGTCGGGTTCATGAAGAGCCTCGCCGAGGAGCTCAAGGACACCGGCGTCGTCACGCTCGCCGTGTTGCCCGGTTCGACCGCCACGCGCATGCTCGAGGGCAGCGGCTTCGAGCCGCGCATGAGCGCCGAGGACGTCGCAAAGACGATCGTGCACTTCGCGCTCGACGCTCCCGCGGCGCACGCGGGTGGCGTGGTCGAGATGTTCGGCGTCTGAATTCGGAGGGCCCGCCACACCCGCTTTTCTCTACCGTTGCTCCCTTCCGGGCCTGGCGGGGTTCAAGCTGCGCTGTTGGCGGACCCGCCCGCTCAGTATCATCTCCGGCGGGATTTGCGAGGATTTTTCGCGGGCGGTCCGCGTTTTTGGGCCCAAAGCCGGTACGCTCGGGGCATGGGCCGAGATGCGGACGCGTTCGAGGCGCTCGAAGCGAGGAATCAGGCGGCGCTCGCGGGCGGCGGCGCGGCGCGCGTCGAGCGGCAGCACGCGGCCGGCAAGCTCACGGCACGCGAACGCATCGAGCGGCTGCTCGACCCGGAGAGCTTCGTCGAAATCGGGCGCTTCGTCACGCATCACGCGACGGATTTCGGGATGGCGGAGCAGCGCGTCCCCGGCGACGGCGTGGTCACGGGCTACGGCGACGTCGACGGGCGGCGCGTGTTCGTGTTCGCACAGGACTTCACCGTGTTCGGCGGGTCGCTCGGCGCGGCGCACGCCGAAAAGATCGTGCGCATCATGGATCATGCGCTCCGCGTGGGCGCGCCGATCGTCGGACTGAACGACTCGGGCGGCGCGCGGATCCAGGAGGGCGTCGAGTCGCTCGGCGGCTACGCGGACATTTTCCTGAAGAACACGCTCGCGAGCGGCGTCGTGCCGCAGCTTTCGTGCGTGATGGGGCCGTGTGCGGGGGGCGCGGTGTACTCGCCGGCGATCACCGACTTCATCTTCATGGTCGAAAAGTCGAGCTACATGTTCATCACGGGCCCCGACGTGATCCGCGCGGTCACGCACGAGGAGGTGACGAAGGAAGCGCTCGGCGGAGCCGCGACGCACGCGGGCAAGAGCGGCGTCTGTCACTTCACGGCGCCGGACGACGACGCCTGCCTCGCGCAGGTGCGCGAGCTCCTCGGGTTCTTGCCGGCGAACAACGCCGAGGATCCGCCGCGCCGCGCGAGCACGGACCCGGTCGACCGCGACGCGCCGGAGCTCGACACGCTGATCCCGAGCGAGAGTCAGCGCCCGTACGACATGCGGCGCGTGATCGCCGCGGCGGTCGACGACGGCGAGCTCTTCGAGGTGCATGCGGCCTTCGCGCAAAACGTCATCGTCGGGTTCGCGCGCATCGGCGGGCGGCCGGTCGGCGTCGTCGCGAATCAGCCGGCCGTGCTCGCCGGCGTGCTCGACATCGACGCGAGCGTGAAAGCGGCGCGCTTCGTGCGCTTTTGCGACTGCTTCAACCTGCCGCTCGTCGTGTGGGTCGACGTGCCGGGCTTCTTGCCGGGCGTCGCGCAGGAGCACCGCGGCATCATCGCGCACGGCGCGAAGCTGCTCTACGCGTTCAGCGAGGCGACGGTGCCGAAGCTCACCGTCATCACCCGCAAGGCTTACGGCGGCGCGTACGACGTGATGAACAGCAAGCACATCCGCGCGGACGTGAACCTCGCGTTTCCGGGCGCGGAAATCGCGGTGATGGGGCCGGAAGGCGCCGTGAACGTCATGTACCGCGCCGCCATCGAAACCGCCGCCGACCCCGAGCGCGCCCGCGCCGATTTCGTCGCCGACTATCGCGCGCGCTTCGCGAGCCCGTACCGCGCCGCCGAGCTCGGCTTCATCGACGAAGTCGTCCGCCCGCGCGACACGCGCCGCCGGCTCGCGCAATACCTCGAGCTTTTGCGCACGAAGCGCGACCGCAACCCGAGTCGCAAGCACGGCAACATCCCGCTCTAATCGTGTTTGGATTTGACCGGCGCCCCGCCGCGCTCACCTCCGTCGTCCCTCCACGTCAGAGCGCCGAGGTTCGCGGCCGGGGGTGCCGGCGCACGTGGCGAACAAGCCGCCAGCACACGGTTCGTGCCGACCGCACGGACCTCACCTGCAACTTCGGTTTTCAATACCGAAATTGCAACCGAGCCGCGCGCCTTGCCCTCGAGCACCTCGATTCCCCCCGCTTCTCGATTCACCGCCGCCGCGCATGCAACTTCGGTTTTCAATACCGAAATTGCAAGTGAGCTGCTGGGCGGTCGGCGAGCCCCCGTCCCCGCGCCTCCCGAGGCGCGCGCTGCCCTGCCGTCAATCGGTGCGCGTTACGGGTCCCAGTATTCGACTTCGACGCCGCGCGGGGAACGGAAGCGCGTCATCTTGCCGGCGCGCTCGACGACGTAATCGGGGCCGACCGGCACCTTGCCGAAGCCGCCCGGCGTGTCGACGATGAGCTTCGGCAGCGCGATGCCGCTGAGCTTGCCCTGGAGCTCGCCGATCAGGCGGATGCCGGTGTCGAGCGGCGTGCGGAGGTGGGACGAACCTCGCACCGGATCGGTCTGCAAGAGGTAGTACGGGCGCGCTCGCTCGCGGACGAGGCCGCGAAAGAGCGCGGCGAGCGTCGCCGCGTCGTCGTTCACGCCGCGGAGGAGGACGCTGTGGTTCATCACCGGAAAACCGGCGTCCGCCAGGCGATTGAGCGCGCCGCGCGACTCGGGCGTGAGCTCGCGAGGGTGGTTGAAGTGCGTCATGACCCAGAGCGGGTGGTGCGGGCGGAGCGCGCCGAGGAGCTCGTCCGTGATGCGCTGGGGCAAAACGACCGGGACGCGGGTCGCCAGGCGGATCGTTTCGATGCTCGGAATGCGGCGCAGCCGCTCGACCAGAGCGAGGACGCGCTCGGTGCTCATCGCGAGCGGGTCGCCGCCGCTCACGATCACGTCGCGCACCTCCGGGTTCGCCTCGAGGTACGCGAACGCCGGCGCGAGACGCTCGTCGGAGCGCGCGCCGCCGCCCGCGCCGACCAGGCGGCTCCGCGTGCAAAAGCGGCAATACACGGCGCAGCGATCGGTCGCGAAGAGGAGCGCCCGATCCGGATAGCGGCGGATCAAGTCGGGAGCGACTTCGTGCGCTTGCTCACCGAGCGGATCGGCGAGATCGCCCGGTACGCTGCGAGCTTCGTCGGCGTGCGGCACGACCTGACGCCGAATCGGGCACGCCGGATCGCCGCGCTCTATGAGCCCGAGGTAGTACGGCGTGATGAGCAGCGGCAGACCGGCCGCCTCGGTCGCGCGCGCGCCGGCGAGCTCGGGCTCGGTGAGCTCGAGACGTGCGGCGAGCTCGTCCGTCGTGCGCACGGCGTGCTGGAGCTGCCAGCGCCAATCGCCCGCGTCCGGGCCGAGCGCCGGCAAGCTCGCGCGCGCCGTTTGGGTCACTGTGGCTGCGAAGCCGGCCTGGGCATGCCGGGCAAATGAGCCATGCCCGGCACGCGCGGGAAGCCGCCACCCGGCGGCGGCGCGATGGTGCTCGGCGCCGCGCTCGGCGGCGGCATCGGCATCTTCTCGAGTGCCGCGTCGTCCACCTTCACGGGGAAGCGCTGGCGCAGATCTTTTTCGAGCGCCTTCTGCTGCTCGTCGACGTGCGACTGCACCACCGCGGTGCGAATCGCGCGTTGAGCCTCCTCGAAACTGCGCTCGCGGCTGTCCGTCTTGCTCGTCACGCGGAGGACGTAGAATTTCTTGTCGGCCTCGACGACGGTCGGAAACGTGTCGCCCACGTTCGCGACCTTGAACGCCGCTTCGCGCACCGGGTCGGGCACGCGCGGGTTCGCACCGCGCGGATTGTTCGGCGGCCCGACGATGCCGAGATCGCCCGCGAGCTCGGGCGGCGCGTTCGGCAGCGTGCGCGCGCCGCGTTGCGTGGAGAACTGATCGACGAGCGCGCCCCACTCGGTCGGACTCGCCTTGAGCGCCTTCGCGAGCACGGGTTTCGCGGCCGCGGCCGTGTCGAGTACGATCGCCGAAACGCGCCGGCGCTCGGGCTCCGCGAACTCGTCCTTGTGCGCGTCGTAGTAGGCGTGAAGCTCGGCGTCCTGGATGTCGTTCGCGGCGGGCGCGTTCTTGCGCAGGTCCTCGACCAGCTGGTCGCGCAGGACCTGGCGGACGCGCTCCTGCGTCTCTTCCGTCTTGTCGAGCCCGCGGCGCTTCGCCTCCTGCGCGAGCAGCTCGACCTCCACCATCTCGTCGAGCAGGCGCTTGCGACGATCCGGCGACTGGTAACGCATGCGCTCGAACGAATCCATCCGCTCTAGCGCCGCCGCGTAATCGCCGAGGGTGATGGTGCGATCCCCGACTTTCGCGAGCGTCTTCGCCGCGAGCTCGGGCGAGAGCTGCTTCGGCCCGGACGGCGCGCTCGCGGACGGCGCCGCGGCCGACTCGCTCTTCTTTTTCGAGCACGCGCCGAGCGGCAAGGCCGCCACGAGCGCCACCAGCACGAGGCCCCGCGTGCGGCCCGCGCTACCTGCCGCCCCACGAGCGGCGCGATCTCTCGAAAGCATCGGGGCCCCGAATACTACGGGCGCGCGGATTCGTCGAGTTCGCGGGGCCGAACGCGGGATCCGGCGCCTGGGCGCTCGCGCTTGCGGGCGACGAAGTGGAAGAGTAAGCGCGTAACGTGGAACAGAAAGCGCTGCGTCGGGTCGTGATCAAGCTCAGCGGGGAGGCATTGAGCGGCAAAATGGGCGGGTCGGGCATCGACACCGCCACGCTGAAGGCCACCGCGGACGAGCTGCGCGAAGTGCACGCCACGGGCGTTCAGATCGGGCTCGTCGTCGGCGGCGGCAACATCTTCCGCGGGCTGCGCGGGGCGAGCGAGGGCATGGATCGCGCGCAAAGCGATTACATGGGCATGCTTGCCACGGTCATCAACGCCCTCGCGCTCCAGGACGCGCTCGAACGGGTCGGCATGCCCACGCGCGTCATGACGGCCATCGCGATCCAGCAGGTCGCCGAGCCGTACATTCGCCGGCGCGCGGTGCGGCACCTCGAGCGCGGCCACGCCGTGATCTTCGCGGCCGGCACCGGCAATCCGTTCTTCTCGACGGACACCGCGGCCGCGCTCCGGGCCATGGAGGTTCGCGCCGATTGCCTGCTCAAGGCGACCAAGGTCGACGGCATCTACGACCGCGACCCCGTGCGTCACCCCGACGCGAAGATGCTCGAGCGCGTGAGCTACGACCGCCTGCTCGCCGATCACCTCGGCGTGATGGATGCGACCGCCATCGCGCTCTGCCGGGACAACGGCCTCCGGATTCGCGTTTTTCGCATGACCCCTGGAAACATCCGTCGTGTCTGCCTCGGGGAGCCCCTCGGGACCACCGTGTCGGACGACCAGATCCCCGGCAGCACGCACGGCATGAAGTAGCGCGATTTATAGCGCCCCCTCGCCCCGGGGCGGCGGGCGGCGGGGGACCGTCCCTTCTAGTAAGCTTCGCCCCGCCATGTGGCAGTCACTCCCTGAGTTCGGCACGGGCGTCCTCTACGCGATTCTCGTGAGCGCGGCGTACACCTTCGCAGTCGGTCTCGCGGCGGGTCGCGGGCAGCCGCGCCTGTTGCGCTCGGCGCGGCTCGGGGCCTACGCGACCGCGGGCCTCACGCTGTTCGCGATCGCCCTGCTCACCTACGCGTTCGTCACGCACGACTTCCGCATCCGCTACGTCGCCCACTACAGCGACCGTTCGATGCCGCGGCTCTACCTCTTCACCGCGCTCTGGGGCGGTCAGGACGGCTCGCTCCTCTGGTGGCTCTTCTTGCTGTCGGGCTACACGACCGCGTGCGTCGCGTGGCTCGGCGGTCGCTACCGCCAGCTCCAGCCGTACGTGATCGCGACCTTGATGGCCATCTTCGGCTTCTTCGTCGTGCTCATGCTCTTCGCCGCGAATCCCTTCGAAGCGACGATCGCCGGCGCCCGCGCCGACGGCGAGGGCCTGAACCCGTTACTGCAGAATTACTGGATGATCATCCACCCGCCGTCGCTCTACACGGGCTTCGTCGGTTGCTCGGTGCCGTTCGCGTTTTGCGTCTCGGCGCTCGCGAGCGGTCGCCTCGACAACGAATGGATCGTCGCGGTCCGCAAGTGGATGCTGTTCGCGTTCATGTTCCTCTCGATCGGCAACGCGCTCGGCATGGCCTGGGCCTACGAGGAGCTCGGCTGGGGCGGCTACTGGGCGTGGGATCCGGTCGAAAACGCGGCGTGCCTGCCCTGGTTCTCCGCCGCCGCCTACGTCCACTCCACGATGATTCAGGAGCGGCGGAACATGCTCAAGGTGTGGAACGTGGTGCTCATCTGCATCACTTTCTTCCTCACCATCTTCGGCACGTTCCTCACGCGCGCCGGCATCATCTCGAGCGTGCACGCCTTCGCCCAGAGCGACATCGGCAAATATTTCGTCGGCTTCATGGCGCTCGTCGCCGCAACCTCGGCGGCGCTCATCGTGTGGCGGCTGCCGAAGCTCCGCGGCAAGACCGAAATCGAAGCCGTGGCGAGCCGCGAGGCCATGTTCGTCATCAACAACTGGGCGCTGCTCGGCGCCGCGACGTTCATCCTCGTCGCCACGATGTTCCCGAAGCTCAGCGAGCTCTGGAACGACAAGGTGACGGTCGGGCCGCCCTTCTACAACCGCTGGCTCGCGCCCATCGGTCTCACCATCTTCGCGTTGATGGGCCTCGCGCCGCTCTTCGGCTGGCGCAAGACGAGCCCCGACGCCCTGAAGAAGGCCTTCGTGTTCCCGACCGCGGCGCTCGTCGTCACCTACGTGCTCCACATCGCGTTCGGGCGCTCGCTCGGCTACCCGGCGTTCGTCGAGCGCGACGTGTTCTACCCGGGCACCGTCGGCATCGTGCTTCAGAAGATCGGCTCGGCCCTCCCGGGCCTCACCGTGGCCATCGCCGCCTTCAACGTCGCCGTCGTGATTCAGGAGTTCGCCCGCGGCGTGGCGGCGCGGCGCCGTTCGGCCGAAAAGCGCAACGACAAGGAGAGCATCCCGGTCGCGCTCTTCCGTTTGCTCGACAAGAATCGCCGTCGCTACGGCGGCTACATCGTCCACCTCGGCATCTGCGCGATGTTCATCGGCTTCACGGGCGGCGCCTGGAGCATCGATCGCGAAACGGCGATGAAGCCGGGCCAAACCTACGAGCTCGGCCGCTACACCTTGCGCTACGAGGGCCCGCGCATGTGCCCCGGCAATCCGCGCTGCAGCCCGGAAGAGCAGGCGGACGTGACCAAACGCATGATCTTCGCCGACCTCACGCTGCTCGAGGGCGGCAAGACGCTCGGCCGCCTCTCGCCCGCGCACTTCATCTATCACCGCCAACCCGACTCGCCGACGACCGAAGTGGCGATGCGCCGCTCGCTGCGCGAGGACGTGTACACGACCGTCGCGACCGTGGACCCGCAATCGAAGCGCGCGACGTTCGCGTTCCACGTCAACGTGTTCGTGTCTTGGATTTGGGTGGGGGCGATGGTGCTCGTGGGCGGCGCGCTGATCTCGCTCTGGCCGGAGCTCAGCTTCCGCGACGTGGGCGCCTGGAGTTACCTGCGCGCGTCGGCGGGCGCGTCCGCGGGCGTCGCGACCAGCGTGATGCTCGCGATTTGGCTCTGCATGAGCCCCACGAGCGCCTACGCCGCCGGCACCCGACCGCGCGCGCCCGCCTTCACGGACGACGTGAGGCGCCCCTTCCCGCTCGCGCCGTTCGGGGCCGCCGCGGCTGGCCTCGGCTTCGGCGCCGTCGTGGCGTTCGGGCGGCGGCGCGGCCGATGACCCCGAGCGGACGCCCGGGCCGCGTGCTCGCGGCCGTACTCCCGGCCGTCACCATCGTCACGGCGCTCGTCGTGGGCGTGGCGGTCGGCGTCGAGATTTCGCTGCTCGTGATCGCCGCGGGCGCGCTCGCCGGCGTCATCGCCCTGCTCTGGGCGAGCGTGCAGGCGCTCACCGGCGAGTCGCCGATCACGCTCGAAGAAGCGATGACGCTCGGCGCTCCGTCCGCCGAGGAAGAACAGAAGCGCTCGGTGCTCCGCGCGCTGAAGGATCTCGAGTTCGAGCGCAGCGTGGGCAAAATCAGCGAGGAGGATTACGCCGAGCTCTCCGCGCGTTACCGCACGGAAGCGAAGCGCCTCATGCAGCTCCTCGACGCAGGCGCCGAAGCCGACCGCGAGCGCGCCGAAAAGGCCCTGCGCGAGCGGCTGGCGAAGCCGCCCGCGAAGCCCGAGCCCGCCGCAGACGGCGCCGAGCACGCCGACGACAAGGAGCTTCCCGAGTCGGAGCGCGAGGCGCCCGCACGTGCGTCCGGCGCGGAGCACGCCGAAACGCCGCCGTCCGACGCGACGAACGAGGCGCCGAGCGGCGCCGAAAGCGAGGAGGCGTCGTGAGGAGCCTCCACGCCTGGGTCGCGGCGGCGGCCCTCGTTGTGCTCCCCGCCCGCGCGTTCGCGCAAGACGAACCGGGCCCGATGCCCGCGAGTCACGCCGGCTTCACCGCGCACCAAACCGCGCCGGACACGGTGGACCCGGCCCCCGATCTCAAAGCCGGCAGCATCGAAGCGACGCTGCTCGACCCCGACGAGCACCCGCTGCCGAACCTCGACGTCCGCCTCGGCATCATGTTCAACAAGGTCGCGGAGGGTGAGTCGCGCAGCGAGAAGAACACCCAGGCCGGTCCGGACGGCGTCGCGCACTTCGACGGCCTCCAAATCGGTAGCGCCTACGCTTATCGCGTCACGGTCCGGCGCGGCGCGGCGCTCTACGCCTCGACGCCGTTCAACCTGAAAGAGGCGGGCGGCATGCGCGTCACGCTGCACGTCTTTCCCGTGACTCAGGATCTGAACAGCGCGGCCGTCGGGATGCGGGGATTCTTCTACATCGAGACGCGCGACGAAGTCTTTCAAATCGAGGGACTTTTCCGCGTGATCAACCTCGGACGCACCGCCTGGGTACCGCAAGACGTCGTGATTGGGCTGCCCGACGGCTGGAAAGCGTTCAGCGCGGGAGAGTCGATGTACGATTCGAAGTTCGAAGCGGTCGAGGGACGCGGCGCGCGGCTCGTCGGCACCTATCCGCCGGGACAACGCGACGTGAACTTCCGCTTCCAGGTGCCGAAAGAAGCGGCGAGCAGCGCGACCTTTCGCTTCACGCCGCCGCCTCGTTCGGCCGAGATCCGCGTGATCGCCGTCGCGAACCCGGCGATGGGCCTCGAGGTCGACGGCTTCGAGCCGCCCCAGGTGAGCATCGGCCCGTCGGGGGATCGCGTGCTCGTCACGCGCAAGCTCGCCGCGCGCGGCGAGACGCAAGTCGCGCCTTTCACGGCCACGCTGACGGGCCTGCCCGTGCCCGGCCCCGGTCGCTGGATCGCGATTCTCATCGCGCTCGCGTTCGGCGGCGCGGGTTGGGCGGCGGCGGCGGGAAAGTGGCGCTTCGTGTCCACCGAGCGCATCCAGACCGACAAGGCGCGTGCCCGCGAGCTCTTGCTCGACGAGCTCGTCGCGCTCACGCGCGCCAAGGAGCGGGGCGAAGTCGGACCGCAGACGTACGAGCGCACGCACCGGGCGCTGATGGACGCGCTCGCGCGCATCGGGATGCCGGAGCCGAAGCCGCGCAAAGCGAGCCGCAAACCTCAGCGCGTCTGACGGCGAGCGTCAGAACGACCAGTCGAGGCGCAAGCCCGCGTGATTGGCGCCGACGTCCGGCGTGACGTGGAGCCGCGCGAGAGCGTCACTCGCTCGCGCCGAGGCGGCGACGTCGGGCTCCGAAACTTTGACGCTCGGCTGTGCCGTCAAAAACAAGACGATGCCGACGACGGCCGTGCCGAAGCCGATGCCGCCCGCGATTTCGACGGGCAAGACCCAGGACGGCGTCCGGTAACACTGGGTGCTGTCGACGCTGCAGTCCTCCGCGGAATGGAAGCTCAGATCCTGGTCGGCGTAGAGCGTGCCTGCTCCGACGAACCCGACGGTGCCGCCCCCGATGATGAGCGCGAGTCCGAGCCCGCGCTGAAAGCCGCCGCCCGTGTCGATCACCACTTCGCTCGGCGCGTTCACCGTGATCGAACGCGAGACCATCGAGCTCCCCGCGCGGAACGAGACCGTGTACGTGCCGGGAACGAGATGGAGCGTGCAAGCGCGGAAGCAAAGTCCTGCGTTCGGCGCGATTCCTTCACCCTGCACGCGGACGGAACCCTCCGCACGGAACACGACCGGGACGGCGTCAGGAGACTCGACAGGAGGCGCTCGCTTTTTCTCCGCATTCGGGGCGGGCGGCGGAATGACCGGTGGAGGGGCCGCTGCCTCGGCCGGTTCGCCTGGCTCGTCGGTGTGCGCGCCGGAGCTCGGCTCGGCGTGCGCAGCCCGACTCGCGAGCAGTGCCACCCCGAACCCACTCACCCAGAGCCAACGCGCCATCCCGGCGTCGGACGATATCAGAGTCGACCCCCGCTTTTGGCGCATCCACAGCCTGCGGATAACCTCTGGAAATCCCTCGGGAACGATCGGGTGACTCGCCGTGGACGACTGTGTGGCGCCGTCTTTCCCCAGGCTCCGTCCCGCCTCGGTACCCGCGGAAGCACCCGCCCTCACCCGACAACTATTCTAATACATTCAGCTACTTGCAAGGTTTTCCCCACTGTCCCCAGCCCCTAAGAAGACTACGAGTTAATTTATTAAATTAGATCCTGATCGTAAGGACTCGGGGCAAGCACCCCGGGCTCTCAAACTCAGACGCTAGGCCTAGCGCCTGGCCGTTCGCACGGTTACACGTCCGCCCGATGCACGTCATCGTCAGCAAGAAGGATCTCGTTCCGGTTCTCGAGCGCTGCCAGGGCGTGGCCGATCGGAAGAGCACGATGCCCGTGCTCGGCAACGTTTTGCTCGAGGTGGGTGGACCGAACGAGCTCAAGCTCGCTGCGACCGATCTGATTCTCGCCGTGCGCGGCAAGGTGAACGCGCGCGTCGAACAGGGCGGGACGGTGGCGGTCGGTGCGCGTGATTTGGTGGAGCGCGTGCGCAACATGCCCGACGGCGAGATCGGCATCGCGACGACCGCGAACGCCGCGACGACGTTGCGTGCCGTCGGCTCCGCGCGCCGGTTCACGCTGCAAGGCATTCCGGGCGAGGAGTTTCCGAGCTTGCCGCAGCCCGACAAGGACGCGAAGGCGCAGACGCTCGAAGCGAGCGTGCTGTCCACGTTGATCGCCGGAACGCATTTTTCGATCTCGAACGACGAGACGCGCCCGCACCTGTCGAGCGCGCTCTTCGAGTGGGACGGCGAGTGGGTGCGCATGGTGACGACGGACGGACATCGGCTTTCCAAGGTCGAGGCGCGCATCGAGGGCCGCCACGGCACCGGGAACATGCTGATTCCGCTGAAGGGCGTGAACGAGCTCCGGCGCCTGTGCGACGAGGCGAGCAGCAAGGGTGACGCCGCCGAGCTCAAGATCGTGCAGTCGGGTCCGAACGCGTTCTTCGAGCTGCCGGGGTTCCAATTCAGCGTGAAGCTGGTCGACGCGCAGTTCCCGCCGTACCAGCAGGTGATCCCTCAAGAGTACGCGCAGCGCGTGAAGGTGCCGCGGAGCGCGACGGCCGACGCGCTGAACGCCGTCTCGGTCGCGGCGAGCGATCGCACCGGAGGCGTCAAGCTGTCGCTCTCGAAGGGCAAGCTCCGCTTCGAGAGCGAGAGCCCGGAGAGCGGCGAAGGCTTCGACGAGCTCAGCGTCGATTACGCCGGCGGCGATCTCACCGTCGGCTTCAACGCGCGCTACTTCCTCGACGTGCTGCGCGCCATCACCGACGACGAGGTCGAAATCGGCGTGAGCGGCGAGCTCGATCCGGCGGTGGTGCGGCCCGCGACGCCGAATCCCAAGGTCAATTACGTCGCGGTCATCATGCCGATGCGTATTTGAGTTCGACGGCGACATGGCCAGCACGCTCCGCTTCGAGCGGCTGACGATTCGCGGCCTCAGAAACCTCACCGCGCTCGAACTCGAGCCGGCGCCGCGACTGAACGTCATCGTCGGCGACAACGGGCAGGGCAAAACGAGCGTGCTCGAGGGCCTCTATCTCGTCGCGACGACGAAGAGCTTCCGCGCCGAGCGCCTCGCGACGTTGATTCAAGCCGGTACGGAGCACGCAAGCGTCGTCGCGCGCATCGGCGAGGACGGACTCTGCCGCGAGCAGCGCACCGTGCTCGGGCCGCGCTCGCGCGTCGTGCGGCTCGACGGAAAAGCGCCGAAGAGCCTCGGGGCCTACGCCACGCGCACGCCGGTCGTCGTGTTCTCGCCGGCGGATCTCGAGCTCGTGAGCGGCGGCGCGTCCGGCCGGCGGCGGCTGCTCGATCGCGTCGGGCTGTTCGTCGATCCGCCCGGCGCGGACGCTCGGCTCCGCTACGAGCACGCCATGCGCTCGCGCCAGCGGGTGCTCGACGAACGCGGCCCCGGCGCCCGTGAGCTCGACGCGTTCGAAGAAGTGATGGCGGAGGACGGCGCCCGCTTCGCGCTCGCTCGCTCGCGGGCGGCCGGCGGCGTCGGCGAGCGTCTCGGCGCGACGTTCGCCCGCATCGCCGCACCCGAGCTCGGCATTCGCGTCACGTACGTCCCCGGGGGCACGACGGACGTGAGTCTCTTCAAGTCGAAGCTCGTCGAAGCTCGCCCGGCCGACACGCGCCGCGGCGCCGCGAACTACGGCCCGCAGCGCGACGAGCTCGAGCTCGAGCTCGACGGTCGTCCGGCGCGGAGCCACGCGTCGCAGGGCCAGCAGCGGCTCCTGACGCTCGCGCTCAAGCTCTGTGAGCTCGACTGCATCCGCGAGGCGCGGGGCGCCCACCCCGTGTTGCTCCTCGACGACGTTTCGAGCGAGCTCGATCCCGAGCGAACGCTCGCCGTTCACGAGCTCTTGATGACCACCGAGAGCCAGGTTTTCGTCACGACGACGCGCGCCGATCTCTTCCCCGAGCGCCTCGCCGAAAGCGCCGATCGGGCTGACTTTCGCCTCGCTTCCGGGGCTTTGGTCGAAGGTCGCGAAACGCCCTGAAAAACGCCCCCGAAACAGGCGTCTAAACCGCTAAAATCACTCCGGTTTTGCGCCTTGCGTCGGGGTCGGGCCGTGGTTATACCGATTGTCCCATTTCCGTGGAGCCGCGAGACACTCCGAACCCGGCGCCGGAAGGGGATCCCAAGCCCAACCGATGACTACACAGAGCCCCGAAGTCGCGCCCCCGGCGAGCGACTACGACGCCAGAAACATCACCGTTTTGGAGGGCCTCGAGGCGGTACGCAAACGCCCGGGCATGTACATCGGGGACGTGCACGACGGCTCCGCCCTGCACCACCTCGTGTGGGAGGCGGTCGACAACGCGGTGGACGAGCACCTCGCCGGCTTCTGCAAGCGCATCGACGTGACCGTGCACTTCGACGACTCGGTGACCGTCGAGGACGACGGTCGCGGCATCCCCGTCGGCATCATGCCGGATCGCGGCGTGAGCGCCGCCGAGGTCGTGATGACGGTGCTGCACGCCGGCGGCAAATTCGATCACTCGAGCTACAAGGTGAGCGCCGGTTTGCACGGGGTCGGCGTGAGCGCGGTGAACGCGGTCTCGGAGTGGCTCCGGCTCGAGATCTCGCGTGAGGGACGCGTGTGGTTCCAGGAGTACCGGCGCGGCGTGCCGCAGGCGCCGCTCGCCGCGATCGGCGAGAGCAACCGCACCGGTACGAAGGTCACTTTCAAGCCGGATCACGAGATTTTCACGACGACCGAGTACAGCTTCGACACGCTCGCGAACCGGCTGCGCGAGCTCGCGTTCCTGAACTCGGGGCTCATCGTGCGCCTGAAGGACGAGCGCGGCGACAAGCGCAGCGAGACGTGGGAGTACAAGGGCGGCATCGCCGAGTTCGTCGCGCTCTTGAGCAAGACGAAAGAGCCCGTGCACGAAGACGTGATCGCCTTCAGCGGCGAGTACCCGGCGGGCGAAGGCAAGGCGCCCATCTCGGTCGACCTCGCCCTGCAGTGGACGAACTCGTACGCGGATCAAATCCTTCCGTACACGAACAACGTGCACAACAAGGACGGCGGGACGCACCTCACGGGCCTCCGCGCCGCGCTCACGCGCACGTTGAACAACTACGGCCAAGCCCACAACCTCTTCAAAGACGCGAAGAGCGGCCTCACCGGCGACGACACGCGCGAAGGCGTCGTGTGCGTGGTGCACGTGAAGGCCCCCGACGCGAGCTTCGACTCACAGACCAAGTCGAAGCTCGTGTCGAGCGAAGTGAAGGGCGTCGTCGAAAACGCCGTGAGCGAGTACATCACCCGCTACTTCGAGGAGCACCCGGGCACCGCGCGCAAGGTCCTCGAAAAAGCGGTGCTCGCCGCCAAGGCGCGCGAGGCCGCCCGCAAGGCGCGCGAGGTCGTGCGCAAGGGCGTGCTCGACAGCACCTCGCTCTCCGGGAAACTCGCCGATTGTCAGAGCAAGGATCCGACCATCAGCGAGCTTTACATCGTCGAGGGTGAGAGCGCCGGCGGCAGCGCCAAGCAGGGTCGCGATCGGCACTTTCAGGCGATCCTGCCGCTCAAGGGCAAGATCCTGAACGTCGAGCGCGCGCGGCTCGATCGCATGTTGTCGTCGCAAGAAGTGGCGACGCTGATCTCGGCGCTCGGCTGCGGCATCGACGAGAGCGGCAACTTCGAGCTTTCGAAGCTCCGCTATCACAAGGTCGTGCTCATGACGGACGCCGACGTCGACGGCAGCCACATCCGCACCTTGCTGCTCACCTTCTTTTACCGGCAGATGCGCGAAATCATCGAGCGCGGTCACCTCTTCATCGCGCAGCCGCCGCTCTACGGCGTGCGCAAGGGCAAGCGGCATTTCTACCAGAAGGATCAGGCGGCGCTCGATCGCTTCCTGATCGAGAACGGCATCGAAGGGCTCACGCTCCAAGCGACGAAGGGTCCCGCGCTCTCGGGCATGGTGCTCTTCAACCTCGCGACGCGCCTCCGCGCCATGCACGACACGTTGCAGAAGATCGACGGGCGTTGCGACGCGCGTGTCGTGGCGGCGCTCTTTCGCGTCGGCGGCATGTCGCTCGCCGACTTCCGCGATCGCGCGAAGGTCGACCTCGCGGCGGAGAAGCTCAAGGCGCACCTCGAGGCGCGCTATCCCGATCTCACGCCGCTCTCCGTCACGGTCGAGTGGGAGAAGCAGCACGGCGCCGGGCGCATCGTCGTGAAATTTCGGCCCGGCGCTTCGTCGCGCCCCTCGGTCGTCGACTGGGAGCTCGCGGAATCCGCCGAGTATCAGGAGCTGCTCTCGATCGACGAAGACGTGCGCTCGATCTGTCCGGCGCCTTACACGGTGCGGCTCGGCGAC
>Ga0335083_10003965_pt1 | contig 18998 bp, 19 predicted proteins | sample Lox_Sample_42_FD_206716 | JGI IMG/M metagenome (GOLD analysis project Ga0335083, IMG submission 206716) | Soil microbial communities from Loxahatchee National Wildlife Refuge, Florida, United States - Lox_Sample_4.2 | ecosystem: Environmental > Terrestrial > Soil > Wetlands | place: USA...
GCACCGGCACCATCTGCACGCCCGCGGCGCGAAACGCCTGATGCGCGCCGGGATAGCCGGGGTCTTCCATCCACACCCGGTCGCCGTCATCCAGCAGCACGTGCGCGCAGATCTGCAAGGCCTGCTGCGATCCCGTGGTGATCAGCACCTGCGAAGCATCGCAACGCACGGCACGCGATACGCCGACATAATCGGCCACGGCCTCGCGCAACGGGCCATGGCCCGCCGGATCGCCATAGCTCATCGTTTCCATGTCCAGCGCCCGCGCATGGCGGTTGAGCAGGCGCGCCCACACCGCCGTGGGAAAGCGGTCCAGGGCCGGCAGACCCACGCGGAACGCGCCGAGATTGTCGAGCCAGGTCTGCTCCGGGCCTTCCAGTTGCGCACTGCGACGGGCGATGCGCCGCGAGGTGGCGGATGGCAGCCCCGGCGTTGTCGCCCGGCTGCGCCGCACCGCCGGGACGCCGCTGGGAATGGCCCGCGCCACGCGGGTGCCCGAGCCCGTAAAGGTTTCCAGGTATCCCTCGGCAAGCAGCTGGTCGTAGGCGCTGAGCACCGGAATACGCGAAATCCGCAGCTCTCCGGCAAGGTTGCGCGAGGAAGGCACGCGCTGCCCGGGTCGCAGATGGCCATCGAGAATGGCCCGGCGGAACCAGTCGGAAAGCTGCTGGTACATCGGGGTGCCCGACGCCGGGTCCACCGCGACCGGTGGCAGGAAACTCGCGCTTGCACGGGTCATCGCAATCTCCGGATGGCGCCCGCAGGGCCTCGCCGTGTCTTCTCTGGGGCCATCTCCGAAAGGCACTGCCATGGGCCCAAAGTGGTCATATCGAATCTTAGCAAAGTGGATATTCCAGCCGACCGCTCCCGGACATAGCGTGGCGCCTGTCCCGTCCATGGAAGTTCTCGTGAAGGCCCATCGCCCGGTCCCCGCCCTGCTCCGCCTGGTCGTCTTCGCGCTGCTGTGTCTGCTGGATTCGCTCCCGCTGTCGGCAACCCCACTGCCTGCGTCGGAAGAGGTCTACCAGCAGTCGCGCGAAGACGCCTGGTGGACAGGTCCGATGATGGCGAACTCTCCCGAGACAGGTTCACCCGGTCACGTGCTGGCCGAGCCCTACCTGTACGATGTGCGCACCCCGAACGCCAACAGCTACGGTTCGCGCACCTACCTGGTGTATGGCCTGGCCAACAATTTCAGCATCGGGATCATTCCCGTGTTCGGCTACAACCGCGTCGACGGCGGCGCGAACAGCAGTGGCATCGGGCTGGGCGATTTCACCCTGCAGGCGCAATACCAGTTCACCCACTTCCACGAGGGCAGCTGGGTGCCGAGCACGGCGCTGATGATCCAGGAGACCTTGCCCACCGGCGACTACGACCACCTCGGCAGCCGCCCCGCCGACGGCATGGGCAGCGGTGTGTACACCACTACGCTGGGCTTCAATGCGCAGACCTACGTGTGGCTGCGCAACGGCCGCATCCTGCGCCTGCGCCTCAACCTCACGGCATCGTGGTCGGGCAGCACGAAGGTGCACGGCGTGAGCGTGTACGGCACCGGCAACACGTTCTCCGGGCAGGCGCGACCCGGCAACAGCTACGGCATCGACGTCGCCGCGGAATACAGCCTCACGCGCCGCTGGGTGCTGGCAATGGATGGGTTGTACAACCACAACGGCAACACGCGCGTCACCGGTGCCGACACCATCGATCCGTTCGGCGGCCCGCCCTTGCCGCGCAACCTGCACATGAACTCGGGCACCAGCGATTACTGGGGCGTCGCACCGGCCGTCGAATACAACTGGACGCCGAATATCGGCGTGCTGCTTGGTACCCGCGTGATCTTCGGCGGTCATCGCACGCCCTCATCCATCACGCCGGCGATTGCCCTCAACGTCGTCCACTAGGGGAACGCCACCATGCGTCGCTGCACACTCATGCTGATGACCGCTGGCCTAGCCTTCGCGCTTGCCAGTCATGCGCAGGTTCCCTCCGGCGTCACCGCGGCCATCGCCGACAGCCATCGACCTGCCGAGGACCGCGCGCAGGATGCCGATCGCCACGTTGCCGACGTGCTGGCCTTTGCGAACGTGCGACCCGGCGACAGGGTCGTCGACCTCATGCCGGGCACGGGCTACTACACGCGTCTTTTCAGCACGCTGGTCGGCCCCCGCGGCAAGGTCTATGCGCTGCAACCGGCGGAGATGGACAAGGCCGCGCCCAAGGGACTGCAAAGTCTGCGCGGCTTCGCTGGCCAGCCGCCCTATGACAACGTGGCGGTACTGCTGCAGCCGGTGGCGTCGATGTCGTTGCCGGAGAAGGTCGACCTGGTCTGGACCTCGCAGAACTATCACGACCTCCATGATCCCTTCATGGGCTCGCCCGACATGGCGAAGCTCGATCGCATGCTGCTCGATGCGCTTCGTCCAGGCGGCACGCTGATCGTGCTGGACCATGCCGCCGCGCCAGGCACCGGCGTCGCCCACACGGACGACCTGCATCGCATCGACCCGGCGGTCGTGAAGGCGGAGCTCGCCGCCGCGGGCTTCCGCCTCGACGGCGAAAGCGATGCGTTGCGCAATCCTGATGACCCGCATACGGCGGGCCTGCGCGATCCGTCCGTGCGCGGCCACACCGACCGCTTCATCCTGCGCTTCGTCAAACCCTGAGCCGGTCGCGATACGCTTGGGTGACCGCCACCCGGGAGTCTCGCGATGGGCACACCCAAGCAGCTGCTCAAGGCCGCCGACATCGAGGCCATGACGACGGTCGTCAATGTTCATCCGCTCAATCCCAACGGCATCCGGCATCGCAAGTCACTGGGCGACGCCACTGGCCTCAGCCAGATCGGCGTGCACCGCATCGAACTGATGCCGGGCCACGACTCCAGCGAATACCACCGCCATCTGTACGAGGAAGAATGCGTCTACGTGCTGTCGGGCGAAGGCACGGCGCTCATCGACGACATGCCGCACGCGGTCGGCCCCGGCGATTTCCTCGGCTTCGCGCACAACGGACCCGCGCACGTGCTGACAAACCACGGCAGCGAGCCGCTGGTATTGCTGGTGATGGGCCAGCGTCTCGCGCAGGACGTGTGCGACTACCCGCATCGGCAGCTGCGCCTGTACGTCAACGGCGAGCAGGAAGACCTGGTCGATTTCGGCGCGATCCGCCCGGGCTGAGTTCACCTCGACCGGGCGCCGACAGCGCCGCCCCTATACTCGATCGACCGATCCGACGAGGGCCGACCATGGGTTTCGTGCAAGATCCGCCGCAACTGACGCATCCGTACCGGGAAGATCGCCTGTTCCGCGCCATGCTCGATCGCGCCTTGCCGCCCGCGCGTCGCGCCGCCATCGACGCTGACCTGCAGGCACTGGGCGACTACGCGCAAATGGAGTGGCAGCGCGCATGCACCAGCACCCGCCGCAAGCCGGTGCTTACGCAGTGGGATGCCTGGGGCAATCGCGTGGATCGCATCGAGCTCACGCAGGCGTGGCAGGAAGGCCCGCACATCACCACGCGCCATGCCGTGCTCGCCGCCGGCCACGAGGCGAACGAGCACTCGCGGCTGGAGGAATTCGCACGCGTGTTCCTCTATCACGTGGCGAGCGAGTTCTACAGCTGCCCACTGGCCATGACCGACGGCGCGGCGACCGCGCTCAAGGCGTCGCGCAACCAGGCACTGCTGGATCGCGCGCTGCCCCATCTGCTCAGCCGCGATGCCGGCAGCTTCTGGCTCAGCGGCCAATGGATGACCGAGAACACCGGCGGCTCGGACGTGGGCAACACCGAAACGATCGCGCGCCAGGACGCCGATGGACAATGGCGCTTGCACGGCCGCAAATGGTTCAGCTCCGCCGTGGTCGGCGAGATGGCGCTCGCGCTCGCCCGCCCCGAGGGCGCGGGCCAAGGTCCTGCCGCGCTGGCGTTGTTCTACGTGGAAACGATGGACGGCGAGCGGCGCAAGCCCGAACTCATCATCGACCGGCTCAAGGACAAGCTCGGCACGCACGAACTTCCGACGGCGGAAATCCACCTCGACGGCTTGCCCGCGTGGCCACTGGGCGAACTGGCCAACGGCGTGCGCCAGGTGGCGCCGATGCTCAACATCACGCGCACCTGGAACGCCGTCGGCGCCACCGCCAGCATGGCGCGCGCACTGTCGCTTGCGCGCGACTACGCCACGCGGCGTCACGCCTTTGGCCATCCACTGATCGAACAACCGTTGCATGCGCAGACGCTGGCTGACATGCAGGCAGAGTACGAAGCGGCGTTCGCGCTCACTTTCGAGGTGGCGCATTTGCTGGGCCGCGTCGAACACGGCGCATCCCACCCGCATGAAGCCGGATTGCTGCGCCTGCTCACGCCGCTGGCCAAGCTGTGGACCGGCAAGATGGCCGTGAAGCTGTGCTCCGAGGCGCTGGAATGCTTCGGCGGCGCGGGCTACATCGAGGACACGGGCCTGCCCCAGCTTTTGCGCGACGCGCAGGTCTATGCGATCTGGGAAGGCACCACCAACGTGCTGTCGCTCGACAGCCTGCGCGCCCTGGCCGGCGACCAGTTCACCGCGCTGCGCACCGCCATTGAGGGCTGGCTGGCCGACAGCATCGACGCCCACGCACGCCGGGAGATCCATCGCGCGCTGGACGAGTCGGCGGCCTGCCTGGAACGCCATGCGGGCCGACGCGACGCATTGGAAGCCGGTGCGCGCGGCCTGGCCATCACGCTGGCGCGCTGCGCGGCCGCGGCGCTGCTGGCACGCCATGACACGTGGTCCGCGCCCAAGGGCGGCGCGCGCTCAGGGGCAGCCCTGCGACGCTTCGTGGCCCATGGCCTGTCACGACTGGGGACCACCGATGCGACCGACACTGCCCTACTGCTGGGGCCCCACTGAGCAGCGCGCGGCGGCAGCGGCTAAAATGCACGTCTCCCCATCTTGTGACCATCGACCATGCAGCATCTGACCATCGTCACCACCGGCGGCACCATCGACAAGATCTACTTCGACGACAAGTCGGACTACAAGATCGGCTCGCCGCAGATCGGCGACATCCTCGGCCAGCTCGGCGTGGCCTTCCAGTTCGATGTGATCCCGATCCTGCGCAAGGACAGCCTGCACATGACCGATGAGGACCGTGCGCTGGTGCGCTCCGCCATCGAGGCGCAGCCGCATCGCCACGTACTGGTCACGCACGGCACCGACACCATGGTCGAGACCGCGCAGGAGCTGGCCAGCCTCAAGGGCAAGGTGATCGTGCTTACCGGCGCGTTGAACCCCGCGCGCTTCCAGGGCTCCGATGCCGTGTTCAACATCGGCTGCGCCGTGGCCGCCGTGCAGACGCTGCCCGATGGCGTCTACATCACCATGAACGGCCGCGTGTGGGATCCGTCCAAGGTACGCAAGAACCGCGAGGCGAATCGCTTCGAGGAAAGCAACGGCTAGGCTCGGCTGCTTCCGGAAAAAAGAAAGGCCCGGTCAGCGATGACCGGGCCTTTTTGCTTGCCATGAAAACTTACTGCACGTTCAAGGCCGCATCGTCCAGCACGAACGAGGTCTGCAGCGAGGAGTCCTCGGTGCCGGTGAACTTGATCGTCACCGTTTGCCCGATATACGCGCTGAGGTCGAAGCTGCGCTGCGCATAACCTGACGCCGCGTTGAGGTTCGAATACGTCGCCAGTGTCTTCAACACCGTGCCGCTGCTGTTGAGCACCTGCACGGTCAGCTTGTCGTACGCACTCGTCTTGCTCGTTTCCGCCGTGTCGATGTGCAGGTAGAACGACAGCGTCGCCGAACTCTTGCCGCTCGGGATCGTCACCTTCTGCGAAACCGTATCGGTGTGCGTCCGGCCATAGCCATCCATCCACGCAAACCAGCTGCCGCCGTGGGCCGTCTCGCCACTGCAGCTGCTGTTGCTGCACAGCACGCTGGCGCTCATCGTCCACGGGCTGGCTGTGCCGGTCTCGAAGCCCGGGTTCACCAGCAGTTGCGACGGCGAGCCGGTGGACGACACCGTCACCGACGACGTCTTGCTCGAGGTCTTGCCGCTGGTGCCGTCCGTCACGGTCTCGGACACGCTGTAGGTGCCCGCGGCCGCATACGTATGGCTCGGGCTGGTGGCCGTGGACGTGCCGCCATCGCCGAAGGTCCACGAGTGCGACGAGATGCTGCCGCCGCTGTCGGTGGAGCTGTCGGTGAAAGTCGCCGTGAGTCCGCTGGTGACGAAGCTGAAGTTCGCCGTCGGCGTGCCGCCCGTGCCGCCACCACCGCCCCAATACTGCGTGACATAGCTGTTGAACTTGGCGATGTCCAGGCTGCCCCAGCCGGTGGAGTTGTCGTAGCCAGCCTTGGCAGCGTAGCCGTAGCCGTTGTAGCCGTTGTTACCCGAAGTGACGTCGTGCAGCGGCGAGGCATCCGACGGGAAGTGCGCGTACATGTTCTGTGTCGGCAGGCCCAGCGTGTTGCTGTTGGCCGAGAGGATGCGCGCCCAGATACCGACGAAGATCGGCGAGGCCAGGCTGGTGCCGCCGATCTGGTAGGTCTGTCCCTGGATGATGATGTTCGCGCCAGTGGCCGACGCGGCGTCGAACGCCACGTCAGGCACCTGGCGCTTGGTCACCGATGAACCCAGCGCCGTGGTCTGCCATGCCGGCGCCGCCTCGTACAGGCTGACGCCACCGCCCGTGGCCCACAGGCGCTTGTTGTTGTCGCCGTTGGATGAATCCACGGCGGCGAGGCCTTCATTCCACACCGTCTCCCCGCTCCAGGTGGTGCCCGTGGTGCTCAGCGTGGTGCCGCCCACCGCCACCACGTTCGGCGACGAGGCCGGCTCGCTCACCGAGTAATGGCTGAGGGAAATCTCCACCGTGCCCGCCGAATTGGTGACATAGCCCGGCGCGCCTTCCACCGGATCGCTGGACCACTGGTAGACGCCCGCGTCGCCCGAAGCGATCGAGAACGTCTGGCCCTGCGCGACCGCCTGCGCAAAGATGCGGTCGTCCGCCGCCTGCGTGCCCGAGCTGTTAGCGGCCGATTCGTCCTCGCCCAGCGACACGTTGATCACCTTGGCCACGTTGTCGGTGACGGCGCGGTTGTACGCGGCGGTGATGGCTGCATCGGTGAGGCAACTGTCGTTGGAGCAGTTGGGCGCCGAGTAGAACACCAGCGTGCCGACGCCACCGGAGGTGCCGACGATGGTCTGGCTGTCCAGGTTCCACTCGCCGTCGCCGTCTGGGTCATCCGCATAGCTGTTGCTGCCGGTCTTCACCACCTGCGTGGTGACCGTGCTCATGCCAGCCTTGGTGGTAAAGCTCTTGAGGTCGGTGATGGTCTGGGTCATGTCGCCCCAGGTGACGATGCCGACCGTGGTGTTGGATGCCGTCGGTGTGCTGCCCGCGTCGTAGATCGCGGGGAAATCGCTGGGACTGTGCGAAACCTGGCTAGCGGCCGCCAGCACATTGGCGTGATTCGCGCCGCCGCCGGGAGCGGGACCGACGATGTGATGCATGGTGTGTGGCACATTGAGGTTCTGCAGACCCAGCACCGAGTCGATGATGCCGCCCAGGGCCTGTGGCACCTGCACGGCCGAATCGTTGGCGATGCGCTGCTTGCCGCCGAACGCGAAGGTGCGCATGGTGGTGCGGAACGCCGCGCTCACCGTATTCGCATTGCCATCGGCCGACACCAGCAGATTGTTGCCCGACACCTGCACGTTGGTGAAGCCCGACTGGCGCAGATGCGCGGTGACTTGCGCGACCTCGGCGTCGGTGGGCGAATAGCGCGCCTTGAACTGCGCTGGCGTCAGGAAATGGTGGTACTGCTGGCTCGCCGGATCGTTGACGGCATGCAGGAACGCCTCAAGCTCATCCACGTTGTGCAGGTTGAGGCTTACCTCCACATGCACCGGCTTGCTCGCTTCCAACGGCGACACCGTCGCGGCGTCCACGGTGGGCGCGCCGTGCATGCTCAGCGTCCAGGTGGCATGCGCGGCTGCGGCTGCGGCAGTGGCGGCGGGGGCGGGCTCGGAAGTCCGCGTCATCGCCGCCTGGGTGCGAACGCCCACCCATCCGTCACTTCCAGCCGCATGTACCGATCCGGCCATCGCGAATGCCACGGCCATTGGCAGCAGCGCCTTGCGAAAAGCCTTTCCCCGCAAATCGATAGAAACAGTCATTCTTGTCTCCTTGACATTTTTTGAGGACAAAACCGCCCTGTGCAGCGCGTACGCGCCGCATGAGCTCTGTTTGCCGTGCAGGCACGGCCTCAACACGGGTGACTGTCTTGCGATCCGATGCGCGCCGGGACTTGTCTTCCCCCTGCCATTCCATGGAACGGCATGCCCTGGCAGTGACTTGCTGGCGACGCGCAGCCATCGAATGGGTTGCCCGCCGCCAAGGACCATCCGTCAACCCTCCCATCGACGGATTTATTGACGCTAATCAAGAAAATTCGAAGCGTCAATGACGGTAAATCCGGCGAATAATCGGGAACTGACATGTAAATTAATGCGAATAACGCAGTATGAAACGCCATTTCCTGCGTTGCTTGCGCGCGCCTTGCAGAAACTACCAAGTACAGGATCGCTGCATAATTCGCGGCAATTCATCGTCTTATGACATCTGGTTATTTTGCGACCAAGCGCTCGGTTTTTTCGGGAAGCCCCGTCCAGGGTGATTTAGCTCGATCTCAAATCTCGAGCCGGGCAATCCCATCGAAGCGACAGGTGCCGGCAGGCAAAGCGAAAATACTTGCGCCGCCTTCCCTCAACAAAAGCGTGTCGCGTTGACAAATATAAATTGAAACTAAATCCAGCCACTGATTCGAGCGGATTCGCCATGCGCCGCAGGCACAAAAAAGCCCGCGGCATTCCCGCCGCAGGCCTGGAAACAGCAGCGCCAGCCGCTCGCTAACCGAACAACGCACGTCCCACGATCAAGGGATCGGCAAGCCCGATCACCTGGCTGTCGCGCCGCGTATAGGAAAGGCGGTTGAGCACGTGGCGCATGGCATTGATTCGCGCCCGCTTCTTGCAGTCCGAGCGAATCACGATCCATGGCGAGTCGGCCGTATCCGTGTGCGCAAACATCGCCTCCTTCGCTTGCGTGTATGCGTCCCATTTGTCCAACGATGCAAGGTCGACCGGACTGAGTTTCCATTGCTTGAGCGGATGCAGCTTGCGCTCGTCGAATCGGCGACGCTGCTCAGCCTGGCTCACCGAGAACCAGAACTTGAACAAATGGATGCCGCTGCTCACCAGGTGCCGTTCGAACTCGGGCACCTGGCGCATGAAGTCGTCGTATTCACGGGCCTCGCAGAAACCCATCACATGCTCGACGCCCGCCCGGTTGTACCAGCTGCGGTCGAACAGCACGATTTCGCCCGCCGTCGGCAGATGCTGGATGTAGCGCTGGAAATACCACTGGCCGCGCTCGGCCTCGGTGGGCTTCTCCAACGCCACGACACGGGCGCCGCGCGGATTGAGATGCTCCATGAAGCGCTTGATGGCGCCGCCCTTGCCCGCAGCGTCGCGTCCTTCGAACAGGATCACCACGCGCTGGCCCGTTTCGCGCACCCATGACTGCAGCTTCAACAGCTCGACCTGGAGCCGGTACTTCTGCTTCTCGTAATTGCGACGGGACATCTTGTGCCGGTACGGATATTCACCCTTGCGCCAACCCGGTGCGAGCTCGTCATCGGGATGGCGACGGGTCGTGCCATTGCGCAGGCCCGGATCCCCTTCCAGCACTAGACTGCGCAGCCGTTCGGCGTCGTCCGGCGAAAGACCATCCATCATGGTTTTCACACTGTCGAACAGCGAGCCGGCGTCCTGAGTCGCCGCTTCTTCGAACACGTCCCGCACGCCTTCGGCAAGCGACGCCTGGGCAGAGGCCATGGCATGCGCAATGGTCGAACGTTCGTTGTTTGCCGCGATTCGGGCGGCGGATTCCTGGGAAAGATCGGATTCGACCATGGCCTGGTCGGGCGATGCGCCGGGAACGACATCGATGGTGGCAGACGACATGGCGTCATCCTTGGCAGAGCAACGGAAGGAAAGGCGCCACGAGCGTGGCGCGAGGGAATGCAATCGAGCGCGCGCTCAGGAGACCGACGCGCGGGTCAGGATGACGTAGAGCCGATCCTTGAGCAGCAGCTTCTCTTTCTTGAGCTGCTCGATCGCCATATCCGCGGCGGGAGCGATGCCCGACTCCATGTTCTTGATCTCCTGATCCAATTCGTTGTGACGATGGAACAGGCGGGAAAAATGCGGATCGCGGGCTTTCAGCTCGGTGATCAGGTCGCGGGACTCGGGAAACATGTGCTCTCCATGACTTGGGTCAGACTGCGTTGCGCAGTCTGTCGCCATGGGGAGATAGCGGTTTTGACGTACATCAGGGCAACACGATCGTGCGTGCCCTAGGAGCGCACCCTGCGCGCGACAGCCAGAAGGAGAATCACCCTCGCCTCTACGGTCGCGCACGGGGTGCACTCCCACAGAGATATCCCGGTTCAGAGCATGCCCGTTTCGAGCTTTGCCACGTCGGACATCATGGAATGATTCCACGGCGGGTCGAACACCAAGTCGACGTCCGCTTCGGACACGGTGGGGATGAGTTCGAGCTTGGTGCGTACGTCGTCGACCAGGATGTCGCCCATGCCGCAACCGGGCGCGGTCAGCGTCATCTTCACGTAGACCTTGCGGTGCTCGGGAGAGAGCGCCTCGATGCTGACGTCGTAGACAAGACCCAGTTCCACCACGTTGATCGGAATTTCCGGATCGAACACGGTGCGCAGCTGCTGCCACACCAGTTCCTCGACATCGGCGTCGGTGGCATCGCCGGCCAGTTCGATCGGCGGCGGCGGCTCCTTGCCCAGCGCATCCGCGTCGTTGCCCGCAATGCGGAACAGGTTGCCTTCCACGTACACGGTAAAGCTGCCGCCCAGCGCCTGCGTGATGTAGCCGATCTGGCCGGCCGGCAGGCTGACGGTTTCTCCCTGGGGCACCATGACCGCCTGGCAGTCACGTTCCAGGGTGAAGGGCTCGCTGCTAAGACTGAAACCGCTCATGCCAAATCTCATCGATGCGCGCGGCTTGCTGCCGCGCCAAACTATCTATTATGCCGCTTCGCCGCGGCACATTTCCCAGATCAGGCCGGAAAGGGACGTTCTCAAGGCCGCAAGCTGACCTTCGGGGGAGGTGTCGGCTCAGTCGCGCGCTATGATGGCCGTTTTACGCCAGAGAACATCCGTGCCAGCCGCCCTGCTCCATTTTGCCCGCCCATGAGTGCACGGGCCGCGTTCTCCTGGTTGTTTGCGCTGTTCAGCGCCGTGATGCTCGGCTTGGCGGCCGGTGCCGTCTGGATGGTGCCCACCCTATACATGCAGCGTCCGTTGCCGTGGCTCGCGATCATCGCGGGCTGGTTGCTGGGCAAGGCTGTCCGGAGCTGGGTTCGTCCGCCTGGGGTGGCTGCGGCGCTGCTTGCGGCGCTGGCCATGCTGACGGGCGCCGTCTACGTAAACCTGCTGACCGCTGCCGCCCGCATCGCAGGCTCGATGGGCCTTGGCCTGGTCGATACCCTCCGCACCGCCGGTCCCGGCCTGCTCGTGCAGCTCGCCGGGCTGGCCAATGCGCCCGCCGACAATGCCTGGTACGCCGCCGGCCTGGGCATCGCCGCCCTGGTGGCCGGTCGCGTGGCCCGACCCAAGGCGCAGGACTGAATCAGCTGTCGAGCGTTTTGATCGCGCTCACCAACTGGCCGGCGGCGGCCTGGCCGTCGCCGTAAAGCATGCGGGCGTTGTCCGCATAGAACAGGGCGTTTTCGATGCCCGCAAAGCCCGTGCCCTTGCCGCGCTTGACCACGATCACATGGCGCGCCGCCGACACATCCAGGATCGGCATGCCGTAGATGGGCGAGGACGGATCGGTCTTGGCCAGCGGATTCACCACGTCGTTGGCGCCGATCACCAGCGCCACATCGGTATTGGGAAATTCCGGGTTGATGTCATCCATGTCGGCGATGAGGTCGTAAGGCACGCCCGCCTCCGCCAGCAGCACGTTCATGTGGCCCGGCATGCGGCCCGCCACCGGATGGATGGCGAACTTCACCTTTACCCCGCGCTCGATCAGCAGCTTGGCGAACTCCCACACCTTGTGCTGCGCCTGCGCCACGGCCATGCCGTAGCCGGGCACGATCACCACGCGCTCGGCGTAGGCCATCATTACCGCCGCATCACTGGCTTCGATCGGCTTCTGGCTGCCGGCGATGGCGTGGACTTCGGCCCCCGCCGCCGCGCCGAAGCTGCCGAACAGCACGTTGCCGATTGAGCGGTTCATCGCCTTGGCCATCAGCTGGGTCAGCAGCGTGCCGGCGGCGCCGACCACGGTGCCTGCGATGATCATCGCCTCGTTCTGCAGAACGAAGCCCTCGAAGGCCACGGCCAGGCCCGTGAATGCGTTGTAGAGCGAGATGACCACCGGCATGTCGGCGCCGCCGATGGGCAGGGTCATCATCAGGCCGAACAGCAGCGCCAGCACGAAGAACGAAACGATCAGCGGCATCGAGATCGTGCCGCTGGCGATCATGCCGCCCAGCACCACGGCGCCCGCCAGCACCAGCAGGTTCACGGCGCGCTGGCCAGGGAACACGAAACGGCGGTCAAGCCAGCCCTGCAGCTTGGCGAAGGCGATCAGCGAACCGGAGAAACTCACCGAACCGATCAGCGCACCCAAGACGGCCAGCGCCAGCTGGGCCGCGCCCGGCGTGGCGGCGCCGTTGGCGGTGAATTCGCCACCGTCGAGCAAGGTGACTGCCTGACCGGCATAGCTGAACAACTCGGCGGCACCGATGGCCGCGGCCGCGCCACCGCCCATACCGTTGTAGAGGGCCACCATCTGCGGCATGGCCGTCATGGCCACCCGGCGCCCGGACCACCAGGCCGCGGTGACGCCGATCAGCACCGCCGCCAGGATCAGGCCGCGGTTGTGCATGTCCGGCAGGGCGAAGGTGGCCAGCACCGCCACCAGCATGCCCACGCCCGCCCACACGATGCCGCCCCGCGCGGTGCGCGGCGAGCTCATGCGCTTCAGACCGAGGATGAAAAGGAGGGCAGCGAGGAAGTAACAGGCCTTGATCACGTCCGGCAGCCAGGCCATTACTTCGCCTCCTTGCCGGCGGCGGGCTTGCTGGACTTGAACATCTCCAGCATGCGTTCGGTGACCACGTAACCGCCGGCGGCGTTGCCGGCACCCAACAGTACGCCCAGGAAGCCGATGGCCACCTCGAACGGGGTCTGGGCGTGCCCTAGCGCGATCATGGCGCCGACCAGCACAATGCCGTGAATGAAATTCGAACCGGACATCAGCGGCGTGTGGAGAATCACCGGTACCCGGGCGATGATCTCGTAACCCGTGAAAGCGGCCAACATGAAGATATAAAGCGCCAGGAACCCGTCGATCATGACCCCTCCCCGCCAGGACACCGTTGTCGCCGCATCATACGGGCGCGGGTCAACCCGTGCGAGCCTCGGACGTTGATGCACGAAGACGTACCGATGGAGTCTCAGCATGCCCGATCCGGCGACGCGGACGATGACGCCATGAACAGCGCCATATCCACCCTCGGCGGCGAACTGCTGGCCGAAGACATACGCGCGGTTCCCGCCTCGATGGATGCCTTCCTGGCACAGGTGGAGCGCCGGGCTTTCCGCATGGCCGAGGTCAACCTCGGGCATCGGGAGGATGCGCTCGACGCCGTGCAGGACGCCATGCTGCGACTGGTCAAGCACTACAGCGACAAGCCCCCGCAGGAATGGACGCCGCTGTTCTGGGGCATCCTGCGCAGGCGCATCGTGGACCTGCAGCGCCGCCGCAAGGTGCGTTCCATCGTGGTGGGCTGGCTTGGTGGTCGCGACGAGGATGGCGACGAGCTCCCCGCCTGGGAGCCGCCCGACCACTCGCCGGGTCCGCTGGAACGATTGCGTGATTCACAGTCGTACGCGGACATGGCAGCGGCCGTGAAACTGCTGCCCCAGCGTCAACGCGAGGCTTTCATGCTGCGCGTGCTGGAAGGCCTGGACGTAGCGGAAACCGCGCGGGCCATGGGCTGTTCGGAAGGGAGTGTGAAAACACATCTGTCGCGCGCTCTGCAACGTCTGCGCGACCAACTGGAGGACTGGCGATGAATGCGCCCGACAACCATCTGGAACGCCGTGCCCGCGAGCTCTACCGCGAGGCGGCGCGCCAGCTCGATCCGACCACGGCCGCCCGGCTGCGTACGGCGCGGCGCAATGCGCTGGCGGGCGCCGATGGCTCGTCCCCGGCCCAGCGACTGCTGCAGTTGATGCTGCCGGCCGGCGCCTTTGCGGCCATCGCCTTCGCCGCCTTGATGCTGTCCTCGCCCGTGCAGGGCCCGGTGGGCGAGGCGCCGGGCGTAGCGGTGTCCGCCAAGGGGGAAATCGATGGCGACCTGCCGCCGGATGCCGCAGCCGCCGATCCCGCGCTGTACCAGAATCTCGATTTCTACGGATGGCTGGCCAAGAACGGCGACAGCCAGGCGAGCAGGTAATCATGCGTCGAAGTGGTGTTTTCCTGATGCTGCTGTTGTCCCTTGGGCTCGGCAGCTTCGCTTCAACCAGCTTCGCCCAGCATGCCCCGCCGCCTCCGCCGCCGGGTGCGTTTCCGCCTGGCCCGCCGCCGTCTGCGCGTCCCTGGAAGAGCCTGACGCCCGACCAGCGGGATATCCTTTCACCGCTGGCGGACAAGTGGGATACGTTTCCGCCTGAGCGCCAGGCGCGCATGCTCGACCGTGCGCGGCAGTGGCAGTCGCTGCCACCGGACCAGCGCAAGGCGATCCGCGAGCGGATCGACAGCTGGCAGAAGATGTCGCCCCAGCAGCGCGAGCAAGCCCGCGAAAACAGCCGCCGCTTCCAGGAACTTCCGCCGGCCGAGCGCGAGCAGTTGCACGCCGCCTTCCAGCATTTCCAGGAGTTGCCGCCCGATCAGCGCGAACAGTTGCTGCGTCGCTGGCACCATGAAATGCGCGATGGCCCGCCGCCTCCGTTTGGCGGTCCGGGTCCGCATGGTCCGCCACCGCCTCCCGGTGCCCCCAGGCACTGATGCAAAAAAAACCCCGCACCTGGCGGGGTTTTTCTTGTATGGGTGTCGTGCCGTCAGCCGTGGAAGTGCGGCTCGCCGTTGCGCGTCACGCAGCTCTTGGCCACCAGCTCGTCGTTGAAGTCCGGCGCAAGGGCATCGCCCTGCACCAGCAGTTCGATGAAGTTGTAGACGTTGCGCGCGTACATTTCCGAAGCATGCAATGGCGCGCCGGCCGGCAGGTTGAGCGGGCCGAGGATGACCACGCCTTGATGTTCCACGCGTGCGCCAGGCTGGGTCAGTTCGCAGTTGCCGCCGCCCTCGGCTGCGAGATCGACGATGAGCGCACCGGGCTTCATGCCATCGACCATGGCCGCGGTGAGGATCTTCGGTGACGGTCGGCCGGGCACGGCAGCCGTGGTGACGATCACGTCCACCGCCTTCAAATGATCGGCCAGCGCCTGCTGCTGCGCGGCGCGCTCCTCGACGGACAGCTCGCGCGCATAACCACCGCTGCCTGCCGCGCTCACGCCCAGCTCAAGGAACTTGGCACCCAGCGATTCGACCTGCTCGCGGGTCTCGGGACGCACGTCATAGCCTTCGGTCTGCGCGCCAAGGCGGCGTGCCGTGGCGATCGCCTGCAGGCCCGCCACGCCCGCGCCAATTACCAGCACGCGCGAGGGGCGAATGGTGCCCGCCGCCGTGGTCAGCATCGGGAAGAATTTCGGAGCCGCTTCCGCGGCGATCAACATGGCGCGGTAACCCGAGACGGCCGCCTGGGAACTCAACACGTCCATGGCCTGCGCACGAGTGGTGCGCGGCAGGAGTTCCAGCGAAAACGCTGTGAGCTGGCGCTTTCCCATGGCCACGATGCGTGCCGCCGCACCGTAGGGGCGCAGCTGCCCCACCACCACCGTGCCTTCGCGCAGGCGCATCCACACCGAATCGTCGGGTGGCAGCACGCAGGTAAAGAGGTCCGCCTGGGCAAGCACGTTGTCGGCGTCGGCAAAATCGACGTCCGCATAGGCGCTATCGGGAAAACCGGCGGAAGTGCCGGCATCGTGCTCGAGCAGCACGCGCAGCCCCTTGCCTCGCAATTTCTTGGCCACTTCCGGCGTGAGCGCCACCCGGCGTTCGCCAGCGGCGGTCTCGCGCAATGCAGCCACGGTGATCGGCATCGTGCATCCCCTGCGGAAAGGTCCCCGCATCCTAGCCGATGCCCCGCCGCAGTCACCACCGGCCACTTGCAGGCACCGGCGAGTCGGAGTTAACTGGCCCGCCACCGGTTGCAAAGCCGCTCCAGGCGGTCGTGGCGATGGGGGTCCCGCAATGGAGATCCCGATGACCGAAGTCGTTGTTCCCGATGTCCTGATGAACCTGGCGCGACAGGCACGCGAGAAAGCCTATGCGCCCTACTCCCGATTCCTGGTCGGCGCGGCGTTGCAGACCCGCGACGGCCGGCAGTTCTCCGGCTGCAATGTGGAGAACGCCTCCTATGGCCTGTGCAATTGCGCGGAGCGCACGGCGTTGTTCACGGCCATCGCGGCCGGCTGCAAGCCTGGTGATGTGGTGGCAATCGCCGTCATCGGCGACACGACCGGCCCCATCAGCCCGTGTGGCGCCTGCCGTCAGGTGATGTCCGAGCTGTGCGCCGAACGCACGCCGGTGTGGCTGGGCAACCTCGCCGGTGCCGTGCAGGAGACCACGGTGGAAGCGCTGCTGCCGGGCTCCTTCCGCCTCGCCAGTTGAGCGGGCGATGCCGTCCCCGGCGGCGCTTCACTCATTTCCGGCCACCGGGGTTAGCATGTTTCCTTTGCCCGCCCCGGATTTCCCCCATGCCTCATCCCCTCGACCTGCTGCAGCAGCGTCATTCGGCTCCCTCCCGCCAGCTTGGCGAGCCCGGCCCGGACGCAGCCACGCTGAAGACCCTGCTGGAAGCGGCGATTCGCGTACCCGACCACGGCAAGCTGGTGCCGTTCCGGCTGATCGCGCTGCAAGGCGATGCCAAGCTGGCCTTCGGCGAACGGCTGGCAGCCCTCTCGCTACGGGTGAATCCCGACCTGCCTGAATCCAAGCGCGAGAAGGAACGCACGCGCTACACCTTCGCCCCGCTGGTGATGGCAGTGATCTCTCGCACCGATGCCACCAGCAAGGTCCCCGTGATCGAACAGCAGCTCAGCGCGGGTTGCGTGGCCTACAACCTGTTGCTTGGCGCGCAGGCGCTGGGCTACGGCGCGCAGTGGCTTACCGGCTGGGCGGCCTACGATCGTGAAGCGGCCAAAGTGCTGGGCCTTGTCGATAACGAGCACGTGATCGGTTTCGTGCACATCGGCACACCGCAGATCGAGGTACCGGATCGCGAGCGTCCCGAGCTTGCCGACGTGCTCAGCACGTGGACACCATGAGCCGTCCAGCCGTCCATCTGGTCGATGGCAGCCTGTACGTGTTTCGCGCCTGGCATTCGATGCCGGATGAGTTTCACGATGCCGAAGGCCATGCGGTCAATGCAGTCCACGGTTTCACGCGCTTCCTGTGCGAGCTGCTGGAACGCGTGAAGCCCGAGCATGTGGCGGTGGCGTTCGATGCCTCGCTCACCACCTCTTTTCGCAATGCGATCTATCCCGCCTACAAAGCCAATCGCGAACTTCCGCCACCCGACCTGGAACGCCAATTCGTGCTATGCCGCGAAGTGACTCAGGCGCTCGGCGTACCGGTACTCATCGACCACACCTATGAGGCGGACGACCTGATTGGCACGGCCTTGTGGAGCGTGCGCGCGCACGGCTTCCGCAGCGTGATCGTCTCGGCCGACAAGGACTTCGGGCAGCTGCTGGGCGAAGACGACGAGCAATGGGACTACGCTCGCAACACGCGCTGGGGGCCGGCGGGCGTCTTTGAGCGGCTCGGCGTGCATCCGCATCAGGTCGCCGACTATCTCGCGCTATGTGGCGATGCGGTGGACAACATTCCCGGCGTACCCGGCGTCGGCGCCAAGACGGCGGCAGCGCTGCTCGCCCATTTCGGCAGCCTCGATGCCTTGCTTGATCGCGTGGACGAAGTGCCGTTCCTTCGCTTGCGTGGTGCAGCCAGTTGCGCCGCGAAACTGCGCACGCATGCAGAAAGCGCGCGCCTGTATCGCCAATTGACGCGTATTGCACTGGATGCGCCCGGTATTGGCGACGCCGAAGCACTGCGGCGCATGCGTGGCGAGGCGGACGCGATGGAACTTCTGTGCGAACGTCTGCGCTTCGGGCCGCTGACGCGCACGCGGTTGAAGGCATTGCTGGGGTGAAGAGCGGGGTGGGATGAAAGTCCGCCTGTCCCCATGACCCGGCACCCCGCATTTTTTGCAGGAGCGCACCCTGTGCGCGAGAATCCTATGACTGAGCGGTGACGCTGAGACGCCGCGGTCGCGCACAGGCTGCGCTCCCACAAATAAAGTCGGGCACACAGTTCTGCGGTCAACGCGAGCTTTCACTGTGGGAGCGCACCCAGTGCGCGACAAGCCCGACGACGACGGCGATACACAGCGGTCCCGCGCTAAACGTTCCCTGCGACTCATTGCGCGGTAGCATGCGGCCATGCAGGGCGTCCCTTCCCAACTTGCTTCCCGCCAGGATGCCGCCGAGTTCCGGCTGGCGGCGCATCGTTCCGGCGTGGAGCTTTACCGCGCGCATATCGTGCGACATGCGTTTGAACCACATACGCATGATGGCTTCGGCTTGGGCGCCATCGAGTCGGGCGTGGAGCGTTTTCGTTATCGCGGCGCAGAGCATCTGGCGCCGCCCGATTCGGTCGTACTGATGAATCCGGATGAGCTGCATACCGGCCGCGCGGAAACCGAAGGTGGGTGGCATTACCGGATGATCTACATCGAGCCGACGGCGATGGCCGAGGTCACCGGTGAACCTG
>Ga0335083_10003966_pt1 | contig 18991 bp, 16 predicted proteins | sample Lox_Sample_42_FD_206716 | JGI IMG/M metagenome (GOLD analysis project Ga0335083, IMG submission 206716) | Soil microbial communities from Loxahatchee National Wildlife Refuge, Florida, United States - Lox_Sample_4.2 | ecosystem: Environmental > Terrestrial > Soil > Wetlands | place: USA...
ACGGTGAGGCCGTACTTGACCGCAAGCCCGGAACGGGGGCGCACCTGCGCCTCGGTGCCGGGCGGCAGGGCGATGGCGATGCCGGTCGGGACCAGCGCGCGGGCGCCGGGCGCGATGGCGAGCGGCCTGTCTGCCGCCACCGCGGCGACGAGGTCGAGGCCCGCCGCATGGGCGCTCTGATACGACGGCAGCGGTAGGTCTTTGCCGTGCGGCAGGCGTTGGACGCGGACCTCGGTCATGGCCCCGTCGGTAATTCTCTTGAGTTGTAGCGGTGCCGCCATCCGAACCCAACGCCTCGATCTCTGGCTTGGCCCGGAACCTAACGTGACTAAAGGGATACGAGAATACGAGAAAGAGCGATAGCGAACACAGCTGTGTGTAATTCAGCTGACGCGTCTACTTGGCGAGTTCGTTCGCGATGCGGGCGACCAGCATGGCCGCCACGTCCTCCTTCGACTGCGGCGGCCAGGCCTCGACGCCGCCCGCGGAGACCAGCTCGATCGTATTGCGGTCGCCGCCCATGATGCCGGTCTGCGGCGAGACGTCGTTGGCGAGGATCCAGTCGCAGCCCTTGCGCTTGAGCTTCTCCTTGGCGTTGGCGGCGACATTTTCGGTTTCGGCGGCAAAGCCGATCACCAGGCTTGGCCGCAGCGACTTGCGATGCGCAATCGTGGAGAGGATGTCGGGGTTTTCGGTGAGCGCCAGCTCCGGCGTCGGCTGGCCCGGCTTTTTCTTGATTTTCTGCTCGCCGGCATTGGCGACGCGCCAGTCGGCGACCGCGGCGGCAAAGATGGCGACATCGACGGGAAGCGCGTTCTGCGCCGCCTCGAGCATCTGTCGCGCCGTTTCAACAGGAACCACAGTAACCCCCGGGGGATCGGGCACGTTCACCGGCCCGCTCACCAGCGTCACCTGGGCGCCGGCCGCCGCCGCCGCTGCGGCAATGGCATGGCCCTGCTTGCCGGAGGAGCGGTTGGCGATATAGCGCACTGGATCGATCGGCTCATGCGTCGGGCCGGACGTCACCAGGACGCGCTTGCCCTGCAGCGCCGCGCCGGCGGCGAAGTGCTTTTCCACCACGGCGGCAATCTCCAGCGGCTCGGCCATGCGGCCGAGGCCGCGCTCGCCGCTTTCCGCCATCTCGCCCTCGTTCGGACCGACCAATGCGACGCCGTCGGCGACGAGCTGCCTGAGATTGCGCTGCGTCGCCTTGTTCGCCCACATGTGCGGATTCATCGCCGGCGCCAGCAGGATCTTGGCGCCCGTCGCCAGCAGCACGGCGGTGGCAAGATCGGAGGCAAGGCCGCCGGCCATCCTGGCCATCAGGTCGGCGGTCGCCGGCGCAACGACAACGAGATCGGCTTCGCGCGCGAGGCGGATATGGCTGACGTCGAATTCTCCCGCCGGGTCGAACAGGTCGGTGAAGGCGCGCTCGCCGAGAATGGCGCCGGCCGACAATGGCGTGACGAAATGCCCGGCCGCCTTGGTCAATATGCCGCGCACGGCAAAGCCGCGCTCCCTCAGCCGGCGGATGAGATCGAGCGATTTATAGGCGGCGATGCCGCCGCCGACGACGAGCAGCACGCGCTTGCTGGCGGATGGTACAGGGGCGGCGCGGCGCAAGGCGGCGCCCTGCCGCGCCGGCGGCTCGAATGCCTCCAGGACGTCGCGGCCCGTCTCGTCCGCCGCCTCGCGCAGAATGGTGCGCACCTCGTCCTCGACCGAGCGGCCGCTGCGCGCGGCGCGCAGGCGCAGTTTTTTCTTCAGCGCCTCGTCGAGCTGTCGGATGGTAATGCTGGCCATGGGCCCACCATGCCGCAACTATGATAGCAATGCAATCAATGCTATCAGAATACGGCAAAGACCAAGATAATCAGCCAGATAACGATGGCCCAAATGCCGGCGGTGAGCCAGCGGCTGCGCCGCGCTTCGGCCGCGCCGATAGCGGCGACGGTTTCCGGCGACAGCACCAGTCCGTCGCGGGTGATGGTGTCGAGCTGGTCGATCAGTTCGGCGCCACGGGTGAGCAGCGACGGCACCTGCGCGGCAAAGCGGCCGATCTCGCCGGCGCCGTCGACGGCGCCTTCCAGCTTGCCGATGGGTCCGAGGTTGCGCGCGATCCACTCGCGCACCACCGGGTCGGCGGTCTTCCACATGTCGAGCCGGGGATCGAGCGAGCGGGCGACGCCCTCGACCACCACCATGGTTTTCTGCAGCAGCAGCAATTCCGGTCGCGTGCGCATGTCGAACAGGCCGGTAATCTCGAACAGCAGCGTCAGCAGCTTGGCCATGGAAATGTCTTCGGCCGTGCGGTTGTGGATCGGCTCGCCGATGGCGCGGATCGCCTGCGCGAAGCTCTCGACCGAGTGCGCGCGCGGCACGTAGCCGGCGTCGAAATGGATTTGCGCCGTGCGCCTGTAGTCGCGGGTGATGAAGCCGAACAGGATTTCGGCGAGGAAGCGCCGCTCCTTCGGTCCCAGCCGGCCCATGATGCCGAAGTCCACGGCAACCAGGCGGCCGTCGTCGTCGACGAACAGATTACCCGGATGCATGTCGGCGTGGAAAAAGCCGTCGCGCAGCGCGTGGCGCAGGAAGCTCTGGATCACGGTGCGGCCCAGCGCCGGCAGGTCGTAGCCTCTGGCGGCGAGCGCCTTGCGATCGTTGAGCGGCGTGCCGGAGATCCACTCCAGCGTCAGCACCTCGCGCGCGGTGCGATTCCAGTCCACGGCGGGGACGCGGAAATCCTTGTCTTCGCGCGTGTTCTCCGCCATCTCCGAGAGCGCGGCGGCCTCGAGGCGGAAATCCATTTCGATCGCCACCGAGCGGGCGAGTGTCGCCACCACCTCGATCAGCCGCAGCCGCTGCGCCTCCAGCGACCAGTTTTCCGCCTTGCGCGCGACGTAATAGAAAGCGTCGAGATCGGCTTTGAAGCGCCGCTCGATATCGGGGCGCAGGATCTTCACCGCCACCGCCTTGCGCGCGCCGTCCTCGTCGACTTCGGCGTGATGCACCTGCGCAATCGAGGCGGCGGCAACCGATGGGCCGAAACTGACGTAGATCTCGTTGAGCGGCTTGTCGAGCGCGGCGGCGATCCGCGCTTCCGCTTCGCTTTGCGGAAACGGCGCCATCTTGTCCTGCAGGCTTTCCAGATCGTGGGCGATGGCGTTGCCGACCACGTCCGGCCGGGTGGCGAGGAATTGCCCGAGCTTGACGTAGGTCGGCCCGAGCCGCGTCAGCGCCGCGGCAAGCCGGCTGGCGCCGCCTTTGGCGCTCGGCCGCGCGAACAACCGCGCCACCGCGATTGCCATGCGCGCCGGCAGCGGCAAGGGCCGCGTATCGACGAGCGCAAAGACATCCTCGCGCGCGAACACGAAGCCGGCGCGGCCGAGACGGACGAGGTGGGAGAAGCCGCCGATCACAGGTGACCTGTCCTGAACACGGATTTTTTGTGCAGCACTGCCGCGTGCTCAGACTGCTCCCTCCCCCACAAGGGGGGAGGGAACGACGAGCGCAGCGCCGCGCGAAGCATTTTCACAGCTTCCAGCCCGAATGCAGCGCCACCACGCCGCCGGTCATCGGCGTGACCGTGACGCGGCGGAAGCCGGCCGCCTCGATCATCTTCGCAAAGGCCTTCGGCTTGGGAAATTTGCGGATCGATTCGACCAGATATTGATAGGCCTCGCGGTCGCCGGTCACCCATTGCCCGACGCGCGGGATCACCCGGAAGGAATAGAGGTCATAAAGCTTGTCGATGCCGGGCACGTCGACCGCGGAAAATTCGAGGCAAAGAAAGCGGCCGCCGATCTTGAGCACGCGGTACATCTCGCCGAGCGCCACCTCAATGCGCGGCACGTTGCGGATGCCAAAGGCGATGGTGACGCAATCGAAGCTGCGGTCGGCGTAGGGCAGGTCCTCGGCGTTGCCCTCCTCGAAGCTCACATTGCTCAGGCCAAGCTCGGCGGCGCGCTCACGGCCTACTACGAGCATGTCGGCGTTGATGTCGCAGACGGTGGCGCGGGTGCCGCTGCCCCCGGCCTCGATGACGCGGAAGGCGATATCTCCAGTCCCGCCAGCGACATCGAGCAGGGTAAAGGGCGTGTCGCTTTTTTCGTCAAGACGGCCGGGGCGGCCTTTTGTCGGCGGATTGACCGCGGTCACCAGCGCGTTTTTCCAGGCACGGTGCACGCCGCCCGACATCAGGTCGTTCATCAGGTCGTAGCGGCGGGCGACCGAGCGGAACACGTCGTCGACCATGCCCTGCTTGTCCTCAAGCGGCACGGTCTGTTCGCCGAAATGGGTCTCGTCGCCGGTCATGAATAATCCTTTGCGGGCAGGACCATAGCGCGCGCCGCGCGGGGAGGCTATCTAACCCTCTCCCCTTGTGGGAGAGGGTGCCGAGCCGCTTTAGCGGCGAGGCGGGTGAGGGGGTCTTTGCTAAGCCTCCCCCTCACCCGGCCGCTCGCTTCGCTCACGTCCACCCTCTGTCACAAGGGGAGAGGGAAGAACACATGCCGGAACTCCCCGAAGTCGAAACCGTGCGCCGGGGCCTGGCGCCGGCCATGGAAGGTGCGCGGTTCGCCAGGGTCGAGGTGCGCGACCGCCGCCTGCGCTGGCCGCTGGCGAAAGACTTCGAAAAGCGCATCGCCGGGCAGACGGTCGAGGGTCTCGGGCGGCGGGCGAAGTATCTGCTCGCCGACCTCTCCTCGGGCGACGTACTGCTGATGCATCTGGGCATGTCCGGCTCGTTCCGCGTCGGCAAGGACGCAGCGCCGGGCACCTACTACCACGAGAAATCCAAGAGCACGGCGCACGATCACGTCGTTTTCCATCTGTCGAACGGCAAGACCGTGACCTTCAACGATCCGCGCCGCTTCGGCTCGATGAAGCTGGTGCCGCGCGCCAGGCTCGACAGCGAGCCGCTGCTGCGCGCGCTCGGGCCGGAGCCGCTCGGCAACGAATTCGACGCGGCGATGCTGGCGCGCGCCTGTGCCGGCAAAAAGACGTCGCTCAAGGCCGCCCTCAGCGATCAGCGCGTCGTCGCCGGTCTCGGCAACATCTATGTCTGCGAGGCGCTGTTTCGCGCCAAGCTGTCGCCGAAGCGGCAGGCCTCCACCATCGCCGAGCGCAACGGCAAGCCGAACGCGCGCGCGGTGGCGCTGGTTGACGCCATCAAGGCGGTGCTCGCGGATGCGATCGAGGCCGGCGGCTCCTCGCTGCGCGATCATCGCCGCGCCGACGGCTCGCTCGGCGATTTCCAGCACAATTTCCGCGTCTACGATCGCGAGGGCGAGCCCTGTCCGAACTGCAAGGGCAAGATCAAGCGCATCGTGCAGAACGGACGCTCGACCTTTTATTGTCCGAGCTGCCAGAAGTAGGGGTTAGCCGGCGCGGCGGACAGTCTTCCCCTCTCCTCTTGAGGGAGAGGGTGCCTGAGCGGAGGCGAAGCCGAGCGAGGGCGGGAGAGGGGTCGCCGCTTACCCCTCTCCCGGCTCGTGCTTCGCTATCGCTCCGCACTCGCCACCCTCTCCCTCAAGGGGAGAGGCGAAGTGGGCGTGTGGCGCGCGCATTGCCTCTTCTTGAAGCCTCGGTTACGCCATCAGCGGAAAAATTGAGAGGTTGGCCATGAGCTACCAGAACATCGTCGTCGAGACCAAAGGCCGCGTCGGCGTCATCCGCCTCAACCGGCCGGCCGCGCTCAACGCCCTCAATTCCGCGCTCAAGGCCGAACTCGCGCAGGCGATCGAGGCCTTCGACGCTGACGCCAATATCGGCTGCATGCTGCTCACCGGCAGCGACAAGGCCTTTGCCGCCGGCGCCGACATCAAGGAAATGGCGGAGAAGAGTTTTGCCGACGTCTATCTCGGCGATTTCGCCGGCAACTGGAACGCCGCCGCCCGCGCCCGCAAGCCGATTGTCGCGGCGGTGGCCGGTTTTGCGCTCGGCGGCGGCTGCGAGGTCGCCATGCAATGCGATCTCATCATCGCCGCCGACAATGCCAAGTTCGGCCAGCCCGAGATCAAGCTCGGCGTCATCCCCGGCATCGGCGGCACGCAGCGGCTGACGCGCGCCGTCGGCAAGGCCAAGGCGATGGATCTCGTGCTCACCGGGCGGATGATGGACGCGGCGGAAGCCGAGCGGGCTGGGCTGGTGGCGCGCGTGGTGCCGGCGGCGAGCCTCATGGACGAAGCGATGAAGGTGGCTGAAACCATCGCCAACATGTCGTTGCCCTCGGTGCTGGCGGGCAAGGAATCGGTCAACGCCTCGCAGGAGACTTCGCTGGCCGAAGGCATGCGCTTCGAACGGCGCATCTTCCATTCGCTCTTTGCCACGGAAGACCAGAAGGAAGGCATGAAGGCCTTCATCGAAAAGCGGCCGCCGGAGTGGAAGAACAGGTAGCTCCCCAGGGGCGCGGCATACTCTCTTGCCCTCTCCCTCAAGGGGAGAGGGCAAGAGAGTACGCGGCAACGCGAGTTGCTTATTTCCTCACGCAAATGACGCGCACGACCGATGCCCTCGCATCGGCGCCTTGCGCCGGCGTCGGGGCGATATCGCGCGCTTCGAGGAAGGCGCGGATCGTCTGCGCCGACACGAGCCGCACCGGCGGCAGCGCCGGTTGGGTGCTCGCCAGCACCGCGTTGCGCATCTCGGTCATGCCGAGAAACTTGCCGCTCACGTCGAGCGCCGCGGCGCCGGAAAAACCGGCCATCGGAGCCGGCTCGCGCAGCTCGATGGCGGCGCCGTCGGCGAGCCGCGCCTTGATCTCGGCGAGCGGCTTGCGGCCATCCTGCTCTTTCGGATCGGGCATGCCGACGAGCGTTACATCGCCCGGCTTCGGCGTGCCGTTGGCAAGCGGCAAGGGCGCGAGCTTGCGCGCTCCGTAGACGCGCAGCAGCGCGAGGCCGCTGTCCGGATCCTCGGCGATGCGATCGGCATCTCCGAGACCCTTGGCGACGATCACCTGGCAGCCGCGCGTGAGATTGCGGTCGGTGACGATGTCGCCGTTGCCGCTGACGATCAGCCCGGTGCCGTACTCGACCGGCTTCGCCGGCGCCGCGAACGGAGCGCTGCGCTCGGGGAAAGGCGAAAACGCGCTTGCCATCGCCACCACCACCGGCGCGACGATGCCTTCCATCATCTGGTCGTAGAGTATGGTGAAACCGCGCACCTCGCCGTCGCGCAACTGCGCCTTTACCGAGAATATCTTCAGCCCCTGCATGCCGCCGACGACGAAGTTGTCCGGGTGCAGGGCGCTGTACTCGATCTGGCGCGCGGGCCGCTTCTTCTCCTGCTCGAACAGCGCGGCGAGATCGGCGGTCTTGACGCGGAAGGTCTCGACCTGCACCTCGCCATGCGCCGAGGACCAGCGCGTGCCGCGCGCGGCGTCGCGCGCCACCGGCATTAGTTTGGTCGGCAGGCCGATGCGCACGCCGGTTGCCGGATCGGCGACGACGCTCCAGCCGTATTCCTGCTCGTGATCGTGGGCGGCGGCGATGAGATTGGCGCGCTCGGCCGCGGTCAGCTCGCCGGTGACCTTCGCCTTGCTGCGCTTCTGGTAGTTCCTGATCGCAGCCTGCATCGGATCGTCGCCGCCGCTCGAGCCGGTATAGTCGCCCGACCACAGCAGCGCCGACTGAATTGCCAGTTGCTGGTCGGCGGGGATGCCGGCGAGCGCTTCGGGCCCCGGCTCGGATTTCGCCGCGTCCGCTTTCGCCGGCTCGGGCTTGGCCACCGGTTTCTGCGGTGCGGCCCTGGCTTGCTTCCTGGCTTCCCTAGCGGCCTTGACCATGCCCGGCTTGCCCGCCGACGATGATGCCGCGGGCTTTGCAGCCGGCTTTGCTTGGGAGGCGGGCTCCTGCACCTTCGGCACAATGCCGGGCGAATCCTGCGCCCGCGCCGGAATGGCGCCTAGCACAAACGCGAGCATCGTCAGCAAGAGCGCCAAACGCATGGAATTAACGCCGCACTAACCACAATCGATGCGCCGACTTTAGCGGATCGAGCCGGTCCGGCAAACCGCGCGCGGCCGGCGCGGGCCCCGGGACACTGGCCTAAATGCCTGTAACGTCATAGCTTTAACCGTGATGCTCGATCCACAGGAATTGCAGCGCTACGCGCGCCATATCGTGCTGCGCGAGGTCGGCGGTCCCGGCCAGCAGAAGCTTAAAGCTGCGCGGGTGCTGGTGATCGGCGCCGGCGGTCTTGGCGCGCCGGTGCTGCTTTACCTCGCCGCCGCCGGGGTCGGCACGCTCGGCGTGGTCGACGACGACACGGTGTCGCTGTCGAACCTGCAGCGGCAGGTCATTTTTGCGACCGGCGACATAGGCAAGGGCAAGGCGGAACGCGCCGGCGCTGCGATCGCCGGTCTCAACCCGCACGTCAATGTCGAAACGCACGCGGTGCGGCTCACCGCCGCCAACGCGATCGACCTGATCTCCCGCTACGACATCGTCGCCGACGGCGCGGATAATTTCGCCACGCGCTATCTTGTCTCCGACGCCTGCTTCTTCGCCAGGAAGCCGCTGGTGACGGCGGCGGTCGGCACCTTCGACGGCGCGCTCACCACCATCCGCGCGCATGAGAAGCGCGCCGACGGGCGGCCTAATCCGACCTACCGCTGCCTCTTCCCGGAGCCGCCGCCGCTGGGCACGGTGCCGGCCTGCGCCGAGGCCGGCATTCTCGGTGCGCTGCCCGGCATTCTCGGCTCGATGATGGCGCTGGAAGTGATCCGCGAGATTGTCGGCTTCGGCGAAGGGCTGGTCGGGCGGCTGGCCATGATCGATACGCGCGAGATGCGCTTCGAGACGCTGAGTTATGCCTGGGACCCGAACAATCCGCTGAGTGGGGAGAGGCCGACGATCAGGGATTTGTCGGTTCATCGGTGACGTTGGCGGTGCGGCGATTTCTTCACCCTCCCCTGGAGGGGGAGGGTCGACCGCTTGAGCGCAGCGAAGGCGGTCGGGGTGAGGTGATCTCGCTGATGTTCTGATTCACCCCACCCCGCTCGCTTCGCTCGCGCCCCTCCCCCTCCAGGGGAGGGTGAGGGGCGTAAGCCTCGATCACTACAACATGCTCGGCAGCACGCGGTCGGGCGGCCGGTGGCCGTCCATGAAGGTCTTGATGTTGATGATGACCTTCTCGCCCATGTCGACGCGGCCTTCCAGCGTCGCCGAGCCCATGTGCGGCAGCAGCACCACCTTGCCTTGCTTGGCGAGCTTGACGAGCTTCGGGTTCACCGCCGGCTCGTACTCGAACACGTCGAGCCCGGCGCCGGCGATCTCGCCCGCCTCGAGCATGCGCGCCAGCGCGTTCTCGTCGATCACCTCGCCGCGCGAAGTGTTGACGATATAGGCCTCGGGCCGCAGCAATTTGAGCCGCCGCGCCGACAGCAGGTGATAGGTCGCCGGCGTGTGCGGGCAGTTCACCGAAACGATGTCCATGCGGGCGAGCATCTGGTCGAGGCTCTCCCAGTAAGTGGCGTCGAGTTCTTCCTCGATCTTCGGCGCCACCCGGCGGCGGTTGTGATAGTGGATCTGCAGGCCGAAGGCGCGGGCGCGGCGCGCCACCGCCTGGCCGATGCGCCCCATGCCGATGATGCCGAGGCGCTTGCCCCAAATACGGTGGCCGAGCATCCAGGTCGGCGTCCAGCCGGCCCAGTCCTTGTCGGCGGTAAGCACGGTGGAACCTTCGGCGAGACGGCGCGGCACCGCCAGGATCAGCGCCATGGTCATGTCGGCGGTGTCTTCGGTGAGCACGCCGGGCGTATTGGTGACGGTAATGCCGCGCTGCACTGCGCTGGCGACGTCGATATTGTCGACGCCATTGCCGAAATTGGCGATCAGCTTGAGCTGCTCGCCCGATTTGCTCAGCACCGCGTTGTCGATGCGGTCGGTCACGGTGGGCACCAGCACGTCGGCGGTTTTCACGGCTTCGGCGAGCTGCGCCGGGGTCATCGGCTTGTCGTCGGGGTTGAGGCGGGCGTCGAATAGCTCCCGCATGCGCAATTCGATGCTGTCCGGCAGCTTGCGCGTGACGACGACAACCGGCTTTTTGCCCTTAGGCATTGTGATTCGTCCCGTGCCGGCTCCCCGATTCAGGCCTCTTTAACCGTGCTCACCCAAACTATCGCGCAACCGCACCCGGATGCGCCGCAGGGCGACAGTTCCAGTCTTTTCCTATCAGATGGCCGTAACAAGACAAAGCTTTCGCGCCGTGTTCCTCCGCCTGAGCAGAGCCGTGCTCACGATCGGCTTGCTGGCGGTCGTCCCGGGACAAGCTCACGCCGCGGGCGACATCGTCACCGGCTCGGTCAGCGGCCTGCCGGTGCCGCGCTTCGTCAGCCTGAAATCGGACCGGGTCAATGTCCGCTCCGGACCCAACAAGGACCAGGAGGTGCGCTGGGTCTATACCCGCGCCGGGATGCCCGTCGAGATCACCGCCGAGTTCGAGAATTGGCGCCGCATCCGCGACTGGGAAGGCTCGGAGGGCTGGGTTTACCACTCGCTGCTCTCGGGCAAGCGCACGGCGGTGGTGGTGCCGAAATCGAAGGACGAACTGGTGCCGCTCTATGAGGGCTCGGATGCAAAATCGCCGCTGGCGGCGAAGCTGCAGGCCGGCGTGCTCGGCACGCTCAAGGTCTGCACCGGCTCCTGGTGCGAATTTGCCGGCAAGAATTTCGACGGCTGGATTCAGCAGGAACGGGTCTGGGGCGCCTACCCGAACGAGAAAGTCGACTAGCAAACTCTGCCGTCATCATCGGCGCAGGCGGATGATCTAGTACGCCCCAGCCGATTCAGTGATTACTGGATGCCGCTTTCGCGGGCATGACACCCGAGAGACGTCAGCTCTTCTTCCGCAGTCGCACGACCACGTCGATGTGGGCGATCTCGTAGCCGTCAGGCGGGGCCGGCGCCTTGCCAACGACGACCTCGGCGCTGGGAATGTCGACCAGCTCGTCGGCCCCTTCGATAAAGAAGTGATGATGGGCGCTCACATTGGTGTCGAAGTAGGCCTTGGCGCCGTCGACCCCGACCTGGCGCAGCAAGCCGACCTCGGTGAATTGGTGCAGCGTGTTGTAGATCGTCGCCAGTGACACCGGCACCTTGGCGCGGGTCGCTTCCTCGTAAAGCGCTTCGGCGGTGAGATGACGATCACCCTTGCCAAAAAGCAACCAGCCTAAAGCCATGCGCTGGCGCGTGGGGCGCAAACCGACCTGGCGCAACATCGACTTGACGTCGTGCCAGGGGCAGCCGGTCATGTCCGCGCGCGGTGCCTGTTCCGCCGTAGCAGCGGGCTTGGAAGGAAATACCATGGTTCGTGTCTTCGTTACCGAATGCCTAAAAGCGTGAAAGCGCCGACGATCCCGAAAAACCGTTACGCATGAAACATATACGAAATGGGTCCCGTAGATGCAACTCCTTCGCAAAAGCCGGTGAGGCGACATTGTGGCGCTACCGGGCAGGAAGATTGTCCGCGTTCCGTGTCCACGACCTTTGCCCGCTTGCCCGGCTATGTTAGGTAGGCGCCATGGAAATCCAGCCCGCAATGCCGGAAAGCGCTGCAAAGTCAGTGGAAGACCGACGGCACAGCTTCGAATATGAGGATTTACTCGCCTGCGGGCGCGGTGAATTGTTCGGCCCGGGCAATGCCCAATTGCCGCTGCCGCCCATGCTGATGTTCGACCGCATCACCGAGATTTCGGAAACAGGGGGCGAGCACGGCAAGGGCATGCTGCGCGCGGAACTCGACGTGAAGCCCGACCTTTGGTTTTTCCTTTGCCACTTCAAGGGCGATCCGGTGATGCCGGGCTGCCTCGGCCTCGACGCGCTGTGGCAACTGGTCGGCTTTTTTCTCGGCTGGCTGGGCGCGCCCGGCAAGGGCCGCGCGCTCGGGCTCGGCGAATTGAAATTCTCCGGCCAGGTGCTGCCGAACATGAAGAAGGTCATCTACGGCATCGACTTCAAGCGAGTGATGCGCTCGAAACTGGTGCTCGGCATCGCCGACGGCTGGCTGTCGGCCGACGGCAACGTGATCTACAAGGCAAGCGACCTCAAGGTCGGCCTCTTCAAGCAAGGCCAGGTTTTGCAGCCAGGCGGCGCTTGATCAGGATCCGCGGTGTTGCATGGTTGCGACCGGCGGCCCATCTAGGGCTCAATCAATCCGCGGCGCTAACGGGGTAGGGCGGCCATGAGGCGAGTCGTCGTGACCGGGATGGGCATCGTCTCATCCATCGGCAACAACACGCAGGAAGTTCTGGCGAGCTTGCGCGAGGCCAAATCCGGCATCACGCACGCCGACGAATTCCAAAAGCGCGGCTTCAAGTGCCAGGTGCAGGGCATGCCGACGCTCGACCCGGCCGGCTCGGTCGACCGCCGCGCCATGCGCTTTCTAGGTCAGGGCGCCGCCTGGAACCATGTCGCCATGGAGCAGGCGATCCGCGATTCCGGCGTCGAGGAGAAGGACATTTCCAATCCGCGCACCGGCATCGTCATGGGCTCGGGCGGGCCGTCGACCGCGGTGATTGTCGAGGCGGCCGACATCACGCGCGAAAAGGGTTCGCCCAAACGCGTGGGTCCTTTCGCGGTTCCGAAAGCGATGTCGTCGACCGCGTCGGCGACGCTCGCCACCTGGTTCAAGATCAAGGGCGTCAGCTATTCGATCTCGTCGGCCTGCGCGACCTCAAACCATTGCATCGGCAACGGCACGGAACTGATCCAGTGGGGCAAGCAGGACATGGTGTTCGCCGGCGGCTCCGAGGAGCTCAACTGGACCATGTCGAACCTGTTCGACGCCATGGGCGCAATGTCGTCCGGCTACAACGACAAGCCCGACAGGGCCTCGCGCGCCTACGACAAGGACCGCGACGGTTTCGTCATCGCCGGCGGCGCCGGCGTGCTGGTGCTGGAAGAGCTCGAGCACGCCAAGGCCCGCGGCGCGAAGATCTATGCGGAAGTCGCCGGCTATGGCGCGACGTCGGACGGCTTCGACATGGTGGCGCCATCGGGCGAAGGCGCGGCGCGCTGCATGACGCTGGCGCTGGAGACGGTGAAGGCGCCGATCGACTATATCAACCCGCACGCGACGTCGACGCCGATCGGAGACCTCAAGGAAATCGAGGCGATTCGCGAGGTCTTCGGCGCCCAATGCCCGCCGATTTCGGCAACCAAATCCTTGACGGGGCATTCGCTCGGCGCCGCCGGCGCGCAGGAGGCGATCTATTCGCTGCTGATGATGAACAACGGTTTCATCTGCGAAAGCGCCAATATCGAGACTCTCGACCCGGCCTTCGCCGACATGCCGATCCTGCGCGAGCGCAAGGACAACGTGGCGCTCGGCGCTGTGCTGTCGAATTCTTTCGGCTTCGGCGGCACCAATGCCTCGGTTGTCTTCAAGCGGCTGGATGCATGATCGCCGCGGCCGCACGTCAACGGGCGTTGTCCACCGTCCCGTCATTCGACTGTCGTATCGGCGCCATAGACGGGCTATCCGCGCATAACGCGATTCGCTTGGGCGCTTGCGATGAACAAACCCTTCTCGCCGTCAACTCTCTCTTTCGTTCCACGCGGGCCGACCTTCATGCCAGGTGAGCAGAACGCTCCGCGCACCGGCCTGATGCAGGGCAAGCGCGGCTTGATCATGGGCGTTGCCAACGATCATTCGATCGCCTGGGGCATCGCGCAGACGCTGGCGGCGCACGGCGCCGAATTGGCCTTCACCTACCAGGGCGACGCGCTGGCCAAGCGGGTCAAGCCGCTCGCCGAGCAGGTCGGCTCGAAATTCGTGATGCCTTGCGACGTCGAGGACATCGCTTCGGTCGACGCGGTGTTCGACGGCATCAAGTCGCAATGGGGCACGATGGATTTTCTCGTGCATGCCGTCGCCTTCTCCGACAAGAACGAGCTGAAAGGCCGCTACGCCGATTCGACGCGCGAGAACTTCGTCCGCACCATGGTGATTTCCTGCTACGCCTTCACCGAGGCGGCGAAACGCGCCGCGGCGCTGATGCCGGACGGCGGCGCTATGCTCACGCTCACCTATAACGGCGGCGAGCGCGCCATGCCGAACTACAATGTGATGGGCGTCGCCAAGGCCGGGCTCGAGGCGTCGGTGCGCTATCTCGCGGTCGATTTCGGCCACCAGAAAATTCGCGTCAACGCGATTTCGGCAGGGCCAATCCGCACGCTCGCCGGCGCCGGCATCACCGACGCGCGCTACATGTTCGCCTTCCAGCAGAAATATTCGCCGCTCGGGCGCGGCGTGACGCTGGGCGAGCTGGGCGGCGCCGGGCTTTATTTGCTGTCCGACCTGTCCACCGGCGTGACCGGCGAAGTGCACTTCGTCGACTCAGGCTACAACGTCATCGCCATGCCGCAGCCGGACGCGCTCAAGAGCGCCGGTGGCAGCGTGGAGAATGGCGGCGAGAAGTAGCCTCTCAATACGGCGAGGCGATCGCTCTTCCCCTCTCCCCTTGTGGGAGAGGGTGGATTGCGCGGAGGGAATCCGAGCGCGATCCGGGTGAGGGGTCTTTGCCTTAATTGATCTCTTAGATCCCTCACCCGGCTCGCCTTCGCTGTCTCTCCGGCTCGCCACCCTCTCCCACAAGGGGAGAGGGAAGTGCGCTCGTTGCCGGGTGAGTGAATAGAAAAAAACGGCCGGGGGTTTCTCCCCGGCCGTTTCGCGTCGCGTTGCCTCAAACCGGGCTTAGGCCGCCTGCTTCATGGCAAGGTCGAAGCGGTCAGCGTTCATCACTTTGGTCCACGCCGCCACGAAGTCCTTGGCGAACTTCTCCTTCGAATCCGCGCAGGCATAGACCTCCGCGAAAGCGCGAAGCTGCGAGTGCGAGCCGAAGATCAGGTCGACGCGCGTCGCGGTCCACTTCGGCGCCTTGGTCTTGCGGTCGCGGCCCTCGTAGATGCCGTCGGCGTTCGGCGGCATCCACACCGTGCCCATGTCGAGCAGGTTGACGAAGAAGTCGTTCGTCAGCGTGCCAGGTTTGGTCGTGAAGACACCGTGCCTGGAACCGCCGGCATTGGCGCCGAGCACGCGTAGGCCGCCGATGAGCGCCGTCATTTCAGGCCCCGTCAGCCGCAGCAGTTGCGCGCGATCGATCAGCGCCTCCTCCGGCTGCATGAACTGCTGCTTGCCACCGACGTAATTGCGGAAGCCGTCGGAGCGCGGCTCGAGCGGCGCGAAGGAGGGAACGTCGGTCTGCTCTTGCGAGGCGTCCGTGCGGCCCGGCGTAAAGGGCACCTTCACATCGACGCCGGCGTCCTCGGCGGCCTTTTCGACGGCCGCCGAGCCGCCGAGCACGATCAGGTCGGCGAGCGACACCTTCTTGCCGAAGCCCTTCCGGATTTCCTCGAGCTTCGCCAGCACGGTCTTGAGCTGCGCCGGCTGGTTGACCTTCCAGTCCTTCTGCGGGGCCAGGCGAATGCGCGCGCCGTTGGCGCCGCCGCGCTTGTCCGAGCCGCGGTAGGTCGAGGCCGACGCCCAGGCGGTGGAGACGAGCTGCGACACGGTGAGGCCCGACGACAGAATCTTCGCCTTCAGCGCGGCGACGTCCTGCTCGCCGATCGGCGGATGGTCGGCCGCCGGGATCGGGTCCTGCCAGATCAGCGTCTCCTTCGGCACCAGCGCGCCGAGGTAGCGCGCGCGCGGCCCCATGTCGCGGTGCGTGAGCTTGAACCAGGCGCGGGCAAAGGCGTCCGCAAACTGGTCCGGGTGCTCGTAGAAGCGCCGCGAGATCTTCTCGTAGGCCGGGTCCATCCGCAGCGACAAGTCGGTCGTCAGCATGGTCGGGACATGCTTCTTCGACGCGTCGAAGGCATCCGGGACGTCAGCCTTGGCGGTCTTCGCTTTCCACTGCTTGGCGCCCGCCGGGCTCTTCGTCAGCTCCCATTCGTTCTCGAACAGGTTCTTGAAGAAGAGATTGCTCCACTTGGTCGGCGTCTGCGTCCAGGTCACTTCCGGACCGCCGGTGATGGCGTGCGCGCCCATGCCGGTTTCGTATTTGCTCTTCCAACCGAGGCCCTGATCTTCGAGCGCACCGGCTTCCGGCTCCGGACCGACCAGCGACGGGTCGCCGGCGCCGTGCGTCTTGCCGAACGAGTGGCCGCCCGCGATCAGCGCGACGGTTTCCTCGTCGTTCATCGCCATGCGGAAGAACGTCTCGCGGATGTCTTTCGCCGCCGCGATCGGATCGGGATTGCCGTTCGGCCCTTCCGGGTTGACGTAGATGAGGCCCATCTGCACGGCGCCGAGCGGCTCGGCAAGCTGGCGTTCGCCGCTGTAGCGCTCGTCGCCGAGCCAGGTGCCCTCCGGACCCCAGTAAAGTTCCTCGGGCTCCCACACGTCGGCGCGGCCACCGGCAAAGCCGAAAGTCTTGAAGCCCATCGACTCGAGCGCGACGTTGCCGGCGAGGACCATCAGGTCGGCCCAGGAGATCTTCTTGCCGTACTTCTGCTTGATCGGCCACAACAACCGCCGCGCCTTGTCGAGGTTGGCGTTGTCGGGCCAGGAGTTGAGCGGCGCGAAGCGCTGCTGGCCGGCGCCGGCGCCGCCGCGGCCATCGGTAATGCGGTAGGTGCCGGCCGAGTGCCAAGCCATGCGGATCATCAGGCCGCCGTAGTGACCGAAGTCGGCCGGCCACCACTCCTGCGAATTGGTCATCAGCGCCGTGAGGTCCTTGATCACCGCGTCGAGGTCGAGGCTCTTGAATTCCTTGGCGTAGTCGAACTCCTTGCCCATCGGATCGGACAGGCTCGAGTTCTTGTGCAGGACCTCGATGTTGAGCGAGGTCGGCCACCAGTCGCGATTTGTGTGTCCGTGAACGAACGGGCATTTGCCCGCGCTTTTGTCGTCTGTTTTTGCGTCCATTGTGTTCTCTCCGGTCTTGGCTCGCGTGGCTCCGCAAGGGGGCTTGGTGCGGATTAGCAGGGCGGCGTGGCGCTTGTTAAGGCACCCCATCAATAAGGTCTAATCGTATTGATTGGGCATACCGATAACCCTAGCTTATTGGCATGGTCACTTTACGACAGCTGCGCTATCTCGCTTCGCTGGCGCGCACCCGGCATTTCGGCAAGGCCGCCGAGGAGTGCGCGGTCAGCCAGCCCGCTTTGTCGATGCAGGTGCGCGAACTGGAACGTGAGCTCGGCACCGAACTGGTCGAGCGCCGCCCCGGCGAGATCGCGCTCACCGACACCGGCCTCGACGTTGTCCAGCGCGCCGAGCATATTCTTGCCGCCACCCGCGATCTCGTCGACTTCGCCCGCCACCGAGACGTGCTCACGGGGCCGTTGCAACTCGGCATCATCCCGACGCTGGCGCCTTACGTTCTGCCGAGCGTGCTGCCGCGGCTGCAGAAGCGACATCCCAGGCTCCGCCTCGAGGTGCGCGAGACGCAGACCAAACTGCTGCTCGACGAACTCGCCGCCGGCGAACTGGACTGCGTAATGCTGGCCTTGCCGGCGGAGGGCGCCGATGTCGAGACGCTTGCGCTGTTTAACGATTCGTTTCTGCTGGCGGTGCCGGCGAGCGACAAACTGCGCGGCCGGGTGAGCGTGGACGACGTCGATCAACGCAGGCTCATCCTCCTGGAGGAGGGCCATTGCCTGCGCGACCAGGCGCTCGCCTTTTGCGGCGCGCCGCGGCGCGATCAGCCGGCGAGCCTCGGCGCCACGTCGCTGGCGACCGTCATGCAATTGGTGGCCAATGGCTATGGCGTGACTTTGGTGCCGCAGGTCGCCGCCGAAACCGAAGTGCGCGACGATCGGGTGAAGCTGCTGCGCTTTAACGAACCGCGGCCGGGGCGCACCATCGGGCTCGCCTGGCGACGCACCTCGCCGCGCAAGAGGGATTTTGCGGCGCTCGGCGGGATCGTCATCGGCGCGCTCAAGCCGCGCGGCGGACGCTAGATCTCGGTCTCGCGTTCGAGCTTGGCGGGGTTTTCCAGGCAGTAATAGCCGGACTGCCGGGTAATGACGTTCGCGCGCATCCACTCGTTCACGATGCGGCTGACGTTTTCCCGCGCGATGCCCGCCATGGCGGCAAGGTCGCGCTGACTGACCTTCTGGCGAATGACGATCCGGTTGCCGTCCACCTTGTTGCCGAAGGCGCGGGCAAGGCCGAGCAGGGCGCGGGCGACCTGGCCCTTGAGCGGCAGGAAACTCTCCGCCGCCACGATCTGATCGGTGTCGCGCAGACGCGCCGCCAGCATCTTCGCCAGGTATTTGTAGACGTTCGGATCCGAGTTGGCGAACGCGGTGAACGCGGCGCGACTGACAAACCGCAGTTTGCATGGGCGCAGCGCCGTCACTGTCGCCGAGCGTGGCAAGCCATCGATAATGGCGAGGTCGCCCACGATCGAGCCGGGGCCGAGAATGGCCAGGATGCGCTCCGCGCCGGTTGCCGAGGCAATGCTGACCTTGAGCAGGCCTTCGTCAAGCCGGTAAAAACCGTCGCCGGGGTCGCCGGTGACAAACAGCATCTCGTTGGCGGACATGGTCCGCGGCGTCGCCTTGGCCAGCAACGCGGAAAAAAGCCGGTCGGGGAGGTCCGACAGCAGGTTATCGATATGTGTCGCCATGACTCCCCCAGGACTGTACGCGGGTACTTGCATCGGCGCGCCGACAGCACAGCGCATGCACAGTCTAAACGCCAGCCACCCCGGCATTAAAGCGTCAACCAATCTGGACCAAAATGGGGCACGAAAAAGGGCGGCCGCCTGGGCCGCCCTCAAATCGCGCAATTTCGGCATGGAACTCGGTTATTCCGCCGCGCCGCCCGCGGCTTGCGCCGGTTCCTTGCCCTTGGCTTCGATGTCCTCGCCGGTTGCCTGATCGACCGCCTTCATCGACAGGCGCACCTTGCCGCGCTCGTCCATGCCGAGGAGCTTCACCTTCACCTTGTCGCCTTCCTTGACCACGTCCGAGGTCTTGTTGACCCGGTGCGGCGCGAGCTGGCTGATGTGCACGAGGCCGTCCTTGGCGCCGAAGAA
>Ga0335083_10003967_pt1 | contig 18989 bp, 15 predicted proteins | sample Lox_Sample_42_FD_206716 | JGI IMG/M metagenome (GOLD analysis project Ga0335083, IMG submission 206716) | Soil microbial communities from Loxahatchee National Wildlife Refuge, Florida, United States - Lox_Sample_4.2 | ecosystem: Environmental > Terrestrial > Soil > Wetlands | place: USA...
GGAGGCGCCATCTACGCGGCGAATTGCGCGGGTTGCCACGAAGCGGGCGGACCACCCTACCTGAATCACTTCGTCCTGAAGGCCGCCGCGCCCGAATACATCGTTCACATGCTTGCACACGGCGTAATGCACGCGCAGGGCGCGAAGCTCACTCCGGGCGAACGCGTCGCGGTGGCCGAATTCCTAACCGAAAAAAAGATCGCTCCCGCGCCTCCTGCACACTTGTGTTCGACGAATGCTGCAGCCGGGTTCGCCGGGCCTCGGTGGAATGGATGGGGCGTGGATCTGGAAAACAGCCGCTTTCAGCCGGCCGACCAAGCCGGTTTGACGCCCACGCAGATCCCGAGATTGAAATTGAAATGGGCATTTGGATTTCCCGGCGACTTCACTTCGTATTCGCAGCCTTCGGTTGCGGGCGGGCGCGTGTTCGTTGGCGGAGCGCTGGGGCAGGTCTACGCGCTCGACGCGAATACGGGCTGCGCACACTGGAGTTTTCAAGCGGACGCCGGCGTCCGCACGGCTGTAACGCTTGGCCCTGGGAATCTCGCGTATTTCGGCGACTTGCGCGCCAACGTTTACGCGCTGAACGCGTTGACCGGCAAACTGGTGTGGCGCGCACGCGTCAGTCCCCATCCCTACGCGCGCGTCACGGGCACTCCGCGCCTCTACAAGGGCCGACTCTACGTGCCGGTGTCGTCGCGCGAGGAATGGCTGGCAGCGAGCCCGCAGTATGAGTGCTGCACGTTCCGAGGGATTCTGGCAGCGCTGGACGCGACGACAGGGAAGGAGATTTGGAGAACGTACACCATCGCCGAGCCAGCGCGGCCGACAAAGAAGAACAAGGCGGGCACGCAGCTTTGGGGTCCGTCGGGCGCCGGGCTCTGGTCCGCGCCCACAATCGACGCGGAACGCGGCCTGATCTATGTCGGCGCGGGCAACAACTACTCCGATCCCGGGACTGTTAATAGCGACGCGATTCTGGCGATCGACCTAAAGACGGGGAAAATCGTGTGGTCGCGGCAGATCACCTCCGGCGATACGTACAACGTGAGCTGTTACCGCGAGGACATGGCGAATTGTCCGGCAGAGCGAGGGCCAGACACCGACTTCGCCGCCCCGCCTATGCTGCGAAAGCTAGTGGACGGCAGGCGCGTGTTAGTCGTTGCACAGAAGTCCGGCGACATATTCGCGCTTGACGCGGATAAAAAGGGCGAAATTCTGTGGAAGACGAATATCGGGCATGGAGGGCCGCTCGGCGGAATCCAGTGGGGCCCGGCGGCGGACGCCGAGACGGCGTACGTTGCATTGTCCGATTTCGGATTTAGCGGCGGGCCGGAGGGAACCATACCGGATCCAAAGGCGGGCGGAGGACTTTTCGCGATCAGGATTGCGACGGGGGAGAAGATCTGGACTGCGCTGCCCGCGGCGGGAGGATGCACAACGCCAAGGTGCAGCCCAGCGCAGGCGGCGGCGGTGACGGCCATCCCCGGCGTCATTTTCTCCGGCTCCGATGACGGCCACCTGCGCGCATACTCAGCCGAAGACGGCAAAGTGATCTGGGACTTCGATACGGCACGAGATTTCGAAACGGTGAACAAAGCCAGCGCGCACGGCGGGGCGATCAACGGAGGTGGGCCTGCGGTGGCCGGAGGAATGGTTTTCGTGAATTCCGGCTACGGCTCAATTTTTGGAATGCCGGGCAACGTGCTGCTCGCCTTCGCACCGTGATGCAGGCCCCGGCCTGACGCTCCGTATCAGCACGAAATCGTCCAGTGCATCTGCTATCGGTGTGTCGCGCCTTGGCGGACACGCGCGGCAGAAACCACCAGCTGCGCTCCTGCGAAGGCATCGCATACTCAGCGCGAATCGGGTCAGCGCTCGCAGGCGCGGATTAGGACGGAAACCTGCTATCCTGCTTTCGGGGCGGTCATTTCGAGGAGGCACTGATGAAGCGGGTAGCCAGCCTGCTGATTCTTCTGTTCGCTTTCACGGCACAGGGCCAACAGATGGCGCCCCCGGCCGGAACCTCCGCGGCGCCGCCGCAAGCCCATCCGGGAGCAAACCCTCAGTTCCTCCAAGCCGCCGACGACGTGCTCGCGGAAATGAGCGACATCTTGCACTTGCCGATCAAGGCGCCGCTCAAGAAGAGCCTGCGATCCAAAGAGGAAATTCGCGCGTACCTCGTGCGCGAGGAAAAAGAGGACCGAACCGACGCGCAGCGCTATGCCGACGCGAAGTCGCTCGAGGCATTCGGCCTGATTCCGAAGGGATTTCCGCTCGACGCATTCATGCTCGACGTGCTCACGGACCAGGTGGCCGGACTGTACGATCCAAAGGCAAAGGAGTTTTACATCGCCGACTGGATTCCGGTGGAGGAGCAGCGCGAGGTGATGTCGCACGAACTCACGCACGCGCTGGAGGATCAGTCGTTCGACGTCGAGAAGTGGATCAAGACGGCGCGTCCGAACGACGACGCAGAGATGGCGCGAAACGCCGTCAGCGAAGGCACGGCGCTGGCGGCGATGGTGGACTACGCCCTGCGCGACGCGAAGATGAGCGTGCGCGATATCGGCGATATTTCCGCGCTGCTCCGCGCGGGCGCGGTGGCGCAGATGAACCAGGATCCGAACCTTTCGAAGGCGCCGCTCTACATTCGGGACGGGCTGCTCTTCCCGTATCTGGCGGGCACGACATTCTCGCAGCAGTTCTTGAAAGCGCACACGGGCTGGGCGGACCTCCACCTGCTGTTCGAGCGTCCGCCCGTTTCGACCCAGCAAATCATGCAGCCGGACGCGTATCTCAAAGGCGTGGCGCCCACAAAGGTGGCGCTGCCGGATTGGAAGCGCGCGGTGCCGCCAGATTGGAAACTGCTTGAGGAGAACGTTCTGGGCGAGTTCGGGCTAGACGAAGTGCTGAAACAATTCGGCGATGACAATAGCGCCGAGGAAGTCTCGTCCGGATGGGCTGGCGACCGCTACGCGCTGTTCGAGGATGCGAAGGCGAAGAGCACGCCGCTGGTTTTTCTGCTGGCGCTGAGCACTTCCGATGATGCCGCCGGATTCTTCGACCGTTACAGCCAGGCGCTGGAAAGGAAGTACAAGACGCGCAGTCAGTTCTTCCGCCGGCCCGGCTTTTTTCAGTTTCATACCGACAATGCCGACGTTTTCCTCCGCTGTGTGGAATCGCAGTGCCTGACGGTGGAAGGCGCGACGCGAGAGACTTTTGACGAGATCAACAAGGCCGTCCACTGGACGCCCGCTCCGATCCCGGGAGATGCCGTTTCAGACGGCGTGGCGCAGCTGCCCGCGGTTCCCACGTTCCCTTCTCGCTAGGTTTCCCGATGGCACTGCTCGACCTGCGTCGCATTCCCGAACCTGAAGTGATGGACGATTCCGGAGAGGTGGAGGCGTACGCTTCCGCGGCGGCACAGGCCCACCTGAACGCGATCGATGACACATTTGTGGAGCACGCGGAGCGATTGGTGTCCGGCCGGGGGCGGGGCCGAGCGATCGACATCGGCACGGGACCGGGGCAGATCGTGATCAAGCTGGCACAGAGGCTGACGCTCTGGAAATTCATCGGCGTCGACCGGTCGCAAGGGATGATCGACCAGGCGAATCGCAATCTCGCGGAGGCAGGCGGCCCGCTGGCCGGGCGCGTGGAGTTTCAGGTAGCGGACGGCAACCGATTGCCGTTTCCGGACGCGAGCTTCGATCTCGTGATGTGTAACTCCGTTTTGCATCATCTGGCCGAGCCCGGAAACCTGCTGGCGGAGATGGCGCGGCTTGGGAAACCTGCCGGTGCGATCCTGCTGCGCGATCTGAGGCGACCGGGGCGATTCGGCTACCGGCTGCACGTCTGGCGGCACGGCCGGAACTATTCCGGCGAGATGCTGCGGCTATATCGCGCGTCGGTGCGCGCGGCCTACACGGCGGAGGAATTGCAGCGGATGCTCGATTCGTCGGCTCTATACGGAGCGCGCGTGTTCGAGCATCGCACGACACATATTGGGATCGAGCGGGCCGTCAGTCGTTGAAAGCAGCGGCGCTGGAGCCGATGCGCTGAATCGCCATCAGCGTCTGGTCGTCGGCCTGGCGCGAGCCCGCCGAGTGGCGCTCGACATCGGACAGGCACGCCGCCACCAGTTCCTGCGGCGCCCAGCCGTGCCTTTCACCAGCCACAAGCGAGATGCCGTCGATGCCGAACTGTGCGCCGGAGGAGTTGTTCGCCTCCGAAATCCCGTCCGTGTAGAGCAGCAGGCTATCGTCGAGGTCGAGGCGCGCGCGGGTGACCGTGTACGGGCTCGACGTGAACATGCCGAGTGGGAGCCCGGTGGCGCCGATCCGCCTGACGCCTTGCTTCGAAACGAGCAGCGCAGGGAAATGGCCGGCGCTGGCGATTTCGACTTCGCCGCCGCGCCCCAGGCGCCCGCAAACGAGAGTGGCGTATTGACCGGCAATCGTGCTCTCGCAGAAGACGCGATTGGCCATTTCGAGAAGTTTGTCCAACTCGAGGCCGACGCCGGCGAGGCTGCGAAACATGGCGTGAAGGTGCGTCATGAGCAGAGACGCCGCGACGCCTTTGCCCGCCACGTCACCGAGGAGGAAAATCAGCTTGCCGTCGTCGGCCGAGGGCGGAATCAAGTCGCAGTAGTCACCGCTGACCACTCCGGCCGGTTTGTAGCGGTAGTGCACGCGCCAATCGCCGAAGCGCAGGTCGGATTGCGGCAAGAGACCTCGCTGTATGCGCGACGCAAGCTCGAGATCGCGTTCGAGGGCGCGCTGTTCGGCGGGGCTGAGGCAGTCCAGGCAGAGCTGGACCAGCGGATCGGCGATCAGGCGTTCCTTTTCGACCGTTCCCTTGCAGGCCTCGCAAAGTCCATACGTCCCCTCGTCCATGCGATGGACGGCGGCATCGACGTCGTGAAGCAAGTCGACCAGTGGCGCGGCTGCTGGCGCATCGTCCGCCGGGATGATGGAGATGGTCGTCTTGAGCTCCTCGCGGCGCTTTTCGAGCTGATCGCGCAGATAGGGATCTGTGATTCCGGCCATGGTTGTCGTCTCCGGCCCGCCTAGTGGCGAGGCATGCTCTGATACTCTCGCGGCCCGCGCCGCGGCGCTATCCGATTCGAACATCGAAACTCCCCCCTGGGCGCACTTCTAATCTGATTCGCTGACGGGCTGCCGGGATTCGGATTCCAGTGCGTCGAGCAGGGTGCGGCCGGCCTTGCGTTCGAGCCGGGCCAGACGCTGCTGGAAGCGCTGGCGCCAGCCCTGATAAGTGCCGGGCGACAGCGTGCCGAGGCGACTTGCCCGGCGTAGTTCCAGCAACGCTTTTCGCGCAAGAGACGCGGCGCGATGCGGCTGACGCGCGCGACGCTCGTAATGAATCGCGAGCTGTTCGTAGGCTTCGAGACCTTCGCGCGAATGGCCGAGCATCTGCTCCCAGAGCTGGCGCGCCAGGTCGTGGTCGCCGTCGCGCTTTGCCAGGCGAGCGAGGGAGCGACGCGCGACGCGGCTGGTCTCCGGCGGGAGCTCGCGCGCAATCGATCGTTCGTAAAGCTTGCGGGCCCGGACGGCTTGACCACGGCGCTCGCAAATGCGCGAAACGCCAAAAAGTTCGAGCGGATCGTGACCGTGCGTTTCAGGGTCTTCGAGAAGCGAAAGAACGCGCGTGGCCAGACCTGCCAGGCCGCGCAGGTCCATCTGATTGTGATGAAAAATGGGAACGAGCGGCTCGGGCGGACCTCCGCGCAGATAGTCGAAGTAGAACTGCGGGATCAGCTCCGAGATCACGTCCGCACCGCGATGCCAGCCGAGCACGTGCTTTTCGAGCTCCGCTAGGCGCACGGAGCCGAGCCGAAGCCGCCACAGATTGCGCGCGGGATGCAGGAAATCGAGATGGGCATGCAACGTGGGCGGGCGGATGACGCGCGCCATGCGATAGCGCGTTTCGAGTAGTGGCCAGTCGAACGATTTGCCGTTGAAGGTGACGAGCACAGGCCGCTCGGCGATCCGCTCGGCCAGGGCGACGAGGAGGGAATGCTCTTCGCTTTGCTCGCGCATGAAGAACTGCTCGACTTCGAGGCCGCCCGCGTCCCACCAGGCGATGCCAACGAGGAATGGATACGTTCCCGTTCCCCCGGCAAGGCCGGTGGTTTCGGTGTCGAGGAAAAGCCATTGCTGTGGATCATACGCGATGTTCGGCGCGTCCGGAGCGAGCAGGCGCAGTGCGGCGGAGTCGAACGCCCGATCGGGCGCGGCCTGGTCGGCGGCGGAGGTCAGAGGCTCGGAGAACCATCGGCGCAGCGCGAGATGTTCACCGAATGAATTGCACCGGGCTTGCGCGCCGAGAAGTTCCGCGAGGCGCGCCGCGCCTGCCGGAATGTCGGGCGCGCGGCCCCGGCGGTCGAGCGCCAAGACGTCGGCAGCGGCGGATCGCCGAGCGGAGGGCTGGAGCGCCTTCAGGCGGCCAAGAGCGATTGGTAGCGGCATCGGCGTCCGGTCCTTACGCGCAGAGATGATTCAGGATCGCGAGAGCGGCTTCCTTGGTGCGCTCGCTCTTTTCGCCGGCCGGGCCGACGCACGACGGGCAGCCATTGTCGCAAGGGCAGCCGGAGATCAGTTCGCGCGTGCGGCTGAGCAGCACGTCGTGGACACGATAGAGCGGTTCGCTGAAGCCGATGCCGCCGGGATAGGCGTCGTAAAGATACAGATTCGGCTCGAAGAATTCTTTCATCTTTGCGGGATCGTCGGTGGCAGTGGTGTATTCGTGCCACTCGGTTTCGACGCCCGGGCTGGGAGGGCGCTCGCCAACAGCGGTGCCGAGGTCGCGCTTGTCGCACATCAGCAGCAGGGTGGCCATCGATTCGAGCGCGTGGAGCAGGCCGAAGATGCCGCTCTGGCGATCGGAGAGATGGAAGGGAAGCGATTCAAGCAAGGCGTGTTCGAGCGTGATCCAGAAAGCGGTGGTGTGCATTTCGTTTTCCGGCAGCTCAAGCTTGCCGTCGCCGACGTTTTCGTTGGTGAAGAACTTGATCTTCTTGAATCCAACGACCTGCGAGCGGACGAGCACGTCGCCGTGAGCGCGGGAGGCGTGGGGAGTGGAGTTTCCGGAAATCGATTCTTCTTCGGCGATTTCGAGGACGCGCACCTGCGTGTAGCGGATTGCGTCCGTGTAGTATTCGACGCTGACGGGCTTCACGTAGGCCTTGCGCCGATCGAAATCGAGGCGCTCGACGTGGTACTGCTGGCCCTGGTGCAGGTAGATGGCTTTCGGATGAACGGTGGTGAGGGCGGATGAGAAATCGACTTCGCCGATGACCTCGGGCATGCCTTTTTTCGTGCCACTCGTATTCCCATCGTCGTCCGGATTTGAAAGGATGATGACGAAGTTATCAGACGTCACCGAGCGCAGGCTGATCGTGTCCGCGGGATAGGCTTCCTGCACCCAGTGCCAGTTGCCGCCGCTCCGATGCAGGAATCCGGCCTCAGCCAGGCTCGCGCACAGCTCCTGCGTGTCGATGCTGCCCAGCTTTTCGTCTGGGGCGATCGGCAGCTCGAAGGCCGCGCACTTCAGGTGATTGACCAGGATTTCGAGATTGTCCGGCTGCACGTAGGCGTGTTCGGGCGAGCGACCGAAGAAGTATTCGGGATGCTGGACGATGAACTGGTCGAGCGGCGCCGAGGACGCGACCATCACAGCGCAGGAAGTTCCGCTGCGGCGACCCGCACGGCCGGAGCGCTGCCACGTGGAGGCGATCGAGCCGGCATAGCCCGCCATCACGCAGGAATCAAGCGATCCGATGTCGATGCCCAGTTCGAGCGCGCTGGTGGCGACGACGCCGCGGACGCGCCCCTCGCGCAGTCCGCGCTCGATTTCGCGGCGCTCGCCCGGCAGGTAGCCGCCGCGATATCCGCGAATCGGCTCGGCGGCGCCGGGCTTGGGCGGATATGCCTGCTGCAGATACGTGAGCAGAACTTCCGTGTGCAGGCGGCTATTGGCGAAGACGATGGTTTGCAGATTGCGCGCAAGAAATTCCCTGGCGACGCGCGTCGCTTCGTTCAGATAGCTGCGGCGGATGCCGAGATTCCGGTTGACCATCGGAGGATTGTAGAAAACGAAGAGTTTTTCACCCGCCGGCGCGCCGTTTTCTTCGATCACGGACATCTTGCGCTCGGTGAGTTGCGCGGCGAGCTCACCCGGATTGGCGATGGTCGCGGAACAGCAAATGAACTGCGGACGCGAGCCGTAGAACCGCGCAACGCGCGCGAGGCGGCGAAGGACGTTGGCGAGGTGGCTGCCGAAGACGCCGCGATAGGTGTGCAGCTCATCGAGCACGACATAGCGGAGATTCTCAAAGACTCGCATCCACTTCGTGTGGTGCGGCAGGATACCGGTGTGGAGCATGTCCGGATTCGTGAGGACGATGTGGCCGCGCTCGCGGATGGCGCGGCGGGCGTCGGAGGGCGTATCGCCGTCATAGGTGAACACGCCAAAAGAGACTGATCCTCCGGGCTCCCCTGACCGGGGACCTGGGGGCCCCTCTTCTAGTCTCGTTGCCAGGTCGTGCAGCTCGGCGAGTTGGTCTTGCGCAAGCGCCTTGGTGGGAAAGAGGTACAGCGCGCGGGTATCGGGATTTTCGAGAATCGAGTTGAGGATCGGCAGGTTGTAGCAAAGAGTCTTGCCGGAAGCGGTCGGAGTAACGACGACGAAGTCGTTCCCGGCGCGAGCCAGCTCGGCTGCTGCAGCTTGATGGGAGTAGAGCCGGTCGATGCCTTTGGCGCGATAGGCCGCCGCCAGTTCGGGGCGAACCCAATCGGGCATGGAGCGGAACTGCGCCTCCCGCGCGGGTATGTGCCTAACTGCCGTCAGAACGTCTTCCGTCCCGGGCTCCCCTAGCCGGCGACCCGGGAGCCCTTCCTTGCCCCGGTAACGCCCTGCCAGTGCGCCCAGAACCTCCTGGAAGGTGTCGAGCGAGGTTGCGGACCTGACGGCCAAGCCCTGCGTGGATGCAGCCATAAGCCCTCCCGAGGCCTTCGGGTCAGACTTCCGCCCGGAGGAAGTATTTCGCTTTTTATTCGCTTACGCTATCACGACATGCTGAAGAGTGCAAGAGGGCCAGCGCGGCAGTGCGGTACCTTTCGATGGCGCCGATTGGCTAGAGGCGCGCGGTTTTCGGGTCCTGCTTGCGCCAGTGCGCGACGCGGATGCGCTTGAATTTTTCGTTTTCGACCGTGTAGATGCACCAATTGGTCGTGATGTAGACGTCGCCCGCTTTCATCGTCCTGCCCGAGAAATTCGGATAGTCCTTGAAGAAGTGAAACTCCGTGTACATCTCGGCGGCGATCATGTTGCCCTCCTGGATCACCGTCAGGACTTCGAGCGCTTCGCGACAGTGCTTGTGGAGTTCGACATATTGTTCGAGGAAACCTTCGCGGCCTCTGCGCGTGACGGGAGGATCGTTGGGCGCCGCGAGCATCGTAGGGTATTCGATCACGACATCGGGATCATAGAAGGCCATCACCTCGTCGTAGCGCTTGTTATTGAAATGATCGATGTATTGGAGCAGCTTCTGTTTGTCCACGTTGCCCTCCGATGCGAATCCGCGGGGTCGCGTCCCGCCGCGGGCGGTAGGGTACCACGCGAGCTTTCCGTGGCGTTACGACGACGCGGGCTTGCGCTGCCGGAGGCGCCTGTTGCGCGCGATGCACGTTAGAGGATTCTTATGGCCGGCGCGGTCGGGCGCGTGCGGAATAGGCGCTGGCGACTGTTGTCCGCAAGTATTCGGGGGGAACGTGGCGACGACGCAAACAAAGAGCATGTCGGCGGAGGAAAAACACGCCGCGGGAGTCCACCTTCTCGGTGAACGTCGGGCGCAGGAGGCATCGGTCCTTCTGGAGGAAGCCTTCCATGATGCCCCTTCGTCAGAGCGGGCGAACGACTGGGGTGTGGCCGAGTCGCTCGGCGGCCGTGCCGCGGCAGCAGAGAGAATCTTCACGCAGGCGCTGGTGATGAACGCCGATAACTTCGACGCAGCCTTGAACCTGGGCGTTCTGCTAGCGAGCCGGCGACGGTGGCGGGAGGCCGTACCGCTGCTTGAAAAGGCCATAGACCGCATCGGCGAGGATCAGCATGCCCTGGCGGCGGAGCTGCTGAAGCGCTGCCGGACGCAGGTCGTGGCAGCGGCGGTGCGCGAATCGCGAGCGGCCTTTCGGGATTTCGTAGACAATGCGACGGCGAATCCCGCGCCGGAGGCCGGCGACGCTCTGGTCAAGTATTGGTATCCGGACATCACCGGGTGGTTTTCCCGCGCGGACGCGCTGCACATCTATACGGCGATCAAGCTGATGCGCCCGCGCAGAATCCTCGAAATCGGCACGTTCTACGGCCGCAGCACGGCTACGATTTGCGCGGCTATCCAGACCCTCGGCACACCAATCGATTTCATTACGATCGATCTGGATTTTCGCTCGGAGGAACACGCCAGAAGGGTCTTCTCAGAAATTCACGGGATCGAGAAAGTGTCCGTACCCAAACAGTTCATGGAGGCGTTTGATTTGGGCTTCTCGACATCGGAATACGCGGAGTACAGGGTCCGCAAGCACGGTCTGGAGAAATATGTGACCTTCGAGTCGGGCGATTTCCGAGACCTGCCCGGCGAATTCGATTTCGTGTTTGCCGACGCGATGCACGACAAGGCTGAAATCGAGAAGAATCTTCCCGCCATTCTCCGGATGCTTTCACCGGACGGAACTCTTGCCGTCCATGACCTGAATGCGCAGAACAAGCAGGTGATCGAGGGCGCTTCGGACGCGATCGAGTTCATCAGCAACAGCGAGACGCTGGGAGTCTTCCGCGTGAATGGGAAAGTTTCTCAATGATGATCCAAATCACGCCTCGTGGCGAGTAACGCGCCGGACCCTTGACACACCGTCAAGCGACCGATATAGAGAATGGATGCCACAGTCGATCTTCATCTTTGATTTCGGCACAAACGAAGAAGCGGCCCAGCATGCGCGCCACAAAGTGGACGCGTGGCGGCAAGGCTTTCGTCTGGGCGATAAGATGACGCTGAAATTCGAACGGACCGCCGGAGACAGCGAAGGCGGCGCGAAAGAAAGGGAAGAGAACAAGCCCGCCGGCAAGAAGGCCTCCCCAAGGAAAGAAAAGAAGGAGAGCCAGGCGAACTCCGGCAATGTGCGTCTGCTGGTGCGGTTGCACTTTTCCGATCACGAGAAGCTGACCCACCAGCGGTGGCTGGACCGGCTCCCGGCCGAGGAAGCGTTCCAATCGGCGAAAGCCGAGATCGTGCGCACGGGCGACCCCGAATTTCCCAAGGCCGCGGAGCGATTCGAATCGCTCGATTGAGGCGCCGCCCGGCGAGCTACTCCAAGTCAAGCGGGTCGAATCGCGGATTCTGGATGCCGAGAATCGCCCACGCCTCTCTTTCCTCGCGCACCACGTAAAAATTGGGGCGCGTCGCCTCCCCGTGCAGCTCGAACATTCGCATCATGCCGTAAACCTCCGGCTTCGGTGCGATGGCCACTCGAACAAGTTTCGGATCCGGAATCATGGGTGCCGATTTGGCGAGCAAGCGGACGGTCTCTGGAAGCACCCGGAAGAGCGTGACCTCGCGAGTGTCGATCAAACCCGCCAGCGGTTGCATGCGAAAGGCGATCTTGAATCCCGCTGGGTAGAATTCCCTGAGTTGTTCATCGCTAACGTGACCGCGCAGGTGAACGCGCAGAATGCGATGCTTCCAATCGAAGTCGAATGCGAAAGGCACGCTACCCACCTACCCAGCGCGACCCTGATTGGGCGGATCATCCTCCTGTTTGAGTCGAAATGCAAATGCTGGCTCCCGTGGGCAGGACGGTACCGCAGCGAAGCGGGCGTTGCACCCGAGGATGCCGATTTGGCTATAATGGGCGGAAGTCGGCGCTCGCATACAGCAGTCCTCCGGCGGAGGCGGACGGATGGCCTCGCAGACCAAAGTCAAAGCGGCCCTATTTGATTCCTCGAAGTATCAGGGTCTCGACCGAGACGCACTCGTGCGCTTGTACCGCACGATGTTCCTGTCCCGGCGGCTCGACGATCGCGAAATCCAGCTGAAACGCCAGAACAAGATCTTCTTTCAGATCAGCGGGGCGGGGCACGAGGGCGCACTTGCCGCGGCCGGGCTCCTCCTGAGGGCTGGGTACGACTGGTTCTTTCCCTACTATCGCGACCGCGCGCTGATGCTGATGCTGGGTGTGACGCCGTACGACATGCTGCTGCAGGCCGTGGGCGCGCAAGAAGATCCCGCGTCGGGCGGGCGACAAATGCCCTCACATTGGGGCAGCCGGAAGCTGAACATCGTGCCGGGCGCGTCTTCCACAGGTATGCAATGGCTGCATGCAGTGGGCGCGGCGGAGGCGTCCCTCTACTACGATCACCATCCGGAGGCGCTGGCGCAGGCACAGAAGGCTCCGATGGGGGACTCGGTGGGTCACCATGGCGACGAGATCGCGTATGTGTCAGGTGGGGACGGATCCACGAGCGAAGGCGAGTTCTACGAGGCCATCAACGCAGCGTGCTTGCAGAGGGCGCCGGTTCTGTTCCTTGTGGAAGATAACGGCTACGCCATATCGGTGCCGCGAGAGGCACAAACGGCAGGCGGCAGTATTTCGAAGCTCGTTTCGAGTTTTCCAGGCCTGATGGTGGAGGAGTGCGACGGCAACGACCCTCTCGAAAGCTACGCAAGCCTGAGCCGCGCGGTTGCCTATTGCCGCACCCAGCGGCGTCCGGCGTTCGTCCATGCGCACGTGACGCGGCCGTATTCGCACTCGCTTTCGGACGACGAGAAGCTTTACAAGACGCCGGAGGACCGGGAATCGGAAGCGCATCGCGATCCGATCCCGAGCTTCGGCCTGTTTCTGGTGCGGGAAGGGATATTGGATGGGAGCGAGATGGAAGCGCTCGAAGCGGACGTGGAGCGCGAGATTCTGGAGGCTACCGACCGCGCGCTCGCGGCGCAAGCCGCGCCCATCGACTCGATCCACACGTTCGTGTATTCGCCCGATATCGATCCCACAGGACCGCACTTCGAAGCGGAGACGCCGCAGGCGAGCCAGGCCGGTCATAACGCCCCCGGCCGGACGAAGACAATGGTCGAGATTATTCCGGCAACACTGGCTGATGAAATGGCGCGGGATGAGCGCATCGTCGTATTCGGCGAGGATGTGGCGGATTGCACGCACGAACAGAACCTTGCGCAGGTGAAAGGCAAGGGCGGAGTTTTCAAGGCGACCGTGGGTTTGCAGCGCCGGTTTGGTTCTGGGCGCGTGTTCAACACGCCGATTGCCGAGGCTGGAATCGTCGGGCGGGCTTTCGGCATGGCGGTACGAGGGCTGAAGCCGGTGCCGGAGATTCAATTCTTCGACTACATCTGGCCGGCGATGATGCAGCTGCGCAACGAGCTTGCCAACATTCGCTGGCGCTCCGCCGGCCATTTCAAGGCGCCGGTGGTGCTGCGCGTGGCCATCGGGGGATACCTGACGGGTGGAGCCATCTATCACAGCCAGTGCGGCGAGGTGGCATTCACGCACGTTCCGGGCCTTCGCGTCGTGATGCCTTCAACCGCGCTCGACCTTTGCGGCCTGCTGCGCACGGCGATTCGGTCGGACGATCCGGTGCTGGTGCTTGAGCACAAGCATTTGTATCGTCAGCCGTACAGCCGCTCGCCCTATCCGGGGCCGGATTTCACGATTCCATTCGGCAGGGCTCGCGTGGCCCGGGAGGGAACGGACGTGAGCATCATCACGTACGGCGCGGTGGTGCACCGGGCGGAGGTGGCTGCGGCGGAGCTGGCGCGCGACGGAGTTTCCGCAGAGATTATCGACCTGCGGTCGCTGAGTCCATACGACTGGCAATCGATCGCCGAGAGCGTGTGCAAGACCAATCGCGTCATCGTCGCCTACGAGGACACGCGGTCATGGGGCTATGGCGCCGAGATCGCAGCGCGAATCGCCGACGAGCTATTCGACGAATTGGACGCGCCCGTGCGCCGGATAGCGGCCGCCGACACTTTCTGCGCCTATCATCCCAAGCTTGAGCATGCGATTCTGCCGCAGCCCGAAGATATCGCGCGGGCGGTCCGCGACTTGGCAGCCTACTAAGCTGCGAGCGGAAACTTTTCCTGGCGCCGCATCGTATCTAGGAGTGAGGCCCAAACGGCCGGAGCGTGGGCGAGGAGGTTCGGTCCATGATTTGCGGCAACTGCCGAAGGGATATCGCGGAGAATTCGAATTTCTGCTATTTGTGCGGCGCGCCGCAGCACGCCGCTCCTGCAAGCGCTCCTTCGGTCGGCGGCAAGCGGCTGATGCGTTCCGTGGTTGACTGCAAAATCGCCGGCGTCTGCGGCGGAATCGCGGAGTACCTGGAGATCGACTCCACGCTGGTTCGCCTGATTTGGGTGCTTCTTATTCTGATGCCCGTGCCGCTGGTGCCCGCGTTCGTCGGCTATTTCGTGGCCTGGCTGGTGATGCCGCAGGCGCCCTATCCAATGCCTCAGGCAGCGCCGCCCGCGACCGCTCCCCACTCGACAACTCCGGCCTAGGCCTGAGCCGGGTGCAAGGACATCAGTCCTTGCTCTTGGCTTTGCGGGGAGAGGAACGTCCCTCGCGGAAGATCGCCTGATCGATAGAAATGACTCCCGCTCCGAAAGTGGCCAAGGCGAAGGCGCTGACCGCGAGCGCCAGAGGGAGCTCGTAGCTGCTTACGGCCATCGGATTCGCCGCCAGATGGCCGACCTTCCAGATTCCGACCGCCATTTCGATCGCCAGCAGCAGACCCGCGACGCGCGTGAAGAGTCCTGCAACCAGCATGCATCCGCCGAAAAATTCAATCAGGCCCGAAACGTAGGCGAAATAGCCCGGCAACCCCAAGCGAGCGAAATTCTGCACGGCCTCGTGCGTGTGCCCGAACAATTTGGGATAGCCGTGGTAAATGAAGACCGCAGCCAGCGCCAAACGCAGCAAGAGAAGCGCGAGCGGCTTCAATTTTTCGAGACCTTGCATGCGGATTCTCCTTGGCCGTGGAATCGCTGCGGCGGGACGACTGGCGGATTGTAGCAGAACGGCGCAAGCACGCGTCTTTTCAGACACAGATGTGATTATTTCGTGACACCCATTCAGAGTTGCGCTCGCGCGTTGGTGTAGAATCCTCTCTTGCCCCGGAAGGTTTTACGATGACACTCAGCCAACGCACTATTGGTGTGGTCACGGGAGGCGGCGACTGCCCCGGCCTGAACGCCGCGATCCGCGCTATCGTTCACGCAGGGAAGCGCCAGCACGGCTGGAAAGTGATTGGAGTTCCGGACTCGTTCTCCGGCCTGATCTGGCCGGAAAAGTGCCGCGAGCTGACGTTCGAATCCACCCGCGGAATTCTGCCTTTGGGCGGAACAATTCTGGGAACCACGAATTCAAAAGATCCTTTCGCGTTTCCCGTGGTCGAAGCCGGTCGAACGAGCGTGTGTGACTACTCGCAACGCTGCATCGAGGGTATTCGACAGCTGGGCATCGAGGCGCTGATCGTGATCGGAGGCAATGGAACGCTGGCGATCGCGGAGCGATTTGCGCGCTGCGGTGTGAACATCGTTGCGATACCGAAGACGATCGATAACGACCTGCAATGCACCGACGTGACTTTGGGATTCGACAGCGCGCTGCACATCGCCACGGAAGCCGTGGATCGCCTTCATAGCACAGCCGAAAGCCATCACCGGGTGATGATCGTCGAAATGATGGGCCGCGATGCGGGTTGGATCGCGTTGTACGCCGGGACCGCGGGAGGCGCGGACGTGATCCTGATCCCGGAAATTCCGTTCAAGATCGAGAGCGTCTGCGCAGCGATTCGGCGGCGCGAAGCGCTGGGACGCACATTTACCGTGATTGCCATCGCCGAGGGTGCACGCATGCCGGAGCGCGACGCGGCCGGGTCGCCGCTGCCGAAGGCGGCGCCGGGACAGGCCGCACAGACCCTGATGCACGCGATTCGTGAGCGCCTTCAAAAGGAAGTGCGTGTGACCGTGTTGGGGCACCTGCAACGGGGCGGGACGCCAAGCCCTGCCGACCGGATCCTAGCGGCAAGATTCGGAGCGGCTGCCGTTGATCTTGTTCAACGGGACGGGTACGGCCAAATGGTTGCACTGCGAGGAACGAAGATCGAGGCCGTGCCGATCGCCGCGGCAATCGATCCGGTCCGGCTCGTGGATTTGGAGAACGACGTGCTGCAAACAGCGCGAGCGATCGGAATCAATTTCGGGGACGAGTCCTGATGCGGAAGCTGCTGATCGGATTCATGGTCCTGCTGGTCATCGGCACCGCCCTCTATTTCCGATTTCGCGCGCCGAGGGGCCCGATTGAGGTTGCCTATGCGGGGAATCGTACCGTCGCGATCTGGAGCACGACGGCACAGGTTCGCGAGATCGTGGCAACGGCGAGTTTCGGGGACCGGCTGGATGTGCTGAAGCGCTCCCAGGATCAGGCCAGGGTGCGGACGGCAAACGGGACCGTCGGCTGGGTGGATCAGACCGACTTGCTTTCCGCCGACGTGTGGCAGCGGGCGAAGGAATTGGAATCGAAGACCGCGACCGCCCCGGTGGAGGCGCGCGGACACACCCACGCGATCAGCAACCTGCGGGTGGAGGCCGGACGGGATTCGCCGCGCATCCGGCAATTGGCGAAGGCCGTTGCTGTCGATCTGTTCGAACGAAAAGTGGCGGAGGCGCCGCCGACCCCCGGGGCAGTGCAAAAGGATACGTCCTCCGATTCGACTCCGGATGCCGATACGGCCCCCGCGCCTGTGAAGAAGGAGGATTGGTGGCTGGTGCGCGCGCATACCCCGGATCAAACGACCGTGAGCGGATGGGTTTTGGGGAGGTTCATCGATCTCGACGTTCCGCAGCCGCTGCCGGACTACGCGAGCGCAGCAGGCGTGCACGTCGTGGCGTGGTTTGAACTGAATCACATTGCTGACGCCAACCGCGGCATGAGGCCCCAGTATCTACTCCTGGGAAACCGCGGACCCGAAGGGCAGCTGTGCGACTTCACGATCATGCGCGTTTTTACCTGGGGCGGGCACACACAGAGGTACGAGACTGCCTACGTCGAGAGCAATCTCTGCGGGAAGCTCCCGGTGAACCTCACACAGACGTCTGCGCCGGGCGGGGATGCCACGTTTACATTTGAGGACTCAAGCGGCGGTGCCGCCGAGACGAGAACCTATCGAATGCATCAAACTATTGTCAGAAGGGTCCGAGAGGGCGGCGCCGCGCCGCCGAAGCGGAAACGCTCGCATGACTAGGATTCGCGAAAACGGGATTGAACGGTGGTTCGCGTGGGCGCTCGCGACGGTCGCGATTTCTCTAGGAGGCTGCTCACGCGGCGCCACCGAGGCGCAGACGCAGGCGGCCCTGCGCGCGACGATTTCGTTTGTTGGCTCCTGGGGAGTGAAGGGGAGCGGCCCCGGACAGCTGAATCAGCCGGTTTGCATCGCCACCGATACAGTCGGCGACGCGTACATCGTCGATGCCGGAAGCCATTTCGTCGAAAAATTCGATCCGCGCGGCACACCGCTGCTGGCGTTCGAAGAAGACGGACTGAAACACCCGCAGGCGATCACGATCGATAGCGGCGGCGCGATCTACGTGACGGATTCGGGCCGCGCCAGCGCGACAATCTTCCTGCCCAGCGGAGATCGCTACCGCGAACTACATCTGAGGACGCGGCCGAATTTCGAGAACAAGATCGACGTGGCGGTTGAGGACGACGGCACGATCCACGTGCTCGACACCGACGCCGGAAGGATGTTCACGTTCACGCCGCGCTTTCGGCTGGCCAAAGCCTGGATGCCTCAGGTGGACGGCCCGACACAGAAAGTGCGGGCGGAGGGCGTCGCAAACGGAGCGGACGGTTTCTTGTATCTCGCCGATCCAGCAGCGAATCGAATTCTGCGCTTCACGAGCGACGGCCGGTTCTTCGCTTCGCTCAACGTCAATGCGGACGGCATGGGGCGGAGAGTGAGCGACCGGATTGCGGTGAGCCGCGGTTACGTCTTCGCGATGGACGTCGATGGACGCATGCTGCACGTTTTCTCGACCGACGGGCGACCTGTGCTCGACACCGATCTGGCGCCCGAACTTGGCCAGGCGAAACGCTCCGCGCCTGCGCTGGCGGTGAGCCCGCGCAGGGAACTATTGGTGCTCGACTCCCCGGAAGCGCGCGTTCTTCGCTATCGGCTGAACTTCTGATACCTTCCCCTCTGACAAGCCTGGATTTCACGAGGAGTTCGTTGCGATGCCATTGCTGCTGACTGAAGCAGACGTGCGGGGAATTCTGACGATGCCGCTGGCGATGGAGCTGGTCGAGACATCCTTCCGGCGCCTCACGGAGGGTTCCGCCGTGTGCCACCCGCGGCGCAGGCTTCGCATGGCGGAGAAAGGGCTGATGAATTACATGGCGGCGAGCGACTTCGCCGGCGGCTACATGGGCCTGAAGATCTACACCGTGTCTCCGAACGGCGTGCGGTTCGTTGTGCCGCTTTTCAACGCGAAGTCGGGCGAGCTGTGCGCGCTGATCGAGGCCGACTATCTTGGACAAATGAGAACGGGCGCGGCCAGCGGAGTCGCGACGCGCGTGCTGGCGCGAGCCGACGCCCGAACCGTGGCGATCATCGGCACCGGACTGCAATCGCGCACTCAGCTGGAGGCAGTGACGCTGGGCAGACAACTGGAGGTTGTTCGGGCGTTTGGCCGCAACCGCGAGCGACGCGAGAAATTCGCCAAGGATATGACGGCGAGACTCGACGTGCCGGTGGCCGCGGTTGAATCGGCCGAGGAGGCAGTGCGCGGCGCCGACATCGTGATCACCTCAACGACGGCAAGCAAGCCGGTCGTGCACGGGTCGTGGCTCCGTCCGGGCGCGCACATCAACGCGATCGGCTCAAAC
>Ga0335083_10003968_pt1 | contig 18988 bp, 20 predicted proteins | sample Lox_Sample_42_FD_206716 | JGI IMG/M metagenome (GOLD analysis project Ga0335083, IMG submission 206716) | Soil microbial communities from Loxahatchee National Wildlife Refuge, Florida, United States - Lox_Sample_4.2 | ecosystem: Environmental > Terrestrial > Soil > Wetlands | place: USA...
GCCGAAGAGCACGAACCCCCCGGCCAGGAACTGCGGCCGCCCCAGCCGGATGAACAGGATCAGCCGGCGCATCCCACCACGACGCGACTTCGTGACCTACTTCGCGACCCCGCAGGCGATGCGGGCGCCCCCGCCGCCCAGCGGCTTGGGGGTGTCGCTGTAGTTGTCGCCACCCTCATGGATCATGATGGCGTGGCCCTGGAAGTCGGCCAGCGTCAGCCCCTTGACCTCGATCTTGTCCTTGGCCTCGCCCTTGTCGGAGACGACCAGCTTGGGGAGGTCACCCTTGTGCCCGCCGCCGCCCGGCCCCTTGTGGGCCTTGGTCGCGGCCGGGTCGAAGTGACCGCCCGCGGCCTGGGCGGCCGTCTTCTTGCCGTCCTTGTCGGCCGGCTCGCAGCTCGGGTTCTCGTGCACGTGAAAACCGTGCTCGCCCGGCGGCAGCCCCTTCAGCTTGGGCTCCAGCGTGACCCCGTCTTTCGCCTCTTTGATGGTGATCGTCCCGATTGACGCGCCGACCCCGTCGGCCGTCACGGTGTTCATCGTGACCTTGATGGGCTTGGCGGCCTTGGCGAAGGCCGGCGACGAGACGAGCAGTACACCCCACACCACAAACGAGATCCTTTTCATTCCTGTCTCCTTTGGAAGATCGATGGCTGTGAGATAATCATCCTCCGAAGGGCGTCATGAAAGAGGAACCTCCCACCCCCGCTCCCGAGCGGCGGCAGGCGCCCCGTTTCACGGCCCGATCATTGGTGGAGGTCCGCCTGCCCGACTGGAGCGCGCTGCGCGCCGTCTACACGGTCAACCTGTCGACCGGGGGGATGCGGCTGTCGATGGGGACGCCGACCGCGCTGGGGACGCCGATCGACATCATTCTCACGCTCCCCGACGGCGAGCGGCTGCACCTGCCGGGCAAGGTGGCCCACCTGGGGCCCGGATCGGGCGGCGACGTCGGCGTCCGCTTCGACGAGCTCCCGGCCGCCACGCGGCAGCAGATCCAGCACTACATCGACGAGCTGCAGGCTGGACGCACGCCCCCGCCCAAGACGCGCACGATCCCGCCCGGCGTGCTCATCAAGAAGAAGACCTGACCCGATGGCGCGCGGGCGCGCCGGGGCGGTCGTGGCTGCGCTCGCGGGCCTGTTCGCGACGGCGCTGGCCGGCGCGCCGGCCGGCGGCGCCGACGACGGGCAGATCGCGGCGGCCATCGCGGCCGCCCTCCCCGCCGACGGGCGCACGGACGTCGTCCTGATCGACCTGCCGGCGGTCACCGGCGCGCCGCGCGTGCGGGCGGCCACGCGGGTAAACGCGGCGCCGGCGACCGTGCGGGCCGTACTGCTCGACCCGTCGCACTACGGCGCGCTGATCCCCTCAATCATCCGGTCCGACGTCCACCGGGACGACACCGGCACGCCGATCGTCGACTGGGAGCTAGAGGTCCCGCTCTTCAATCTGGCCGGCCGCTTCGCGCTGCGCGCCCGTGCGGATGGCGTCGAGCTCGATCTCTATGACGGCGACTTCGCGCCGGGCCACCTGCTGTTCCGGATCGCGCCCGGTCCCGGCGGAACGGCGGTCCTCTCGGCCGACGCGTCGATGGACGTGCGGCGCTCGAGCTGGCTGCTCCGGAGGATCTTGAACCGCAGCACGTTTGGCGCGCCGGCGGCGCTGTCCGCGGCGATCGAGGTCGCGCTGCGCGGGGTCGCGCTGCGCGCCGAGCACCCCGGCGCGCGCGACGCCTGGCGGCCAACGGCGCCGCCCGGCCCGCCCGCGGCCTGGCAGCCCGAGGCGCGCCCGCTGGCCTCGCCGGGGCTCGCGCCGCTGCGCGCGGCCGGGGTGGTCGCCCTGGTGGCGCGCCGCCCGGACGAGCGGCTGGCCGGCGTGGCGGCCGCGATCGCGGTGGACGCGCCGGCCGCGTCGATCGACCCCACCTTGCGGGATCCGCGAAGCTGGCGGGCGTTCCCCGGCTGGAAGACCGTGCAGCTGGTGCCGGGCGCCGGCGGCCCGGGCGGGCGCGTCGAGGACGATCTGCCGCTGCTCGAGCTGGACGCCACCTATGCGGCCGACGGACCCGCGCGCTGGACGGCGGTCGACGGCCCCACGCGCGGGGCGCGCCTGGGGTGGACCGTCGCGCCCGACGGCGATCGCCGGGCGGTGGCCGTTCTCTCGCTCTTTCCCCGGCTCGAGGCGACCGGCTCGATCGCGCGGCGCTTCATGGCCGCCGAACCCCTTCTGGAATCAGGCCTGGCGCTGGCCTTGGCCTTCGCCGATGTCGCCTCGGTCAAGGTCGCGCTGGCCCGGGCCCGCTGACCGGCACCCGGAGAAACTTCGATCTCCGGGCATGCAGTAAGGCACTGACTCAATGTTTCCAATGCGACAAGTCGCTTGGCTGGCTGGCTGTGTGCTCGTGCTTTGCTGCACGGTGAACACGTCCAACCTGGACGTCGACCAGCCCGGTTCGGGGGGCAGCACGGGCGCAGGCGGCGCGCCGACCGTCGGCGCTCCCGGCACCGGCGGCCAGAGCGCGACCGGCGGGCAAACCGGCACCGGCGGCCAGAGCGCGACCGGCGGGCAAACCGGCACCGGCGGGGATGCCGGCACCGGCGGCCAGAGCGGCGCCGCGGGCCAGACCGACACTGGCGGCCAGGCCGGGACGGGCGGCCAGGCGGGCGGTGGCTCGGGCGGCGAAGCGGGCCACGCGAACGCAGGCGGCGCGGGCGGCAAAGCAGCCGCCGGCGGCCAGAGCGGAGCGGGCGGGCAAGGGGGCGCGGACTCGTGCACCCAGCTCCAGTCGCAGTACACCAGCGCGCTCACCGCAGCCAAGGCGTGCACCCTGGGCGCGGGCAACCAGTGCCAGCAACTGGTCGATACATCGCTGTCTTGCCGGGGCTGCCAGGCCTATGTGAACGACACGACCCAGCTCGACGCCCTCGCCGCCGCCTGGACCAGCGCCGGATGTGATCAGACGCACGTCGTGTGCCCGGCGATCGCCTGCGTGGCGCCCCAGCCAGCGCACTGCGCGGCGCAAGCGACGACCACCGGCCGCAACGGCTCTTGCTCGACCCAGTCCGCCCAGCTCACGCCTTAGGTCGACGGCTACGGCGTGGCGGGCGTGTCGCTGCTGGTGTCGCCGCCCAGCTCGCAGATGCCGGCGCCGCAGAACGGCTTCTGCGTGCAGCTGGGATCGGTCGAGACCTGCTCGGTGCAAGCGGTGTCCGCGCAGCGCTTCTTGCGGTCCTTCTCGTACGCGTCCTTTTCCTTCTTGGGGATCGCGCGTTGCTTGCCGCCCTGGCTGCAGGGACAGCAGTCGTCGGTGACCAGGACGCAATCCTTGTCGGTCTTGCAGTCAGCCGTCGAAGAGGCCGGAGCCTTGTGGGTCTTCTTGGCGTGCGCCAGGAACGGAACCCCGAACGACGCGCCGCCGAGGACGGCCAGCGTCAGCCAAAACCTGAATCGGAAAGAGATCGATCGAGCCATGCGCCGGTATATAGCGACCTTCACGTGATTTCGGAAGCGATCTCCGACGGAAACTGACCGTGAGCAGCATCAGTTCGTCGTGCCGGGCGTCGCCAGGCGGGCGGTCATCGCCACGACCTCGGCGGACACCCTCTCGAGCCGCTGGCCGACGTCCCGCATCTCCAGCAGCCGCTGGCGCAGGGCCGGGTCGGCGATCAGGGCCGAGGCCACGCCGTCGACCAGCTCCGCCGGGCTCTCCTGAGCCGCCATCATCTGCCGCAGCAGATCGCCCCCCTCCGCGAGCGTCTCGGACAGGCGGCCGATCAGGGCACGCAGCGTCTGATCGGCGTCGGCGATCTCGGACGGGTTCGCGACGGGAACGTCGGGAAGCTCGGTCGCCGACACGAGCCGATAGGGGCGATCCGAGGCCAGCTCCTCGTCGATGCGCACGCGTGCCCGCCCGCGCAACACCAGGTTGAAGCGGCCGTCGGGCAGCTCGTGCGCCATCACCACCTCGCCGACCCCCGCGATCGGCAGCACCGCCGGGCGCTCGTCCTCTTCGCTGGCGCCGGGCGCGATCAGCCCCACCGCCATGCAACGCGCGCCCGCCAGGATGTCGCGGGTCATCGCGCGGTAGCGCTCCTCGAAGATGTGCAGCGACAGCAGCGCGTGCGGGAACAGCACCGCGTTGGGCAGGGGAAATAGCGGCAGGCGCCGCAGCGTCTCGGCCAGGGATGGGTCCGGGGCGGCGGCCGGCTCAGCCAAAGACGTCCACGCACGAGCCGGTCAACGCCAGGGGGGCGTAGGCGGCCAGATAGATGATGACGTTCGCCACGTCGTCGGGAGACATCTCGGGCTCCGCGCCGGGCATCCCCGCCTGCAACATCGCGGTATCGACGGAACCCGGGCAGACCGCGTTGACGGCGATCCCGTCCTCGCGCAACTCTTCGGCCAGCGCGCGCGTCAGCCCGACCACCCCGTGCTTGGCCGCGCAGTAAGCGGTGAGGCCGGCCGTCCCCTGCCGGCCCGAGATCGACGCGACGTTGATGATGCGGCCCGACCGGCGGCTGCGCATCCCGGGCAGGAATCCGCGCGTCACCAGGAACGTCCCCTTCAGGTTGGCGTCGACGACGGCGTCCCAGGCAGGCACGGACATCTCGCTGAGGCGGGCGCGCTCGACGATGCCGGCGTTGTTGACCAGCACGTCGGGCGTGCCGAACCGGCGCAGCACCTCGGCGACGAAGCGATCCACGTCGGCCGGCTTGGAGACATCGCAGGCCAGCACGTCCGCCTCGGCGTGCCGCGCGCACCCCGCGACGCGCGCGCCACCCTGGGTCAAGACCCGCACCGTGGCCGCGCCGATGCCCCGGGAAGCGCCGGTCACGACCGCCACTTTTCCGTCGAGCACGCTCATGGCCGGTTCTCCAGGATGCGCGCCTTCAGGTCGGGACGGTCCCGCATCTCGCCCGCGAAGGCGCTGGTGATCACCGCGGACTGATCGTGCTTCTCGGCGGGCAGGGCCAGACAGAGCTGCTCTGCCTCCATCACGCAGCCCGCGCCGCGCGCACCCAGATGGGCGCAGAGCGCCTCGGCGATCTGGCTGGTCGCCCGCTCTTGCAGCGTGAGCCGCTTGGTGAAGCAGTCGACCAGCTCGGCCAGCCGCCCGAACCCGGCCAGCTTGCCGCTGGGCATGTACGCGACGTGGGCGACGCCGCGGTACGGGAGCAGGTGGTGCGGGCACATCGCGTGGAAGCGCAGGCCGCGCACGACCACCACGTCGGGGTCCGCCTCGCCGCGCACCGGGTCGCCCAGGATCGCCGCCGGGTCCATCTCGTAGCCCGCCAGGAACTCGGTTCGCCAGAGCTGCGAGACCCGCCGGGCGGTCTCGCCCAGGTCCGGATCGCGCGCGGGGTCGCGCCCCGCCGCCCGCAGGAGACCCTCGATCGCGGCGCGCAGCTCCGCCTCGCCCGGCACGTGCGGTCAGTCCAGCGACTGCGGCGCGCGCGTGACCTCGTCGACCGGACGCCTCGCCGCGAAGCCGCCGTCGATCGGGTGCCAGTATTCGACGCGCTTCTCGCCGAACCGCCAGCAGAGCAGGATGTCTTCGCCCAGGCGCTGCGACGGAAAGTCGACCAGCCCGGTCTCGACGTCCTTGACCTCGCCGCCCAGCGCCTTCACCCGCGCTAGCTGATCGGACAGCGCCTCGTAGTAGCCGCGAAACAGGGCCTTGGCCCGCCGCACCTCGGGCGAGCCGTCGTCGCTCTCCAGCAGCTCCTCGCGGCTCATGCGAACGTTGGCCTTCTCCAGCCGGGTCTCGAGGCCGCGCAGGCCAGCCCGCAGCTGCAGCACGTCGACGAAGATCCGTTCCAGCATCGGGACCAGGGCGTCGACGTCGCCGACCGTGAAGTGCGTCCGAGACATCGCCGTACCTTACCTCAAGGGCGGGCGAGGGGCGACGGGTACAAAGGCGGCTTCCGATTCCGCCCGGTCTGCCTCCGGATGTCGACGTCCGAGACCAGCAGGGGCGGCGAGACGATCGTCGAGGGGACGCCCGAAAACCCGCCTCCGCCTTCCAGGTAGTTGTCGACCGTGGGGTCGGAGCCCACCGCCGTGATCTCCTTGAGAGAGCGCGGCAGCAGGTTCTCGAGCAGGACCCCGCGGACCAGGGTCTCCTTGCCGTGGTCCACCCGGTAGACCACCAGGGGTCGGACCGGCGGCGGCCCGTGCGAGCCCAGGCCGAACGACAGCAGCGCCGACAGGTCGTCCCCTTCGGCGCCCGGGAGCGTCTCTTCGTCCAGCAGGCGCACGACGTAGGTGGTGACGCCGCCGCTCTTGGCGATCTTCCCCAGCTCGCCCAGCAGGGCCGGCCGCGACAGCGGGTGCGCCCCCGAGACGATCAGCGTGCCGACCCGCGCCCGCGGCGAAGCGAACCGCGGCGCCCGCGCGTGGCCGTTCGAATGCGCGATCTCCTTGCGGGGCGTGCGCGACATCAACAGCGACTTCAGGACGCCGTGCTCGACGACCGAGACGCGCTGAGCCGGGACCCCTTCGTCGTCGGCCTTGTACGAGCCGTAGATGGGCGCCCCGCCCGGACCGGTGGCCAGCCCGGGGTCGTCGACGGCGCTGACGATCGGCGCCGCGACCTTCTGTCCCAGCTTGCTGGCCAGCGCCGACTGGTCGTTCCCCTCGTCACTGCCCGCCTGGGCGGTCTTGGGGGGCGGCGTGCCCGCGATCTGATCGCCCAGCAGCTGCTTGACCAGCTGGGGGGCCGCCAGCCCCTCGAACAGCACGGCGCCCGCGCCGGAGGTCGCCACCGGGGCGGTGCGCATGGCGACCAGCTCCTTGGCCATGGCGCGGACCGCCTTCTCCATCTGCGCCATGGGCGGCAGCCCGGCGGGCGTCAGCGCCGTGAAGGGGACGAAGCTGCGCAGCTTCATGCCGTCGGGCGCCTGCGTGTCGGCCACCACGTCGATGCGGGTGGTGCGCTGGAAGTCGTCGATGAACGACCCCTCGCTGGAGACCAGCCGCCGGCGCACGATCGCGTAGGTCGCCGACACGCGGGAGGTCTGGATCTCGGGGTAGTCGATGAGCAGCGCCGACAGCTTGCGCGCGGTCTCGCGGAGCGCCTCCGGATCGGCGTTTCCCGAGGGGAACGGCACCTCCAGGTGGGCGACCGTCTCCTTCGAGAAGTCGCCGACCGACTCCTCGTCCTCGGCGGCGCCTGCCTGTCCGGCGGCCGCGGCTCGCTTCCGCGCCAGCGTCTCGAGCGCCGCCTTGTACGCCTCGTCGGTGCGCAGCCACAGCTCGCGCCGGAGGGCGGCGTAGTCGTCCTCGAACGGGATGGTCTCGACCCGGGCGCCGCCCTCGAAGTTCGTGTTGTCGAAGCTGGGGTCGCCCACCCGCACGTCGGTGCGCAGCACCCGCCCCTGGTAGCCGTGCGCCGCCGTCACCGCGCCCAGCGTCGCGTTCACCGTCGCCTGGTCCAGGTCCGACAGCGTGTAGGCCAGGTAGTAGGGGCGCGGCTCGTCGCCCAGGCGCAGGTCGGCCATCGACCGGGCCAGCTCGTCCTGCAACGCCGTCTTCACCGCGCCGTCGTTGACTCGAACGGCGGGCGCGGGCGCCTCGGCGGCGCCGGGCGACCCGCCGGCCACCGATCCCAAGATCGCGAGGATGGCCATCGAGAGGGCCAGGTGTCTCACGGCGCGCTCCGGGGTGGCGTGGCGGTGATCGCCGGGGCCGGCAGCACGGGGGGCTTGTCGCTCCCCTTGTCGCGGCGCTCGGTCTCGATCTGCTGCACCAGCAGGCTGGGGCTGGTGGCCGAGACCGGCACGAAGCCCGACTCGGCGCCGCAGTAGCCGTTGAAGGTCTGGTAGTCGTCGGAGGCCGCCATGATCTTCGAGAGGGCCGAGAGCGGCGTGCCGACCAGGTCGACGCCGCGCACCAGCTCGTCGGGGCGGCCGTCGACCCACACGCGGTACACCAGGATCGGCAGGACCTTGAACGCCTGCGGCCCGCCGCGCGCCGTGTTCGTGAACCCGCCCGAGATGTCCTTGAACGAGAGCCCGTAGAGCTTCCCCTGCCGGCGCGCCTCGTCGCGCAGCATCTGGCGCAGCGCCTCGTGCGAGACGACCACGCTGGGCTCGACCACCAGGTTCCCCTGGCGCGAGACGATCGACCGCCCCTCCTGCCGGCGCCCGTGACCGTTCGACACCGAGAAACCGCGGGTCGGCGAACGGCTGAGCAGGAAGCCGCGCAGGATGCCGCCGTCCACCAGCGGAGCCCGGCGCGCGTCCACCCCCTCGTCGTCGAACCGGTAGAAGCCGTTCAGGTCCACGCCGTCCAGCTTCTGCAGCGTCGGGTCGTCCCAGACCGAGATGAACGACGGCATGATCGGCTCGCCGACCTTCTTGGCGAACGTCTGCCCCTCTTCCTCGCTCTTCTGGCGGTGCCCCTCGACCCGGTGGCCGAAGATCTCGTGGAAGAAGACGCCGGCGGCCTTCCCCTCGAGGATGGCCGGACCGGCGTACGGCTCGGCCGGCGGCGCGCGCCGCAGGGCCTCGAGATCGGTGATGACCGCGTCCGCGGCCTTCTCCATGGCCGCCTCGCCCCCCAGCCCCTCGATGGTCTCGGCGTCGAAGCTCTCGAACCGCTCCAGCTCCATCCCGTCGTCGGCGCGGGCGTCGGCCTCGATCATGACGCGCACGTAGTTGCGCCCGGTCTGCACCGCCGTCCCCTCCGAGTTGAGCAGCCAGCGGTTCGCGCTGCTGGTCTGCAAGCTGACGTCGGAGTCCAGAATCTCGGCCTGGCCGCGGAATCGCGACGACAGCCGCCGCAGCTTCTGCTCCCAGGCCGGAACGTCGATGGTCAGCGTGGCGGGCGGGCCGAAATAGGTGACCGGCTTTTCGCGCGAGAAGTCGTCGGAGGGATCCTCCTCGGCGACCTTCAGCGTCCGCTGCATCCGGATCTTCACCAGCCGCTCGGCCGCCTGCTCGTAGCGGCGGTCGGTCTCGCTCCAGGCGACCGCGCGCAGCGCCGTCGGGTCGTCGGACAGCGGCAGCGGCACGGGGTGACCGCTGATCTCCGACGAGAAATCGAAGTCGCTCGAGCGGATGGCGTGCGTCGAGTCGAGCTGGTAGTCGCCCACCCGCACGTCGACGTCCAGGATGCGGCTGCGGCGCGAGGCCGACTGGACCAGCGCGCCGTAGCTGGCCATCACGTTGGTCTCCTGCCGGTCGTGGACCTCGTAGGCGATGAAGTACGGGGGCGGCTTCCCCTTCGACGACAGCTCGTGCATCCCACGCTGCAGCTCTTCCTGCAGCGCGGCCAGGCCGGCGGGCTTCTGCTGGCCCCCGCCCGCCAGCGGCTGGATGCGCACCACCGTCGGCGGCTTGGGGGACTGGCCGGGCGAACCCGCCCCCTGCGACGCCGTCACGGGCGCGGCCTGCTGTCCAGCGCAGGCTGCGCCGGCGAGGACGGAGGCGAAGAGGAGACGACTTACGGTCGAGACGCGGAGGGGCTTGGGGTGGGGCAAGGCTGGCTCTTGGCGCTATAGCATAGACGTGACAGAGGGGTTGGGGCAGCTGTGGTAGTTTCCGCGCCCACCATGCTGCACCCGAAACGCCGCATCCGTCCCGCGCCGCTGGCCCGCGGCTCGGCCGAAGTCGTCGCGCTGATCGACACCTACTACAACGCGTACAACGCGGCCCGGCTGCGCGAGGCCTGCCAGACGCTGGCGCGCATGATCGACAGCGGCGCGACGATCGGCGTTTCGATCACGGGGGCGCTGACCCCGGCCGGGCTCTCGTCGGTGCTGGTGCCGCTGATGGAGGCGGGCTTCATCGACTACCTGTCGTCGACCGGCGCCAACCTCTACCACGACCTGCACTTCGACCTGGGGCTGCCGCTCTACCGGGGCATGCCCGAGGTGGCCTCGGGCGCGCACGACGTGACGTTGCGCAAGGACGGCATCATCCGCGTCTACGACGTGCTGTTCCCCGCCGACGTCCTCTACAAGACCGACGAGTGGGTCTACCGCGTGCTGATGGCGCCCGAGTTCGGCAAGCGCATGTCCGGCTCCGAGCTGCACCATATGATCGGGAAGTACGCCCTCGAGACCGCGCGCAAGACCGGCGTGGACAAGCCCTCGCTGCTGGCCGCCGCCCACGCGCTGGACATGCCGGTCTGGGTGGCGTCGCCCGGCGACTCGACGATCGGGCTCAACCTGTCGGCCATCACCACCGCGCACCCGGACCGCGGACCGCTGCTGGATCCGGGCCTGGACGTGATGGAGATGTCCGCGCTGGTGCTGGACGCCAAGCGAACGGCTTCGGGAACCTCGGGGGTCGTGATCTTCGGCGGCGGCGCGCCCAAGAACTTCTTGCTGCAGACCGAGCCGCAGCTGCAAGAGATCCTGGGCGTCTCCGAGAAGGGGCACGACTACTTCATCCAGATCACCGATGCGCGCCCCGACACCGGGGGCCTGTCGGGCGCCACCCCGGCCGAGGCCGTCTCGTGGGGGAAGATCGACCCCGAGAAGCTGCCGGACACCGTCGTCTGCTACACGGACTCGACGATCGCGATGCCGCTGATCGCGTCGTACGTGCTGGCGCGCTGCAAGCGCCGCAAACCGCGGCGCCTCTACAGGCGCCTCCCCGAGATGGTCGAATCCCTCCGCCGCGAGTACCGGAAGACCGAGCTCTACGCCCGTTACTGGGGCCAACCGGAGAAAAGCACGGGACGGGCTGCCGGCAAGGCGCGCAAGCCGGGCAAGAAGCCGGCGCCCAAGCGCACCCGCTCGTAGCCTCCGCCCGTCACATGCAGCTGCCCACCGTTCATCGGACGCATCGTACGCGAAGCAGCGCGGTCGAGGGCGTGGTGCTGGAGGCGCCGCTGGCGAAGCTCACGAACCAGGCGGCGTCGGCCGCCGCCAGCCCGGTCCAGAAGCCGTCGCCGGTGGTCTCCGGGAAGGCGTCGAGATCGATCGCGGGATCGTGCCGGGTGTCGTCCACGATGGTCTGCAGCTCGGTGGGGCTGGGGAGGCGCCAGGGGCTCGCGCAGGCGGCCGGCGCGCCGCTGAACGTGTACACGTGGGTCGACTGGGTCTGCTGCCAGGTGAGGCCGGTGTAGGCGTCGAGCACGCTGCCGTCGGCCTGCGCCTGGTAGTGGGCGGCGGGACAGGCGGTCGGTTTCGACGAGACGCAGCGCACCCAGCCGATCGCGCTGGTCGCGCGGCCGGTGGTGTTGCCGTTGGCGAACGAGACGGCCCACACCTGCGTGGCGTCGCTGGCATACGGCGACGAGGTCAGGTAGGGCTGCGTCGAGGTCCCTGGAAACACCGTCGCGTCGATGGTCGGGGCCGGCGCGACGGCGTCGTAATCGACCAGCGTCATCAGCTCGCGCCGCGTGGGCAGCCGCCAGGCGCCTCCCTTGGAGGCGCAATAGGCGGCCGCCTGGGACGGGGTGCAGGTGCCCGGCGGGTCGATGTTGGACCCGGGGCAGACCAGCTCCGGACTGGGCGCCTTCTCCCAGATCAGGCCGGTCACGTTGTCGGTGACGGAGCCGTCACCGCCGTCGGTGTAGCTGAGGGGGCGCGGCAGCTCCGCGCTGACCGGGTTCGGGACCGGGAACGCCTCTGGACAATCGACGGGGGCCGCGCCTCCCGCCCCACCCGAGGCAGCCTCCGCGCCCGCCGCGCCCGCCATCCCCAGGACGTCGATCCCGCCCAGGCCGCCGGGACTGCCGCCGCGGCCGGAGGACCCCGAGCCTCCGCCGCCGCAAGCGATCGAGGAGGCGCCAACGAGCAGCACCGCGGCATGCAGCAGTCGCCCTCGCATGGGAGGCGCAGTATAGGCGCGATCCCCTACCCTCCGGGCCCAGAACGACAGCTGCAGAACTGGCCGCTCGGTGATACACAACGCGCATGGATGCTCTTTTCAGCGTGGCCACGGCGGCGCTCATCGTCAGGTGGGCCCACGTCATCTTCGGCGTGATCTGGCTGGGGCACCTCTATTTCTTCAACCTGGTCAACGTCCCGTTCCAGGGCGACCTGGACAAGGACTTGAAACCCAAGGTGAACCCGAAGCTGCTCTTGCGCGCGTTCTACTGGTTCCGCTGGTCGGCGATGTACACGTTCATCCTGGGCCTGCTGCTGTTCGGGTGGCACTACCTGGGACCCGAGCACCTGATCACGGCGCCGGACGGCAAGCCTTCGGGGCGCGGGATGTGGATCGAGTACGGCATGCTGCTGGGCATCATCATGTGGTTCAACGTCTGGTTCGTGATCTGGCCGCGGCAGAAGAAGATCCTGGGTGGCCTGGCCAGCGGCACGCCGCACCCGGACGCGGCCAAGCTGGCGGCCACGGCCGGCAAGGCGTCGCGCTTCAACCTGTTCGCGTCCGGACCGCTGCTGTTCGCGATGCTCGGGGCGCCGCACTTCGGCGCGATGAGCGGCCCGGTCTTGATCGTGGTCACGCTGCTGGGCGTGGGGTTCTGGTTCGGGATGATCAAGCGCTCGTTCAAGATCAAGACCGTCGTCTGAAGGCAGCTGAGAAATTGACGCGGCGGAAACGCGCGGGAGAATTCCGCGGATGTTCCGCCGCGCTGTTCTCGCTGGGTCTTTCGCGCTGATCTCAACCGCCGCCGCCCGCGCCGAAGACGCGGTGCCCCTGGTCCATCCCATCTTCGCGCATTTGCCCGACGCGCCCGAGAACGACCGTGCCCGGCAAGACTTCGCGGCCGCGGCGTCCCGCTACCACCTGACGCCCGTCGAGGTCGTGGACGTGTCCTCACCGCCCCCGCCGCACGGACCGGACGACGCGCGCCTGGGGATCCTCAACGTGCAGAAGCTGGCTTTCGCCGAGGCGCTGCGCAACCTGGACGCGGCCGCGACGGAGGTGACGGCCACCGGTGGCGCCGGCTTTTCGACCAGCGAGCTGGCCGACCTGTACTTGAACCGCGCGATGGCGCGCGCTCATGCCGACTGGAAGGCCGGGGCGGCCGATCCGCCCACCGACGACCGCACGCGGGCCTACGAGGACTACCTGCGCGCCGCGACGCTCGCGCCCGAGCGCGCCCCCAACGCGCGCGAGCTGCCGCCGCAAGCGCTGGCCGATCTGCAGCGCGCGCTGGACGAGGTCCACAAGCGGCCGCGCGGCACCCTGGTGGTCAAGGGCGCGGCCGGCGCGCTGATCTCGCTGGATGGCGGCTCGCTCATGCCGCTGGATGGCGGCGTGACGTTCCAGGACCTGATCAACGGCGAGCACCTGGTGCGCGTCGAGCAGACCGGGTTCGCCCCCTGGGGCGCGGCGATCCCCTTCGGCCAGCCCACCATGGAGATCGAGGTTCCGGCGCGCGCGGCGCTGGCCCTGGACGCGGCGACCGCGGCGGCCCACGCCCGCCGGATGGGCGCGCGCTTCGCGCTGGTCGCCACGCCCAAGGGGGGCCCGGGCGCTCCCGTCGAGCTGGCCCTGATCGACAGCTCGAACGCCGCGTCGCGGGACGCGGCGCTGGTGTCGGCCCGCGGCGAAGCGGGGCAGCTGGACGCCGCCGTCATGCGCCTGGACGAGGAGGCCCGCCGCCTGGTGCTGGAACAGCAAGCCGCCCGCGGCGGTGCGCCGCTGCCGCCGGTCGCGACCAACGACGGCGCCGCCGCCGCCCTGGGCCCGCCGCTGTTGCTGGCGCCCGTCCCCGTCAAGGCCCGCTTCCGGGACGACCCGGCCGCCTGGGCCCGCGATCGCTGGCCGCTGCTCACCGCGATCGGCGTCTTTGCGCTGACCACGGTGGTGCTGGGCGCCGTCGTCGCCAGCGACCGCTAGCCGCAAGCTCTCAGGTGAACGGCATTGGGCTCAGCCGGGCTCGCGCGAGGCCGCCCGCAGCGCGGAGAGCAGCTCGGCTCGGGTCTGAACGTTCAGCTTGCGACGCACGCGGCGCAGCAGCACGCGCACGGTGCTGTCGGAGATCCCCAGCTCGTAGGCGATGACCTTGGTCGAGTGACCGAGCAGCAGGTAGGCGGCCACTTCGCGCTCGCGCTCGGCGAGCGCCGGAAAACCAGGGACCCGCGGCTCGTTCTCGAAGGCCAGCATGCGGCGCGGTCCCCGCTTGGCGGATCCGGGCGCGTCGACCAGCGTGAACCGGCGCTGCACCAGCCCCTGCCAGCCGGCGATCGCGGCGCCGCCCTCGGCGAATCGCAGCGGGCCCCGCGCGCTCCCGATCGCCCCCGCGGCCTGCGCGAGCGCCTGCGTCAACCCCTCGTCGCGTTCCCCGGCCCACTCGAGGACCTGGCCGGTGCTCGCCAGCTGGCCGACCGGCGTCTGCCCGGAGGCCCGCATGCGCTGGCGTAACCGGTGCGCGTTGGCCAGGTGGGTGGCGATGTAGCTGAGGAGCTGCCGCCGGCGCGCCGGCAGCGTGGTCTCTTCGTGCAGGAAGACCCCCAGCAGGCAGCCGTTGCCCGAGGGATCCAGCCCGTTGACGGCCAGGGTGTCCCCCACACCGCAGGCGATGGCCGCCTGCCGCCAGTCGTATTCGACCCGCTCCAGCTCCGACATCGTGCCGCAGAGCAGCGAGCGGTACGTGCGCTGCAAGAACCCGGGGATGGCGGCCAGCTCCTCGGAGACCCGGAAGTACGCCTCCAGCCGCGGGGCCGAGACGCCCGCGCTGGTCATCTGGCGGACCTGCAACGTCCGGTGATCCGACGCGTCGTAGACGAACGCCACCATCCCCATCCCGTCGTCGAGGCAGGTCCGGGCCGCCTCGAGCAAGCCGCCCAGCCATGCGTCGTCGTCTCGATCCAGGGCGTAGGCCGCCTCGAGGATGCCGATCCAGTCCGGAGCGCTTGTTGGTCGCGAATACACAGCCGCGCCTGTTTACATGTAAACGCTTTTTCCCTACCGCTGTCCACGCGCTCGCTGCTATTCGCGATCCACTGTATGCGTGGGATAGGCCAGGTCGGGTCAGAGTCGGCGATCGAGCGCGGCGTCCATCCCATTTTGCAAGACCTGGTCGACGATCTACCCAGGCTGAAGACGCTGGCCCGTGCTTTCGCGCGCAACGACTCGGACGCGCACGATCTGGTGCAGGCGACCTGCGTCCGGGTGCTCGAGCGCGTGGACCGGCTTCGACGCGACGACCCGCAGGACTCGCAGGCGCTGTTCGTCCGGATCATGAGGAACCTGCACGTCGACAACGTCCGGAAGCGCCGGATCTCCACCCCCATCACCGACGACCAGTTCGCGGCCCCGCAGCGGCCCGAGATCCCGCAGTGGCGGCAGGTCTCCGACGAGGCGGTCGCCAGCGCCGCCGGCCGCCTGCCGGTGCTGTACCGAGAGGTGTGGACGCTGTCCTACGATCGACGCCTGGACCAGCGCGAGATCGCCGCGACGCTGGGGCTGAGGCCGGGGACGGTGGCCACCCGGGTGCACCGGGCCCGGATGGGCATCCGCGCCCATCTCACCACCGACCGAGAAGCGGCCTAGGAGGTCGCGCCCGGAGCCGGCTCGGCCGGTTCGTCTTCGATCTCGATCTTCACGTTCCAGGTGCGCGACAGCCAATCGAGCAGGCTGGTCTCGCTGGTGTCCAGGCCGCCCTCGTCGGCGCTCTCCAGGATGGTGCCGAAAATCAGGTCGCGGGCGTCCTGACGGCGGATCTGCTGCAGGAACCCGCGGAACGCCGCCAAGTCACGAAACTGCCGCTCGAAGCGGTCCAGGGCCGCCTGGTAGCCGCCCTCGCCGAAGGCGTTGGCCAGCACCTCGACATGCTCCAGCTCGTCCTCGGAGACCTCGCCGTCGGACAGCACCACCAGCTTCATCAGCCCCACGAGCGCCACCCGCTCGTCTTCGTTCAGGTCCCGCAGCTCCATGCCGCTCCCTTTAACTCGTCCGCCGCCCCTCGCCAAGGGCCCGGCTGAAGTTTGGCGCGTCTTGACCGAACAGTCTGTTCCAGGGAAGCTTGAGCACCGCCCGATGATCGGACGAACCCTAGGCAGCTACACAATCGTCGAACAGATCGGGGCCGGCGGCATGGGTGAGGTGTACCTGGCCAAGCACCGCCGCATCGAGCGGAAGGCGGCCATCAAGCTGCTGCTGCCCGCGCTGTCGCGCGACGCCGACATCGTCAGCCGCTTCTTCAACGAGGCGCGCGCCACCTCGCTGATCACGCACCCCGGAATCGTCCAGATCTACGACTGCGAGGTCTTCGAGGACCGGGCCTACATCGTGATGGAGTACCTCGAGGGCTCCAACCTGAACGCCGCCATCATCCGCGACGGCGCGTTCGAGATCCCGATGGCCATCTGGATCAGCGGCCAGATCGCCAGCGCGCTGTCGGCGGCCCACGCCAAGGGGATCATCCACCGCGATCTGAAACCCGAGAACATCTACCTGGCGCAGGACCCGCTGCGGGGCGGTGCCACGGTGGTGAAGATCCTCGACTTCGGGATCGCCAAGCTCAGCGATCGCTCCGGCCCCACCTCGCACACGCGCACCGGCAGCATCCTGGGGACGCCGATCTACATGTCGCCCGAGCAGTGCCGGGGCATCAGCAGCATCGATCACCGGACCGACATCTACGCGCTGGGGGGGATCCTGTTCGAGATGCTGACGGGCCGCCCACCCTTCGTCAAAGAGGCGCCGGGCGATCTGCTGATCGCCCACGTCTCGGAGGCGCCGCCCGTGCCGTCGTCGCTGCGGCCGGCGATCCCGCCCGAGCTGGACCGGCTGGTGCTGCGCATGCTCGCCAAGTCGCCCAACGATCGGCCGCCGACCATGGAGGCGGTCGGCCGCGAGCTGACCCCGTTCCACGCCGCCGCCGGCGATCCGGCCGGGCCGGTGTTGACGATGCGCTTCGACAGCCCCACCCCGGCCCCGGTCGCGTCGGCGTCGCCCAGCGCGGGCGGGACCCGCCTGCTGCCCGACGGCCCCAAGCCGCTGCTCGACCCGAAGTCGACCTCGACGCTGGGTGACACGGCGTCCGAGATCGTGACCGCGTCCGACCGGCCGCGCGCGCCGCGGCGGACCGGAATGTGGCTGGTCATCGGTGGGCTGGCCGCGGCCGGCGTCGCCGTGGCCGTGCTCCGCCCGGATCGCGCCGCGAACAAGAGCACCGGCGGCGACCAGGTCACCGTCGCGCATGAGCCGGCGGCCCCCGCGCCCCGCCCGTCGATCGAAGTGCCGCCCTCCGCGCCCGAGCTCCCCGCCGCGGCGCCGGCCGCCGAGCCTGCCAAGGTCACGCTGGTGATCGCGTCCCAGCCGGCCGGCGCGTCGCTCTGGGTCGGCGACGCCAGCCAGCCGCGGGGCAAGACACCGCTCCGTCTGGCCGTGCCGCGTGGAAAGGATCCCCTGCGCGCCACGCTGAAGGCCGACGGCTACGTCGATCGAACGATCGTCGTCGACGCCGATCGCGATCAGTCCCTGGACGTGAAGCTGGACCCGATCGAACAGCCGCACCACGCCTCCCACGCTTCCGGCGGCGGGCACCACCACGCCTCGCACGGTCCGTCCGCTCAGGTCGCGACCCCGCCGCCGCCGGTCGAGGCGCCCAAGGCGACCACCCCGCCCAGGGCCGAGCAGCCCCAGAAGAAGTACTTCCTGCTCGGCGACTGAAGCCGGTCCTCACGCTGGCGGGACGCGCAGCAGGTGCACGGCGAACCAGCGCCGTTCGTCGAACCAGCTCCGCTCCCACCGGAAACCCGCGCCCGCGAACAGGGCCCGCAGCGCGACGTTCGTGAACTTGTAGCTCGACTCGGTGTGGATGCGCTCGCCGGCGGCGAACCGCACGACCGTCCCCAGCGCGCCGATCCAGACCTGCTGCTCGCCCTCGCTCTGCAGGTACAGCTCGATGCGCGACTGGGCCGCGTTCCAGCGCACCAGGTGGCGGAAGCTGTCCGGGTCGAACCGGGCGGACAGCTCGCGGTTCAGGCGAACCAGCACGTTCTTGTTGAAGCGCGCGGTGACCCCGGCGGCGTCGTCGTAGGCCGGCACCAGGATCTCACCCGCCTTGCGCAGATCCGTCCCGACCAGGAACGTGTCATCCGGGCGCAGGCGCGCGCGCACGGCCCACAGCAGCTCGCCGGCCGCCGCCGGGTCGTAGTTGCCCAGGTTCGAGCCGAGAAAGAGCAACAGCCGGCGCCCCGGGATCGCGTCCAGCACGCCCAGGTCCTGCGGGTAGCGGCCCACCACCGGATGGACCGACAGACCAGGGGTGCGAGACAGCGTCGCCTCGGCCACGGCCAGCGCCGAACGAGAGACGTCGATCGGAACGTACGCCGCGCGCGCCTGCCTCTCGAGCAGCGCGGCCAGCAACAGCTGCGTCTTCGACGCGGTCCCGGCGCCCAGCTCCGCCACGGCCAGTGGCGTCCCGGCCGCCGCGATCATCTCGCCGGCGTGGGCGGACAGGATCGCCCGCTCGGTCCGGGTCGGGTAGTACTCGGGCAGGGCGGTGATCTCCTCGAACAGCGCCGAGCCCTGCGCGTCGTACAGCAGCCAGGCGGGCAGCTGTTTGTCCGGGCGCAGCAGACCTTCGGCAGCCGCCGCCGCCACTGGATCGCTGGCCAGAAGTGTCCCGGGAGTCGGTTCCACGGACGGTCCGGCAAAACTTAGGTTCGAAATGGGCGAACGGGATACTCTCTGCCTGCATAGATGTTCATCGACCCCGCCGCCGCTCAGCGCATCGAACGGGCCGAGGCCGCCGCCACCCGGGACACGGCCGGCGGCCTGGCCGGCTCCGACCGCGCGCCACGCGCCTTCATTCGCGAGCTGGGTCCGGGTGTCGCTGCCTACGTCCGCGCCGGATCGCCCCTGAACAAGCTCATCGGCGTCGGGATCGACGGCCGGATCGATGAACCGGGCCTGGCCGCCGTCGAGGCCGCCTACCGCGAGCTGAACGAGCCGCTGCGGGCGGAGATCGCGACCCTGGCCGCCCCCGAGGTCTGGGAGCAGCTGGGCGCGCGCGGCTACCGGCTCCAGGAGATCGAGAACGTGCTCTGCCGGTCCCTGCAGGACGCCCCGCCGCCGGCCGACGGGGACGTCCGGGTCGAGCGCGTCGC
>Ga0335083_10003969_pt1 | contig 18988 bp, 16 predicted proteins | sample Lox_Sample_42_FD_206716 | JGI IMG/M metagenome (GOLD analysis project Ga0335083, IMG submission 206716) | Soil microbial communities from Loxahatchee National Wildlife Refuge, Florida, United States - Lox_Sample_4.2 | ecosystem: Environmental > Terrestrial > Soil > Wetlands | place: USA...
CGATGCGCGCGATCTCCTGGGCGGTGCCGGCATCAGCGCCGAGTACGTCCCCATCCGCCATGCCCTGAACCTGGAGAGCGTCATCACCTACGAGGGCACCGAGACCATCCACCAGCTCACCCTCGGGCGCGAGCTCACCGGATTGAACGCGTTCTAGCGGCGATCGCCCCAACGTCCAGGGCCGCAGATCGCTAACCAGCTGGATGGGTTGCGACGGAACGTATCCCTTGCAGCATCTGAAGCTCGCGGCGAAGGGTAACGCCCTCCTCGTCCGCGAGCGCTGCGGTCTGCAGCGTGGCCAGCACGATGGCGCCATCGGAGCGCGCCGCCAGAGTTTCAAGTTGTTCGAGCAAAGCCGTGAAGTTGCGCCAGCCCCGCTCGTGGGTCTCGCCGTAACCTTTGATCAGCCGCTGCGCACGCGCCAGTTCGACCGCCAGCGAGTAATGGCGCGGAGCGAGTTCCCCGATCCGGCGCAGCCAGTCCTCGATGCGCCGGTTCTCCTCCTGATAGCGCAACGTACCCCGCCGCCAGCGGCGCAACCCGCCAAGCACATGCAACAACACAAACCCACCAACCGTGCGGGTACGGATCTGCCGGCCTCCACTCCAGCGGCTCAGCCAGCGGCTCGCGCGCGGCGAGCGCAGCACCCAGCTGCCCAACCCGGCAGGTAACGTGCCGGCGATCTCCTCGACCCGCGGCTTCATGAATTCCGTCATGCCGAACAACTGACCTTTCTCGGCGCGGATCTCCTCGGCCACACGCGTGACGCGCGAGCCGCGAGTCTTCAGGTCGGCGACACGAATCGTATCTTCGAACGTCATCCACAACGCGAGTCCCCGCGCGACCGCCTCCAGAAGCGCCCAGCTGCCGGCCTGTGCCGGATCGCCCTCCAGTGGCACGATCCGCTCGAGGCGATCCAGGTAAAGGCTGGCGTAGGCGGGATCCTGAAAGTCGATGGCACGCCGAGCGCCGGCCAGCACCACCGGCTGCACCGGCGCCGGAAACTTGCGGATCCTGTCCAGCAGCGGCTGAAGCGCGGGTGAGCGCGCCTGCGTCGGAATCTCCCCCGGTAGCCGCGTACCGCTCTGACCCGTGAATCCACTATCGCCGCGCTGAGCGCGCTGACACGCATCTTCAAAGGCCGCCAGGTTGGCCTTCACGGCAATACCGCTCTGCTCGATTGCGTGTTTGAACGCCTCTTTGCGAAACGGCATCACGCCGCTGCCACACAGCGCCCCAAGCAGTACCGAGCTGATCACACTCTGGTTGCGCTCCGCCGTCTCCTCCATGTCGAACAGGATGAGCCGCTTCGACTGGCTCCTGACCAGCTCCAGCAGCTGCACCGAGTCGGCAGCGCCGTCGCCCATCGCGCTCTTTTCGGAGATGACGTAGGCACGATGGCTCGAGGCAATCAGCGTCGTGCGCTCGGGTGAGACCAGACCGCGCTGGATGGCGCGGCCGGCTTCCGCCAGTTCGGAGGCAAGCACGCAATCCACATCGCCCGACACGGGCATCAGTGCCATGACCGGATCGCGCCCGAGCCGCTCTGCAACCGCTCGTGGAAAGAACTCCAGGTAATAGATCGTGGCGCCGGTACGCTGCGCGACCCCAGGCACGGACGTGGACTGGACCAGATAGCCTTCGGCCTCGGCAATCTCAATGAGCCAGTCCGCCAGCACGCCGCCGCCCTGGCCGCCCAGCGCCGAGATCGAAAGCTTGATGGGTCGCTCAGTCATCGTCGCGGCAACATCAGAGCACGTAGCGCAAACGCCGTCGCTCGCTGCTTCGCTGCAATGCCCCTATGACTGCACCGCGTATGAAGTGCAGAAAACGGTCCCAGGCTGACGGGTTGTACACGAGTTCTGCACGATAGAAGGACGGACACAGCACCGCCGCGTGCGCCACCTCGCCGCAAACACCGCAGCCAACACAGCTGTTGTCCACGTGGGCGACCGGGTCCGTGCGCAGCGGATCGGGATTTTCCTTGATCGTCAGTGACGGGCAGCCGGACAGGCGGATACAGGAGTGATCGCCGGTGCAGGTGTCGGCATCGACGCCAAATCGCTCACGCACGACACGCTTGCCGTCCTGGATGGCCTTCCGCATCAACGGTTTGACACGTCGCTGGCGATTCAACTGACACTCACCGTCGGCGACGATCACTTTCGGACCGCGGAAACCCGTATTGAGGGCTTCACGCAGGACCCGCAATGTGCCCTGCATGTCATACGTATGCGTCCGCTTGATCCACTTCACCCCGACGCCCTTGACGGCCTCGACGATGGAGTTGTTGCCCTGACGGTGTTCGTTCGGCGCGCGGGACGACGGAATGTCCTGGCCACCCGTGGCGGCCGAATATCCGTTGTCGATGATGATGGTCAGATCATCGTGTTTGTTGAATACGGCGTTGCCGATACCGCTGGTGAGTCCGTTGTGCCAGAAGCCACCGTCGCCCATCACGGCAACCGCCCGCTTGCCGCCATCGGTGCCGAACGCCGAAGCACCGGCGGCGCCAAGACCATACCCCATGATGCTGTTGCCCATGTTGAACGGCGGGAGGGTCGCAAAGGAGTGGCAGCCGATGTCGGCGCTGATGTGCAGCGGACCGATCTCTTTCTGCAGAATCTTCATCGCGGCGAAGAACGGCCGCTCGGGACAGCCCGTGCACAGTCCCGAAGGACGCGGCGGCACCAGAGCGGCTAGCTTGGCCGCCGCAGCCGCTGACACCTGCGTCTTCGCGACCGCTGTCAACCCGATCGATGCGCTCGGGGAACCGCCAGCTGCGGATGTGGCCCCACCAGCTGCGGATGCGGCTCCGCCGGCTGCGGATGCGGCCCCACCGGCTGCGGGAGCCGGCGTCCACTGATCGAAGAACGTGCGGATCCCCTTGCGCAGCACGTCCACGGTGTACTCGCCGTACATGGGCAGCGCTTCCTTGCCGACGATCCGCGTCTGCACATCGTGCTTGCGCAGGATCTGGCAGGCGGCCTGCTCTATGTACTCCGGCTGGCCTTCCTCGACCACCAGAACGGCGCGCTTGCCGGCGCAGAACCGGACCCACTCCTCCGGGACGAGCGGGTAGGTCACGTTCAGGACATACAGCGGAATGCGGCTCCGGCCGAAGCTGTCAGCCTGACCGAGCAATTCGAGCGCGCGCAGGGTGCTGTTGTACAACCCTCCCTGCAGCACGATGCCGATGTCACTGGCCTCGCCATCGAAGAATTCGTTGAGACCCTGCTCCGCGACGAACTTCAAGGCAGCCGGGAGGCGTTGCTCAATCTTTTCGCGCTCCTGCGCGTAGGTAGACGGCGGCAGGATGATCCGACCGTAATCCCGCGTTGGCGCCGCCAGCGCATCCGCCGCCGAGAATGCCGGCCGTTGGTTGGCGCGTGTGCGGAAGTGCCCATACACGTGACACGCCCTGATGCGCAGCATGAGCATCACTGGAGTGTTACTCGCCTCGGAAAGCTGGAACCCCTGCTCCACGGTTTGGACGATCACCGGCAGCTGCGGTCGTGGATCGAGCAGCCACATCTGCGACTTCATGGCAAAAGCGTGGGTGCGCTCCTGCATGATGCTCGCGCCCTCGCCGTAGTCCTCGCCGAGGATGATGAGGGCGCCGCCCTTCACCCCCGAAGAGGCGAGATTCGCGAGCGCGTCGGAGGCGACGTTGGTGCCGACAGTGGATTTCCAGGTCACCGCTCCGCGCAGCGGATAGTTGATCGAGGCGGAGAGCATGGCGGCAGCGGTCGCCTCGGAGGCGCTGGCCTCGAAGTGCACGCCAAGGTCATTGAGGATGCCTTCCGCGTCGGCCAGCACGTCCATCAGGTGCGACACCGGAGCGCCCTGGTAGCCACCAACGTAGGCGACTCCCGACTGCAGGAGCGCCTTGGTCACCGCGAGAATGCCTTCGCCGTGGAATTCCTCTCCTTCACCCAGCTTCAGCAGCTGGACTTCCCTCGCGAAGGAGCGCTCGGCCACAGCCGTGCCTCAGCCCGGTACCAGCGCCAGCACGCGCAACGGACTGCCGGAGCCGTTGACGATCTTCAGCGGCGGCGCGATCACGACGGCACCGGTGGGTGGCAGCTTGTCCAGATTGGTCAGGCTGGCGAGTCCGAACCGGTTGGAGCCGTGCATGATGGTGTGACAGGGAAACATGGGCTCGAAGCTGTGGGCCTGGCCGGCATCGGTGCCGACGGTTTCCACACCGACACCCAGGATGTCGCGCTCCTTCGCAAGGAACGGGACGCACTGGGGATGAATGCCCGGCGTATGCGAGCCGTCGGGACCTGCGTTGAGGAAATCCTTGGCGCTCTTGCGGTGTGACCAGTCAGTGCGGATGAGCACCCAGGCATGCTGGGGTATGCGGCCGTTCTGCCGCTCCCACTCCTCCACGTGCTCGCGGGTGAGCAGGAAGTCCGGGTTCGCCTTCGCCTGGGCGGCCACATCGATGACGCAGGCCGGACCGATGAAGCGCTCCACCGGGATGTTGTGCGTCGCGTTGTTGGCGTAGTCCTTGCCGGTCACCCAGTGGATGGGGGCATCGAAATGCGTGCCGGTGTGCTCGCCGCAGGCGATGTTGTTCCAGTACCAGGCCGGCCCGCGCTCGTCATAGCGGGAGATCTCCTCCAGTGAGAACGCCTTGGAGGGGGCAAAGGGCGGCGGCAGCTGGATCGTGGGAGTCGCGGACTCCAGCGGCACGGTCAGATCCACGACGCGGATCCGCCCGGAGAGGATTCCGGCGGCAAGCTGCGTCAGGGTGGTGGACGACGGTGAGGAAGCGGCCTGGTTCGGGGTGCTCATGGGCCCTCGCGTGGGTCCGGCGGTGAAATAATTGACACCTGAAGTACTTCGCAATATAACATACGGCGCATGCTGGCGATATGGGCGCGAACGGAGGGTCGGCCAGGATGAGGCGAATCGTATGCCTGGGTGGCGGCCCAGCCGGACTGTACGCTGCCATTCTGCTGCGCAAGGCGCTGCCTGCGGCGCGCGTGGAAGTATACGAGCGTAACCGGCCCGACGACACCTTCGGCTGGGGGGTGGTGTTCTCCGACCAGACCATGGGGAACTTCCGCGCGGCGGACCCCGAGACCCATGGCGCCATCCTGGGCAGCTTCCACCACTGGGACGACATCGCCATCCATTTCCGCGGCCAGCGCTTCATCAGCAGCGGCCACGGGTTCTGCGGCATCAGCCGCAAGCGCTTGCTGAACCTGCTGCAGCAGCGGGCCGGGGAGCTGGGCGTGCACCAGCAGTTCCAGCACCAGGTCGAGGACACCGGAGCGTTCGCCGATGCCGACCTCATCATCGCCGCCGATGGGGTGAACAGCCGGACCCGGATGACCGATGCCGCGGTGTTCGAGCCTGACGTCGATGTGCGCAAGTGCCGCTTCATCTGGCTGGGCACCACCCGGAAGTTCGACGCCTTCACGTTCGCCTTCGAGCAGACCGAGCACGGCTGGTTCCAGATCCACGCCTACCAGTTCAGCGCGGATCTCTCCACGGTCATCGTCGAGACCCGCGAGGAGACCTGGCGCGCGCACGGTCTGGACCGGTTCAACACGGAGCAGTCGATCGCCTTCTGCGAGAAGCTGTTCGCCCCATACCTGGGCGGCCACCGACTGCAGAGCAACGCCAATCACCTGCGTGGTTCGGCCTGGCTGAACTTCAACCGGGTGATGTGCAGGAAGTGGCACCACGGCCGCACGGTCCTGATCGGCGATGCCGCGCACACCGCTCACTTCTCCATCGGCTCGGGCACCAAGCTGGCCATGGAGGATGCGATTTCACTGGTCGGGCACGTCACGGCCACGCGCGATCTGGACGCCGCCCTGGGCGCCTACCATCGTGAGCGCAACGTCGAAGTACTCAAGCTGCAGAGCGCCGCTCGTAACCGGATGGAGTGGTTCGAGAACGTGGCGCGGTACGTGCACCTGCCGCCCCAGCAGTTCGCCTACAGTCTCCTGACCGGCAGCCAGCGCATCGGGCACGAGAATCTCAAGGTGCGCGATCGCACCTTCGTCGAGAACTACGAGCGCTGGCTGGCGGAGCGTAGCGGTGGCGAGCCCAGGCCACCGATGTTCCTGCCCTTCAAACTGCGCGGCATGGAGCTGGCCAACCGCGTGGTGGTCTCCCCGATGGCACAGTATTGCGCGGTGGACGGGATGCCGGATGACTGGCATCTGGTTCACTACGGACACCGTGCTCTGGGTGGTGCGGGACTGGTTTATACGGAAATGACTTGCGTCTCCCCCGAGGGTCGCATCACCCCGGGTTGCACCGGCCTGTGGAACACAGCACAGCGCGATGCGTGGCAACGCATCGTCGAATTCGTCCACGGCCGCTCACCGGCGAAGTTCTGCCTGCAACTCGGCCACTCCGGCCGCAAGGGTTCCACGCAGGTCGGGTGGGAGGACATGGATCATCCACTGCCCAAGGGCAACTGGCCGCTGCTGGCGCCCTCCCCCCTGCCTTATCTGCAGGGCGTGAGTCAGACACCCCTCGCCATGACCCGGGCGCAGATGGACGAAGTGATCGAGCAGTTCGTCCGCGCGACGCGCTATGGCGCCGAAGCAGGCTTCGACATGCTCGAACTGCATATGGCTCACGGCTACCTGCTGGCCTCGTTCCTCTCGCCGCTCACCAACCAGCGGACGGATGACTATGGCGGCACCGTGGCGAACCGGTTGCGATTCCCCCTGGAGGTCCTGAAGGCCGTTCGTGCGCAATGGCCCGCCGACAGACCGCTCTCGGTGCGCATTTCGGCGACCGACTGGGCCGATGGCGGACTGAGCGAGGACGATGTCCTCATCATCGTACGGGCGTTCCGCGACGCGGGAATCGACCTGATCGATGTGTCGACGGGTCAGACTGTCCCCTGGCAGCACCCGGTGTACGGCCGCATGTGGCAGACACCCTTCGCGGACCGCATCCGCAACGAGATCGGTATCGCAACGCTTGCGGTGGGCAACATCTACGAGCCCGACCACGTGAATTCCATCATCGCCGCCGGCCGCGCCGATCTGTGCGCCATTGCGCGCCCGCACCTGGCCAATCCCGCCTGGACTCTCGAGGCGGCGGCCAGCCAGGGCTACGAGCCGCAGTGGTGGCCGAAGCAGTACCTCTCGGGCAAGAGCCAGCTGGAACGCAACAAACAGCGCGCCGCAATACCCGGAGGCTCGGTGTGAAGCTCCAGTGCGCGATACCGGGAGACCCTGCTTGATGGCTCCGCCCGCAGGGCCGCTGGCCGGACGGCACGCGCTGATTACCGGCGCGAGCCGCGGCATTGGCGCCGCCACCGCCGCTGTCCTGGGCAATGCGGGCGCGCGCGTGTCCCTGACCGGTCGCGACACGGAGAGCCTTGCACGCGTGGCCGCGGAGATTGGCGACAGCGACAAGGCACTGCCGCTGGTCGCCGACGTAACCGATCCGGCCTCCGTGTCCCGGGCCTGGGCCGCCGCCCGCGAGCGTTTCGGGCCGGTGCACATCCTCATCAACAACGCGGGCCAGGCGGCCAGCGCCGCCTTTGCGAAGACCGACCTGGACTTGTGGAACCGGTTGATCGCGGTGAATCTGACCGGCACTTACCTGTGCGCGCGCGAGTCCATCGGTGACATGCTGCAGGCCGGTTTCGGCCGCATCGTCAACATCGCCAGCATCGCCGGCTTGCGCGGTGCTGCGTATATTTCCGCCTATGCCAGCTCGAAGCATGCGGTCATCGGACTGACACGCTCGCTCGCCCTCGAATACGCGACCCGCAACATCACTGTGAATGCGGTCTGCCCCGGCTACGTGGACACTGATATCGTCCGCAATGCCGTCGCCAACATCGTGAGCAAGACCGGCCGCGGCGAGGATGAAGCCATGGCGGCGATCGTCGCGACCAACCCGCAACGCCGGCTCATCCAGCCGCGCGAAGTAGCCGATACCGTGCTGTGGCTGTGCCAGCCGGGGACCGAAAGCGTGACCGGCCAGAGCATCGTGCTGGCCGGCGGCGAAGTGACCTGATCGGGAGAAGGTGAGCATGCCGAAAGACAAGACCTCACTGAAGCTCATCGAGACGGAAGTGGATGCCGAGACCCGCATTCACGACGACCATCACCTGTCGGTGCGGCTCTGGCTGCGCATGCTGAGCTGCACCAACCGCATCGAGAACTTCGTGCGGCAGAACCTGCAGGCGACGTTCGGCACCACGCTGCCGCGCTTCGATCTCATGGCGCAACTGGAGCGCGCGCCGCAGGGACTGAAGATGAGCGAGCTGTCGCAACGGATGATGGTGACCGGTGGCAACGTCACCGGCATCACCGACGGACTGGAGAAGGAAGGCCTGGTGGTGCGCGAGGTGGACTCCACCGACCGGCGCGTCTATCGCGTCCGACTCACTCCGGAAGGCCAGAAACAGTTCCGCCGCATGGCGGTCGAGCACGAGCAGTGGGTCATCGGCCTGTTCGAGGGCATGAGCGTGAAGCACAAGAACCAGCTGGTGGAGCTGCTCGGCGAACTGAAGCAACAGATCGGCCGGCCGGCCGGGGACTGAAGGCACCCATGAGCGATTTCGCACCCCATCCGCAGCACTTTCTCTGGCGCCAGGAAGGCCGGGTCGGACTCATCACGCTCAACCGCCCGGAGCGCAAGAACCCGCTCACCTTCGAGTCGTATGCCGAACTGCGCGACCTGTTCCGCGAACTCGAGCAGGTGGATTCGGTGCGGGCCATCGTGCTCACCGGGGCCGGCGGCAACTTCTGCTCCGGCGGCGACGTACACGAGATCATCGGTCCGCTGACCCGGCGCACGCCCGCGCAGCTGCTGGAATTCACGCGCATGACGGGCGATCTCGTGAAGGCGATGCGTCACTGCCCTCAGCCCATCGTGGCCGCGGTCGACGGCGTCTGCGCTGGAGCCGGCGCGATTCTCGCCATGGCCTCGGATTTCCGTCTCGGCACGGCGAATGCGAAAACGGCCTTCCTGTTCACGCGGGTCGGCCTCGCCGGTTGCGACATGGGCGCCTGCGCGATCCTGCCGCGAATCATCGGACACGGCCGGGCTTCGGAGCTCCTTTACACGGGCCGCTCGATGTCCGCCGAGGAAGGCGCGGCGTGGGGGTTCTTCAATCGCCTGGTCGCTCCGCAGGAGCTGTTACCCGAGTCGTTGCGCCTCGCGACGGATATCGCCTCCGGACCCACACGCGCACACGCCATGACCAAGAGGATGCTGCAGGCCGAATGGGACATGTCGGTGGATGCGGCCATCGATGCCGAAGCGGTCGCTCAGGCCGAATGCATGCAGACCGCCGACTTCCGGCGAGCCTACGAGGCATTCGCGGCCAGACAGAAGCCGCAGTTCCAGGGCAACTGACATGCGCGCGCGCTCGTTTCTCGACTGGCCGTTCTTCACCCCGGCGCACCGCGATCTGGCTGACCGCCTGGATGCCTGGGCCGCGCAACATCTGACTCACGGTGGCGGCCCGGGTGCCGGCGGCGGTGGCACGGGTGCCGGGAGCGGTGGCGCGGGTTGCGGAGGCGGCGGCGCGCGAGCCGAAGATCGCGCTTCCGTGGATGCCGCGTGCCGCCGGCTGGTCCGGGACCTGGGCAAGGCCGGCTGGACGCGCTACTCGGTGCCTTTCTCCGCCGAGGGGCCGGTTGCCGAGTTCGACGTGCGCTCCCTGGCTTTGATCCGCGAGACCCTGGCCTGGCATGACGGACTTGCCGACTTCGCCTTCGCGATGCAGGGACTGGGGAGCGGGGCGATCTCGCTCGTGGGATCACACGAACAGAAGCATCGCTACCTGCCGCGAGTCGCTGCCGGCGAAGCCATCGCCGCGTTCGCTCTCTCGGAGCCCGATGCGGGCTCCGATGTTGCTGCGATCAAGTGCACCGCTCGCCGCGACGGCGATGATTACGTACTGGATGGAGAGAAGACCTGGATCTCCAATGGGGGGATCGCGGACTTCTATTGTGTGTTCGCGCGGAGCAGCCCTGCCGAGACGCGGCCGGATGGCTCGGTGGCTGCGCGCGGCATCAGCGCCTTTGTGGTGGATGCCGGCACGCCGGGATTCAGCATCGCCCGGCGGATCGACGTCATCGCCCCGCATCCCCTTGCGACTCTGGCCTTCGATGGCTGTCGCATCCCGGCCAGCCAGCGTCTGGGCACCGAGGGCGAGGGATTCAAACTGGCCATGCGCACGCTCGACGTGTTTCGCACATCGGTCGCGGGCGCGGCCCTGGGGTTCGGACAGCGCGCGCTCGATGAGGCCCTGGGCCATGCCATCGCGCGACCCATGTTCGGCAAGACACTCGCCGATCTGCAGCTCACGCAGGCCGCGCTGGCCGACATGGCCACCGAGATCGACGCCGCACGCCTGCAGACCTATCGGGCCGCATGGCTGCGCGATCGCGGCGAGTCCGTCACCGGGGAAGTCGCCATGGCGAAGATGGCGGCGACTGAATCGGCGCAACGCGCCATCGACCGCGCGGTGCAGATTTTCGGCGGGCGGGGCGTGGTGCACGGCGAGACGGTCGAACACCTGTACCGTGACATCCGCGCGTTGCGTATTTACGAGGGAGCCACCGAGGTGCAGAAACTGATCATCGCGCGCGAACTGCTGGGCGCGGCGCGCGGCAAGGCGGGCCGGTGAGCCGGCAGATCCTCAAACCGGCGGGCTGGCCACGCCCGAGCGGCTACAGCAACGGCATTGCCGCCACGGGCCGGCAGATCTTCGTCGCCGGACAGATCGGCTGGGATGCGCAGGGGCGCTTTTCCAGCACCCGCCTCGCCGACCAGGTGCGGCAGGCGCTGCAGAACATCTGCGCGGTACTCGCCGAGGCGGGCGCGGGCCCCGAGCACATCGTGCGCCTCACCTGGTTCGTCACCAGCCGGGATGAATACCACGCGGACCTGGAAGCCATCGGCGCGGCCTACCGCGCGGTGATGGGCAAGCACTTCCCCGTCATGAGTGTCGTGCAGGTCGTGGCCCTGATGGAATCGCAGGCCAAGGTGGAAATCGAGGCGACCGCGGTGATCGCTGCCGAGACGCACTCCTCCGGCGCCGGCACACAGACTCCTCCACGCTTATGACGATGTGGCGTCCGCCCGAGCGGATTCGGCACGACGCCAGCCCGGGCAGATGGCCGAGCGCCGCCGAGGCCGCCACCTCCAGACTGTTTTCTTCCGTCGCAGTAGGTCCGCTCACGCTCGAGCAACGCACCTGGGTACCGGCCATGGTGCCGTGGCGCGCGAGCGAGGATGGATTCGTCACGCCGGAAGTGTTGGAGTGGTACGAGCGCTTCGCTCGTGGCCGGCCCGGCGCGATCGTCGTTGAGGCAACCGGGATCCGCGATGTGCCCAGTGGACCGCTGCTGCGCGCCGGACATGACCGGTTCCTGCCGGGCCTGCGCGAGCTGACTCGCGTGGTACGGACCGCGAGCGAGGGCCACACGCGGCTGTTCATCCAGCTGATCGACTTCCTGGCCATCCGGCGCCGGCCCGCGCCGGCCCGCTACCTGGGTGAGTTCCTGACCATCACATCGCGGCATCGCGCCGCGTTCAGTAGTGCCTCTCGCGCCGCGTTCAGCGAGGCTCGGAGTGCCGAGTCTGGCGAGGCGCATGGCGCCGGCTCGGTCGAGGCGCATGGCGCCGACTCGATCGACGCGCATAACGCCGGGTCGGGCGATGCACACGCTTCGGATGGACAGGTGCGGGACTGGCTGCTCTCCCTGCCGCCCGAGCAACTGGCACGTGTGCTGGACGCCCGTGAACTCGAGTCACTCGAGTTCGGTGCGCGCGAACGAGTCACCGATACTCACCTGAAACACATTCGCGACCTGCCGCAGCGACTGCCGGTGCTGTTTGCCGATGCGGCGCTTCGGGCCCGCGAGGCGGGTTTCGATGGCGTCGAGCTGCATTTCGCACATGCCTACACGATGGCGTCGTTCCTCTCGCGAACCAACTCACGAACCGACTCCTACGGTGGCGACATGGCCAACCGAGCGCGGCTGCCGCTCGAGGTGTATGCAGCCGTGCGACAGAGAGTTGGAACTGGATTCGTCGTGGGTTGTCGATTTCTCGCCGACGAATGCATAGCCGGCGGCTCGACTGCCGGGGATGCCGTACGCTTCGGTGTGGAGTTTGCTCGCGCGGGCATGGACTTCCTGTCTCTCTCGCGCGGCGGCAAGTTCGATGATGCGAAACAGCCGAAAGTGGGCGAAGCGGCCTACCCTTACACGGGGCGCAGCGGCTACGAATGCATGCCGTCCTACTACTCCGATGCCACGGGCCCGTTCGGCCGCAATCTGGCGGCGACGGCCCAGGTCCGCGCGGCGGTGCGCTCAGCCGGAATGAAGACGCCGGTGATCGCTGCCGGTGGCATCCACAACTTCACGCAGGCCGAGTCGGTTCTCGAGCGTGAAGAGGCCGACATCGTGGGATTCGCGCGGCAGGCGCTCGCCGATCCGGACTGGTTCCGCAAAGTCGCCGCCGGCTGTGGCGCGCAGGTGCGGCTGTGCCTCTACACGAACTACTGCGAGGCGCTCGATCAGCGCCACCGTGCGGTCACCTGCGAACTGTGGGACCGCGAAGCGCTCGATGAACCCGGCGTGCGTCGCTCCTCCGATGGCAAGCGGCGACTGATCCCACCTGTCTGGAATCCCTGAAGGCTCCGCGCCCGCACCGTCAGCGGCGCTGGTGCCTCACTGTTTCTTGTTCCACATCCGGCACCAGGCATTGGGATCGACGCGCTTGCCGGGAAAGAAAGTGCACGGTCCGCCGGCGGCATCGCCGGGTTTGCCCTGGTACCACGAGCAGCTCGAACAGCTGGAGCCGGCCCTGAATGCCGGGTTCGCCTTGGCGTCTACCCGCTTGGCATCCGATACATACCCCAAGGCGACTGCCATCGATTCCTTCTCGTCCACCTTGGGCGCCGCCGCGCCGCTCTGCGCGTCGGCAGCGTGTGCCGCGTTACGACTGGCAATGGTGCCCACCGCCCAGGCGGCGCCCGCGCCGAGCACCGTCTTGAGGATTCCGCGCCGGGAAAACTGATCCATGACCACCCCTCGATTGTTCATTCGACCGGAACGGGGCAGATGATACAAGGCGGGCCCGCGGACGTCGCCAGTCCCCCGTCGCAGGAAAGCGCCAGTCGCAGGAAAGCGCCGTCGCAGGTCAGCGCCGGGCCGCGCGGGCCGGTTAGACTTCCGTCATGTACGCTACCCGCGGCAAACGACCGGTCGAACTCATGCGCACGATGACCCTGCTGGCCCTGCTGTTGCTACCCCTTCTCGCCGTCCCGGAGAACGCGCAGGCCGAATGGCGCGAGCGCACCGAAGCCATCATGGGCACGCGGATCTACGTGGAGCTGTGGGCGGATGATGCGGCCAAGGGCGATGCCGCCATCGAGGCGGTGATGGCTGAGATGCGCCGCATCGATGAGCTGATGAGCCATTACAAGCCCGAGAGCCAGCTGTCGCACATCAACGCACGTGCCGCCGACGAGCCCGTCCAGGTCGACCCGGAACTCTTCGACCTGATCAAACTGTCCCTGCACTACTCGCAGATCACCGAAGGGGCCTTCGACATCACCTACGCCAGCGTCGGGCACCTCTATGACTACCCGCACCACGTGAAACCCACCGAGGCGCAGATCAAGCAGGCGCTGCCGGCGGTCAACTGGCGCAACCTGCTGCTCGATGCCGAACATCACACCGTGCGGTTCGAACACCAGGGCATGCGGATCGATCTGGGCGGAATCGGCAAGGGTTACGCGGTGGACCGCGGCATCGCCATCCTGCAGGCGCGGGGCTTCCAGCACGCGGTGGTCACTGCTGGCGGCGACACGCGCATCATCGGCGATCGCATGGGTCGCCCCTGGGTGGTGGGCATCCGTCACCCGGATGACAAGAACAAGGTCATCACGCGCATCCCGATAGTGAACTCGGCGATGTCCACTTCAGGGGATTACGAGCGTTACTTCGATGAAGGCGGCGTGCGCTACCACCACATCATCGATCCGCACACGGGCCACTCGGCCAGCAAGGTGCGCAGCGCCACGATCCTGGGGCCCACCGCTACCCAGACGGATGGCATGTCGAAGACCGCTTTCGTACTGGGTGCCGAGAAGGCGCTGGAGATCATCAACCGCATGCCGGAGTACGACGCCATATTCGTGACGCCGGATGGCCGGATCCTCTACTCCAACGGATTGCAACCCCCGGCCGATGCCAAGGCGGATAAAGCCGCCGCCGCGCCTGCGGGCGCGCCGGAAAAGCACTGAACCTGCGGCGTCAGCTACCGCTACGGACAGCTGCCGTTGCGCCCAGCTGCGGCCAGGGGCAGCTACTGCGAGATGCCGCCGTGGCCGGCGTGCAGCAGCCGGTCCACTTCAGATTCCGCGGCCAGCCAGTCCTCGTTCTCATGGCCGGGCGCGAACCCGCGCTTCTCGGCGCGCAGGTAGGCGCCCTCCGCGATCATCGCGCGGCGCTGGTTCTCGGACAGAGTGGCCGAGACCGGCGGGGTCTGCGGAGACTTCTTTGCGCGAGGCGCGGCAGCCTTGCGGGGAGCGGGAGTTGCCATCGGCTCCGCGGCACGGATCACCTTGGGAATCTCCTTGAGCACTTCGGGCGCGCGGGTGCGCGGGGGATCTGTGGAACGGCGAGTAGCCATCGTCTCCTCCTGGGGTGGGTCAGATCGGAGCCAGCGACGGTGAGTCCACTCGAGCTTGCGATGCGCGACCGGCTTGCGCAAGCCCAAACCACAGCGCAACAGAGTGAAATCCTTTCATCTGTCGGCTGGCGCGGACATCGATCTGCGCCGGTGCGCCAGTGGGCCTGTGCGCCGCTGGGCCGCTGGGCCGCTGGGCCGCTGGGCCGGCGCGCAGGGTTGCATCTGCACGCGGGTCCGCGTGCGTGCCGAAGTCAGGCGGACTGAGCGGCCCGGGTTCCCTTGCTCTTGCGGCGACCGCTCGCACGAACGGCTGACTTGCCGGAGTGCGACCTCGAATGCGCCGCGGCCGCACGCGATCCACCGTTGGTCGCGCCACGCCGCTCGACCTGGACATAGTCGTTGCCGGTGGCCGCGATGGATTCGATGGTGTCGCGGTCGAGTGTCTGCAGATAGCGCCCGAACTCCTTGCCGAGCTGCGGGTGGCCGAGCGCGAACTCGACGGTCGCCTGCAGGTAACCGAGCTTGCTGCCGCAGTCGTAACGCTTGCCGGTGAAGCGATGCGCGTAGACGGCCTCTTCCTTCATCAGCGCGGCGATACCATCGGTGAGCTGGATCTCGCCGCCGGCACCGCGGCCGATCTTTTCAAGATGACCAAAGATGGACGGCATCAGGATGTAGCGACCGACCACTGCGAGGTTGGACGGCGCATCCGCGGGCTTGGGCTTCTCGACGATACTGTTGACTCGACTGGTGGATGACTTGTCGGCCTGAACCGCCACGATGCCGTACTTGTCGGTGTCACTGCGCGGCACGACCTGCACGCCGAGCACGCTTGCCCGCTTCGCTTCATACACTTCAGCCATCTGCCGCAGACAGGCCACTTCGCTGCGGATCAGATCGTCGGCCAGATGCACGAAGAAGGGCTCCGCGCCCACGGCCGGCTGCGCACACAACACGGCGTGTCCGAGTCCCAGAGGTGCGGGCTGTCGGATGTAGAGACAGGATGCATACGAGGGCAGGATGCCGCGCAACTGCTCCAGCAGGTCGGTCTTGCCCTGGGCCTCGAGCGTGTGTTCGAGCTCGTGGTCAGGATCGAAATGGTCTTCGATGGCGCGCTTGGAGGCGCCCGTGACGAACACCAGGCGCGTGGCGCCCGCGGACAGGGCTTCTTCCACCGCGTACTGGATCAGCGGCTTGTCCACGACGGGCAGCATTTCCTTGGGGCTGGCCTTGGTGGCCGGGAGAAAGCGCGTACCGCGTCCCGCCACTGGAAACACCGCTGTGCGGATGGCCGACCTGGAATGCGTCCTCATCGAAGCGTTCTCCCGCGCATCACTTCTTCTAAGCCTGAAGTCTAGCCTTCCGACCTGCAGCAAAGTATATGCCGCCGCACAGTTTCCCCACGTTCCGGCGCCGCCCTAGCCTGGAACCGCATGGGTGGCAGCCTCGTCGGTGCGCTCCGCCCACTTGAACACGGCCGGCCGCATGCTGTCCCACGAGCGGCATTTGGGGCAGTGCCAGTACCAGCCGACACTGTGCAGCCCACAGTCATCGCACTGGTAGCGCCCGCCCGAGTCGCCGATCCGGGTCAACAGTGCCCCCAGCGAGGCGGCATCCGCCCCCGAATCCACCCCGGTACCGAATTCGCGGGTCACCACCGGCAACCTGCGCACGTCCTGAGGCGGCAGCGCCGTCGCCAGCAGCCAGGCGAGCTGCCGTCCGCTGACGTGACCGTTGCGCTGCAGCCGCCGCGCGACCTGTCCGAGCACATCGCCTTCCCCGACCAGCTTTGCCAGGGAAAGTACGCGCGGGATGATCTCGAGCGCGAGTCCCGGAAAAGCCTCCAGGGCCGCGAGGTAGAGTGCCAGTGCCTCGGCCGCCTCACCCGCCAGCTCGGTCATGCGTGCGGTCAGGATCTGGGCGCGGGGCAGGTCCGCGTCGTGCGTTCGGGCCTGACGCAGCAATGTGCGCGCCCGATCCGTATCGCCCTGCAGCAGAGCATGTTCGGCCAGTTCGCACAGATAGTGCGCGGCGACCGTGCGTCGCTCCAGCTGCAGCGCGGGAGGCAGATCATGAAAGACCTTGAGCGCATTCGACCACTCGCCCTGCTGCTCGTAGATGCGCACCAGGTGATCGAGCGCGGCGTTACGGTACTCGCGCGAGGCCGCCAGCTCCTCCAGCAGGCGCTCGGCGCGATCCATCAGACCTGCGCTGAGGTAATCCAGGGCCAGCGCGAAGGCGGCCTTGTCACGCAGGTTCGCCGCGCCCTGCTCGCGCAAGCGTGAATGGATGGCGATGGCGCGGTCGACCTCGCCGCGACGGCGGAAAAGACTTCCCAGGGCGAACTGGATCTCGGCCGCATCCCCGTCGGCCTGCGCCATGCGCGCGAAGATCTCGGCGGCGTGATCGAAGCGATCGTTGATGAGGTGATCGAGGCCGACGTAGTAGTCGCGCGGCAACCGGATAGTGCGCGCCGCACCGTTGCGACGGCCGAGGAACCACGCGGCGATGCCAACGGCAACGAAGGCGAGTGCGAGCAGGATTGGGGGCAGCTCGATCACGGCGCGAAGATAACAGTGGGCGTGTTACACCGTATAGCGCGGCGTGCATCGCGCACGCCGGGGTGTGAACCAGGTCGCGTGCCGGGACCGAAGGAATCAGTCCCGGATGGGGCGGTCGGCTCCATCGTTGACCCGCTCGCGCAGATCCTTGCCGGGCTTGAAGTGCGGCACGTACTTGCCCGAGAGCGCCACCGCCTCGCCGGTCTTGGGATTGCGCCCCTGGCGCGGCGGGCGGAAGTGCAGCGAAAAACTGCCGAAACCGCGGATCTCGATGCGCTCTCCCTGCGAGAGCGCATCGCTCATGATTTCCAGGATCTGCTTCAGGGCCAGTTCCACGTCCTTGGCCGGCAGATGCTTCTGCTTCGCCGTGATGATCTCGATGAGTTCCGATTTCGTCATCAATGTCACCGCATCATCAGCTCCGGTCCGAACCGATCTGCTCCTTGAGGAGATCGCCCAGGCTGGTGCCGCTGGGCGCCGTCTCGGAGCGGTAACTCTGCACGGCCTCGGCCTCCTCGTGCATCTCCTTGGCCTTGATGGACAGGGAGATGGTGCGTGACTTGCGGTCCACGCCGGTGAACTTGGCCTCCACGGCCTCGCCCACCTTGAGCACCGAGCGCGCGTCCTCGACTCGGTCGCGACCGAGCTCGGAAGCCCGCAGCTGACCTTCGATGCCGTTGCCCAGATCGATGATGGCCCCGCGCGCATCCACTTCCTTGACCGTGCCGCGCACGATGGTGCCCTTGGGGTTCTCGGCGATGTAGGCCGAGAACGGGTCCTTGGCGAGCTGCTTGACGCCGAGGGAGATGCGCTCGCGCTCCGGGTCAATCGACAGCACCATGGCTTCCAGCTGCTGGCCCTTCTGGTAGTTGCGCACGGCTTCCTCGCCGGGCAGGTCCCAGGAGATGTCCGACAGATGCACCAGGCCGTCGATGTTGCCGGGCAGGCCGATGAAGATACCGAAGTCGGTGATCGACTTGATCTGGCCGGAGACCTTGTCGCCCCGGTTGTAGTTCTCGGCGAACTCCTTCCACGGGTTGGCCTTGCACTGCTTCAGCCCGAGGGAAATACGCCGGCGCTCCTCGTCCACGTCGAGCACCATGACCTCGACTTCCTGGCCGGTGTGCACCACCTTGGCGGGATTGACGTTCTTGTTGGTCCAGTCCATCTCCGAGACGTGCACCAGACCCTCGACGCCGTCCTCGATCTCCACGAACGCGCCGTAGTCGGCGATGTTGGTGACCTTGCCGAACACGCGGGTGTGCGGCGGATAGCGGCGTGAAATGTTCTCCCACGGATCGGCGCCGAGTTGCTTCAGACCCAGGCTCACGCGCGAGCGCTCGCGGTCGAACTTGAGGATGCGCACGTCGATCTCATCGCCCACCTTGACGACCTCGGAGGGGTGCTTGACGCGCTTCCAGGCCATGTCGGTGATGTGCAGCAGGCCGTCGATACCGCCCAGGTCCACGAAGGCACCGTAGTCGGTGAGGTTCTTGACCGAACCGCGCACCACCGCGCCTTCCTGCAGGTTGTCCATGAGCGCGCTGCGCTCGGCCGAGAACTCCTGCTCGACCACGGCGCGGCGCGAGACCACCACGTTGTTGCGTTTCTGATCGAGCTTGATCACCTTGAACTCGAGCGGCTTGTTCTCGAGGTACGAGGTGTCGCGCACCGGACGCACGTCCACGAGCGATCCGGGCAGGAACGCGCGCACGTTGTCGATCTCCACCGTGAAGCCGCCCTTGACGCGTCCGGTGATGACGCCGGTGACG
>Ga0335083_10003970_pt1 | contig 18987 bp, 18 predicted proteins | sample Lox_Sample_42_FD_206716 | JGI IMG/M metagenome (GOLD analysis project Ga0335083, IMG submission 206716) | Soil microbial communities from Loxahatchee National Wildlife Refuge, Florida, United States - Lox_Sample_4.2 | ecosystem: Environmental > Terrestrial > Soil > Wetlands | place: USA...
AAGATGAGCATCGGCTCCCTTCTCGAGCATGGCCGTCCCCTCAAGGTTTCCGCAACGGCAGTCGAGGTGGGTTTCCCTGACGGATCGTACTATCTGCACACGCTGCGCGAGGCCGATTACGGGGAGGCGCTGCAGGAACTTGCACGCTCTTTTTTCCTGGCTGACACCAAGGTCAAGGTCGTGCCGCTGGCTGCGGAGTCCGGTGCCGCTCCGCTCTCTTTGGCGGAAAAAAAAAGACTTGATCGCGCCAAGCGGCAGGAGGATCTGTGGATGGCGGCGGAACGGCACCCCATGGTCACCGCGGCCCTTGAAATCTTCGGCGGCGAGATCGGGACCGTCAAGGAAATAGAATGAGTATAACCGTGTTTTAGTTATAGCAAATTTTTTCACCAGGAGTAAAAACACCAACGAAAGACGGAGGAGAGAGCATGTCAAAAGGTTTGGCCCATATCATGAAGCAGGCGCAAATGATGCAGCAGAAGATGGCGAAATTGCAGGAAGAAGCGTCCCAGAAGACCGCCGAGGGAACGGCTGGCGGGGGTGCGGTGACGGCGGTGGTGAACGGCAAGAACCAACTCCTCTCCCTTTCCATAAAGAAAGAGGCGGTGGACCCTGAGGATGTTGAGCTTCTTCAGGATATGGTGATGGCGGCAGTCAATGACGCCCTGACCAAGGTGCAGACGGATATGTCGGAACAGATGGGCAAGCTGACCGGAGGGCTCAATATCCCGGGACTCTTCTAGGATGAAATTCCCTCCTCCCTCCAAGGGTGTCCCGCCGGAGGGGGAGTGGGATCGGATTCTCCCTCTGGAGGCGATCCTTAAAAAATAAGCCAGATAAATAAATATGATAGCGCATTTTTTAGCAAAAATAAAAATTTTTATTGTCAATATAATAAAAAAATGTTTTAAATATCCTGGAAATTATGCTACATAATTCTGCGTCGCTGACAAAGCTGGTAGGTGAACTGAAGAAACTGCCGGGCATTGGGGAAAAAACCGCAGTACGGCTCGCCTTTCAACTCCTGAAATCACCCGCAAACGTAAGCGCCCTTGCCGAAAGTCTTCTGGAGGTCCGTGCCAGGGTACGGTTCTGCTCCATTTGCTTCGGCATCACCGAGGATGATCCCTGTCCGATCTGTGAAGGTGACAGGGATGAATCGGTCATCTGTGTCGTTGAAGATTTCCAGGATCTGGTGGCTGTCGAACGGAGCAATGCCTTCCGCGGGCGCTACCATGTGTTACAGGGGGCGCTGTCGCCCCTGAACGGCATCACGCCGGCGCAACTCCACATCCCCGAACTGATGCACCGCCTCGCGGCGGGGACCGTTCACGAAGTGGTGCTGGCCACCAACTTTTCCATGGAGGGGGAGGCAACGGCCCTCTATCTGACGAAGCTCATCAAGCCGCTGGGAATCCGCGTGACGCGCCTGGCCCACGGCATCCCTCTCGGCGGCGACCTCGAGTACATCGACACGGCAACTGTGCAACGGGCGGTTGAAGGGCGCTCCGAGCTTTAGGGGGCTGTGAAGGCCTCAGTGGCCCGGTCCTGACTGAGGGCACCATCCCGGGCCGTTCCTCTGTGCTGTTTCAAAGGCCCGGCAGGTGACTGGTTTTCCACGGGTAGCGTTATTTCTTCGCAACAGGTTCAACAAATATCGACAGGAGGAAGTCTATGAGTCGCAAAATGGTAACTATTGATGGCAATACCGCCGCCGCCCACGTGGCCCACGCCACGAACGAGGTGATTGCCATCTATCCCATTACCCCGTCGTCGGTGATGGGGGAAATTTCCGACATGAAGAGCGCCATGGGCGAGAAGAACATCTGGGGGACAGTGCCGTCTGTGGTCGAGATGCAGTCGGAGGGGGGCGCGTCCGGTGCGGTGCATGGAGCGTTGCAGGCCGGCGCGCTTACCACCACGTTCACCGCCAGCCAGGGTCTGCTGCTGATGATTCCCAACATGTTCAAGATCGCCGGTGAGCTGACTTCCACTGTCTTTCACGTTTCTGCGCGCGCCATCGCCGCCCAGGCCCTCTCCATCTTCGGCGACCATTCGGACGTCATGGCCTGCCGCTCCACCGGCTGGGCCTTCCTCGCCTCCAATAACTCCCAGGAGGTCATGGACTTCGCCCTGATTGCCCAGGCCGCCACCCTCCGCAGCCGGGTGCCGTTCCTCCACTTCTTCGACGGTTTCCGTACCTCCCATGAAGTCCTCAAGGTGGAGGAGCTGACCTATGACGATATGCGGGCCATGCTGGACGACGACCTGATTGCCGCCCACAAGGCGCGCGGTCTCTCGCCGGACCATCCGGTGATGCGCGGCACCGCCCAGAATCCGGACGTCTATTTCCAAGGACGCGAGACGGTGAACCCCTACTATCCGGTCTGCGAGAAGATCGTCCAGGAAGAGATGGACAAGTTCGCGAAGATCACCGGCCGCACGTACGGGCTGGTGGATTACGTGGGCGCTCCGGATGCCGAGAAGGTGATCGTCATCATGGGCTCCGGCGCCGACACCGTGCAGGAGACCGTCGAGCACCTGACAGGAAAGGGCGAGAAGATCGGTGTCGTCAAGATCCGTCTCTACCGTCCCTTCCCGCTGGATGCCTTTGTGGCTGCCCTTCCCAAGACCGTCAAGAAGATTGCCGTCCTCGACCGGACCAAGGAGCCGGGTTCGCTTGGCGAGCCCCTCTACCTGGACGTGCGTACCGCCATCGGCGAGGCAATGGCCGACGGCAAATTCCAGTTCCAGGGGTATCCGCTCATCGTCGGCGGCCGCTACGGCCTCGGCTCCAAGGAGTTCACGCCGACCCAGGCCAAGGCGGTCTTCGACAACCTGGATGCGGCCAAGCCGAAGAACAAGTTCGTGGTCGGGATTACCGAGGATGTGACCGGCTGCAGCCTCGACGTTGACCCCACATTCTTCAACCCAATGGAAGGCGCGTACCAGGCGATGTTCTTCGGCCTCGGCTCCGATGGCACCGTCGGCGCCAACAAGAATTCCATCAAGATCATCGGCGAGATGACCGACAACAATGCCCAGGCCTACTTCGTCTATGATTCCAAGAAGGCCGGGTCCATGACCACCTCCCACCTGCGCTTCGGCAAGAAGTACATCCGGGCTCCGTACCTGGTGCAGGAGGCCGATTTCGTGGCATGCCACAACTTCGTCTTCGTGGAGAAGTACGACATGCTCGCCAAGGCGAAGCAGGGAGCGACCTTCCTCCTCAACGCCCCCTACGGACCCGACGAGGTCTGGGACAAGATCCCCGCCGACGTGCAGCAGCAGATCATCGACAAGAAGCTCAAATTTTACGTGATTGACGGCGTCCGCCTCGGCAACGAGATCGGACTCGGCCCCCGCATCAACGTCATCATGCAGACAGCCTTCTTCAAGATCTCCAACATCATTCCACTTGACCAGGCGGTTGCCGAGATCAGGGATGCCATCAAGAAGACCTACGGCAAGGCCGGCGAAAAGGTCGTGGAAATGAACTACAAGGCGGTGGACGCCGGCCTCAACAACTTCTACGAGGTGAAGGTCCCGGCCACGGCCACCAGCACCATCGTCAAACCGCCGGTCGTGAGTCCTTCAGCGCCGCAATTCGTTCTCGACACGACTGCGCCGATCATCGCCGGCCTCGGCGACGACCTGCCGGTTTCCAAGATGCCGGCGGACGGGACTTTCCCCACCGCCACCTCCCAGTTCGAGAAGCGTAACATCGCCGTGGACATCCCGGTGTGGGACGAGGCCATCTGCATCCAGTGCGGCATCTGCTCCTTCGTCTGCCCCCATGCCACCATCCGGATGAAGGCCTTCGACGCCTCGGCCCTTGCCGGCGCCCCGGCCACCTTCAAGTCCACCGACTGCAAGATCCCCGAGTTCAAGGGGCAGAAGTTCACCATCCAGGTGGCTCCGGAAGACTGCACCGGCTGCGGCGCCTGCGTCCACAACTGCCCGGCCAAGGACAAGGCGAACCCGGAACACAAGGCGATCAACATGCAGTTCCAGGCTCCGCTGCGCGCCCAGGAAGTGAAGAACTGGGAATTCTTCCTCGGTATCCCCGACGTTGACCCGACCGTCGCCAAACTGGACAGCGTCCGCGGTTCCCAGCTGGTCCGTCCGCTCTTCGAGTTCTCCGGCGCCTGCCTCGGCTGCGGCGAGACCCCGTACCTGAAGCTGCTGACCCAGCTTTTCGGCGACCGGACTCTCATTGCCAACGCCACCGGCTGCTCCTCCATCTACGGCGGCAACCTCCCCACCACTCCCTACGCCCAGCGGGCCGACGGTCTGGGACCGGCCTGGTCCAACTCGCTGTTCGAGGACAATGCCGAGTTCGGCTACGGCATGCGGCTCGCCGTGGACAAGTTCACCACCATGGCACTGGAGCTGGTGGACGAACTGGCGAAGTGCACGTGCAGTTCCTGCGACTCCGTCCGTGGGGTCATGGCGGAGATCAAGACCGCCGACCAGTCGACCCAGGCGGGGATCGAGGCCCAGCGCAAGCGGGTCGCCCAGCTGAAGGATGCTCTCAAGGGCTGTCCCGAAACGGCAGCCAAACGGCTCCTCACCGTGGCCGATTACCTGGTGAAGAAGTCGGTCTGGTGCATCGGCGGCGACGGCTGGGCCTATGACATCGGCTACGGCGGTCTCGACCATGTTATCGCCTCCGGCAAGAACATCAACCTGCTGGTCCTCGACACCGAGGTCTACTCCAACACCGGCGGTCAGGCATCCAAAGCGACTCCGTTCGGCGCCGTGGCGCAGTTCGCCGCCGGCGGCAAACAGGTCGGCAAGAAAGACCTGGGGATGATGGCCATGGCCTACGGTTCGGTCTACACCGCTGCCGTATCGCTGGCCAACCCGGCCCAGTGCATCAAGGCCATGCTGGAGGCCGAGGCCTATGACGGCCCGTCCCTCATTATCGCCTATGCCCACTGTATCGCCCACGGCATCGACATGACCACGGCCGTAGATGGCCAGAAGCGGGCGGTCAACTCCGGTTACTGGCCCCTCTACCGCTACAACCCGCAGCTGGCTGCCGAATGCAAGAATCCTCTCCAGCTCGACAGCAAGGCGCCTTCCATCGAGTTCAGCGAGTACGCCACCAGCGAGAACCGCTACCGCGTCCTCAAGAAGAACAATCCGAAGGGATACGACGAGCTGATGAAGAAGGCTGAAATGTGGGCCAAAGGCCACTTCGGCTACTACCAGAAACTGGCCGCCCTCAACTTCGACGATACCTGTGACAAGTAGCGGTTGGTGACGATCGGCAATAGCCCCGGTGGCACAAGCAGCCGGGGCTTTTTTTGTCGTTACGCCGCTCCTCCGTGCCGGCGCCGAACGCCCCTTCCTGTGCGGGACACGTTAAATACCTTGAATTCACGGAACAATTCTGCTATAAAAAGCCGGCTGATACAAATTCGCACAGCGCAAGGAGCAGCGACATGTCGAATCCTCAACTGGTGATGTACGATGAGGAATTCAAACAGATAAACGGTGTCATCGAGAAGCTCCTCCGTGAGGCCAATGCCAAGGTTATCTTTCTGGTGGACAAGAATGGCCAGCTCATCTCCGGCGTGGGTGAAACGGAGCGGTTTGACACCACCTCTCTCGCCTCCCTGACGGCGGGGAACATCGCCGCCACCGGCGGGCTTGCGAAACTGATCGGTGAAAAAGAGTTCTCAATCCTCTTTCACGAGGGAGAGAAAGACAACCTCCACATTTCCATTGTCGGCGGCCGGGTCATCCTGGTGGTACTCTTTGACAGCCGCTCTTCCCTCGGGCTCGTACGGCTCAGGGTCAAGAAGGCCTCCGATGAGCTGACGGCAATTTTCGAACGGCTCATGCAGAAAGCCGAAGAAAAAGAGAAAAGCGGCGAGAGTGATTTCCCCTTCGCCGAGATTACTGACGACGATATCGACAATCTTTTCAGCTGATGAGTTCGAGGTAAAGGCAGATGTCCTTCATCAACTACGCCTCCCGTGAGATAAACTGCAAGATCGTCTATTACGGACCAGGCCTGTGCGGCAAGACGACCAACCTGCAGTTTGTCTACCAGAAGACGGCGACCGAAGCCAAAGGCAAGATGATCAGTCTTGCAACGGAAACTGAGCGGACCCTCTTCTTTGATTTCCTGCCGCTGGCTCTCGGCGAGATCAGGGGATTCAAGACCCGCTTCCATCTCTACACCGTTCCAGGACAGGTCTTCTATGACGCCTCCCGCAAGCTTATTCTCAAGGGGGTTGATGGCGTCGTCTTTGTTGCCGACTCCCAGGAAGAGCGCATGGAGGCCAACATCGAATCGGTGGAAAACCTCCGCTTCAACCTTCAGGAGCAGGGGTACGATCTCGACAAGCTTCCCTACGTGATCCAGTACAACAAACGGGATCTTCCCAACATCGTTTCCGTCGATGAACTGCGCCGGGAACTCAATCCGACAGGGGTGCCCGACTTCGAGGCGTGCGCCGCCACCGGCGAAGGGGTATTCGAGACCCTGAAGGCGATTGCCAAACTGATTCTTCTGGAACTGAAGAAAGGAAAATGACGGCGCAGAGGCCGGTTGTCAGTCCGGCCGCTACCCTTAGCGATTGATGAAGTGAACAGCCCGCAGACGTGCCTGCGGGCTGTTCTTTTTGGAGGGATGGGGAATTCGGAATTCGGGCAGGGCGATCGAAAGAGGCGTTGGCAGTGACAGGTTCGCGTTGCACTTTGCGGCGGGACTGCAGGTGGCCGGTACCGTTCGGGAGATGGCGCCGTTGCAATTGGAGGGAAATGCGATAAGCTAGGAACCGTTCATAGAACGTCGCGCAGCATCAGGAATGCCCCGAATCCGTGCGAAACGCGGGAGCTGACATCATCCTCCAGGGGTTCTGCCCTTTCAAGGATGGGGAGATACAGGGAGGTTGCTGCACCAGGTTCCAACTATGTGGATCGTCCGCCTGGCGTTGCGGCGCCCTTCTACCGTTGCCGTGATGGCACTGCTGATCCTAGTTCTCGGGGTGCTCTCCCTTACCCCGATGACGGTCGACATCTTTCCGGTCATCGACATTCCGGTAGTGGTGGTGGTCTGGAACTATCCCGGTCTCTCGCCGGAGGACATGGAGCGCCGGATCGTCATCATCGCCGAGCGTGCCTACTCCACCACGGTCAACGGCATCTCCCGCATCGAGTCCCAGTCCATCTCCGGCACCGGCATCCTCAAGGTCTACTTCCATCCCGGCACCGGTATCGTGGAGGGGAGCGTCGTCCAGTCGATCGGGCTTACCGGAAAAGAGTAACGCAGCGTATTCCGCTCATACAGGATGGTGTCTGCATCAGGAGATGGAGGAGACGTGGAGATTGCAGCGGCATTACTCGGGGCGGCACTGATTTTCGGGGTACTGTGGGAAGGGTTCGAGACCGTGGTTCTCCCCCGCCGGGTCACCCGCAGGTTCCGGCTCACCCGCTTTTTCTACCGGAATTCGTGGCGTCCCTGGTCGAGGATGGTCCGTTTCCTGGTCCCTATCAGGCGGCGGGAAACCTGGCTCAGCTATTTCGGCCCCCTGTCGCTTCTCCTCCTTCTGAGTGTGTGGGCGGCCGGGTTGATTGTCGGCTTCGGCCTCCTCCACTGGGCCGCCGGCTCGGCAGTCATGACCCATGACGGCAATGGAGGCTTCGCCGTCGACCTCTACCTGAGCGGCACTACTTTTTTCACCCTCGGACTGGGGGATGTCATTCCCCAGACCACGCTGGCGCGCTTTCTTGTGGTGGTCGAGTCGGGTATGGGTTTCGGTTTTCTCGCTCTGGTGATCGGGTACCTTCCGGCCCTCAACCAGTCGTTTGCCCGCCGCGAGATGAGCATCTCTCTCCTGGATGCCCGTGCCGGTTCGCCGCCGACCGCCGCGGAGATGTTGCGCCGGCATGGTCATGAGCGGGGCATGGAAGCGCTCCGGGAGCTTCTTCACGAGTGGGAGCAGTGGTCGGCCGAATTTCTCGAAGGGCACCTTTCGTATCCGGTGCTTGCCTACTTCCGTTCCCAGCACGATAACCAGTCATGGCTCGGAGCCCTGACGGCGGTCCTCGATACCTGCGCCCTTGTCATGGCAGGCGTGGAGGGAGCTTGCGAGCGCCAGGCGGAGCTCACCTTCGCCATGGCTCGCCACGCCCTGGTCGATCTTTCCCTTGTTTTCAGGACCAAGCCGAATGAGCCGACGCACGATCGCCTGCCTCCCGAGAGACTGGCTGCCCTCCGCGCCCACCTGACGGCCGATGGCATAAAGCTGCGCATGGGAGATGCCGCCGACCGGAAACTGGAGGGATTGCGTCTGTTGTACGAACCGTATCTCAATGCCCTTGCAACCTACTTTCAGGCCAGCGTCCCACCCTGGATTGCGACGGAGAGAGGGGCAGACAATTGGCAGGCGAGCGCCTGGGAACGGGGAGGGATGAGAAAAACGGTCGAATTGACCGATGTGGGTAAAGGCGAGCATTTCTGACAGTGCGGATCGAAATTTTCCCATGAACCTGCCCGGTTGTAATGGGTTCCGCTTTGCCGCACCACATACATTGTGCCGACAGCAGGGGGGCGGGAGCCGTGGGGGGATTCGCGGCGAACAGAGCATGCATTCCTGCTGTGCCTTGATACGAGGAAATCCGCGGTAGTTGCGCTTTCCTCATCTTTAACTGGTGTAGCCCGCGCTGACTCTTTTGGCCGCGAATCCCCCCACGGCTACCGCCCCCCGCTGCAACAAACTACGTAACAAAGGAGAGTCAGAACTCCCGGAGAGAAGGAACTCGACCGGAGCTCCCCAAACGTGTATCATACCGGGCATGACCATCACGCTTGCCGTTCTCTATCTGATGATCCTCGTTGTCGGCTACTGGCTCCGGATTCTCAACCTGCGCCATCTCAAAAAGTACGGGAGCGGGGTGCCGAAGGGGTTCGAGTCGGTCATTGACAGCGAAACTTTGCGTCGGTCCGCCTCCTACACCCTTGACCTGGGCAGAACGGGGCTCGCGGAGTCTCTCCTGGCGAACCTTGCGGGATTCATTTTTCTGTTCGGCGCCGGGATCGGCCTCTACGACCGGTGGGTGGGGTCTCTGACTGGTTCCTTTGTCGGTGCCGGAATCATTTTCTTCCTGCTTCTTGCCACGGCTGAGGCTCTCCTCGACGTCCCTTTCAGCCTCTACCGCACGTTCTGTATCGAAGCCCGTTACGGATTCAACACCATGACCCTGCGGCTCTGGTTCACCGATGTATGCAAGTCGGCGGCCATTGCCACGGTCCTCCTTGTTCTCGTGACTGCCGGCGGTCTCGCTCTGGTTTGCGTCTCCCCATCCATGTGGTGGTTCTGGGTCTGGATCTTTTTTGCCATCCTCGCCCTCGTCCTCATGTACCTGTCACCCTACGTGATCGAACCACTCTTTTTCACGTTCAAGCCGGTCAGCGTCGCAGGCCTGGAGGAGGAGATTAGGTTACTCATGGGGAGGGCGGGCCTTGCCGTCAGCAAGGTCATGGAGGTGGACGCCTCCCGCCGCAGCACCCACTCCAATGCCTATTTCACCGGCATCGGCCGGGTGAAGAGGATCGTCCTCTATGACACTCTTCTGCACCAGATGACCCACGGGGAGGTAGTGGCGGTCCTTGCCCATGAGGTCGGGCACTGGAAACGTCGGCACATCCTCAAGAGGCTGATCACAACCGAATTGACGGCGCTCATCGCCTGTTATCTCGCCTTTCGTCTCACCGGATGGGGAGGGCTCGGCCACCTGCTCGGCCTGGAAAGGGCCTCGTTCACCGCCCAGCTCGTCATCGCCGCTTTCTTGGGGTCGCTCGCCGCCTTTCCCCTCACACCACTCTCGCATTGGCTTTCCCGTCGCCATGAGAGGGAGGCCGACCGGTTCGCCGCTGCCCTCACCGGAAACCCCGAAGCCCTTGCCTCCGCCCTGGTCAAGCTCTCCCGTGAGAATCTCGCCAATCTGCACCCCCATCCCTTCTACGCAGCATTCCACTATTCCCACCCGCCGGTCGTGGAGAGAGTGGCCATGCTGCGGGGCATGGAAACTGGCAGGGCGGGATGATCCGCGGGAGAGCGCGGCCCGCGCATCGACCCGCCGCTGTGAAGGTGGGGAAGGTTTTACTGGATGGCAGGCTTGCCGAGGGTTCCCTTGATGGGGATCTGGAAGTGTCCGGGCGATGCCTGGAATTTGGTGAGGAGGAGGAAGACGAACTTCTGCCGGTCGAGGAAGTCCGGTTTCGGCATCAGTTCCAGGGTCAGATTGAGGGGGGCTGCGGACAGGGGGGATGTCAGGGGAAGGTCTCCCTTGAGGCGGACATAGAGACCCTCTCCCTGAAGCGTAAAGCTTTCGAGGAGAATCTTGCCGCTGCTCACCTTCAGCGATATCCGGGCGCTGTCGTAGGCGGCGTCCGGCAGAGGCGTGTCACCGATCTTCATGCCGCTCAGGTCGGTCTTGCGGGCTTCCAGCTGCAGTTCTCCCGAGGCTGTGGCCTGCCGCCCCGCAAGAGAACCGTGCCCGCTCAGGTCTCCCTTGACCTTGGCACCGGTGACGGTTGGGAAGAACGGGATCTCCTCCAGTTTGACATCCCGTGTCTCAAATGTCGAATTCCCGTTGCCGCCGGGAAAATAGGAGCCGAAGAGTTCCCCTGTGCCAATCCGGAGGCGGTAGTCCATTTCCAGTTTCCCCCGGAGGATGGGGAGGAGGGCAATGCGGATCGTTGCCTCGTCAGCCTTGAGCAAGGGGCCGCTTTCATTTCCGATTTCCACCCTTTTCGCCGTGACTCCGAGGGGGAAAGCCTTGCCGAGCCGGGCGGCGGTGAAGGTGAAGCCCTCCTGGGCAAGTCCCCGGGCAACGATCCCCTGCAGCACCCGATCGGGGATGAAGAGGTAGGTGAGGAGGGCGAAGAGGGCAAGAAGTACTGCCGACCCGACGAGGGCTGTGCCAAGACGGTGCATGGTCAGCGTTGTCCGGCGGCCGCCGGTTTCAGGAGGGCGGCGGTGAGCGTGAGATCGAGCCTGGAGGGGTCGTCGAACCTGGTCTTGAAAACGGCTCTCTTGACCACCACCGGTCTGGCCCCCTTCTCCAGACGATACACGAGATTGACCGCTTCGTTGGCGGTAAGCCCCTCTATTTTTGCCTCGGCAGCATCCTCGACATATCCGCTTCTTTCATCTCCCTTGACCGCTTTAATCTGGCTGTTTTTCCCCTTGATGCCAATTTCCTCGATCACCTTGCCCGGCGAATCATCAGGACGGACGGCGGCCATCCTGTTGGCGAGCGTCTGTGCCTGGGCGTTAACCTGCTGGTAGCGCTGCTTCAGAACGAGCATCTCCGCGATGTCCGCCTCGCGGACGGCGCGGCGCTTTTCCATTCGCCGGACCTGGCCGTTGGCCGCCGAAAAGAGCACAATCAAAAGAACGCACACGGCGATGCCAATCACCAGTCGCTGCCGCGTCCCGCTCTCCAGGTGCCTGTACTGATCCATGAGGAGGGTCAGACGCTTCATTTTTCACTCTCCTTGATCGTGCCGCGGAATACGAAACTCACGCTCCCGTCGGGGCGGGATTTGATTTCACCGACTTCGGCGCCGGAAAAGAGGGAAGCGACTCTGGTCTTGAAATCGTTGACCGCCTGAATCGAACGGGCGTCCCCTTTCAGACGGACCTCCTCCTTGTCGATTTCTACTTCGTACATTCCGCTGATATCTTCACCCTTCGCTTCCGCGAGTTTCTTCAGGGTCGGAAGGATGATCCCACCCGTCGCAGCGCTCCCCCCCAGCTTTTTGATCTCGGAACGGAGTTCCGCCACCTCGTCCGTCGCTTTTTTCCGGGTGGGGAAAACCGTCCGATAGATGGACTGGATGGAAGCGTTGAGGGAGTCGAGGTCCCTCTTCACGAGAAAAAAGCGAACCCCCACCTCGGCAAAAACGAGAAAGACGAGCACTCCGCCGAGAATCAGGGAGAAGCGCAGCTTTTTCATGGTCTTCGCCCTGCCGGCGGTATACGCAAGAGGTCCGCTGCGTAAATTGACCGGGTCCCCGAAGGCGCAGGCGCTGGCTGCGGCATAGGCAGCGGCCAGATCGCGGGCATCTTCGTCGCTGCAGAAGGAACTGTTCAATCCCTCACTGACCGGAAGGGGGAGAAACGGCGGCTCTCCGTCCGCTGCCTGTTCGGAACCTTGCCAGTGCACGGCGTTCCCGAAGAGGAACACCCGCCCAACGTCGATTCCCTTGCCCATTGCCAGTATCGTCAGGGTACGACGCACCTCGGCGGCGCCATCGCCTCCGAGGGAACGGAAATACACGGGTTGCCCGCCCCGGTATACGGCCAAAGCTTCGCCGTCGGTGAGGGCCACTGTCTCCTCCAACCCCTCGGGGAGAAGACTCTGCCAGTGAAAGACCGACGCGGTGATGATCTCCGGCTCCATCCCCGTCCCCGCCAACTGGGCGATTTTCTCGGCTAGTTCCCTGCGTTTGCCCCAAATGGCCAGGGTCCTGCCATCTCCAAGCTGAACGGCGTCGAACACCATCTCTTCGCCGTCCAGGGCGATTTCTCCCGCAAGCTCCAGGGGGAGAAGGTCCCGTACTTTCTTCCGGTCGCTGATGGGAAGTTCGACATCCCGCAGAAAGAGCGAAAGGGGGGGGAGGGAAAGGACGATGCGCGCTGCCTCACCGCGGACGGGAGCGGCTTCCTTCTGGGTTGACGCAAGGAGGTCTCCGTCGACGGCCGGATGGCGGGCGGCGTTGACCAGGAAGAGTTTCCCCCGCTGCTTGCGAAACCGGGCAACGACTGCCTCGTCGCCGGTGATCTGAATGATTTGGTAATCCATCAGTATTCTCTCCAGTAGTGGATAATCGGCTTGGGGCCATCTATCCGTACCACCGCTTCGATGATGCGGACGGTTTCGTTGACGGTGGCCTGTGAGCGGAGGCGATAGAGTGAACCCTTTACAACGAGGTGCCCCGACAGTCGCTGGGCGAATTTTTCCATCCCGGGGACGTTAAAGACTTCCGCCGTGGTTTGGAAAGGAGTGGTCTTGCGGTATTCGACGACCCGTGACACCAGCGCGTCGGTCATCCCGTCATCGAGGGCGCCGATGACCTCGGCCGGGGCGGTGTTGATATTGATCGGTGCGGCACTCGGGTTGGCCGGGTTATCGGCATAGACGGTGATGTCCGGGCGCAATCGCTCCAGTGTCCCGGCGTCGAAACCCTTCACGAGTCGGACCTCTTCGAGGGTGTCGAGCCTGGCGTTCTTTGCCGCGTACGGCGGCTTGAGGGCAGAGTAGTACGAAGTTTCCGCCCCCCCCGGGTGGGGGGTGTCATCCTCGTCCACCCAGTCCGCCACGCAATCGGCCAAATCGGGGGGGAGGGCCATTTTTTTCAACATCCGGGCGAAGATGCCGTGGTACGGCTCATTGTCCGTTCCGTTGGGAAGCGTAATGTAATTGAGGTTGAGCTTGCCGTTTTCCTCTTCAATGGACACCGTCAGTTTCCCGCTTTCGTCTTCCCACTGGAGTGGTGTGGCCCATTGATCGCCGAGGGAGGAATAGCCCTGTCCCCCCGCGGTCATCTGCAGCACCTTGATGCCGGCTGTGATCCCGGAATCGGCAAGCAGACTCGCCTGCTGTCCATCGACGAAATTTTGCCGGTTTGTGGTGTCAACATAAATTTCGTCCGCGAATTCGGCGGTAAGCGCCACCAGCAGCGCCGTAATGATGAGGGTGATGACAAGGGCGAAGCCCTCCTCTCCCCTCACAAGCCACCCATTTTCGGAATCGCTGAAGCGGTAAACGATACGTTCTGTTTCCCCTCTTTTACGGTAATGGTTACCCTGAGCATTTTGGGAAGGATTTTGTTCAGGGCGGTATCCCAGCTTTTGACCCATATGTTCCCGTCGTAGCACTCCACGAGAAAACCTTCCAGTTCCTCCATCTGGGGATAGGGAAGAGGAGAAACATTGAGGAACGGGTCATGCGCCTCCCGCGTCAGGACCATTTTCCCGTTCGAATCCACCACCCGATAGGTGACTGCAAGCTGGTCCGATGCCGGCGGCCCGTCTCCCTGGGGGGCACTGATGGTGGTGAACGTCAGGGTCGAGGCAGGCTTGCCGAAGATGTCGCGGTCCTCGACGACAAAGTGAAGTCGCTCATTGGCCTGGTTGAAAAAGGTTGCGGCGATTTCCCGGCGCATCATATCCAGCGTGCTGCGCAGTTCCCGGCGTTTGTCCATACCGGTGACGGCAGTATCCCGCCCCCGTGTCAGTGCGAAAAAGGTTCCGTACAGGGCTGCGCTGATGATCCCTAGGAGGGCCATGGCCACCAGCAGCTCCAGGAGCGTGAAACCCCTATTTCTTGATGTACTGGGCAAGGGTGAGCTTCCTCCGGGCATTGTCCCAGCTAACGGTAAGGGTGAGCCGGACGATTCCGTTCACGATCGTGGGAGATGTCTCCGCTTCCCAGGTGAGCCATGGCCAGTCAGGGGAGAACGTCCCCTTTGTCTCTTTCAGATCGGTAAAACCCGGTTCTTCCAGTTTTGCCCGGGCCGCCAGCATGGCGATTGTCTCTTCCCGATCGCGGGCAGCCACGGACAGGTAGTAGTTGAACGATGAGATCACGGTTATGATCACCCCTGACATGATGGCAAGGGCAATCATGACTTCCAGGAGAGTAAAGCCCTTCATGGGGACGGCTCCTCGTAGCCGGGCAGTACCTTGACTTTCCCCCCTGCGGGGAATGCCTGAACAGTAAAACGATCGCCGGCGCTGCCCTTCAGGTGGACGGTGAGGAATGAGCCGATGCCTGCCGGACCGATAGGTACGACCACTTCACCTTCGGCGACTTTGCCAAGCTGTGGGACGAGGATGTCCTCCATCTTAACCCCTTCTCCCAAGAGACGCCTGCCGAGAAACGGGTCTTCCGGAGCGGTTGAATCGCCGTCCGCCTTCCGCCGTGTGACGGTAATGGTGTTGTCGCCAAGGTCAAAGCGGAGGCGATACTCTTCCTTGGTGGTCATCGACCTGTCTTCCAAGTATCGGATGGCCGCCGCCAGGGAGCGTGCGGAACTGCGCAGCCTGGCGGACTGGGTTGAGGGGAGCCGGGGGATGACTATCAGGGCCACAATGGCGAGGATGACGATCACCACCGTCAACTCGATCAGGGTGAAACCGCGCTGTTGGTTTCCGGTTGTCAGTATTCGGCTTTCAGTTTTCGGCTTCCGGTGTACTGTCGCTGGCCTGCACGTGTCATGTGAAGGCTGACAACTGATACGCGGCATTTTCAGTGCAGGTCCCAGCTGCAGATATCGGCGTTTTTCCCTTCGCCGCCCTTGACACTGTCGGCTCCGTACGAACAAAGGTCATAGTCGCCGTGCTCTCCCGGCGAAATGTAGACAAAATCCGTGCCCCACGGGTCCTTCGGCACTTTTTTGCTCTCCAGGTAACCCTCTTCCTTGTAGTTTTTCGGGATCTGGCCGACGGTCGGCTTCTCCACGAGGGCCTGGAGACCCTGCTCTGTGCTGGGGAAGGAGCCGTTATCGAGCTTATAGAGCTTCAGGCCGGTTTCAATCTGCTTGATCTGATCCTTGGCGGCGGAGATCTTGGCGTCGTCGGTTCTGCCGAGAATCCTCGGCCCCACCAGGGCCGCAAGGATGGCCAGGATTACGACAACCACCATGATTTCGATGAGGGTGAAACCTCGATTGTTTCGCACGTGCTGCACCATGTTGATAACCTCCGTTAAATGCCGGTTTACGGTTTCCTGTCTTCCCGTGACGGTTCAAGCGCCCTGCTGAAGGACGAAGTGACTACCTATTTTATGAGCTGATTGAGCTCGAAGATCGGTAACAGGACAGCCACCACGACAATGCCGACGGCGAGCCCCATTCCCAGCACGAGAAAAGGCTCCAGCAGGGCCATGGAGCGGGCGATCCTGGTGTCAAATTCCCGCTCGAAAGCGGTTCCGGCGCGGGTCAGCATCTGTTCCAGCTCCCCTCCCTTCTCGCCGACCGCGATCATGTGCACGAGAAGCGAGGGAAAGAGAGGGCTTCTGCCGAGACCGGCCGAGAGACTTCCTCCTTGAATCACCTCTTCCTTCACCTGGGCGAGAAAGGTGCGATAGGCCCGGTTCACCACCACTTCGCCGGTAATATCCATCGCCCTGATGACGGGTACGCCGCTTGCCAGCAGGAGCCCGAGCACCTTGGCGAAACGGGCCAGGATGAGATGCTGGACAAGACTGCCGAAGATGGGGAGCCGGAGGATGGCGCGGTCCTGACGGATCCGGAACTCCTCTTTCCTGCCGAGCCTTCTCCACGCAAAGATGCCTGCCGCCACGAAGGCGGCCATCACCCACCATCCCTTGCGGACAACCGTGCTTGCCTTGATGAGGAGGACGGTGATGAGGGGGAGGGAGGCCTTGCTGCTTTCGAAGACGGTGACGATTTTCGGGATGACAAAGGCGAGGAGGAAGAGCATGACGCCAGCCCCCACCACCACCATGAGAAGCGGGTAGGCCAGGGAGGTAACGATTTTGCTCCGGACCTGGTCCTGGTCTTCGAGAAATTCCGCAAGCCTCTCCAGGACGGTTTCCAGTGCCCCGCTCGCCTCGCCGGCGGCCACCATGCTCACGTAGCTGTCACTGAAGACCCGTGGCTCTGCAGCCATTGCCTTTGCCAGATTGGTCCCTTCCGCCAGCCTCTCCCGCAGCCGTCCGAGCAGGTTCTTCAACTCTCCGGGCCGTTCCTGTTCCCAGAGGGTCGTTATTGCCTCGTAAATCGGTACTGCCGAACCGATGAGGGTGGCGAGACGGCGGGTCATCAGGGAAAGATCGGGGAGGCTGATGCGCCGGCCCATGGCCAGAAATGAGCCTCTGCGGCTCGATTCTTCCTCAACGACTATTTCCCGCGGGTGTAGGCCGTCCTTTTTCAAACGGGCCATGGCATCCCGCTGGTTATCCGCGGCGATGACTCCCCGTACCTCTCCGCCGCCCGATTTGTATGCGCTATAGCGGAAGGTCGGCATAATCTTCCTGGGTTACCCGCAAAACCTCTTCCAGGGTCGTGATGCCCGCGGCCGCCTTGGCAAGGCCGTCTTCCCGCAGGGTGCGCATTCCCTTTGACAGGGCGTACTCTTTGATGACACCGGCCGGGGCCTGCTTGATGATCATGGAACAGAGTTGCGGGTCGATGAGGAGGAGTTCGTAGATCCCGACCCTCCCGAGGCTTCCCAGACCGAAGCATCGGTCGCACCCCTGCCCCCGGTAGAGGACCGGTGGCAGAGTGATTCCTGCATACTCCCGTTCCGGCCGGAACTCTTCCTTGCAATGGGGGCAAATGACCCTCACCAGCCTCTGCGCGAGGACCGCCGAAAGAGTCGAAGCCACCATGAAAGGCTCGATACCCATGTCGATGAGACGGGTTACAGCAGTGGCGGAATCATTGGTGTGGAGGGTCGAGAGGACGAGGTGGCCGGTGAGACTCGCCTGCATGGCGATCTCGGCGGTCTCCACGTCCCGGATTTCTCCCACCATGATGATGTCCGGGTCCTGGCGCAGTATCGAGCGAAGCCCGCTGGCAAAGGTGAGGTCGATCTTGGGGTTGACCTGGATCTGGCCGATCCCCTTGAGCTGGTATTCGATCGGGTCCTCGATGGTAATGATATTCTTTTCGGGGGAATTGAGCAGGTTGAGGGCTGCGTAGAGCGTCGTGGACTTGCCGCTCCCGGTTGGGCCGGTAACGAGGATGATGCCGTTGCTCCGGGAGAGCAGGCGCTCCATGGCGGTAACCCCGGAGGAAGACAGGCCGATGTCGGCGAGGGAGAGGACCCCCTTCTGCTTGTCAAGGAGCCTCAGGACGATCCTCTCCCCAAAGAAGGTGGGGATGATGGAGACCCTGATATCCACGTCGCGGCCGGCGACAATGACCCTGAACCTGCCGTCCTGGGGGAGTCTCTTCTCCGCGATGTTGAGGCCGGCCATGATCTTGACGCGGGAGATGATCGCCTCCTGGACGACCTTGGGAGGCGCGAGCATCTTGTACAGGATGCCGTCGACCCTGAAGCGCACCTCCAGCTCCCGTTCGAAGGGCTCGATATGGATGTCGCTCGCCCGCTCCTTGACCGCCTGAAAAAGGATGGAATTGAGCAGGCGGATGACGGGCGCTTCGTCGGCAAGATCCAGCAGGTCCTTCGGCTCCTTGAATTCGGTGGCGAGGGTGGAAAGGTCTTCTCCTTCCAGCTCCTGCACGACCTCCTGGGCGCTGCCGGAAATCTTGGAGTAGAGGCGGTTGATTGCGTCGGTAACGGTTTTGTGGGGGACGACGATGGTGAGGACCGGCAGACCGAACACACCCCGCAGCTCGTCGATGGCGAGGAGATTGGCCGGGTTGCTGACCGCCACTGCAAGTTTCCCCTCTTCTTCCCGGATGGGGAGAAGAGAATGCGAACGGGCGAAGGCCAGCGGAAGACGTGTCAGGAGCGCCTGGTCCACCTGGCTGTCGTCGATCTCTTCCTGGTAACGAAAGCCGAGACGGACGGCTATTTCACGGGGATCGGCAGCTGTGCTCATTGTTTTCGTTGCGGTTCCTGCTGCGGGGGCAGCGCCTGGTTCAACTGGCGGTTGATGTTGTAGGGCTCATCGCGTTTCGACTCGCTTACGAACTTGGCTTTCTGCTGATCGGTGACGGCGGCCAGGTCAGTGGCACTCTTGATGATCCGCGGGTTGAGGAGGATCAGCAGGTTGGTCTTGTCACGTTCGGTGCTGGTGCTCTTGAACAAATAGCCGAGGAAAGGAATGTCGCCGAGAAGGGGTATCTTGTGGTTGATCACCTCTTCCTTGTCCTGGATCAGCCCGCCGATGGCCACTGTTTCAAGGTTCTTGACCACCACCGACGTCTTGGCCGAGCGCTTGGTCGTGGTCAGGTCGGCTGCCTGGGGATCGTTCACCGCCTTCACCGCCGAGATTTCCTGGTAGATGTCGAGCTTGATGTTT
>Ga0335083_10003971_pt1 | contig 18986 bp, 13 predicted proteins | sample Lox_Sample_42_FD_206716 | JGI IMG/M metagenome (GOLD analysis project Ga0335083, IMG submission 206716) | Soil microbial communities from Loxahatchee National Wildlife Refuge, Florida, United States - Lox_Sample_4.2 | ecosystem: Environmental > Terrestrial > Soil > Wetlands | place: USA...
TGCCGGGGGACAACGTGAAGATGGTGGTGACGCTGATCACGCCGGTGGCGATGGAGCAGGGGCTGCGCTTTGCCATCCGCGAGGGCGGCAAGACCGTGGGCGCCGGCGTCGTCGCCAAGGTGATCGAATGAATCGGGATCGCGGGGGATTTCTCCCCGTCGGAGGGGCATAGCTCAACTGGCAGAGCGTCGGTCTCCAAAACCGAAGGTTGGGGGTTCGATTCCCTCTGCCCCTGCCACAGATCCGACAACGAGCGCAGACGATGGCTGACAAACTGAAACTTACGGCCGCCGCCCTACTGGTGGTGGCAGGAATCGCCGGCTACTACTGGCTGGCGTCGGACATGATCGTGCTGCGCGTGCTCTCGGTCGTCGCCGGGCTCGCGGCGGGCGCCGCGGTAGCGCTGCTGAGCGCCCCGGGCCGCGAGTTCGCCGGCTTCGCGCGCGAAGCGCTGGTCGAGGTGAAGAAGGTTGTCTGGCCCACCCGTAAGGAGACGATGCAGACCACGGCCGCGGTGTTCGCGTTCGTGGTGGTGATGGCGGTGTTCCTCTGGGTGAGCGACAAGACGCTGGAGTGGGTGCTGTACGACCTGATTCTCGGATGGAAGAAGACATGACCGCACAAGACGCCAAGCGCTGGTACGTCGTGCACGCCTACTCGGGCTTCGAGAAGTCGGTGCAACGCGCGCTGCTCGACCGCATCCACCGCGCCGGCATGGACGAGAAGTTCGGCAAGATCCTGGTGCCGGTGGAAGAGGTGGTCGAGATGAAGGGCGGCCAGAAGCACATGTCGGAGCGCAAGTTCTTCCCCGGCTACGTGCTGGTCGAGATGGAGATGAACGACGACACCTGGCACCTGGTGAAGAACACCAACAAGGTGACCGGCTTCGTCGGCGGCACGGCGATGAAGCCGACGCCGATTTCGGAAAGGGAAGTCAACGCCATCATGCAGCAGATGCGCGAGGGCGTGGAGAAGCCGAAGCCCAAGGTGCTGTTCGAGAACGGCGAGATGGTGCGCGTCAAGGACGGACCGTTCACCGACTTCCAGGGCACGGTCGAGGACGTGAACTACGAGAAGAGCCGCCTGCGCGTGGCGGTGACGATTTTCGGGCGCTCGACGCCCGTGGAGCTGGAGTTCGGGCAGGTCGAGAAGGCCTGATTTTTTCGGGGAGAGCGCCGCAGGCGCTCGATCGCACCCACTGGAGAAAGCACTATGGCGAAGAAGATCGTCGGATTCATCAAGCTGCAGGTGCCGGCCGGCAAGGCCAACCCGGCGCCGCCCATCGGTCCCGCGCTGGGCCAGCGCGGCCTCAACATCATGGAGTTCTGCAAGGCGTTCAACGCCCAGACGCAGAAGCAGGAGCCGGGGCTGCCGCTGCCGGTGGTGATCACGGCCTACGCGGACAAAAGCTTCAGCTTCGTCATCAAGACGCCGCCGACCACGGTGCTTATCAAGAAAGCCGCCGGCATCGAGTCGGGCAGCGCGCGCCCGCATACCGACAAGGTGGGCAAGATCACGAAGAAGCAGGTCGAGGAGATCGCGAAGGCGAAGATGCCCGACCTCAATGCCGCGAGCCTGGAGGCCGCGATGCGCACCGTCGCCGGCAGCGCCCGCTCCATGGGCATCGTAGTGGAGGGCATGTAATGAGCGGCTCCAAGCGCAGAAAGGCGATCGCCTCCAGGGTGGATCGCGCCAAGGCGTACGCGGCACTCGAGGCGATGAAGCTGATCAAGGAGACGGCGACTGCGAAATTCGACGAGTCGGTCGATGTCGCGGTCAACCTCGGGATAGACGCCAAGAAATCGGACCAGACCGTGCGCGGCTCGGTAGTGCTGCCGGCGGGCACGGGCAAGAAAGTGCGCGTGGCGGTATTCGCTCAGGGCGATCGGGCGCAGGCCGCCAAGGCGGCCGGCGCGGACGCCGTCGGGCTGGAGGACCTCGCCGAGCAGGTGAAGGCGGGCAAGCTCGATTTCGACGTGGTCGTCGCGGCGCCCGACGCGATGCGGGTGGTCGGCCAGCTCGGGCAGATCCTGGGACCCCGCGGCCTGATGCCGAATCCGAAGGTCGGCACCGTCACGCCGGACGTGGCGGCTGCGGTCAAGAGCGCGAAGGGCGGACAGGTCCAGTTCCGCGCCGACAAGAGCGGAATCGTGCAATGCACGATCGGACGCGCCTCGTTCACGCCGGAGCAACTGCGCGACAACCTGGCGGCGCTGCTCGAGGCGCTCAACCGGTCGAAGCCGTCGAACACGAAGGGCATCTTCCTGAAGAAGGTATCGGTGTCGAGCACTATGGGCCTCGGGGTCAAGGTGGACCCGGCTTCGCTTTCGGCGCAGGCGCAGTGACGGGACCACGAAATGAACTTTGGGCCGCGGTCCCGTGGACCGCAGCCGTCAAAGACCGTAGGGGCAGAAATGCTTAATCGGCCGCAGCACCCTACGCAGATGGCGTCCCGGAGCGGGGATTCGCATGGGTTCCTGATTCAAGGTCGCCGATTCATGAACGAAAGGAGGTAAGACCTTGAGTCTCAGTCTTGAGCAGAAGCAGGCGGTCGTGAGCGAGATCGCGGCGCAGCTCGGCAAGGCGCAGGCGGTGATCGTCGCGGAATACCGCGGCCTCGACGTCGGCGCGGTGTCCGACCTGCGCTCGAAGGCGCGCAAGTCCGGCCTGTACCTGCGCGTGCTGAAGAACACGCTCGCGCGGCGCGCCGTCAAGGGCACGCCATTCGAGCCGCTGTCGGGCCAGATGGCCGGGCCGCTGATCTACGGCATCGCGCAGGATCCGGTCGCCGGCGCCAAGGTGCTCGCCGCGTTCGCCAAGGATCACGAGGCCTTCGTGATCAGGGGCGGCGCGATGCCGAACGCGTTGATGTCGGTGAGCGACGTCAAGGCGCTCGCCCAGCTGCCGAGCCGCGAGGAGCTGCTCGCCCGGCTGCTGGGCACGCTGCAGGCGCCGATGGCGAAGCTCGTTCGCACGCTGAACGAGGTACCGGCGAAATTCGTGAGAACTCTGGCGGCCGTTCGCGACGCGAAGCCCGCCTGATCAGGAACCCATTTCAGGAGAAAGAGCAATGGAAAGAGCGCAGATTCTGGAAGAAATCTCGAAGATGACCGTGCTGGAGCTGTCCCAGCTCATCAAAGACATGGAAGAGAAGTTCGGCGTTTCGGCGGCCGCGGCGGTCGCGGTGGCGGCTCCGGCCGCCGGCGGCGCGGCCGCGGGCGGCGCGGCGGCCGAGGAAAAGACCGAGTTCACGGTGGTGCTGACCGCTTCCGGCGACAACAAGGTCAACGTGATCAAGGCGGTGCGCGAGGTCACGAGCCTGGGCCTGAAGGAGGCGAAGGACCTGGTCGACGGCGCGCCCAAGCCGGTCAAGGAAGGGATTTCCAAGGCCGACGCCGACGCGATCGCAAAGAAGCTGACCGACGCGGGCGGCAAGGTCGAGATCAAGTAGCGGGGAACTTCGGTCCCGGTTGGGGGTCCAACGCCCCCCTCCGGGTTCCGTGTATTCGGGAAATTGTCTTTTGCGGCAGGGCACTTAGGAGCCTCCATGACTTACTCGCTGACCGAGCGTAAACGCATCCGCAAGAGCTTCGCCAAGCGCGCCAACGTGCAGAACGTGCCGTTCCTGCTTGCGACGCAGCTCGACTCGTACACCGCGTTCCTGCAGGCGCACGTGGCGCCGGAAGCGCGGCGCAACGAGGGCCTGCAGGCCGCGTTTACCTCGATCTTCCCGATCAGCTCGCACTCCGGCAGCGCGCGCCTCGAGTTCGTCAGCTACCAGCTCGGCGAGCCGCCGTTCGACGTCAAGGAGTGCCAGCAGCGAGGCCTGACCTACGCCAGCCCGCTGCGCGCCAAGGTGCGCCTCGTCATCCTCGACAAGGAGGCGCCCAAGCCGACGCCGAAGGAGGTGAAGGAGCAGGAGGTCTACATGGGCGAGATCCCGCTCATGACCACGACCGGCTCGTTCATCATCAACGGCACCGAGCGCGTCATCGTGTCGCAGCTGCACCGCTCCCCCGGCGTGTTCTTCGAGCACGACCGCGGCAAGACGCACAGCTCGGGCAAGCTGCTGTTCTCGGCGCGCGTCATTCCCTACCGCGGGTCGTGGCTCGATTTCGAGTTCGATCCCAAGGATGTCGTGTTCTTCCGCGTCGACCGCCGGCGCAAGATGCCGGTGACGATCCTGCTCAAGGCGCTCGGCTACACGCCGGAGCGGATCCTGAAGGAGTTCTTCGCGTTCGATACCTTCCACGTCTCCGAAGGCGGCATCCAGTTCGAGATCGTGCCCGAGCGGCTGCGCGGCGAGGTGGCGCGCTTCGACATCAACGACAAGTCCGGCAAGCCGATCGTCGCCAAGGACAAGCGCATCACCGTCAAGCACATCCGCGACATCGAGGCCGCCGGGATCAAGAAGATCGACGCGCCCGACGAGTTCCTCATCGGCCGGACGCTGGCGTACGACGCGGTCAACGGCGAAACCGGCGAGATCGTGGCCAACGCCAACGACGAGATCACGGAGACGCTGCTGGCCAAGCTGCGAGAGGCGAGGGCGGGGAAGATCCAGACGCTGTTCACCAACGACCTCGACCAGGGGCCGTACGTCTCGCAGACCCTGCGCACCGACGAGACCACCGACCGCACCGCCGCGCGGGTCGCGATCTACCGCATGATGCGACCGGGAGAGCCGCCGACCGAGGACGCGGTGGAGACGCTGTTCAACGGCCTGTTCTTCGCCGAGGAGCGTTACGACCTGTCCGCGGTGGGCCGCATGAAATTCAACCGGCGGATCGGGGCAGCGAGCGAAGGCGCCTGGCAGGCGCGTTTTCGCAACGTGACGCTGCCGAAGGAGGCCGAGGCCGACCTGCGCGCCTACTGGAAGAACGCGCCCGAGCTTTCGCTCGGCAAGGTGGCCCTGGAGGGCGCGACGGACGAGGCTGCGGCGCAGGCGATGGTCGACAAGATGTACCAGGACCTGAAGCCGAAGGGCATCGACCGGCAGAAGCTCGAGGCCCGCGTCGAGCCGCGCTTCACGCTCAGCCCCAAGGACATCGTCGAGGTGATCCGGATCCTGGTCGAGCTGCGCAACGGGCGCGGCGAGATCGACGACATCGACCATCTGGGCAATCGCCGCGTGCGCTCGGTCGGCGAGCTGGCGGAGAACCAGTTCCGCGCCGGCCTGGTGCGCGTCGAGCGCGCGGTGAAAGAGAGGCTCTCGCAGGCGGAATCGGAGAACCTGATGCCGCACGACCTGATCAACGCCAAGCCGATCTCGGCCGCGATCAAGGAGTTCTTCGGCTCGAGCCAGCTGTCGCAGTTCATGGACCAGACCAACCCCCTGTCCGAGATCACGCACAAGCGGCGCGTCTCGGCGCTGGGGCCGGGCGGCCTGACGCGGGAGCGCGCCGGATTCGAGGTGCGAGACGTGCACCCGACGCACTACGGCCGCGTCTGCCCGATCGAGACGCCGGAAGGCCCGAACATCGGCCTGATCAACTCGCTCGCGCTTTACGCGCGCACCAACAAGTACGGGTTCCTGGAGACGCCGTACCGCCGGGTCAAGGACAGCAAGGTCTCCAACGAGATCGAGTTCCTCTCGGCGATCGAGGAAGGCAACTACGTCATCGCGCAGGCGAACGCCTCGATCGACAAGAGCGGCAAGCTGGTGGACACGCTGGTGTCGTGCCGCTTCAAGAACGAGTTCGAGCTGAAGTCGCCCGAGGAGGTACAGTACATGGACGTCGCGCCGTCGCAGATCGTGTCGGTGGCGGCGTCGCTGATCCCGTTCCTTGAGCACGACGACGCCAACCGCGCGCTGATGGGCTCCAACATGCAGCGCCAGGCGGTGCCGTGCCTGCGGCCGGAAAAGCCGCTGGTCGGCACCGGCATCGAGCGCACCGCCGCGGTCGATTCCGGCACCTGCGTCATCGCGCTGCGCGGGGGCGTGGTCGATTACGTCGACGCCAACCGCATCGTGGTCCGCGTGAATGACGACGAGACGGTGCCGGGCGACGTCGGCGTGGACATCTACAAGCTGATCAAGTACACGCGCTCCAACCAGAACACCAACATCAACCAGCGCGCGGTGGTGAAGCCGGGCGAGCGCATCGCCAAGGGCGACGTCATCGCCGACGGCGCCTCGACCGACCTCGGCGAGCTCGCGCTCGGCCAGAACATGCTGGTCGCGTTCATGCCCTGGAACGGCTACAACTTCGAGGACTCGATCCTGATCTCGGAGCGGGTGGTGGGCGACGAGCGCTTCACCTCGATCCACATCGAGGAGCTCACCGTGGTGGCGCGCGACACCAAGCTCGGACCCGAGGAGATCACGCGGGACATCTCCAACCTGTCGGAGGCGCAGCTGTCGCGCCTCGACGAGTCCGGCATCGTCTACATCGGCGCCGAAGTCGAGGCGGGCGACGTGCTGGTGGGCAAGGTGACGCCGAAGGGCGAGACCCAGCTCACGCCGGAGGAAAAGCTGCTGCGCGCGATCTTCGGCGAGAAGGCCTCGGACGTGAAGGACACCAGCCTGCGCGTGCCGTCGGGCATCTCCGGCACCGTGATCGACGTCCAGGTGTTCACGCGCGAGGGCATCGAGCGCGACAAGCGCAGCCAGTCGATCATCGAGGACGAGCTGAAGCGGTACAAGACGGACCTCGCGGACCAGATGCGGATCGTCGAGGCCGACACCTTCGAGCGGCTCGAGCGCCTGCTCACCGGCAAGACGGCGAACGGCGGACCCAAGCGCCTGGCGAAGGGCACGAAGATCACCAAGAGCTACCTCGAGACGCTCGAGAAGCTCGACTGGTTCGACATCCGCCTCGCCAACGAGGACGCCGCGGCGCAGCTCGAGGGGCTCAAGGACTCCATCGCGCAGAAGCGCAAGGAATTCGACGCCATGTTCGAGGCCAAGCGGAAGAAATTGACGCAGGGCGACGAGCTGCCGCCGGGCGTGCTGAAGATGGTGAAGGTCTACGTCGCGGTGAAGCGGCGGCTGCAGCCCGGCGACAAGATGGCCGGCCGGCACGGCAACAAGGGCGTGATCTCGAAAATCGTGCCGGTGGAGGATATGCCGCACATGGCGGACGGCACCCCGGTGGACCTGGTGCTCAACCCGCTCGGCGTGCCGTCGCGCATGAACGTCGGCCAGATCCTCGAGGTGCATCTCGGCTGGGCCGCCAAGGGCCTCGGACGCAAGATCGACGAGATGCTGCGCGCGCAGGCGAAGCTCGCGGAGCTGCGCAAGCTGCTCGAGGGCATCTACAACTCGTCCGGCCGCGGGGAGGACATCTCCCGGCTGAGCGACGAGGAGATCGTGCAGCTCGCCGGCAACCTCAAGGGCGGCGTGCCTTTCGCGACGCCGGTGTTCGACGGCGCGACCGAGGCCGAGATCAACGCCATGCTCGAGGTGGCGGCGCTGCCGGCTTCCGGGCAGGTCACGCTCCACGACGGCCGCACCGGCGAGGCCTTCGACCGGCCGGTCACGGTGGGCTACATGCACGTGCTGAAGCTGCATCACCTTGTCGACGACAAGATGCACGCGCGCTCGACGGGACCGTACTCGCTGGTCACGCAGCAGCCGCTCGGCGGCAAGGCGCAGTTCGGCGGCCAGCGCTTCGGCGAGATGGAGGTGTGGGCGCTGGAAGCCTACGGCGCCTCGTACACCCTGCAGGAGATGCTGACCGTGAAGTCGGACGACATCAACGGCCGCACCAAGGTGTACGAGAACATCGTCAAGGGCGACCACAAGATCGACGCCGGCATGCCGGAGTCGTTCAACGTGCTGGTGAAGGAAATCCGTTCCCTGGGTATCGACATCGACCTGGAGAGGTACTAAGCGATGAAAGCACTGCTCGAACTCTTCAAGCAGGTTCAGCAGGACGAGGAATTCGACGCGATCAAGATCGGGCTCGCCTCGCCCGAGAAGATCCGCTCGTGGTCCTACGGCGAAGTCAAGAAGCCGGAGACCATCAACTACCGCACGTTCAAGCCGGAACGGGACGGCCTGTTCTGCGCCAAGATCTTCGGGCCGATCAAGGACTATGAGTGCCTCTGCGGCAAGTACAAGCGCCTAAAGCACCGCGGCGTCATTTGCGAGAAATGCGGGGTCGAAGTCACTCTGGCGAAGGTCAGAAGGGAAAGGATGGGCCACATCGAGCTCGCCAGCCCGGTGGCCCATATCTGGTTCCTGAAGTCCCTTCCCTCCAGGCTGGGCCTGGTGCTGGACATGACCCTGCGGGACATCGAGAGGGTGCTGTACTTTGAAGCCTACGTGGTGACCGACCCGGGCCTGACGCCGCTGAAGCGCTGCCAGCTGCTCACCGAGGACGACTACCTCGCCAAGGTCGAGGAGTACGGCGACGACTTCTCCGCGACGATGGGCGCCGAGGGCGTGCGCGCGCTGCTGCGCGGCATCGACCTGAAGAAGGAGATCGACACGCTGCGCAAGGACCTCGAGGAGACCACCTCCGACGCCAAGATCAAGAAGCTCGCCAAGCGGCTGAAGGTGCTGGAGGGCTTCAAGAACTCGAACATCAAGCCCGACTGGATGATCATGGAGGTGCTGCCGGTGCTGCCGCCGGAGCTGCGGCCGCTGGTGCCGCTGGACGGCGGGCGCTTCGCGACCTCCGACCTCAACGACCTGTACCGCAGGGTGATCAACCGCAACAACCGCCTCAAGCGCCTGCTCGAGCTGAAGGCGCCCGAGATCATCGTCAAGAACGAGAAGCGGATGCTGCAGGAAGCGGTGGATTCGCTGCTCGACAACGGCCGCCGCGGCAAGGCGATGACCGGCGCCAACAAGCGGCCGCTGAAGTCGCTCGCCGACATGATCAAGGGCAAGGGCGGCCGCTTCCGCCAGAACCTGCTCGGCAAGCGGGTCGACTACTCGGGCCGCTCGGTGATCGTGGTCGGACCGCAGCTGAAGCTGCACCAGTGCGGGCTGCCGAAGAAGATGGCGCTGGAGCTGTTCAAGCCGTTCATCTTCAACAAGCTCGAGCTGCTCGGCCTCGCCACGACCATCAAGGCGGCGAAGCGGCTGGTGGACCAGGAAGTGCCGGAGGTGTGGGACATCCTCGAAGAGGTGATCCGCGAGCATCCGGTGCTGCTGAACCGGGCGCCGACGCTGCACCGCCTGGGCATCCAGGCCTTCGAGCCGGTGCTGATCGAGGGCAAGGCGATCCAGCTGCATCCGCTGGTGTGCGCCGCGTTCAACGCGGACTTCGACGGCGACCAGATGGCGGTGCACGTGCCGCTGTCGCTCGAGGCGCAGATGGAGGCGCGCACCCTGATGCTCGCCTCGAACAACGTGCTCTCGCCCGCCAACGGCGAGCCGATCATCGTGCCGTCGCAGGACATCGTGCTGGGGCTGTACTACGGCACGCGCGAGCAGATCAACACCAAGGGCGAGGGCATGAGCTTCGCTGACATCGCCGAGGTTTCGCGTGCCTACGAGTCGCGCCAGGTCGACCTGCACGCGCGTGTCTGGGTGAGGATTCGGGAGTCCGACTTCGGGCCGGACGGCGAGATCCGGGAGAAGGTGACGCGCTACGAGACGACCATCGGCCGCGCGCTGCTGTCGGAGATCCTGCCGCCCGGACTGCCGTTCTCGCTGCTCAACAAGCCGCTCAAGAAGAAGGAGATCTCCCGGCTGATCAACGTCGCGTTCCGCCGCTGCGGGCTGCGCGAGACCGTGATCTTCGCCGACAAGCTGATGCAGGCGGGCTTTACCATGGCGACGCGCGGCGGCATCTCCTTCGGGGTGCACGACATGCGCATTCCGACCGCGAAGCACGAGTTGATCACCGCGGCCGAGGCCGAGGTGAAGGAAATCGAGTCGCAGTACACCTCGGGGCTGGTCACTGTCGGGGAGCGCTACAACAAGGTGGTCGACATCTGGTCGCGCTGCGGCGAGCAGGTGGGCAAGGTGATGATGGACCAGCTCGGCACCGAGGACACCGTCGACCACCACGGCAAGAAGGTGAAGCAGGAGGCGTTCAACTCGATCTACATGATGGCCGACTCGGGCGCCCGCGGCTCGGCGGCGCAGATCCGGCAGCTCGCCGGCATGCGCGGCCTGATGGCCAAGCCCGACGGCTCGATCATCGAGACGCCGATCACGGCGAATTTCCGCGAAGGCCTCAACGTGCTGCAGTACTTCATCTCGACGCACGGCGCCCGCAAGGGCCTCGCCGACACCGCGCTGAAGACCGCCAACTCCGGCTACCTGACGCGGCGCCTGGTCGACGTGACGCAGGACCTCGTCGTCACCGAGGACGACTGCGGCACGCAGAACGGCGTCTCGATGAAGGCGCTGGTCGAGGGCGGCGAGGTGGTCGAGGCACTGAAGGAGCGCATCCTCGGCCGCGTGCTCGCCATCGAGATGCCGCATCCCGAAACGCAGGACGTGCTGTATCCCGCGGGCACGCTGCTCGACGAGGAGGCGGTGGACACCATCGACAACCTCGGCATCGACGAGGTCAAGGTGCGCACGCCGCTCACCTGCGACACGCGCTGGGGCGTGTGCGCCAAGTGCTACGGGCGCGACCTCGGCCGCGGCTCGCTGGTCAACGTCGGCGAGGCGATCGGCGTCATCGCGGCGCAGTCGATCGGCGAGCCGGGCACGCAGCTCACGATGCGGACCTTCCACATCGGCGGCGCGGCCAGCCGGACCGCGGTGCAGAGTCACGTCGAGGCGAAGTCCGCCGGCATGGTGCGCTTTGCGCCGACCATGCGCTACGTGCAGAACGCGAAGGGCGACAAGGTCGTGATCTCCCGCTCCGGCGAGGTGATCATCGTGGACGACAACAACCGCGAGCGCGAGCGGCACAAGGTGCCGTACGGTGCGCTGCTGTCGGTCACGGACGAGAAGCCGGTGCGCGCCGGGACCAACCTCGCGAACTGGGATCCGCACCACCGCCCGATCGTGACCGAGTACGCCGGCACGGTGAAGCTCGAGCACGTCGAGGACGGCAGCACGGTGGCGAAGCAGATCGACGACGTCACCGGCCTCTCGACCCTGGTGGTGATCGACCCGAAGCGCCGCGGCAGCGCCGCCACCAAGGGCATGCGGCCGTCGGTGAAGCTGATCAACGACCAGGGCGAGGAAGCGAAGATCGCCGGCACCGACCACGCGGTGAACATCAGCTTCCCCGTGGGCGCGGTGATCGCGGTGCGCGACGGCCAGCAGGTGTCGGTCGGCGAGGTGCTCGCGCGCATTCCGCAGGAGACCTCGAAGACGCGCGATATCACGGGCGGCCTGCCGCGCGTGGCCGAGCTGTTCGAGGCGCGCTCGCCGAAGGACGCCGGGATGCTGGCAGAGGTCACGGGCACGGTCAGCTTCGGCAAGGACACCAAGGGCAAGCAGCGCCTGGTAATCACCGACCTCGACCAGCAGCAGCACGAGTACCTGATCCCTAAGGACAAGCACGTCCTGGTGCACGACGGGCAGGTGGTCAACAAGGGCGAGATGATCGTCGACGGCCCGGTCGATCCGCACGATCTGCTGCGCCTGCTCGGGGTGGAGGCGCTCGCGCGCTACATCATCGACGAGGTGCAGGACGTGTACCGCCTGCAGGGCGTGAAGATCAACGACAAGCACATCGAGGTGATCGTGCGGCAGATGCTGCGCCGCGTGCAGATCGAGGAGCCGGGCGACACGCCGTTCATCACCGGCGAGCAGGTCGAGCGCGCGGAGGTGCTGGAGGAGAACGAGAAGGCGGAGAAGGACGACAAGAAGCCGGCGACCTACTCGTACATGCTGCTCGGCATCACCAAAGCCTCGCTCTCGACTGACTCGTTCATCTCGGCGGCCTCGTTCCAGGAGACCACGCGCGTGCTGACCGAGGCGGCGATCATGGGCAAGAAGGACGACCTGAGGGGCCTGAAGGAGAACGTCATCGTCGGGCGCCTGATCCCGGCGGGCACCGGCCTCGCGTATCACAAGGTCCGCAAGGACCAGGCGGCCGAGCCGCCGATGATCGATCTGCCGCCGCCGGGCGAAGTGGCGCCGGCCGCCGAGACCGCAGTCGGCGGAAGCTGATGCGGGCGCAGGGGCCGGCGAAAAGGGCGCCTTGCGGCGCCCTTTTTCTTTTTGCCGGCGGCTGCGGAGCGCGGAGCGCTGGGAGCCGCCCGTGAAAGTGGCGACCATGCGCAGGGTGGACTACTTTGCGGGTCTCCCGCTGTGCTTCCTCGCCACCCAGCTCCTGCGCCTGGTACGGCTGGCCGCGCTGCGCGGCGGCGCTCCGGCGAAGAACGTGCTCTTCGTCGAGCTCTCGGAAATGGGCAGCGCCGTGCTGGCGGATCCGGCGATGCGCAAGATGCGCGCCGCCACGGGCTGCGAGCTGCACTTCCTGATCTTCCGCTCGAACGCGGCGAGCCTGCGCCTGCTGGGCACCGTCCCGCGCGACAACGTGTTCACGATCCGCAGCGGGCGCTTCCTCCACCTGGCCGTCGACACGCTGCGCTTCCTGGCGTGGGCGCGGCGGCGGCGCATCGACACGGCGATCGACCTGGAGCTGTTCTCCCGCTACAGCGCGCTGTTGACGGGGCTCTGCGGCGCGCGGGTGCGCGTCGGCTTCCATGCCTTCAACGACGAGGGCCTGTATCGCGGCGACATGCTCACCCACCGGGTGGCCTACAACCCGCACCTGCACATCGCCAAGAACTTCGTCGCACTGGTCAACGCCGCGCTCTCGGAAAAGCCCGAGCTGCCCTACTCCAAGACGGCGATCGACGACGGCGAAATCCGCCTCGCGCGCGCCGAGGTCGGCGCCGGCGCGCTGGCCGACGTGCGCCAGCGCATCCGCGAGTCCTTCCCGGCCTACGACGACGCGCGGCACCGCGTCGTGCTGGTGAATCCGAACGCGAGCGAGCTGCTGCCGCAGCGGCGCTGGATGCCGGAGCGCTTCGTCGCCGTGATGCGCGGCCTGCTCGCCGGAGACGAGCGGCTGCTGGTGCTGATCACCGGCTCGCCGGAGGAGCGCGAGGAGGCGGCCGGCCTGCAGCGCCGGGTGGGCGACGATCGCTGCATCAATTTTGCGGGCGCGCTGGCGCTGGAGGAGCTGCCGGCGCTGTACCGCACCGCCGTGCTCATGCTGACGAACGATTCCGGCGCGGCCCACTTCGCGGCCGTGACCGGCCTGCGCACCTTCGTGCTCTACGGCCCGGAGACGCCGCGGCTGTACGGCGCGCTCGGCAACAGCACGCCGATCTATGCCGGGCTCGCCTGCTCGCCCTGCGTGAGCGCGGCGAACCACCGCAAGACGGCGTGCCGGGACAACGTCTGTCTGCAGGTGATCACGCCGGAAGCCGTCCTGGCGCAGCTGCAGCGCGCGCTCGCCGGCAAGTGAGCGCCGAGGCCCGCTGGGACCGCTTCTGCGTCGCGGCCGTGGCCTGCGCGGTGCTGCTGAGGCTCGTCTACCTGGGCGCGCCCGAGCTGCTCTTCGAGGAGGCCTACTACTGGAACTACGCCCAGCACCCGGACATCGGGTACCTGGACCATCCCCTGGTGGTGGCCTGGATCATCCGCCTGTTCGTTTCGCTTCTCGGCAACCTCGAGATCGCGGTGCGGGCCGGAGCGTTCCTCAGCGTGCCGGTCACCGCGTTCTTCTGCTACCGGCTGACGCGCGAGCTGCTCGGCTCGGCGGCGGCCCTCCGGGCCCTCGTCCTGGTAGCGTGCCTGCCGTTCTTCTTCTTCAGCGGCTTCTTCATGAGCCCGGACGCGCCGCTCGCCGCGTGCTGGGCGGCGGCCGTGTACTACATGCATCGGGCGGCAATCGCGCAGGCCCCGCGCGCCTGGGTGGGACTCGGCGTCGCAGTCGGCCTGGGGATGATCTCGAAGTACACCATGGCGCTGCCGGCGGCCGCGTTCGTCCTCTACGTGCTCGCCGACCGAACCTCGCGCCGGTGGCTGCTGCGGCCCGAACCCTATCTCGCGGCGCTGATCGCGCTGGCGCTGTTCACGCCCGTGATCGCGTGGAACTGGCAGCACCACTGGGCGTCGTTCTCGTTCCAGAGCGAAGGCCGGCTCGAGAGCAGGTTCTCGTTCTCGCTGCCGCGCTTCGTCGTCAACGTCTTTACCTTGCTCGCGCCGACGGGCGTGCTCTCGGTGGTCGCGATCGCCGCCTGCCGCGAGAAGCTGCTGTCCGTCGGGGCCGCGGCGCCAGGCGCCGCGGCCGGGCCGGCTCGCCGGCGCAGCTATGTCCTGCTGGTCTGGTTGGCGCTGTTTCCGGTCGCCGTGTTCGCCGCGGCGAGCCTGTTTCGCGTCAGCAAGCTGAACTGGACCGGCCCGGCGTGGCTCGCGCTGCTGCCGCTCATGGCGCCGCTGGTGACGCCGGCCGGCGAGGGCGGCGCGCCTCGGCTGGTGCGGTGGTGCCGCCGGGCGTGGCCGCCGACGATCGCAATCCTGCTGTTGATCTATGCCGGCACGCTGCAGTGGCTCGGCGGCGGGCTGCCCGGCGTCGGATATCCCCCGAATACGCATCTCATCGGGTGGCGGGGATTCGGCGGCGACGTCGAGCGGCTGGTGGAGCGCCTCGAGCGGGAGACCGGGCAGGAAATCCTGGTGGTCGGCATGGACCGGAACCGGATCGCGAGCGGGCTCGCCTACTACCGCACGCGATACCTCGAGCGGGCGGGCCGCGAGACAAGCCCGGAGCCTGCGTTCGACACCGCGAGCGAGAACCTGTTCGGCGGCGTCGGACTGATGTACGCAATGTGGTTTCCCTCCCGCGGGCAGGAAGGAAAGACAATGCTGCTCGTCGGCGCCGACCGGGGGGTCCTCGAAACCAACCGGGTGTTTTCGCGGGTGGCGACCGCCGGCGCGATCGGCGAAATCCCGGTGGCCAAGGCGGGCAAGCCCGCGGGGCGCTACTACTACCGCCTTGTCACGGGCTACAGGCCCGCCGCGGGGCGCGACTGAGGGCGGCGACCGTGTCCACAGTCCGGACGCCGCCGCCGGCGGCCATGCGCGCAGCCAAAATCGCCCTTCGCTTCCTGGTGTCGGCCTCGATCCTCGCGCTGATCCTGCGCACGATCGACCTGGGCCGGGCCGGGCGGGTGCTGGAGAACGCGAGCGCCGGCTGGCTGCTGGTCGCGCTGCTGCTGCAGTTCGGCAGCACCGCGGTGTCGGTATTCCGCTGGCAACTGGTCATGCGCAACCTGGGCTTCGGCCAGAGCCCCGCGTTCTACTGGAGCAGCTACTTCAAGGCGATGTTCTTCAATCAGGGCCTGCCGACCAGCGTGGGCGGCGACGCGCTCAGGGTGCTCGACGTCGCCGCGCGCGGCTTCCGGCGCCGAGACGCGCTCGCCGCGGTCGTCATCGACCGGCTGATCGGCCTGGCCGCGCTGCTGCTGCTCGCGTTCGCCGCACACCTGGTCGACCCGAGCCTGCTGCCGGCGCCCGTGTACCGGTCGATCGTGTGGATGCTCGCCGCTGCGCTCGCCGGCTTCGTCGCGCTGGCGTTCGCCGGCCGGCTGCACTGGCTGCGACACCGTCCGCGGCTCAAGCTCGTCGTAGCCGTGTCTAACCGCCTGCGCCAGTCGCTCTCGGCGCAGCGCTTCCTGCTGTGCGCCGCGTCGCTGCTGGTGCCGCTGCTGGCGATGCTCGGGTTCTTCGCCGCGGGCCGGGCGCTGGGCCTGCGCTATGATCTGCTGACGTATTTCGCGATCGTGCCGCCGGCGCTCGTGCTCACTGTCGTGCCGGTCTCCATCGCCGGCTGGGGCGTGCGCGAGGGAGCCCTGGTTGCGCTGTTCTCGCTCATCGGTGCGGACAAGACCGCGGTCCTCATGATGTCCCTCGCCTACGGCATGATGCTCGTCGTCGTCAGCCTCCCCGGGCTGGTCGTCTTCCTCAGGGGCCGGCGCTAGCCGGGTGGCCGTGGCCGACGCAGACTTCCTGCTGCCGCGCTGGCGCACCCGCGCCCTGCTCGCGTGCAACCTGCTCGCGCTCGCGGTGCTCGCGAGCTGGCGCTGGCCGCCCGCGCGGGCGCAATGGGACAGGCTCGACGCGGCGGCGTTCCGCTTCCTCAACGCCCCGCTCGCCGGCAGCGACGGGTGGGCACGCTTCTGGAGCGTGTGCAACATGCGCCCGGTCGATCTGCTCTTCGGCCTGGTGATGCTGGCTTTCCTGATCAAGGGGGACTGGGTGTTCCCGGCGCGGCAGGTCCGGCGCGCGCTCTACGCGTTCCTCGTGGTGCTCGCGCTGGTGCTGTTGATACGGGCCGGGCCGCTGGGCGAGCTGGTGAAGGCCCTGCATTGGCAGCGGGCGAGCCCGTCGCTGAGCGTGGATGGGGCGGTGCGCCTCGCCGAGCGGTTCCCGGGCTGGGAGGGCAAGTGGCACATCAAGGATGCCTCCGGCCGGAGCTTCCCGGGGGACCACGCGGCGGTCCTGCTCTCGTGGGCGCTGTTCGTTTCCTTCGCCGCGCGCGGCTGGCGGCGGTGGCTCGCCTGGGGACTCGCGATCGCGTTCATGCTGCCGAGGCTCGTGTCGGGCGCGCACTGGCTCTCCGACAACCTGGTGGGCGGCGTCTTCGTCGGCCTGATGGCCGCGGGATGGGGCGCGTGCACGCCCTTCGCGGTGAAGGTGAGCACAGCGCTGGAGCGGCTCGGTGCGCCCCTGGTGCGGCGCCTGGGTACGCTGCCGGTGCTGAGGCGCCTGAGCGTGCTCTCCGCTCCCGATCCCGGCTAGCGCCGGGCTAGGCGGGGACTTCGCGGAATCGGCAATCCGGGTCGCGCGCGATCTGCTCCAGCAGCGCGACTTCCCACTGCAGGTAATCCTGCATCGCGGCCTCGACCTGCGTCTTGTGGTCGTAGGGCTTGTAGTAGACGTCCTCGGGCGCCTCGAGCATGCGGCTTTCGCCCTTCTCCAGCGGGTAGCCCGCCGCGCGCCAAGCGGCGGTGCCGCCCTCGAGCGCGCGCACCTCGCGCCCGAGCAGCGCGGCGAGGTCGGCGGCGGCGAAGCGCGCCAGCGCGCCGTCGGGCGAGGTGCAGACGATCGCCTTGCCCGCGAATTCGCCCGTGTGCGCGCCCAGCCTCGAGCGGATCGCGAACGCCGCGCCGGGGACGTGGCCGTCGCGGTATTGCAGGCTGGTCGCAAAATCGAGGACCCGCGCGTTGCCCTCCGCTTTCAGCTCGGCAGCCGAGAGCGTCGGGCAGGGCGGCGCCGCCGCCTGCGCGCCGGCGCCTTTCTCGAGCGCGCCGCCCAGAGCCCCCTCGACGACGAACACCTCGGGCCAGCCCATCTGCAGCAGCCACGACGCCGTCATCGTCGCACGCACGCCGTGGTCGTCGACGAGCGCGATGCGCGCGTTGCGCACCGCGGCGTAGGTGTCGGTCGCCTGCACCAGCTGCCCGCCGGGCGCGGAAATCGACCCGGCCAGGTGTCCGGCCGCGTATTCCTCCGGGGCGCGGACGTCGAACACGTAGGTGGTTCGGCCGGCCTCGCTCCGCATCCTCTCGAGGTCTTTGCTCGAAATGCGATGGATCGAGAACCGCTTCGCGACGCGATCGGCGGCCTGCTTCGCCTTGCGCAGGCCCTCGGCCGAGGGCTGCGGCACCGCGCGCGTCTGCCCGTGCTCCAGCTCGAGGCCCGCAAGGTGCCAGCCCATGGTGCCGTTCTTCAGGGCCACGACCCTGTTGGGGATGCCCGCATTGATCAGCGACTGCGCCCCGATGATCGAGCGCGTGCGCCCGGCGCAGTTCACCACCACCAGCGTCGACGGGTCGGGCGCGGCCTCGTGCACGCGGTACACGAGCTCCGCGCCGGGACAGTCGAGCGCGCCCGGGATGTTCATGACGCGAAATTCGCCCATCGGGCGGGAATCGAGCACCACCAGCTTCTCGCCCGCGTCGAGCTTCGCCTTCAGCTCCGCGGCACCGATGCGCGGCGTGTCCGCACGGTGCTCCACGTGCTCTCCGAACGCCTTGGAAGGCACGTGCATGCCCGAATAGAGCGCGAACCCGGCGTCCTTCCAGGCCGCGAGGCCGCCCGCGAGCACGTCGATGTTCCGGTAACCGAGGCGCCGCAGCACCGCGGCGGCGCGCTGCGCCAGGCGCTCGTCGTCGTCCACCAGCACGATGCGGGTCGCGGTCCGCGGCACCAGGCGGCCGATTCGCTGCTCCAGGCGCGACAGCGGCGCGGAGCTGGCGAGGAACGGATGGCCGCGTGCGTGCACGCCCTCCTCGCGCACGTCGAGGATCGCGAGTTCGCCGCCGCCGGCGGCGAGCGCGCGCACTTCCGCGGGCGGGATGCGCGGGCTGAATACGACCGGCTTGGCCATGAAGCGCGCGTATGCGCCCCCCGTGCTCGAGGGGAAGGTGATGCGCTCCGGCAGGTCCTCCAGCGTCTTGCCGTAGAGGTGGAGGTGGAGCGATTCCTCCTTGCTCGTGACCTCGATGGTGTGGAAATCGTTCGGCAGCATGGCGCATGCGCTGCCGCGGCGGATGGTCTGCTCGTGGGTCCTGCGCAGGCGCCCTTCGCCCGGCACCTCCTCGGCATCGGTGCGCTCGTAGAAGACGTTGTGCTCGTCGCCGTAGACGCCCGCGATCGAGGCCCACGTGGTGTGGTTGTGCGGCGGCTGCGCCTTGCCGGGCACGCCCGCCGAGCCGTAGAGCGCGAAGCGGCCGTCGGGGTCCTCGGCCAGGTGGTAGATCGTGCCGGGCCGCCCCGGCGCATTGGCGAAGTGCTGCGGCGGAAACAGCTCGCCGCGGTTCGCGAGCGCGATCAACTCGGCCTTAATCCGCTCCAGGCTCGCGCGCGTCACCCCCTCGGCGGCCTCGATCGCGCGCGCCCGCGCGATGAGATCGGCGACCGCCTCGGCGCGGCGCTGCTGGACGTTCGCTCCGGTGTTCATTTGCCCTCCGCCGTCTCGTAGTTCTTGAGAGCGACCTTGCCGTTGACGAAGCCGATCGTGATCACCGCAGCCCCGCTCGACCACCTGGACGAGGTCCCCGAGAGGCCGAGCAGGCTCTTGCTCGAGGATTCCGTCGGG
>Ga0335083_10003972_pt1 | contig 18983 bp, 20 predicted proteins | sample Lox_Sample_42_FD_206716 | JGI IMG/M metagenome (GOLD analysis project Ga0335083, IMG submission 206716) | Soil microbial communities from Loxahatchee National Wildlife Refuge, Florida, United States - Lox_Sample_4.2 | ecosystem: Environmental > Terrestrial > Soil > Wetlands | place: USA...
AATACAAAATTAAAAAGCGGATCCTTGCATAACTACCGCAATCATATTGCTCCGATAATGGTTGACGCGTTAGTTCCTGCGCAAGAAACCGCCGTCACTTATTTGTCAAGTTGCTGCCACAAAATTTTACAATTTATTTTCCTTGAGAAATTTCCTCTTCGGGTGGATAAAGGTATCAGAAGTTAGATTGCTCTTTGAACCAGATTTTGCAGAGATAAATTTTAAATTTCCCTGCCCTGTTCGTGTTTGCACAAATCCTTGAACCGTAATTATACGAATCCCGGGATGAGTTGCAGCGGTGGCCGACATGCCTTTGCTGGAAGCCGAAAGCCGTTGCGCGAGTTCCACATGTTGTAAAACATGTTCAAAGGGTTAATATGTGTCACACGGCAATGGTGGGGTTATTTTTTTATCGCTGGTTCTTCCCTCCGCGAATTGCAGTCGTTTCCGAATCTGTTATGCTTCTGCCATGCCGCGAGACGATTTGTTTTCTGCCCCGGTTGAAAATCAACCATCGCCGCCGTCCGCGCCTGCGTCAGATAATTTTCGCAGCCGGCCACTCGCTGCACGCATGCGCCCCCGCTCGCTGGATGAATATGCCGGCCAAACGCATATCCTCGGGCCGGGCCAATTGCTCCGGCGCGCCATCGAGGCCGACCGCATCCAGTCGCTGATTTTTTACGGCCCGCCCGGCACCGGCAAAACTTCCCTCGCCCAAATCATCGCGCGCCAAACCAAATCGAAATTCGAGCGCCTCAGTGGCGTCGAATCCAACGTCGCCGACATGCGCCGCGTTCTATCCGCTGCCGGCAACCGCCTCGAAAATACCGGCCAGCCAACCATCCTGTTCATCGACGAAATTCACCGCTTCAACAAGGCGCAGCAGGACATCCTGCTTCCGGACGTCGAAAGCGGCGTTGTTAAACTCATTGGCGCAACCACTCACAACCCGTTTTTCTTCGTCAATTCACCGCTCGTTTCGCGTTCGCAAATCTTCGAATTGCGGTCATTGAGCGAACAGGAATTATTTTCGCTCCTGCAACGCGCACTCAAAGATGAAGAACGCGGCCTCGGCTATATGAAAATTGTCGCCGATGAAAATGCCGTGCGACATTTGGCAAAAATTTCGGATGGCGATGCGCGAAAGGCATTGAACTCCCTGGAAATTGCCGCGCTGACCACCGCTCCCGCTCCAGACGGGACGATCCATATCACGCTCGCCGTGGCCGAGCAAAGCATCCAAAAAAAAGCTGTCGTGTATGACGGCGACGAAGACGCGCACTACGATACGATCTCCGCGTTCATCAAAGCCATGCGTGGCAGCGATCCTGATTCCGCACTTTATTGGCTGGCAAAAATGGTCCACGCAGGCGAAGACCCGCGTTTTGTGGCGCGCCGCATTGTGATTCATGCCGCCGAAGACGTCGGCCTTGCCGATCCCATGGCCCTGGTCCTGGCCAACGCCGCCTTCCAGGCCGCTGAATTTATTGGCTGGCCGGAGGCGCAAATCCCCTTGGCTGAGGCGACCATCTACATCGCCACTGCCCCAAAGAGCAATAGTACCGTGGCTGCGATTGGTGCGGCGATGAAGGACGTCGAATCCGGCCGCACGCTCGAGGTGCCGAAACATTTGCGCGACGCCCATTACAAAGGCGCCCAGCGCCTGGGTCATGGCGAAGGCTACAAATACGCGCATGATTTTGAAGGCCATTACGTCCCGCAGGATTACGGGACAGACAAGACCTATTACGAGCCGACCGAGCAGGGTGTGGAAAAGAAAATCAAGGAGCGCCTGGAAAAATGGCGAGCGCTGAAGGCTGCTGCGAAAATGGGGGCAAAAAATGAATAGTGCAATTTCTGTAGACTGGCTCAAGAACGGCCATCTGGGCAGCTCTCCCTCACCCCGGCCCTCTCCCGCTGGGAGAGGGAGAATGGTCGTCAGACTGCTTGAAACGTGGAGTGATTCAATCGGTCCGGTAGTTCAATGTGCGGATAACCATTACTCATGAGCACCGATGAACAGGGGGCAAAGGCGGAACTGCGCACAAAATGCCGCGCCATCTTAAAAAGCCTTTCCGCGGAAAAACGCGCCTCGGATTCCGCCAAACTCTGCGCCAGCCTGAAACAACATCATTCCTTCCAAAACGCCGCCTCAATTTTATTTTTCGCCCCGCTGCCGGAAGAACCTGATTTGTGGCCACTGTTGAATGAAACACTGGCAACCAAAAAATTGATCGCCCTTCCCTGTTTCGATTCAGAAAGCCAAACCTATCTCCCGCGCCGCATTGCTGACATCCATGTGGAAATCATGTCTGGTAAATTCGGCATTCGCGAACCGGCACCCACTTGCATCGCCATTCCTTTAGCGGATTTGGATCTTGTGCTGGTCCCGGGGGTTGCCTTTGACGCTAGCGGTCGTCGGCTTGGGCGCGGCAAGGGGTATTACGACCGTTTGCTGCAAAATTTCAGCGGAAAGAAAATCGGGATCGCATTTGACGAACAAATCGTGGACGCGATTCCAGTCGAAAAAAACGACGTGAAAGTGGATTTGATTTTAACTCCGACGCGGTCAATGTCCCCCATCCAACACTAAATTCTTATCTCAGCAGTTCTCCCTCACCCTTGCCCTCTCCCGCTGGGAGAGGGAGAATAATTCACTAGGCTTAAAATATCGGACGATAGAATCGGTTTAGCAGAGGAATACTAAATCTGGGATGACTAATCGGACCGGCGGGACGCCTGTCCCACTATTAATTCGGGTGCTGCTGATTATCAATCGGCATCGCCCCGCCGTTGGCCGGCGCATTCCAAGGACGAACTGAATCGTTATCCGGTTCACTGGACTCACAACCGGTAATGCCCACCACCATTGCAGCTAAGAAAAGAACCCAAACCAAATGAACCGCAAAGTTTTTCATTTTAAGAAGCCGGATGAGCCGGAATGACCTGGTCGCCTTCATACACATCACCGAGCTTCCAGCCCGGAACGAGGTTGGCGATGCTGCGGTCACGTTGGACACTGCGGACGATAACTTTGGCGACCAGCTTGCCGTCGCGGCTGACCAGCAATTCACCGTTTGGCAAAACGCCCTGGTTTTCACCGACATTCAGCACCACGAACTCCCACTTGGGATCTACTGCCATGACCTCTCCCCTGAGGCCGGCCGGCAGCGTTACGATGTGGTTTACCCCGAGTATTTCTTCAATTTGGTTGTTCAGGCGTGCAATCGTATGGGTCATGACTATTTTTTCGTCATTAGCCACGGCCAGAGCTTGCTGCGTCTGTTTCAAAGATTTGTTCAAATCGTTAACCTGGGCAGCCGTGAGACCAGAGGATTTGTATGCATCCAAACCGCCTTGCGCTTCGTTAAGCTGCTGGGAGGTCTTGGCAAGCTTCGCTGTCAAATCATCTGCCTTACTGGTTAAGGCGACTACCTGATCTGTAAGCTTTTGCCGTTTCTGTTCCGAATCAGCCAACTGCGTCTTCGTTTGATCCAAAGAGGCCTGCGTTTCCTTGAGAGTTTTCTTGGTGGAAGCTAAGTCCCGCTGCGCCTGTTCTTTCTGGGTGCGCTGGTCGTTGCGGTCGTTGGTCAGAGTCGTAATCTTCCCCTTTACCACCGTGAAATTCACCACACCTGCGGCCAGTCCCGCGATGATCGCCAAAATCAAACTGAGTCTAATGAGCATGTCCTGTTTTCGTTGTAGTCCCTCAACTTAGACATTCCCCTGATTTCTGTCAACGCCCTTTTGGGCTTTGCCAAAGAAAAATTTTGATTCATCTTTCAGGTGAAATTACGGCTCATGAAATTAAAGCACGGCGCCCACCTCGCATACTGCACCAACGTCCATCGCGGCCAATCGTGGGAGGAAACTTTTGCCTCGCTCCGAAAGTATGCCCTTGCCGTCCGCGACCGGGTTTGCCCTCGCCGTCCGTTTGCCATTGGGCTCCGTTTAGGCAACCGAACGGCTAAAGAGCTAAGCCAAAAGAGAACGTTATTGGCGTTCAAAAAATGGCTTGAAAAGAATAATTGTTATATCTTTACCGTTAACGGATTCCCCTATGGTCGTTTTCATGGTGCTAACGTGAAAGAAAGGGTTTATTTGCCAGATTGGACGTCTCCCGCGCGTCTGGCTTATACCAATCGCCTGTTCGATCTCATGGTAGAGCTGGTGCCGGACGGGGTGGAAGGCAGTGTCAGTACCGTCCCCGGTTCGTTCAAGGAATTTGTTAAATCGGAAGACCAATGGAAGGCCGTACGTAAGAACCTCTGGCGTTGCGTTGAACATATTTCCCGCCTAAGCGAGCGGACGGGAAAAAAATTGCATCTTGGTCTCGAGCCCGAACCGCTTTGCCTTTTGGAAAACTCTGCTGAAACCCTGTCGCTTTTTAACCGGTTAAGCGATGAGCACAAAAACGACCCGCGTTTGGGTGAGCATCTCGGCGTCAATTATGATTGCTGCCACTTCGCTGTGGAATATGAGGAGCCCAAAAAGGCACTCGCTGCATTCCAGAAAGCCGGCATTAAAATCAGCAAGCTCCATTTGAGCTCAGCGTTGAAGACGCCCGCCACACCCGAAGCGCTCGCTGCTTTGAAGAAATTTTCCGACAAGGTTTATCTGCACCAGGTCATTGAGCGTGACGCTAAAAAACAATTAACTTTTTATAAGGATTTGCCCAGGGCTACTGCAGCAAACTCAAAACTCAAAACTCGAAACTCCAAACCGAAAGAGTGGCGCATTCATTTCCATGTCCCGCTCCATGCCCCGGCAGTGCCGCCGTTTCAAAATACCAACGATCATTTGCTTGGCGCCCTGGACTGGCTGGCGAAAAATCCCAAGGCCTGTTCGCATCTGGAAATGGAAACGTACACCTGGGAAGTCCTGCCGCCGGAACTGAAGTCCCGCACGGTCGTTGAACAAATCGCCGCGGAGTACGAGTGGACACTGGCGCAGTTGGCCGTGCGGGGGCTCGCGTAATTTTTCAAACTTCCTTTCCACGGACGACAGTTTTTGTTTTCCTTCAAGCGGATGAACCAAAAGTTCCGCACGCTGCTTGTTTTGGGGCGCGTCTCGAATCTGCCAACCGTCTGGTCAAATTGCCTGGCGGGCTGGTGGCTTTCGGGCGGCGGAAATTATTGGAAATTGCCTTTCCTGCTGCTCGGCGCCAGCGCCATCTACACGGGCGGGATGTTTTTGAACGATGCCTTTGACGTGGATTTTGACCGCCAGCGCCGCCCTTCACGGCCCATTCCCAGCGGGGCCATTACCGAAGAATGGGTCTGGATCTATGGCTGGACCTGGCTGGCGCTCGGCATCCTGCTTCTAATTCTTTGTGGAAAGGCGGCGGGCCTGCTGGCCGTTATCCTGGCGATTTGCGTCGTCATTTATGATGCGGCGCACAAGGTCATTACCGCTTCTCCCTGGCTCATGGGCCTGTGCCGTTTTTGGGTCTATGTCATCGCCGGCACGACGGGCCAGTACGGCTTGATCGGCTGGCCCATCTGGTGCGGCGCGGCGCTGGCGTTCTATATTGTCGGCCTCAGTTACGTTGCACGGCGGGAGAGTTTCCGCGGTCCGGTGCCCTTTTGGCCGCTGATTTTTTTAGCCGTGCCGGTAGGATTGGCATTGCTGATGAACCCGGATCACTGGCGCAAGTCTGCTATCTGGATGTCCGTCGTACTGGTGGTTTGGATAATTCGCAGCGTGCGACTGGTCTTTTTCGGAGGGGAAATTGTTGTCGCCCGAATCGTTTCCGGATTGCTCGCGGGAATTGTCCTGGTGGACATGCTGGCAATAGCACCACAAAGTCCTTTCGCTCTCGACGCCATCCTTGGTCTTTTGTTCGCCGCGACCTTTGCCAGCCAGCGCTTTATCCCAAGCACTTGACCGTTGCCAGCGCAGCGTTTATAAGCTAAATTCGACTTAGGCACTCGTTTATGTACGTTTCGATGAAAACAGATTATGCCCTCCGGGCATTGTTCACTCTCGTTGAACATTACAAAGGCACGCCCATCCCCATCCGCGAACTGGCGCGTCGCAACGATGTTCCTAAACGATTTCTCGAGCAAATCATGCTCGCCCTTAAAGCCGAGGGATGGGTGGACAGCCTCGCCGGTGTGCGCGGCGGCTATGTGCTCGCCAAAGACCCGTCCAAGATCACCATGGGCGAAGTCGTGCGTCATTTCGACGGCATTTTGGCTCCCATTGCCTGCGTCTCAGTTCACGGCTACAAACGCTGTTCCCAGGAACCGGTTTGCCGTTTTCGGCGCGTTTTCTTCGATATCCGGAATTACGTAGCCGGTGTCATGGACCGCGCTACGCTTGCTGAAGTGGCCAAGGGCGCACCCCTCTCCCGGCGTGAAGTTTGGGCCGGGTTTTTTACTGAAGGAGAAGGGATTTAGAAAAAAATTCACAAATGTGGTTGACAGTCGGGAAAAGCGCGTTAGAATGACGACATAATAAGTCGTTATTAACAACGTCGAACACAAAAAAGAATATGACTATTGCCGATAATCCGCTTAAAACTGCGACGCAATTGCCCCGGACACCCCGGCGCTCAATTGCCGATCTCCTTGCTCCGTTGGACAAGATCGCCTTTCAATCCTCCAACATCGTGGTCAACCACGACGCCCATTTTAAAAGTGGCGGAGAAAACTATGAATTGCCCCGCTACCTCTTTGTTGGCCCCAGTGGCGGCGATGCGCCCATCCATGTCGGTATCTTTGCCGGCATCCATGGCGATGAACCGGAAGGTTGCCACGCCATTGTCCAATTTCTCCGGTTGCTCGAGACCCGGCCTGAGCTGGCTACCGGCTATTGCTTGTCGTTTTATCCGCTCTGCAATCCGACCGGTTTCGAGGACGGCACGCGTTTCTCGCGTCGCGGGAAGGATTTGAACCGCGAATTTTGGAAGAATTCCGCCGAGCCAGAAGTGCGTTTATTGCAGGCAGAACTGGTATCGCGCTCGTTCCAGGGAATTATTTCGTTGCATACCGACGACACGAGCGACGGCTTTTACGGCATCGTTCGTGGCGCCACGCTCACGAAGCATCTCATCGAGCCCGCCTTGCGCGCTGCCGAAAAATTGCTGCCGCGCGACGAGCGTCCTATCATTGATGGTTTCGCCGCGCGCCGCGGAGTTATCTACGATACGTTTGAAGGCATCCTGACCGCGCCGCCCAAGGTGCGCCCGCGCCCCTTTGAAATCATTTTGGAAACGCCGCAATCTCCGCCGGCTTACTTGAAGGAAGCCGCCTTCGTCGCGGCGCTCCAAACCATCCTGGCCGAATACCAGAAATTCATCGCCTACGCGCCGAACCTGTAATTTCCGCCTTTGCGCATGTAAAGAAGTGTACCACTTTGCGCTCTTGAACAGTGCGTCGGGGCAGGTTATCATATTTGTTCCTTATGGATGCAGCTCCGACTAAATTAACTCGTAACGAGGAACTTAAAACCTCGGCGCCGACGCTCGCGGGCACGATTGCCGCGACCATTGCTGATGCCGCGGCCGATCATTTTTCCCAGGACGACTACGAATTCCTGAAGTTCCACGGCGTTTACCAACAGGACGACCGCGACCTGCGCAAGACCGCCAAGAAGTACATCATGATGGTGCGCACAAGCATTCCCGGCGGTGTGCTGACGGCCCCGCAATGGGTCGCTTTCGACAACCTGTCCACCCAGTACGCCAACAACACTCTCCGCGTCACCACGCGCCAATGCATCCAGTTCCACGGCATTTTGAAGCCCAATCTCCGCTCGCTCATTAAGGGGTTGAACGATTCGCTCATCTCTACGATTGCCGCTTGCGGTGATGTGAAGCGCAATGTCATGGCGCCGCCTACGCCCGCTTATACGCTCGCCCGCACGCAAGTGTTGGAAGATTGCCGCCGGGTAAACGAGGCGCTCAAGCCCCGTACCCGTGCTTATCACGCCATCTGGATTGACGGCGTTCAGCTCAATCTCGACGACGCGCAGAACAAAGATTTTACGGATCCGCTCTACGGCAAAACCTATCTGCCGCGCAAATTCAAAGTCGCATTTGCCATTCCACCGGTTAATGACGTCGACGTCCTGACCAACTGCCTCGGCTTTATCGCGGTGATCGAAGGCGAGAAGCTCGTTGGCTATAACCTCGCCGTCGGCGGCGGCATGGGCCGCAGCCACGGCAATCTCCAGACTTACCCGCGCCTCGCGGATGTCATCGGCTTTTTGCCGGCGGACAAACTGATCGACGTGGCGAAAGCCGTGCTGACCATCCATCGCGATTTCGGCGACCGCACCGACCGCAAACACGCCCGCCTGAAATATGTCATCGCCGAACGTGGTGTGGATTGGGCGCGTGAAGAAGTGAACAAGCGCGCCGGTTTTACGCTTGAGCCGGTGAGACCCTATAAGTTCACCACCTCCACCGATATGTACGGCTGGCACCAGGCGGTGGACGGCAAATGGTTCCTTGGTGTTTTTGTCGAGACCGGCCGCGTGAAAGACGTGGAAGGCCGCAAACTGAAAACCGCTTTACGCCAGGTCGCGGAGAAATTTACCGATATCGAATTCCGCCTGTCCGCCAATCAAAACATCATCCTGGCGAACATTGCCGAGGAGGATAAAGACGCGCTGAATGAATTGCTCGTCCAGCATGGCGTCAAGACCGACCGCCGCCAGGCCAGCCCGTTGCACAGCGCGGCCATGGCTTGTCCTGCGCTGCCCACCTGCGGCCTCGCGCTCGCGGAATCCGAGCGCATGCTGCCTGGCCTCGTGGACCGCATCGAAAAGCTTTGCGAAGCCGTCGGGCTCGGCGGCGAGGAAATTATCATTCGCTCCACTGGCTGCCCGAACGGCTGCGCCCGTCCGTACGCGGCGGAAATCGGCTTTGTCGGCAAAGCGCCCGGACGTTATCAGGTCTGGCTCGGCGGCGATATCGCCGGCACCCGCATGGCGCGCATGTGGAAAGAAGTCATTAAGGAAAGCGACCTCGAAAACGAGTTGCGTCCGGTGTTCACGCGTTACGCCAACGAACGCTTCAACCGCGAAAGCTTCGGTGATTGGTGCGATCGTGTGCTTTTGGACGAAGCAGGCAACGGCTTTTCGATCTAGCAGTGGGACAGATTTCCGGCTTGTCTCTGCGGACAAGATTGAAGGTCCATACTGCGCTTGCGTTTTGGAGTGCGACGGCCATGACGCCGCTTTTTGGTCATATTTCAAATCCTTCGTTCCCTTGTCGCGCCGTAGTTCCGCTCGACGGAACGAAGGCGGATTGCTTCAATACCCTCCATGCGAAACAAAAAACTCGCGCGGCGGGATTTTTTGAAATGCGCGGGGCTTGCCGCGCCGCTCATTTTGGGCAACGCTTCCGTATTGGCCATGGATAATACGCCCGTCCCAAACCATTCAAACCTGGTTAAACCCAACCGCCTGCGGCCCGGCGATGTCGTCGGAATTGTCGCGCCTGGCAGCGCCCCGGATAATCCCGAGGACTTTGGCCGTTACATCCATGCGATTGGGAAGCGCGGCTTCAAGCCCAGGCTCGCCCCCAACGTTCGTAAACGCCTTGGCTATTTGTCCGGCGATGACCAGGCTCGCGCGAGCGACCTGATGGGCATGTTCGCCGATCCCGAAGTGAAGGCCATTATTTGCGCGCGCGGCGGATACGGCTCCGCGCGGCTGCTCGGGATGCTCGACTATCAGGTCATCAAGCAGAACCCGAAAATTTTCGTCGGCTTCAGCGACATCACCGCGCTTCATTGCGCCATTCAAACGCACTCGCAGCTTGTGACTTTTCATGGACCCACGCTCAACACTGCCATCACCGAGCAAGGCCCGGAATTTTCCATCCAATCTCTGCTGAAGACCGTTACGCAGCAGACGCCCCCCGGTGGGATTTGCGATGCCGATGCGCGCAACGCGGTTTCCGTCCTGCGCGGCGGCACGGCCACTGGCCCGCTCGTGGGCGGAAACCTGAGTGTGCTAGGCACAATGCTCGGTACGCCCTACCAGCCGTCATTCAAGGGAACGATTTTCTTTTTTGAAGACGTGGACGAGGAGCCTTATCGCTTCGACGCGCTCCTTACACAACTGCTGAACGCCGGCTTGCTTCAGCAGGTGGCCGGAGTCGCTGTGGGCACCAATAAGGATTGCATTGATCCTGCCGCCGCCACGTCCACGGAATATCGCCAGACCGTTGCCGACGTGCTCAAGGACCGCCTTCTACCATTGGGCGTGCCCATTGTCGCTGGTCTACCCTTCGGCCATGTCCCCAACAATGCCACCCTCCCTATGGGCCTTGAAGCGACTCTTGACGGCCAGAATGGCGATTTGATTATTACTGAAAGTGCTGTCAGTTAACATTTTAGCCATTAATTCAGGCCAGTCACATTCCTTCCGGCAGCCTTGCCAAAGGCTCGGCTGGGACGTCACAAAGGCTAGTGGCAGCTTGCCACCAAATTACCCCTTGTCATCGGACTTTTTCGTGCTAGAATTATCGTCCTTTTATGAAGACGGACATTCATCCGAAATATGCGGACGCGGAAATCCGTTGCGCCTGTGGCAACGTGATCAAGACCCGCTCCACCCGGAATACTATTATCATCGGCATTTGCAACGTCTGCCATCCCTTCTACACGGGCCAGCAGAAGTTCGTAGATACGGCCGGTCGCGTGGACAAGTTCCAGCAGCGCGCCGCCAAGACGCAGGCTGCCCAGGAAGCCTTCGCCACCAAGAAGAAAAAGAAAGCTTAGCGGCCCAATTTCAATCCGCCCGCAGTTCCGTTTGGAATCGCGGGCGGTTTTATTTTATCAGCCGCGGATTACAGCCGATAAACACGGAGAGGGAAGAGACAATCCGTGTTTATCTGTGTCCACATGGGGTAAAAAATTGAAATGAACCTGCTGCCGCACATCGAAAAATTTCGCGCGCGCTTCGCCGAACTGGAAACGGCGTTAAGCGACCCCAAGGTTTTTGACAACCAGCAACGCGCGCAGGAACTCTCGAAGGAATATTCGCGGTTGAAGGAACTTGTCGCTGCCGGCGGCAGCTATAAAAAAACCCTGACTGATTTGGAAGAGAACCGCGCGCTGCTTAAAACCGAAGCGCCCGAGTCTGAAATGGCGCAGATGGCCAAGGAAGAAATTGCGCGGCTTGAGGCGGATGAAAAGAAGTTAGCGCAACAAATCCAATTTGGCATCGTGCCGCCGGACCCGACCGATTCGCGCAATACGATTATTGAAATCCGCGCCGGCGCCGGCGGCTCGGAGTCGGCGCTGTTCGCAGCGGATTTGTACCGCATGTATTGCCGTTACGCGGAGGCGCAGGGCTGGAAAATTGAGACCATGGATTCCAACCCGTCGGATCTCGGCGGTTTCAAGGAAATAGTTTTTAACGTGACCGGCTCGGATGTGTTCAAGCGATTGAAATTCGAGAGCGGTGTGCATCGCGTCCAACGCGTGCCGGCCACCGAAGCGCAGGGCCGCGTGCATACCAGCACCGCCACGGTAGCGGTGCTGCCTGAAGCCGAGGAAGTTGACCTCGAAATCAAACCCGAAGATATCGAAATCAATGTCTGCCGCGCGTCAGGCAAAGGCGGCCAGGGTGTCAACACCACCGACTCCGCCGTGCAAATCCAGCACAAGCCCAGCGGATTGATTGTTCGTTGCGCCGACGAACGCTCTCAGCAAAAGAACAAGATCAAGGCAATGAAAGTATTGCGCTCGCGTTTGCTTGAAGCGAAGATTGCCGAAGAAAACGCCAAATACGCGGCGCACCGCAAACAACAGGTGGGGACCGGTGAGCGGAACGAAAAAATCCGCACATACAATTTCCCACAAAACCGCGTCACCGATCATCGGATTGAGCTCACGCTGTATAATTTGGCGAATGTGATAGAAGGGGAAATGAATCCCCTCATTGAGCCGCTCATGGTGAATGATCTGGAAGAGAAAATGAAAGTACTATGACCGGAGAATCCAGAATCCAGAATCCAGGAGCCAGAATCAAAACGGACCAACGTACTCCGGCGAAAAATTTTCAGCAGTTAATTGTCTGGCAAAAGGCGCATCAATTTACTTTGGGGGTTTATCAGCTAACGGAAAGCTTTCCTCGCAAAGAAGTTTTTGGCCTGACCGCACAACTTCGACGCGCAGCAATTTCAATCCCGGCAAATATTGCAGAGGGGTTCAAGAAACGCGGGCGAGCAGACAAAGGCCGGTATTTGAATATCGCCCAGGGTTCACTGGAAGAATGCCGGTATTTTTTAATTCTGGCGAAAGATTTACACTACGGGGACATTTCACAACTTAATCTTCAACTCGAGGAAGTCAGTAAATTGCTTGAGGCGTACTCAGCAAAAATTCTGACTTCTGGATTCTGAATCCTGAATTCTATGACACAACCCAAAGGCCTAATCTTTGACTGCGACGGCACCTTAGCCGACACCATGCCCATGCACTGGCGTGCGTGGCAGCAGATTGCTACGAAATACAAACTGCATTTTCCTGAAGACCGTTTTTATTCCCTCGGCGGCGTGCCCTCGCCCCATATCCTGGAAATGCTTTCGAAAGAGCAAGGCGTCGAGCTGGATCCCGTCGCTGCCGGGCACGAAAAAGAAAATGCCTATTTACCCTACCTCTCATCTATCCAGCCGGTCTACGCTGTGGTGCAAATCGCCAAGGATAATTTTGGAAAAATCCCCATGGCCGTCGCCTCCGGCGGCACACAGAAAATCATCGTCCAGGTGCTGGAACAATTGAAGATCCGCAATTTATTCAAGGCCGTCGTAACCTGCGAGATGGTACAGCGTCAGAAGCCCGCGCCAGATATTTTCCTCGAAGCCGCGCGGCGTATCGGCGTAGAGCCGCAGTTTTGTCGCGCCTACGAAGACACTGATTTAGGCATGCAGGCCATTCGCTCGGCGGGCATGGATGCAGTGGACGTCCGGGAATTGCTCAAGAACCCGGCGAAGCATTAAGCTTTTTATTTTACCAAATTTTTAGTCACGCCGGGAAAGTTCGCTGCGGATCCAGTTCGGGTCGCGGCGCAAATCCAGGACAGCGACGACTTGCGTCTCATTTTTCGTTTCACGGTAATAGATTCCAAAAGGAAATCTTTCAGCCAGCATGCGGTAAAATCCAAAGTGTCTGGAATGGATGCCGTGATAAAGGGCGAGGCTTTCAATATCAGCCAAGAGCGAATCGGCGCAATAGTTCCCAATGCCGGCTTCCTGTGCGTCGTAAAAGTCACTTGCTTGCTCGATATCCTCGGCTGCCTCGACAAGCACGACGACATTTCTCATGCGCGTTTGGCGAGGCGTTTTTTAAGTTGAGCGAGTGTGAGGAATTTGCCCTTGCCGGCTTCAATTTTGGCCAGGCGTTTTTCAAGGACTTTTTTATGCCACGCCGGCGATGGCAGTTTTTCGGGTTGTCCGGACATCGAACGCCAAAGCAATTCCATCGCCTTTAGCCGTTCGGCCAAAGTCATGCGCTCGATTTCAAGGGCTTCGATCATGTCAGGAAAATAAGGCTGTTAGTCATGCGCGGCAAGCGGCATTTGAAAGTCAACCCGCCTCGCGGTTTGGTTTCCAGAGATATCGTGACATGATCACGCGGAGCGCCGCTGCCAGGGGAATCGCCAGGACGCCGCCCAGCAAACCGCCCAGCAGCGTGATGCCGATCATGACTGCCACGATGATAATCAGCGGGTGCAGTCCCACCCGGTTGCCCATGATATGCGGTGAATAGAAAAAATTTTCCAATGATATCACCACGCAGAAAACGACGAACACCATCAGCGGATGAAACCAGTCGCCAAACTGCATCACCGTGAGGACCATGGCGATGGTGAAACCGATGATGGAGCCGAGGAAAGGCACCATCGTCAGCAGCATGCATAAAAAACCCAGCAGGAAGGCATAGTCCAATCCCAGGATCAAAAATCCAATCGTATACAGGATCCCGCTGCAAATGGACACGAGTACCTGGCCGCGGAAAAAGGCAATCATGTATTGGTTGATGGAAGCGACGATGAAAATGATTTCGTCCTTCACGCGCGAATTCCGAATCGGCAGATATTGCGTCCAGTGATTTTTTATCCACCGTTTTTCCCGCAGAAAATAAAACGTATAAATGGGAATTAAAATCAGGGCCACGACGATGTCAAGGAGCGCGGTAGCTTTGGCCAATTGGGCCAGGACCCACGCGCCAATCTTGGCCAGGATTTTTGCCGTCCAGTCTGTGGCGGAAGCCATGATCTGGTTGTTAATTTGATGTAGATTGCGGGTTACTTCCGCTGCCGGCGTATTCGTTTTCAAGTCCCCCGGGGAATTGGTCGAGGGCGGTGTTAAATTGAAGGTCAAAGGAGAATTGGTGGAAGGGGAATTTGTCTCTGGTTTTTTTGGGGGCGGCAGAGCGGCGGCCTTTTCCGCGCGGCTGGCCCAATCCTTGAGCTGCTCCTGCGCTTGCGCGGTATAGGTGGGGATTTTTTTTGCGAGATTGTTGGTTTCGTCCGCGATTTGGGGAATGACGCTGGCCAGGACACCGCCGAGTACGGATAAGGCCACAACGAAAACAATGATAATGCCCCCAGTGCGGGAAATCCGATGCCGCTCCAGCCAGTTGACGGCCGGATCGAGCAGATAAGAAAGGACGGCGGCGATGGCCAGCGGCCAAAGCACGGGACTGAGCAAATTTAAGAATTTGCCGATGCCCCACACCAGGCCGACCCCGATGGCTACGACGGCGGTTACGGCCAGCGTAGTAAGCGCAAACCAGATGATTCGCAGTTGGGTGGCGCCGGGCGGCGTTGCGTTTGACCTCATTAATTGCCTTAATGTCAAATGTGAAGCGGTAAATGTCAAATGCCTCATTCGCCTAAAATACCGCGCTGGACTTGAGATTTTACCAAACAGGCGTTAGTCTTTGAGGCTGCGGTACAAACCAAAAACCAAGGAGATTTATTTATGCAACGCAAAGCATCGGCAGTTTGGCGGGGAAACTTGAAAGACGGCAAAGGAACTATTTCAACAGACAGCGGCACGCTCAAAGACACGCAATATTCCTTCAGCACACGTTTTGAAAATGGTGTAGGGACAAATCCCGAGGAACTCATCGCCGCCGCGCACGCCGGCTGTTTTGCGATGGCCTTTTCCGCGGAACTGGGAAAAGCCGGGCTGACACCTGAAAGCATCGCCGCCGAAGCCACGGTGACTCTGGATAAGACCAATGATGGTTTCACAGTCACAGAATCGCACCTGGATGTGACGGTCAAGGTTCCTGGCGCGGACAAAAATAAAGTCCTTGAGATCGCCAATGGAGCCAAAGCGGGTTGTCCTATTTCACGCTTGCTCAACGCCAAAGTGACCATGGACGCGAAAGTGCAGTAGCCGTTATTGGAGTGGAGGATGAGGTGGCGAAGGTGCGCTGATCCAATCCACCAGTGAGTTTGCCGTGCCGCATTGGAAACATGCGATGCGTTCGTATCGCGTGCTGCAATGCGGGCACGTCAATTGAGTGGCAATGGCATCAAATTTCTTCCTGCATTTGCTGCAGGTCCAGAATTCACCTGCCGGCGGAGCTGCTTTGCAAAGCGGGCAATGGTAGCCATCGTAGCGCGGGGCTTTGGCCAGCCGCAACATCTCCCGGGCCTGGCGAAAACCCTGGAAACAATTCAGGCCTATAAAAATACAGATCGCAATCCGCCAGGGCGATTGCGTCCAGATTGCAAAAACAAACAAACCGGCGATGCCGATAAGACCCAGTGTGGTTGCGACCATCAAACTGCGCGCCCGCCCCAGCACGAACCATAATAATGCATATAGAATTTTCCCGCCATCCAGCGGGTAAATCGGCAGCATATTGAAAATCAACAGAATGAGGTTCATAAACCAAACCGTCACCACATAGGTATAAATGGATGGCAAGGAATCTTCCCAACCTGCGGAGGAGGCTATCCACCAAATGATCGAAAGGATGGGAACAAGGATGACATTTACCAGCGGTCCGGCAACGATGCTCCATAACATCGCTCCCGGCCTTTGCGGCGGCGCCACGTAAGCCACGCCGCCAAACGGCCAAAGAACGATTTGATTTGCCTGCCCGCCTACGGACTTGCAGGCGAGCGCATGGCCGAATTCGTGAGTCAGTACAATCGCAAACAGGGTAAGGCACTCCATCACATTCCAGACAATGGAGGAATAAGCACCATTCCTGATTTTGACGTTGTAGAATAAAATAAAAAACCACGACCAATGAAGAAAAACTTCAATCCCAAACAATTTGAAAAGTCGAAATGAGCCCTGGCGGGTTGGCATGTCGTTTTATCGTTAACAGCTTTGGCAGGTACAGGCAAGAATTAGGGCATCTCACCGTTTCCATTTCGTCACAATGCTTTAACCGTCCTGTCATTGCGAATGGCTCGCATCTCGCTGACCATGGGACGGTGGCGCCGACCATATTGATTGTGGATGACGAGGGCGATTTCATCGAACTGGTGAAATTTCGCCTGGCGGCGCTTGGATGCGAATTTTTAGTGGCCAACGACGGCGTACAGGCCTTGAGCCAGGCCCGTCAATTTAAGCCCGACTTGATTTTACTGGATATTTTGCTGCCGGATTTGGACGGCCTTTCCGTCTGCGAAATCCTGAAGCGCCAGCCGGCGACCAAGAAAATCCCGATTATTTTCATGAGCGCGCTTTCCTCCGGGGTCACTAAGCGCACCATTGCGATCCAGGCAGAGGACTTTTTTACCAAACCACTCGATTTGCCGCGCCTGGAGCGGCGGGTGGGTGAGTTGTTGCATAATAACCACTCATAAGTCATTTCCGTGCGGGAACTCTTCCCCACGTCGAAGCCAGGGAGGTTGAGGCCGTAGTACTTGGATTGAAAAATTCATTCTTATGCCATTTTTCCTGTTAATAATTTTTTCGCCTGGCCAGTTGCGCTCTAAAAAGTTTGAGCTAATTTGCGTTGTGGGCTGTCAATAATTCTGTTGGCAGTAAACATCAAAGGAGAAAGAGGTGAATTTATGGCAAAGAAGACCAGTTCAAGTTCGAAGGAAGTGAAGGAAGCCAGCAGCCCGAAGGCTGCGAGCAATGGAGGACGCGCCCAGGGATTTTCGTTCCGCGCGCCGGAAGCCATCAGTGTGCAGTTAGTGGGTGATTTCACGCACTGGCAGGACCAGCCGATCAGCCTGCGCAAGGACGCCACGGGTGTCTGGCATACGTCGGTGGAGCTGAAGCCGGGCGAACATCATTACCGGTTCCTCGTGGACGGCGAATGGCGTGATGACCCCGATTGTTCAATGCGCGTGCCCAATCCGTTCGGCAGCCAGAACATGGCCCGGCGGGTGAATTGACACAGCGCCGGCACGGCGCGGATAGGATTAAAGGGATGCCAAACGGTGTTGAAATAAACACCGGACAATGGGATGCTGCGCCTCAATACCGATGAAAATTGACGCAGACCAATTCAGCGTTCGCGAAGGCAAGCACATCAAGCTCAAGAAATGGGATACGACGGTTAAGCCGTTTTACCAGTCGAAAGAGGATTACCAGCAGATACTCGAAGAGCACATCGCCGGGATGAGCAAGTTGCAAAACCTGCTCTACGCCAACAGCCGCTACGCTTTGCTGCTGATCTTCCAGGCGATGGATGCGGCGGGCAAGGACGGCGCCATCAAGCACGTGATGTCCGGTCTGAACCCGCAGGGGACTGAGGTGTTTAGCTTCAAAAGCCCCAGCAAGACTGAGCTGGCGCACGATTTTCTGTGGCGCACGACGAATTGTTTGCCCGAGCGCGGGCGCATCGGCATCTTTAATCGCTCATACTACGAGGAAACGCTCATCGTGCGCGTGCACCCGGAAATCCTGGCGGCTGAAGGAATTCCTGAGGAGTTGCTGGACGATAAAAAAATCTGGGAGCACCGCTTTCAATCCATCCTGGGCCTGGAAAAACATTTGTACCGCAACGGCACGCGCATTGTGAAATTTTTCCTGCACCTGTCCAAAGAGGAACAGCGGAAACGGTTCCTGTCGCGCATTGACGACCCGCACAAGAACTGGAAATTGAGCCACGACGATGTGAAGGAACGCGGCCTGTGGAAGGAATACATGCAGGCATACGAGGAATGCATAAACACCACGAGCACCGACCACGCACCGTGGTATGTGATTCCTGCCGATGACAAGCCGAACGCGCGGTTGATTATCTCACAGGTCGTGCTCGACACACTCAAAAGCTTCAAATTGAAACCGCCGGAGGCCACTGCGGAACGGAAAAAGGAATTGCAGGAGATTCGCAAGTTGCTGGAGAAATAAATGCCTTCATTGCGCCTCGACTCATTTCGCCGGAACGGTTAGGTTTGCAGTATGATTCATCTGTTGGCCGGGATCTTGGGCACGGCGCTGTTCGCCAGTTCACCGCAGGTGGACACCAATTTGACCGACCTCGCGGGCACGACCGTTTGGTCCGCCGGCACCAATGACGTCATGGAGCAGGAATTGGATAAGGTGATGCTGGAAGATGACGCCGCGCTGGACGAGATCAATAAGTGGATCGTGGAAAATAACACCTTCGCTGACCAGGGTGCAGGCGAAACCAAGGCCCAGTTGAATGCCCGGATCATGGCGCGAATCGGCCTTGTCCGCACCAACTACCAGGATTTTTTAAGCCGTTATCCCACAAACGCCCTGGGCTACCTCGCGTATGGCAGTTTCCTGAATGACATTGGCGATGAGGATGGCGCGCATGACCAGTACGAAAAATCGCGCCAGCTTGACCCGAAAAATCCCGCGGTGTGGAACAACCTCGCCAATTACTACGGAGAGAATAGCCCCGTGACTAACGCCTTCGCCTATTACCAGCAGGCGATCACCTTGAACCCGCTGGAGTCGATCTATTATCAAAATTTTGCCACCACGGTTTATCTTTTTCGCAAGGACGCAGAGGAGTTTTATGGCATTACCGAGCCGCAGGTCTTCGATAAGGCGCTGGCGCTCT
>Ga0335083_10003973_pt1 | contig 18980 bp, 16 predicted proteins | sample Lox_Sample_42_FD_206716 | JGI IMG/M metagenome (GOLD analysis project Ga0335083, IMG submission 206716) | Soil microbial communities from Loxahatchee National Wildlife Refuge, Florida, United States - Lox_Sample_4.2 | ecosystem: Environmental > Terrestrial > Soil > Wetlands | place: USA...
GATCATCAACGTGCTGCTGTTCTTCCCGTCGGGCGCGCTGTACCCGGTCGAGTCGTACCCGCCGTGGCTGGCGAAGCTTTCGGCCGCCGACCCGCTGACCTACGGCGTCCGCGCCCTGCGCAACCTGCTGCTGCGCGGGGCGGCGCCGCCGGCCGTCTACGCGGACTGGGTGTTTCTCGCGACCTTCACGATCGTCGCCGCGGTGCTGACGAAGGTGTTGTTCCGGCGGGAGGTTTGATCGGCGGTCCGCAAGGAAACGTCGAGAACCTGCTGCGTTCGCTACGCCCCGCGGAAGTAGTTCTCGAACTCCTCCGGGTGGGCCGCGCGGGCGCGCGCCTCCTCGAGCTCGACGACGCCGTCCTTCGCGAGACGCGCGAGCGACTCCTCGAGCGTGATCGAGCCCTGCTTGCGCGTGATGGCGATCTCCTGGTGGAGGTGCTGCAGCGCGTTCTTGCGGATGTGCTGGCGGGCGCCGTAGCTGACGTAGAGGAGCTCGGCCGCCGCGGCGCGACCGCCGCCCTTCTTCGGCAGGAGCGTCTGCGTCAGCACCGCCGCGAGCGACATCGAGAGCTCCTGCCGGATCGTGTTCTGCCGCTCCGCCGGGAACGAGTCGGCGATGCGCGACACGGTCGACGCGACGTCCGTCGTGTGCACGGTCGAGAAGACGAGGTGCCCCGTTTCGGCGGCGGCGAGGGCGATTCGCATGGTCTCGGGGTCGCGCATCTCGCCGACGACGATGACGTCCGGCGCCTGGCGCAGCGCCGCCCGCAGCGCGGTCGGAAAGTCCGGCGCGTCGACGCCGATCTCGACCTGCTCGACGAGGCTCGCGCGGTGCGGGTGCTCGTACTCGACGGGGTCCTCGATCGTGACGATGTGCCGGGGATCGCGCCGGTTGATCTCCTCGACGAGCGCCGCGAGCGTCGTCGTCTTGCCGGAGCCGGTCGGGCCGCCGACGAGAACGAGGCCGCGGGGCAGCTTCGTCAGAGCCTCGGTTCCGGGCGGCAGGCTGAGCGTCGAGAGCCTTGGCGGCTGGGTCGGCAGGGCGCGGACGGCGGCGGCGGCGCGGCCGCGCTCGCGGTGCAGGTTGACGCGGAACCGGCCCACGCCGCGCACGCGGTGGGAGCCGTCGGCGATCCCGGCGTCGCGGTACTGCGCGCGCGCGTGCGCGCCGAGCGCCGGCAGGACGGCCTCTTCGATCTCTTCGCCCGACAGCGGCGGCGCGGCGAGCGGCGTCACGCGGCCGTCCAGGCGGACCGCCGGCGGCGAGCCCGCCACGAGCAGGAGGTCGCTGCCGGCGCGGCGGACCAGCTCCTCGAGCCAGGCGTCGAGCCGCGTGGCGTCGGCCGGCTCGGCCCGGATGGCGCGCGCGCCGGAGACGGGCTGATCCGCGTTCAGCTCGCGGATGAGTCGGTTGATGTCCTCGGTGTCGTCTTCCACTGTCCCTTCGAACGGATACGGACGGGGCGTCCGTTTCGTCCAGGGCATAAGCTTAGGGCAATCCGGAGGCCTGCCATGAGCGCTCCCGAATCCCCGCGGCCGCCGCTGCCCCCGTTCGACGCCTCCACGGCAGTCCAGAAGGTGCGCCTCGCCGAGGACGCCTGGAACACGCGGACCCCCGAAAAGGTGGCGCTGGCCTACACGCCCGACAGCGTCTGGCGCAACCGCGCCGAGTTCATTTCAGGGCGCGAGGCGATCGCCGCCTTCCTGAAGCGCAAATGGGCCCGCGAGCTCGATTACCGGCTCATCAAGGAGCTCTGGGCGTTCCACGAAAGCCGGATCGCCGTGCGCTTCGCGTACGAGTGGCACGACGACTCGGGAAGCTGGTTCCGGTCGTACGGCAACGAGAACTGGGAGTTCGACGACAAGGGCTACATGCGCCGGCGGATCGCGTCGATCAACGACCTGCCGATCGCGGAGCCGGATCGGAAGTTCCGCTGGCCGCTCGGCCGGCGCCCGGACGACCACCCGGGGTTGAGCGAGCTCGGACTGTAGGGTCGGGCGCGCGCCCCCTCAGCCCTCGAGCGGCAGGCGCCAGTCCGTGTGCGGCGCGTGGTTCTCGAAGATCCAGCCGCGGAAGAGCCGTCCATAGGTCGTCGGCTGCCAGCCGATCTCGTCGAAGAAGGGCCGCAGCGCGAGGTGCAGGCGCCGCAGCTTGTAGAACGGCACCCCGGGGAAGTAGTGGTGCTCGAGGTGGTACGACGACGAGAGGTACCAGAACTCCCAGAACCGCGACGGCTTCAGGATCGAGCCCCACTTCGCCGGATCGGCCGGGTCGATCGCGTAGTGCTGCCCGAGGCGGTTCAACGCGAAGGCGATGGGGAAGACGAAGAACACGGGAACGAGATAGACGCGCGCGAGCACGCCGAAGCCGCCGAAGGCGTAAAGGGCCGCCATGACCCCGACGTGGAAGAGGATGGTGACACGCCGCTCCCGCGCGATGCGCCGCCGGATCTCGGGCGGATACGTGGCCGTTTCCCGGCGCGCCGCGCGGAAGTAGATCGGGAAGAGCGCGGGCGTGAAGTAGAGCAGCTTGTACCAGGCGCGGTTGATCTTCGGCGAGAGGTAGTGCCGCTTGGGGTCCGCCACCGGGTCGCCGAGCTCGGCGTGGTGCGTCAGATGCCAGCGCGTGAACTGCGTCGCGGAGATTCCGGAGGGCACCGCGTAGAGGAGCGAGAGGAATCGGTCGCCGCGCGGATGCGGCCCGTTGAAGACCGCGTGGTGCAGGGCGTCGTGGAGCAGCACCGTGAAGTTGAAGACCGTCCAGCCCGAGACGACCGCCGCCGGGATCCAGATCCAGGGCTGCGGGTATCGCCACGCGACGGCGGCGGCGGCGAGGACCATCAGGAACTGCCGCGCCGCGACGGCGGCGTGGCGCGCGGGGCTCTTGCGGTGGAGCTCCTTCAGGAGCTCGTGGGGGATGCTCCTGTTGAGACGGTGCCGGAGCTCCTTCGAGGCTTTCGCCCAGTAGTGCTCGCCCGGCGCGATTTCGTCGGGGCGGGGAGACGTTCCGGCGTTCGGGTTGGCGCTCATGCGACGGCGTCGTCCCCGGAGAACCTCCGGAGAGACGGCCTTATTCTACGGCCGTGGGCGACTCGCGCGTTTTGCTCGGCCGCCTCTACCGCGCGGCGCTCGAGGGCGCGGATCCGGAGGCGGCGGTGCGCCGCGCGCTCGCGCGGCCGGACGTGGCGCGCGCGCTCGCGGGAGCGAGGACGGTCGGCCTCTTCGCCGCCGGCAAGGCGGCGGCCGCGATGGCCCGCGGCGCCCGGTCGGTCGGCGGGGCGCGGCGGCTCGTCATCCTGCCCCGCGGACACGCCAGACTCGGCCTGCCGACGCGCGACGTCGCGCTCGCGTCGCATCCCGAGCCGGACTCGTCGAGCGCGCGCGCGGCCCGGCGCGCCCGCCGCTTCTTTCGCGGCTTCGGGGAAGGCGACGTGATCCTCTGCCTGGTGTCCGGCGGGACGTCCTCGCTTCTGGCGCTCCCACGCCCCGGCCTGACGCTCGCGGCCAAGCGGCGCGCCGTGCGCGCGCTGGCGAACCGGGGCGCCTCCATCCTCGCGTTGAACCGGCTGCGGACGTCGCTCTCGGCGGTCAAGGGCGGCCGCCTCGGGCGCGAGACGCGCGCCCGCCTGGTCACGCTCGTTCTGTCCGACGTGCCGGGCGACCGCGCGGCCGCCGTCGGGTCGGGGCCGACGATCCGCGGCCGGCGCGGAGACGTCGTCCGGGTCGTCGCGTCGAATCGCGCGGGTCTCGACGCCGCGGCGCGCGCCGCTCGGGCCGCGGGCGTCCGCGTGGTGCGGTGGCCGAAACGGCTTGCGGGGGAGGCGCGGCGAGCGGGAGAACGGCTCGGGCGCGCCGCGTCGGCGCTGCCGCGCGGGACGGTGCTTCTCGCGGGCGGCGAGACGACCGTGACGCTGTCCGGCACGCGCGGCCGCGGCGGACGGAGCCTCGAGCTCGCGCTCGGCGCGGCCATGGCGCTGGAGCCGCGAGCCGGCGTGACCGTCCTCGCCGCGGGTTCGGACGGCCTCGACGGCAGCTCGGGAGCCGCCGGGGCCTACGCGGACGGCCGGACAGTCGGGCGCGCGCGGCGCCTCCGCCGCGACGCGCGGGAAGCCCTCGCGCGCCACGACACGCGGGCTCTTTTCGCCGCCCTGGACGACCTCTTCGTGACCGGCCCGACCGGCGGGAACGTCGGCGACTGGGTCTTTCTGGCGCGAGAACCGCTTCGGGGGCGCCCCGTATAATCCACCGTTCGCCCATGCCGACAACGCCCAGGAACCGGGAGCGCGCCGCCCTCGAGCGGTACACGGAAGAGCCGAACCGCTTCGGCGCCTACCGCCTCGCGCTGGGCTTCCCGAATTCCTACGAAGTCGGCATGTCGAACCTGGGCTTCCAGTGGGTCCACCGCCTGTTCAACCGCGTTCCGGACCTCGCCTGCGAGCGCTTCTTTTTCGAGGAAGGCGAGCCCGCGGCGACGTTCGAGACGGGGACACCGCTGTCGGAGTTCGGCCTGCTCGCGTGGTCGCTGTCGTGGGAGATGGACATCGTCAACATCCTGCGCACGCTCGACGCGGCCGGCATTCCGCGGCGCCGCGAGCTCCGGGACGAGCGGCACCCGCTGCTGCTCGTCGGCGGCGACATCGCCCGGATGAACCCGGCGGCGCTGTCGCCGTTCGTCGACGCCTTCGCGCTCGGCGACGGCGAGCGCCTGGTGCCCCGGATCGCCGAGCTGCTGCAGGCCGGCCTCGACCGAGGCGCGTTTCTCGAGGCCGCGGCCGCGCTGCCGGGCTTCTTCGTGCCGGACGTCCAGGGCGCGCGCGCCGAGGGCGCCGGCGAGGGCCGCGTCGTCGTGCAGCAGCCGATGTCGCGCAAGGAGATCGGCCCGGCGTTCGAGGTGCCGCACACGACGATCCTGACGCCGCGCACGGAGCTCGCCGACAAGCTCCTGATCGAGATCTCGCGCGGCTGCACCGAGATGTGCCGCTTCTGCTGGGCCGCGTACGCGATGGCGCCCGTCAAGCAGTATCCGGCGGCGTCGATCCTCGACGCCGCGCGCCGGGCGCGGCCGCTGACCGACCGCGTCGGTCTGATCGCGACGGCGGTCTGCGATCACCCCGAGATCTCGACGATCCTCGAAGGTCTCGCGGGCCTCGGGTACCACATCGCGCTTTCCTCCATCAAGATCGACGCGATCGACGACCGGATCCTGGAGGTGCTCGTGCGGCAGGGCGAGCGCGCGCTCGCGATCGCCCCCGAGGCCGGCAACGAGCGGCTGCGCCGCTTCATCAACAAGAAGGTCTCCGACGCGATGCTGGACGAGAAGGCGCGCCTCGTCTTCGCGCGCGGGTTCACGCGCCTGAAGCTCTACCTCCAGGTCGGCCTGCCGTCGGAGACGGACGCCGACGTCGCCGACATCGTCGGGCTCGTGGCACGGCTGCACGAGATCGCCGTGGAGGAGGGACGCCGCCTCGGGCGCATCGCCGAGATCGTGCCCTCGGTCAACGCCTTTATCCCGAAGCCGCACACGCCGTACGAGGACGAGGCGCTCCACGACGAGGCGGAGCTCCAGGAGAAGCTGGTGTTCCTGCAGCGCGAGCTCTCGAAGATCCCGAACGTCGTCTTCCGCGGCATGCCCGTCGGCGAGGCGGTCTGGGAGGCGTTCCTCGCCAAGGTGGACGAGTCCGGCGCCGACATTCTCGAGGAGGCTGCCGCGGGCACGCCCGTGCGCCGCCTCTTGAAGACCCATCGTGACCGCATCGCCGCCGTCGTGCGTCCCGGAAGCGTCCGGCCGCCGTCGTCGGCCGCCCCGTGGAGTTTCATTGCGAAGCGTTGAGAGGAGAGCCGTGAAGAAAATCGAAGGTCGAAATCCGAAAGCCGAAGGTCTGGGCCGGACACTGTGCCTCGGGGCGGCGCTGCTCCTGGGCGCCGCGGCGGTGTTCGCGGTCGACGCGCCGCTGACGCCCGATCCGGCGGCGTTCAAGGCGCGGCGCGAGAAGTTCATGTCGATGATGGCGCCGAAGTCGATCGCGGTCCTCCGGACGGCGCCCACGCGGGTCATGACGAACGACGTTCACTATCCCTATCGTCAGGACAACGACTTCTACTACCTGACGGGGATCACCGAGGACGACGTCACGGCGGTCCTCCGTCCGGACGCGCCGGACGGCAAGAAGTACGTCCTGTTTCTGCGGCCGCGCGACCTGAAGCGCGAGGCCTGGGCGGGCGCGCGGGTCGGTCCCGACGAGGCGCTCGCCGCCTACGGCGCGGACGCCGCGTTTCCCCTGAAAGATTTCGACTCGAAGATGGCCGACTTCGACCGCACGACCTACAAGACGAGCGGCTATCTGATCGGGGCCGAGAAGCTCTACCTGTCCGACGGCCATGACGAGGGTTGGATGTCGACCTTCGACAAGAGCTACCAGCAGCTGCGCGCCCACGACGAGGGCCCGGCCTCGATCGTCGACGCCCGCGGCATCATCCACGAAATGCGCCTGATCAAGGACGCCGAGGAGCTGCGCTTCATGCGCCGCGCCGCCGAGGTGTCCGCGCAGGGCCACGTCAAGGCGATGCAGGCCGTGGCGCCGGGCAAGTGGGAGTTCGAGGTCCAGGAAGCGCTCGACGGCTGGTGCTCGATGAACGGCGTGCGCCGCATGGCGTATCCGTCGATCGACGGCTCCGGGCCGAACTCCTGCGTCCTCCATTACGAGGACAGCTCCCGGCAGGCGAAGGACGGCGAGCTTTTCCTGAACGACTCGGGCGCCGAGTACGGCATGTACGCGACCGACATCACGCGCACGTATCCGGTCAACGGCCACTTCTCGCCCGAGCAGAAGGCGATCTACGAGATCGTGCTCGACGCCCAGAAGAAGGGGATGGCGATCGTCAAGCCGGGGATCCCGCACGACCAGATCGAGGCGACCTGCGCGCTCGCCCAGGCCGAGGGACTCGTGAAGCTGGGTCTCTTGCAGGGCGATCCGGCGACGCTCGTCAAGAGCATGGGCCACCGGAAGCTCACGCTGCACGGGGTGTCGCACTGGGTCGGCCTCGACGTCCACGACCAGTCCGCGTACCGGGGAGCCGACGGCAAGTCCCGCGTCCTCGAGCCCGGCATGGTGTTCACGATCGAGCCGGGGATCTACATCCCGGCCAACACCGCGGGCGTCGACCCGAAATGGTGGAACATCGGCGTGCGGATCGAGGACACGGTGCTCGTCACGAAGGACGGTTATGACTGCCTTTCGTGCGGGGCGCCGCGCGAGGTCGTCGAGGTCGAGAAGACCGTCCAGTCGGGCAAGAAGTAGCGCCGCGGCGGCCCGCGCCTCAACGCGTCGGGACGAGAACGCGGACGGTCTCGTCGCCGACGCGGCAGGAGACCGGCGTCTTGAGCACGGCGTCGCCGTCGACCTGCACCTCGACGGGTCCGTCGAGCGAGCGCATGGAGACCTCCCGGCCGCGGACGATGCGCGCGAGGCCGTCCTCGAGGTGGCCGGCGCGGCCGGCGGCCATCAGCTGGAAGAGCTGCGCGAGCTTGCGGCGGCTGCGGTGCGCGAAGAGCAGCACGTCGAACGCGTCGGCGTCGAGCCGCGCGTCGGGCGCGATCACCCACCGCCCGCCGTAGTGGCTCGCCCGGCAGGCGACCGCGAAGGTCGCCGCGTGCACGTCGCCGTCGACGGTCACTTCCAGGCGCGGAAACTCGTAGACGAGGAACTGAGCGAGCGCCGTCGGCAGGATCCCGGTGCGGCCCAGGAGCCGCTTCCAGGCGAAGCGCATGTTGGCCATGACGCGCGCGTCGAGGCCGGCGCCGGCCCACAGCAGAAACGGCCGGCCGTCGGCGTGCGCCAGACGCAGCACGTGGGGCCGTCCTTCGTGGAGGAGCGCCTCGGCGCGCGCGAGGTTCGTCGGGATGCCGAGCTCGATGGCGAGCACGTTCGACGTGCCGCCCGGCAGGACGGCGAGCGGCACCTCCGAGTCCTTGAGCCCCCACGCGGCCTCCGAGATGGTGCCGTCACCGCCGCAGACGGCGACGACGTCGAGCCCGCGGGGCACGAAGGTGCGGACGATCTCGGTCGCGTCGCCGGGGCCGCTCGTCGGCGCGTTGACGAGCTCGAGCCCGCGCCGGCGCTGCCGGTCGATGAGCGCGCTCATCGCGCCGCGGCGGTCGCGCTGTCCGGCCGTCGGGTTGTAGACGAGGACGCCGCGTTTCATTCGGCTAGAAAAGATCTCCGTCCCGCCGGGGGGCAACGACCCCGAGGTGGCGGTAGGCGGCGGGCGACGCGACGCGGCCACGCGGCGTGCGCTGCAGAAACCCGGCCTGAAGGAGGTACGGCTCGTAGAGGTCTTCGAGCGTGCCGCGGTCCTCGCCGAGGGAGGCCGCGAGCGCGCCCACGCCGACGGGGCCGCCGCCGAACTTTTCGATGATCGTGGCGAGGATCCGGCGGTCGAGCTCGTCGAAGCCGTGCTCGTCGACCTCGAGGCGCGCGAGCGCCTGCTTCGCCGTGTCGAGCGCGATCTCGTCCTTGCCCGCGACCTCGGCGAAGTCGCGCAGGCGGCGCAGCAGCCGGTTGGCGATGCGCGGCGTGCCGCGGCTGCGGGCGCCGATTTCGCGCGCGGCCTCCGGCGTGATCCGGATCGAGAGGATGCGCGCCGAGCGTTCGATGATCTCCGACAGCGCGGCGACGTCGTAGAAATCGAGGCGCAACGTGATGCCGAAGCGCCCGTGCAGCGGCTGAGAGAGCAGCCCGGGGCGCGTCGTCGCGCCGACGAGGGTGAACGGCGGCAGATCCACCTTCATCGTGCGCGCCATCGGCCCTTCGCCGATGAGCACGTCGAGCCGGAAGTCCTCCATCGCCGGATAGAGGATTTCCTCGACCGTCGGCGAGAGCCGGTGGATCTCGTCGACGAAGAGCACGTCGCGCGGCTGCAGGTTCGTGAGGATGCCGGCGAGGTCGCCGGCGCGCGCGATCATCGGTCCCGCGGTCAGGCGCAGGCCCGCACCCATCTCCCGGGCCACGATGTGCGCGAGCGTCGTCTTGCCGAGGCCGGGCGGTCCCGTCAGCAGGACGTGGTCGAGCGGCTCGCCGCGCCCGCGCGCGGCCGCCAGGAAGACGGAGAGGTTCTCCCGGACCTTGGTCTGCCCGATGTACTCGCCGAGGCTCTGGGGCCGCAGCTTCGGCTCGACCGCCGCGTCGTCTTCGAGCGCGGTGCCGGCCAGGATTTCCCGTGCGTCGGTCACGGCGCCCTCAGTCTATCGCCTAGACCGACGTCAGCCGCCGCAGCGCCTCCTTCAAGAAGTCGCCGAACTCTCGGACGCCGCCGGTGCGGGCGGTCGCGTCCACGGCCCGCTCGGCTTCGCTCCTGCGATAGCCGAGGTTGACGAGCGCCGAGACGACGTCGTCGGCGGCGACCGCGGCCGGGGCCTTTGACGGGGCATCGCCGGGCAGACTGGCCACTTTCTCGGCGAGCTCGAGGACCATGCGCTCGGCCGTCTTCTTGCCCACGCCCGGCACCGCGACGAGGCGGCGCACGTCCTGGGAGCGGAGCGCGGCGACGAGCTCGGTCGGGGGAATCCCGGACAGCACGGTCAGCGCGACGCGCGGCCCGATACCGGTCACGCCGTTCAACAGCAGAAAGAGTGTGCGCTCGCGTTCGGTCAGGAAGCCGTAGAGCGCGAGGGCGTCTTCGCGGACGTGCGTGTGGATGAAGAGCGACGCCGGCGACTCCGTGTCCGGCAGCTCGTAGAACGTCGAGAGTGGGATGTGGACGAGGTAGCCGACGCCGCCGACGTCGAGCAGCACCTGGTCGGGGGCCTTGGCCGCGAGCCGGCCGGTGAGGCGTCCGATCATGGAGCGATTCTAGCGGCGCCCCGGGACGCGGGCTCAGCTCCGGCGGTTGTTGTTGTTCGTCGGTTCCCGCAGGAACGTGGCGAGCAGCGTCTCGTTGACTTCGACCTGGCGGACCGAACGCTGCTGCTGCAGGTACGCGCGCGTCAGGCGGTCGGCCTCCCGCGTCCGAATCGAGTCGCGCAGCTGCTCCTTCTGGGCCTCGAACGTCGTCTTGTTGCCCTCGGTCCGCGTCAGGACGCGGAAAAGGACGTAGCCGTTGGCGACGGCCACCGGCGGGCCCGACTGGCCCTGCGCCGTGCGGAAGACCGCGGCCGCCAGATCCGGCGCCGCGCCGACCTCGGGAACCGGGCCGGAAGGCCCGAACTCGGTCGTGGTCTTGACGTCCGTGCCGTAGCGGCCGGCGAGGGCCGCGAGCGTCGTGCCGGAGGAGAGCTCCTTGGAGGCGGGCTCGAGCTGCGCCAGGGCATCCTTCTCGCGGCGCTCGGCCTTCCAGTCGGCCTCGACACGGGCCTTGAGCTCGGCAAACGGCGGCACGCCGGCGGCGCGCTCCTCGGCGGGGCGGACGAACACGATGCCGCGGGCGGTCGTGACGGGCACGTCCGAGACCTTGCCGATCGGCGTCGTCCAGGCCTCGTCGGCGAACTTCTGGTTCGTGCCGATGCCCGGGATCGAATCGCCGCGCGCCGCCCACTCGGTCGTGTTGTACGTGACGGCGTCGGACTGGAGCTTGCGCAGGTCGTCGTCCGAAGCCGAGCGCATGCCTTTCAGCTTCTCGGCGAGCTCGTGCGAGAGCCGCTCGACCTCCGCCGACCCCTGGCGCTGGGAGAGCTCGGCCGCGAGCTGGGGGCGCACTTCGTCGAACGAGCGCTGGCGCGCCGGCGTCTTCGACTCGACCTTGATGATGTGGTAGCCGAACAGGGTCTTGATGGGGCCGCGGATCTCGCCCGGCGCCATGCTGAAAGCGGCCTCCTCGAACTCGGGGACCATCTGCCCGTGGGAGAAGGGCGGGAGCTTGCCGCCGGTGGTCTTGCCGCTCGCGTCGTCCGTGTTTTCGTTGGCGAGCTTGGCGAAGTCGGCGCCCGGCTGCTTCGCGCGCGCGGCGATGTTCTCCGCGCGGGCCCGCGCGACCGCGTCCGCGTTGTCGCCCTCGCCCGGCTTGATCAGGATGTGCGCGGCGTTGACCTGCTCGGGGGCGGCGAACGCGTCTTTGCGCTGCTCGTAGGCCGCCTTCAGCTCCGCCTCGGTCGGCGTGATCTTCGCGCCGACGCGGGCGCGGTCGATCAGGAGGTACTTGACCTTGCGCTGCACGGGGGCGCGGTAGCGGTCCTTGTGCTTGTCGAGGTAGCCCTGCAGGTCGGCGTCGGTCGCCTGGGCGTTGGAGTCGAGGCGCGCCGTCGGGATGAGGATGTACTCGATCGTGGCCTTGTCGTTGCGCGCCGCGTACTCGCGGGCGAGCTCGGCGTCGGGGACCACGACCGAGGCCTTGACCAGGCCGGCGTACTTCTCGAGGAGCATGTCCTCGCGGAGCTCTTCCTCGAAGCGGTCGGGCGTCACGCCGTTCGAGCGGAGCATCTTTTCGTACTTTTCGCGGCCGATGAACTGGTTGTTTTCCTGGAAGAAGGGCAGCGTGACGATCTTCTGCGTGAGCTCCTCGTCGGAGACGTGCAGGTCGAGCTTCTTCGCGGCTTCGAGGCGGAGCATGCGCTCGATCATCGCGTCGAGCACGTTGCGCGGCAGGTCGAGCGCGCGCTCGAGCTCGGGCGAGAAGTTGCCCTGGTACATCTGGCGGTAGCGCTCGACCTGGGCGCGGTACTGGCGGTCGAATTCGACGGCCGTGATCCGTTCGTTGCCGACGCGGGCGACGATCTGGTTGCCCCGGTTCGACGGATCGGTGCTCGATCCGGACCAGAACACGAAGCCGAGGATGAAGACCGCGATCACCAGAAACAGCGTCCACTTCAGGTGGTGGAAGCTGTTGCGCATCGTCTTGAGCATTCGGAAACCCCTCCGCCGATTCGTTCGAGAACGCGCGACTATAGCAGGGCAACCTCGGCTCGGGGAGGCGCGCCGCCCGCGTCTCGCGGCCCCGCCGGGGGCCTCGGACACCTGCGGTCGCGGGCCAAGTGTGCTATAAGCAATCGGGGTAAGTCCCGCAGTTTCGGGAGTTTATGCGAAAGCGGAAGTCCGGCCAGCCGGCGGGAACCGATCTGGATTGGTTCGTCATCCCGATCGAGAAGATCCGTCAGTGGGCGGTCATCATCGTCCTGCTCCTCGTCGCCGGCGGCGTCGGGTACTTCGTCACGGTGCGCAACCGGCGCTCACCTCAGGAGAAGGCGCGCGCCGAGATCGCGCAGGCCGACGCGCTGCTCGCGCGGGCGACCCGGTCGACCGGGGCCGCGAAGCCGGGCTCCAACACGGCGCAGGCGCACGACTTCCTGCGCGACGCCCGCGAGTCGTTCTCGAACGCGAAGTACGAGGAAGCGTTCCGCCTCGCGGTCGAATCGGAGTCGTATTCGCGGCGCGCGCTGGGAAGCTCCGGCGCGGGCGAGCAGGGCGACGCGACGTTCGTGTTCGTCGAGGGGGACGTGTCCCTCCAGCGCGCGGGCCGCTCGACGTTCGAGCCGGCGCGGCAGCGCGAGCCGCTCTTCGACGGCGACTTCGTGAAGGCCGGGCGCACGGGCTCGGCCGAGATCATGTTCTACGACGGCACGCTCTACACGATCCGCCCCGGATCCCTCTTCGAGTGCCGCAAGCCCGCCGCCTCGGAGGTCTCGGGCAGCCAGATCAAGATGATCTCGGGCGCCGTCAACGTCTACACGTCGGCGTCGAGCTCGACCGTGTCGACCGACCTGGCGACCGCGGCGATCGGCCGCGATTCCCGCGTGTCGGTCGACGTCGCTCCGGGCGACAAGACGGAAGTCACGAGCTTCCGCGGGCACACGACCGTGTCCACGGCAAAAGAGTCCGTCACCCTCGAGGGCCGCGAGCGCGTCGCCGCGGCGTCGACCGGCGCGTTCACGCCGAAGTTGGCCCTGCCCGACACGCCGCAGCCGGGACTGCCGGCCGACAACCGGATCTACGACCTGAAGACGGGCGACCAGGTCGAGCTGAAGTGGTCGAAGGTGCCGGAGGCCACGCGTTATCGCCTCCAGATCTCCCGCTCGCGGCTCTTCGTGCCGGACTCGACCGAGGTGGACCTCGACGACCGGGTCCAGACGACGGCGCGCGTAAAGGTCTCCAAGGAGGGGTCGTACTTCTGGCGGGTCGCCGCGATCGACGCGAACGGGCTGACGTCGGACTGGAGCCCGGTCCGGCGCTTCAAGATGATGACCGAGCCGCTCAAGGCGAGCACCGGCGACGGGACGCCGCCGGACCTGACGGTCTTCCCGCCCCAGCAGATGGGCAACCTCTTCCTGGTCTACGGGAAGACCCAGCCCGGCGCGGTCGTGACCGTCAACGCCGAGCCGGCCGACGTCGAAGCCGACGGCTCTTTCAAGAAGACGATCACGATCGAGCGCGACGGCGCTTCGGTCCTGGTCGTCAAATCGGTCGACGCTTCCGGCAACGAAACGGTGCGGCGTGTGAGAGTGTTCGTGGAGTCCCTGTAACGTGATTCGGGGGTAGGAGGTTCTCTTTGGCCTGGAAATCCGTTTTCTCGATCTTTTCGAACGACCTCGCGATCGACCTCGGCACCGCGAACACGCTCGTCTTCGCGCGCGGCAAAGGCATCATCGTGCGCGAGCCTTCGATCGTCGCGGTCAACACGGCGACCAACCGCGTCGAGGCCGTCGGCACCGACGCCAAGGAAATGCTGGGCCGCACGCCCGGCAACATCGTCGCGATCCGGCCGATGAAGGACGGCGTCATCGCCGACTTCGAGGTCACGGAGAAGATGCTCGATCACTTCATCAAGAAGGCGCACGGCCGATCCCTCTTCGTCCGGCCGCGCATCGTCATCTCCGTGCCGTCGGGCATCACGCAGGTCGAGAAGCGCGCGGTGCAGGACTCGGCCTTGCGCGCCGGCGCCTCCGAGGTGTTCATCATCGAGCAGGCGATGGCCGCCGCGATCGGCTCGGGCCTGCCGATCACGGAGCCGACGGGGAACATGATCGTCGACATCGGCGGCGGCACGACCGACGTCGCCGTGATCTCGCTCGCGGGCATCGTCTACAGCCGCTCGGTGCGCACGGCCTCGAACGAGATGGACGAGGCGCTGATCCAGTACCTGAAGCGCAAGTACAACCTGCTCATCGGCGAGCGGACGGCCGAGCAGATCAAGATCGAGATCGGGTCGGCGCACCCGCTCGACGAGCCGCTGACGATGGAGGTCAAGGGGCGCGATCTCGTCGAGGGCGTGCCCAAGACGCTGATGCTGTCGGACGAGGAGGTCCGCGAGGCCCTCTCCGAGGTCGTCGCGGCGATCGTCGAGACCGTGCGTGTCGCCCTCGAGCGGACGCCGCCCGAGCTCTCGGCCGACATCATGGACAAGGGAATCATCATCACCGGCGGCGGCTCGCTCCTGCGCAACCTCGACCGCCGGCTCTCGGAAGAAACGGGCCTGCCGATCTCCTACGCCGAAGACCCCCTGGCCTCCGTGGCCCTCGGGACGGGCGCGATGCTGACCGACATGGACCTTCTGAGGAAGATCAGCATTACGTGAGGACGACCGGCGCGACGACGCGTCGCGTTCCCGAAGCATGAGACCCCACAACGCCCGCGTCGAGATCGCCGCCGTCAATCCCCGGCGGGGCGGGGCCGTGCTCGCGACGGTGCTCGTCGCGTGCGTGCTCGCGCTGTCGGCGCAGGCGCCGGCGCGGAGCGGACGGGGATCGGTCCTCCAGTCGTGGGTGCTGTCGCTCTCGGCCCCGATCGCCGGGGCGGTCGGCTCGGTGTCGCACGGCGTCTCCGACGCGATCGGCTCGACGGTCGCGCTCTTTCATGCCCGCGAGGAGAACGAGCAGCTGCGGCGCGAGCTCGACGCGCGCGAGCGCGAGCTCCTCCAGCTCCGGGCCGAAGCTCTGGCCGTCGCCGAGGGCAGCCGGCTCCTCGGCGCGGCGTCGGCCCTGCCGGGGGTGCTCGGCAGCGTTCCGATTCTTCTGATCGAGCATCGGGCGGGCGCGCAGAACGCCCTCATCGGCGCGGGTTCGTCCGACGGCGTCTCGCCGGGCTGCCCGCTCGCCGTGCCGGCCGGCATCGTCGGCCGGGTCGTCACGGTGGGCCGGGGCGTCTCCCGCGCCCAGCTCCTCCTCGACGCCTCGGCGGCGGCGGGCGCGCGCATCGCCCGCACCGGCGAGCTCGGCGTCGTGCGAGGCGATGGTCACGGCGCCCTGGTGCTGAACAACATCGCGACGACGTCGTCGGTCGCGCATGGCGACGTCATCGAGACAGCGGGCATCGACGGCATCTACCCGCGCGGCGTCCCGATCGGACGCGTCGAGTCGGTGTCGCGCGGGAGCAAGCTCTTTCTGGAGATCCGGGTCACGCCCTCGGCGGACTTCTCGCGCCTGACGGACGTGCTCTTGCTGGCGCCCTCGCCGGCGATCAAAGAGGGCGCGGAGGCGGGGCGGAGTGCGGCGCGGTGAAGGTCGGCCGCATCCTGCTGCTTCTCGCGGGGGCGGTCGTGCTCGAGTTCTTCGTCGGCCGGTCGCCGTATCGCCGCTTCGTGCCGGTCGACTGGTTCCTCCTGGCGACCGCGACGGTGGCTCGGAGCGGCGACTTCGTGCGCGCGGTGTTGACGGGGACGGCCGCGGGGGCGCTGGAGGACGCGCTGCTCGGCCAGCCTCTGATCGGGATGAACGCGTTCGCGAAGGCGATTCTGGGTTACGCCCTGGCGCTGGTGGCGGTGCGCGTGGTCTTCGGCGGCGCGTTCGCGGTGGGACTGGCCCTGTTCGCCGCCTCGATCGCGAACGAGGCGATCGTCGCGCTGCTGTCGGCGCTGCTGGCGCAGGCGCCGCTCGTGATCGTCACGCCGGACGCGCTCTGGCGCGCGCTGGCCACCGGGATCGCCGGCGGAGCGCTCGAGTCGGCCTTCCGTTTCCCCTGGGGCGACTGGTGGCAGCGGCGCCGGCTGCGGCGGCTGCGGTGACGACGCCGTGCTGAGGATCCGCGAGGACCGGCAGGCCGTCGCGCGGCGCATCGAGGTCGCCCGCGTCGCGGTCGGCGCGATGCTGTCGCTGCTCGCGGTGGCGTACTGGATCGTGCAGATCGTGCACGGCGACTACTACTTCTCGCTTTCCGAGAACAACCGCATTCGCGCGGTCAAGGTCACGGCGCCGCGCGGCTACGTGCTCGACCGCCACGGCGTGCCGCTCGTCGAGAACGAGCCCGCCTACACGCTTCATCTCTATCGCCGCGAGGCGAAGGACCTCGAGGGCTCCGTCGCGTTCATCATCGACCTGCTCGGTTTGAACCCCGAGGTCGTCCGTTCGCGCGTCGAGCGCGGCCGGCGCGACCCGGAGTTCGTGCCGATCCCGATCGCCGAGAACCTCGGCATCGAGGAGGTTGCGGCCGTGCAGGCGCGCGCCGCCGAGCACCCCGAGTTCGCGATCACGGTGTCGCAGCGGCGGCTCTACAAGCACGCCGGCGCCGCGGCCCATGCGCTCGGCTACCTCTCCGAGGCCACCCCCGACCAGATCAAGAACTCCAACGACGCCTACGGCGTGGGCGACTGGATCGGCCAGAAAGGCGTCGAGAGCGCCTACGAACGGCTGCTCGCGGGGACCAGCGGCGAGCGGCGCGTCATCGTGGACTCGCACGGGCGCGAGGTCGCCGAGGAGGCGCGCCTCGAGGCGAGCCCGGGGCAGAACCTCTTCCTGACGCTCGATTCGAAGCTCCAGGACGTCGCCGAGGAGTACTTCAAGACGCGCGTCGGCTCGGTCGTCGCCATGGATCCGCGCACGGGCGAGATTCTGGCGCTCGTCTCCTCGCCGTCGTACGACCCGAACTGGTTCACCCGCCGCGTCACGTCGGCCGAGTGGGCGGGCCTCCTCGAAAATCCGGACCGGCCGCTGCAGAACCGCGCGATTCAGAACATGTATTCGCCGGGATCGGTGGTCAAGCCCTTCCTCGCCTACGGCGCGCTCGCCCGCGGCCTCGTGGATCCGGAGTGGCGGGTCTTCTGCCCCGGCCACGCGACGTTCTACGGCCGCGAGTTTCACTGCCACAAGAAGGGCGGCCACGGGCTCGTGAACCTGCGCGAGGCGATCAAAGAGTCCTGCGACGTGTACTTCTACACGCTCGGGCAGAAGCTCGGCGTGGACCGGATCAACGAGATCCTGACCGGCTTCGGATTCGGCACGGTGACCGGCGTCGACCTCTCCTTCGAGAAGGCCGGGCTCGTGCCGTCGGAGGAGTGGGCGCGCACGAAGCGCGGCGCGCGGTGGTACCCGAGCGAGACGATTTCGGTCGCGATCGGGCAAGGGCCGATCCTGGTGACGTCGATGCAGGTCGCCCGCGCGCTTTCCGCGCTGCTCGAGGGCGGGCGGTTGCCGACGCCGCACCTCTTCTACGCCTCCCAGGACCCGCGGACGGGCGCTCAGCTCCGGTACAAGGCCGAGTTCCTCCAGGGGCCGACGCTCGAGGCCGACAAACTCGCGATCGTCAAGTCCGGCATGTGGGCGGTCGTCAACGAGGCCGGCGGCACCGCCTACGGGTCGCGCGTCAACGGCGTCGAGATGGGCGGCAAGACCGGCACCGCGCAGGTCGTCGGGCACGACACGGCGATCAAGGCCGGGGCCGACAAGTCCAAGCTCGAGACGCACGCGTGGTTCGCCGGCTTCGCGCCGATCCAGGACCCGGGGATCGTCGTCGTCGTCTTCGTCGAGAACGGCGGCCACGGCAACCTCGCCGCGGCGCCGCTGGCGAAGGCCCTCGTCGAGGCGCGCTACGGCATCGCGCCGGCGCCGCCGCCCCCGTCGGTCCGCGCGTCCGGGACGTCCGCGCCGGGCTTCGCGCGGGCCGCCCAGAGGCAGGCGCCATGATCGGGGGAACGCTCCAGACCGGGCGGCGCCTGGACCTCGTCGTCCTCGGCTCGGCGCTGTGCCTCGCAGCGCTCGGCGTCCTGTTCGTGGCGTCGGCGACGACCGGGACGCGCTTCCAGGGGCTCGCGGCGCGGCAGGCGATCTGGATCGCCGTCGGCCTCGGCGCCATGGTCGCGGCGATCCTCTTCGACTACCGGATGCTCCTGAAGTTCTCGTTCGCGATCTACTGCGCCTGCCTGCTGCCGCTCGTCTACCTGCTCGCCTTCGGCGCCCGGATCGCCAACGTCCGGTCGTGGATCCGTTTCGGCCAGTTCCAGTTCCAGCCGGCCGAACTCGCGAAGATTGCCACCGCACTGCTCGTGGCGTATCTCTTCGAGAACGAGGACGACGCCCGACTGCACCTCTCGACGGTCTTCAAGCTCGGCGCGATCGTCGGGCTCCCGGTGCTGCTCGTCTTCTTGCAGCCGGACATGGGGCTCGCGCTGACTTTTCTGCCGCTCATCTTCGTGGGCCTCTTCTTCGGGGGGCTTCCCGCGCGCGGCTGGATCGCGATCTTCCTCGTCGTCGCCGTGATCGCGGGCGCCGGCTGGTTCATGCTCAAGGACTACCAGAAGGCGCGGATCGGGACGTTCCTGAATCCCGACGCCGACGTGCTCGGTTCGGGGTATCAGGTCCGGCAGTCGAAAATCGCCGTCGGGTCGGGCGGTTTCTCCGGAAAGGGGTTCCGCGGGGGCACGCAGAGCCAGCTGCGGTTCCTGCCGGTACAGCACACCGACTTCATCCTCGCGGTCATCGCGGAGGAGTGGGGGTTCCTCGGCGTCATCCTGGTGCTCGCGCTCTTCGCCACGCTCTTCTTGCGGGCCTTGAAGCTGGCGCAAACCGCGCGCGACCGGGGCGGCGTCTTCCTCGTGTTGGGCCTGACCGGGATGATGTTCTTCTCGGTCGTGATCAACGCCTCCATGATGATCGGACTCGCGCCGACCACGGGCATCCCGCTGCCATTCGTGTCGTACGGGGGCTCGTCGGTGGCCACGACCTTCCTCGCGATCGGCCTGATCCTCGGCGTGCAGTACCGGCGCTTCGCCAACGCGTGAGGAAAGAGCTCCTCGTCAACGCCGCTCCTCCCGAGACGCGCGTCGCGCTCACGGAGGACGGCCGCGTC
>Ga0335083_10003974_pt1 | contig 18979 bp, 16 predicted proteins | sample Lox_Sample_42_FD_206716 | JGI IMG/M metagenome (GOLD analysis project Ga0335083, IMG submission 206716) | Soil microbial communities from Loxahatchee National Wildlife Refuge, Florida, United States - Lox_Sample_4.2 | ecosystem: Environmental > Terrestrial > Soil > Wetlands | place: USA...
CGCGACGACCGCCGCCGTGACGGCGACCACGGCGTAAGCGCCGAGGAGGACCGGCACTCGCATGCCGCCCACGTTTTTGACGGCGACCCACGCGACGGCGGCGACGAAGACGAGCGCCAGCGCTCCGCCGACGAGAGGAGCGTCGGCGCGCCAGGAACCCTCGAGCATCGGCCCGCCGAGCGAGCGTTGGATCGATCGCGACACGTACTCGATGGTGCGTAACAAGAGATCGCCCGCGTCCACCTCGAGCGCGCGGCCCGCTCGTCGCCTTTCGAGCCCGAACGCGAGGTGCGCCGCGTGGCCGACCAGCATCGAGCCCTGCGCGACTCGCCCCCTCCACGTCTTCGCGCGCCGGAGCTGCAGCAGGTTGAGGGGAGCGGCGACGAACGACAGCGGGTGCGTCCAAACCAGGAGCTCTTGCCCGAGGACGGCCAGGCCGGCGCCGAGGAAGGACGCCGGCAGCGGGACCCAGGCCCACAAGATCACGCAGAAGAGCGCGTTCCAGATCGAAAAGTCCGTGTGCGAGACGAGATAAAACTGCCCGACCGGCGCGAGCGCGAGCGCCAAACAGGTCGCGAAACGGACGCGATCGTCCGGAACGACCGCCCGGAACGGCTTTGCGAAGAAGGAGCCGTAGGCGAATACGGCGAAGGCCGTGGGCAGCACGGTCATCAAGTAGGGACTCGCGCGGAGCGGAATGCGCACGGCGACGTAGCCGACGAGGTTCGGCAAGAAGGGCATGTAGCCGCTCTTGAAGCGAAAGAGGTGCTCGAACCCGCGATGGTCGAAGAAGAACGAGAAGACCTTCGCGCCGTCTTCGACGCGCATGGTCGGGTGAAACAAGAGCTCGTGCGAGCGCCAGACGAGAACGGCGCCGAGCAACGCGACGAGGACCGGCCAGGATACGGCGCGCCGCCGCTCTGCCGTGGGCTCGGCCAATGCGTCCATGGCGCATTTGCGCGAAAGCCGAGACCCGCGTCAAGGCAGGCGTCGCCGCCGGAACCGGCGCGGAGCTGCCGAGGCCGCGCGGCGGTCAGGCGGCGCCGTCGAGCGCTCGCGCGGCGGCGCGCGCTCGATCGCTGCGCGGCGCGTAGTGGTCGGCCACGGCGGGGCCCGTGGTGGTGGAGAGCGCGAGATCGAGACTCACGGCGTCGAGATCGGAGAGCAGCGCTTTCATGCTCGGATAGCGGTTCGCCGGGTCCTTCTTCGTGGCGCGAACCACGACGGCGTCGAGCCGCGAGTCGAGTCCGTCGACGAGCCAGGACGGCGGCGGGACGGGCGAAGAGACGTGGTGGCGCAAGAGCGTCGTGCCGAGCTCGAGATCGAACGGGAGCTGCCCGGTGAGCAGGCGGAAGAGCACGACGCCGAGCGCGTACACGTCCGTGCGCGCGTCGACCGGATCGCCGAGGATCTGTTCGGGCGCCATGTACTTCGCCGTGCCGCGCAAGATGAGCCGGCCGTGACGCTCGCTCGGATCCTCGACGCCCGGCACCCAGGCGAGGTCGAAATCGAGGATTTTGAGGGTTTGACCGCGACCGTGCGGCACGACGAAAAGGTTTTCCGGCTTGACGTCGAGGTGGACGATGCCGCTCGCGTGCGCCGCGGCGAGTCCGCGCGCGGCGTCGCGGGCGAGCGCGACCACGCGCTCCGGCGGCAGCCGCCGCTCGCGTCCGAGCGTCCCGTCGAGCGACTCGCCGCGCAGAAGCTCCATCACGGCGAACGGGTGGCCCTCGCGCGGCTCGACCACCGAGAACACGCGCACCACGTTGTGATGGCTGATGCCCATGGCCGCGCGCGCCCCGGCGAGAAAACACGCGCGCAGGATCGGATCGCCCGCGGCGTCGTCCTTCAGGAGCTTCACCGCCCGCTCGTCCCCGGTCGCGAGGTCGCGCGCCAGATAAATAAGTGCCGTACCGCCCGCGTCGATGGCGCGCTCGAGCTCGTAACGCCCGCCGACGACGCGCCGGGGCAACGCTCCGTTCGCCGCGAGCGCCCGGGCGCTCGGCGGGGCCGGCTTTTCGGGCTTTCGCGGCGCGGTTGCGGGCGCGGGCGGCGTCGTCTCGTAGATGTAGCGGAGCGCCGAGCAGCGCAAGGCCTCGGGCGGCAGCGGATGCGAGGACAGGCGAGGCATGGGCCCTCGCGAATTAGCCAAAGCCGCGCCGGTTAACCCAAATTTTCCGCGCCGATCACGACCGCCGGCGCGACGTCCACGAGCGCGTCCTCGCCGTCGAGCACGACGGGGAACTGCTCGAGGGCGAGCCCCGCGCAGGGTCCGGCGCTGCAGAGCCCATTTTCGGGCAAAAAGAGCGCGCCGTGATTGCGGCAGAAGATCCGGTCGAGCTCGGCGTCGTAGAAGTCGCCGAAACCGAGGTCGAGGTCCACGTTCCAGTGCGGGCAGGCGTTGGCGTAAGCGAAAAAGCCGAGCCGGTGCCGCAGCAAAAAGCCTTCGTAGCTCTTGCCGGCGCGCCGATACGAAAAGGTGCGGGCTTCCCCTTCCGCGAGGTCGGTCGCGCCCGTGACCCGCACGTTCGAGTCACTCGGGTCCGCCAAAGGTCGCTCCTCGTCGTTAGACGGCTTCGGGCGGACGCTCGGCGCCGAGCACGGTCCCTTCCGCGTCGCTCGCGTTGCCGCCGTTCACGGGGTCGGGTGCTTCACCGGAGCCTGCCTGGAGCTCGTTCATGAGATCGCGGCACTCGGGGCGTCCCTTGAGATGGCTCGTGAGCTGCGAGTACGCCTCGACGAACGTCTTCTCGAACTTGAGCCCCTCGCGCGTCCGCATCGCGACCTTTTCGCGCCCGGAGTTCAGGTCCTCCTCGAGCGCCTCGGCGTAGCGGGCGAGCTGAGCCCGAAGCTCTTCGATCTGGCGCCTGAGATCGGCCGCCGTGCTCTCGCGCCCGCCGCGCCGATCGCCGCGCGTCTTCAGCCACTGGCGCTGCGCGTCGACCATGGCGGTGGCGGCGCCCGCGGCTTCGTAAATCGCGCGGGTCCCTTGACCGGTCCGTTCGGCTTGCTCCGCGATGGCGACGCGCTCGCGCGCGGTTTGCTCGGCCCGCGTGAGCTCGGTACGGGCGGACGCCTCTTCCTCGGCGTACGCCGCGGCTTCGCGCAGCACGCGCGACTCTTCGTGCGCGAGCTCTTCCACCTTGCGGCCGATTTCGGCGCGGAGCGCGCGCCCGCGGCGTTCGAGTGCCTCGAGCTTGCGCGTGTGACTCGCGATCTCGCCTTCGAGCGCCGTGGCCTTGGCCGCCACGTCCCAAATCGTCGCGAGCGCTTGTTTGATCTCGGGGGGCGCGTTGCCCGCCGGGTAGGCGCGCGTGACCATGCGCGAAAAGAGACCGGCGCGCCCGGCCCACTCGGCCACGGCGGGCGAGCGCGGTTGGGGCGGGGGAGGCGGCGCGGCCTGCTGAGCCTCGGCCGGCGCGGCGCCCTCCTTTTCCCAAGACGTGCTCGGGAGCGAACGCTGCAGGGCCTTCAGTTCTTCGAGCAGGTGATGGCCGTCGCGATAACGCTTGCGCGGGTCTTTCTCGAGCAGCCGCAGCACGATCTTCTCGGCGACCGGACTGCAGTCCTTCTTCACGCTGCTCGGTCGCGGCGCGGGCGCGGTGCGCTGCATCTCGAGCAGCGTCTCGCGGTCGGCGGCCTTGAACGGCAGCTGACCGGTGAGCATCTCGAAGAAGAGCACGCCGAGCGCGTAGAGATCCGACTGCGGCCCCGCCTGTTCGCCGCGCGCTTGCTCGGGCGACATGTACTCGGGCGTCCCGAACACCGCTCCCTTCGGCGCGAGCCGCGGGTCGTGCGCGAGCGCCGCCAGACCGAAGTCGAGGATCTTCACGAAGTCCTTCCGACCGCCGCGCGCCGTGAGGAGGATGTTGTCGCTCTTCAAATCGCGGTGCACGACGCCGAGGTCGTGGGCGCGCGAGAGCGCCGCGCCCATCTGCTCGAGCACGTCGACCGCACGCGCGACCGCGAGCGGCCCCTTGGCGAGCTCGTTCGAGAGCGGCGTGCCGACGAGGTACTCCATGACGAGGTAGAGCTCGCCGTCGTCCGTCTCGCCGATGTCGTGGATGTCGATGATGTGCGCGTGGTCGACGCGATTGGCGGCGCGCGCCTCGCGCAACATCCACGCACGCAAGTGCGTTTCGCCGCGCAGGTCGGGGCGAATGAGCTTGACTGCGACGACGCGGTCGATGAGCACGTGTCGCGCGCGGTAGACGATGCCCATGCCGCCTTCGCCGATGCGCGATTCGAGCCGATAACGACCAGCGATGACGCGACCGAGTGAAGGATCGTCCCCCTTGCGCGTGCGCGGGAGCCCCGTCCTTTGAGGCGCTGCCTGAGCCATATTGATTGTGAGGAGTGAACGCTAGTGAGCCGCGGGCGCTCGAGACACCCATGCTAGCGGGTGGCGTTCAGCAAAGCAAAGCGACAAGCGCCTGCGCGGCGCCGAAATTTCTTCAGAAGACCACGCTCACGACGGGAATGTGGACCTCTGTATGTTGGCTGACGCCGTACATCGCCAACTCTGTGCGGGTGTAGGTGTTTTGGATTTCGACCGCGGGCATGCGCAACGCGAGCGCGTCCGGCGTGAGCGCGACGAGCCCCGGTTGCGAGAGCTCGAGCGGCGGCAAGCGCGTCACTGCGAGGTGATGTCGAACGCGCGGCAGCGCCGAGCTCGGATTCGAATTCGGGCCGATCGGGCCGGGCGACGCGGGGGGCGTCGGCGATTCGGTCGCCGGCGGAGGCACCGTGGCGGGCGCGGGGGGCGCGGGCGGCGGCACGGTTTGGACGGGAGCCGGCGCCGGGTTGTCCGGCTGCGGCGGGTTCGCGATCGGTTCGTCCGCCGGCGGCTTGTCGGTGAGGTAATCCACGGGGGGCTCGTAAGCGGTGCGGCTCAGCGCGAAAACGATGCTCGGAATGACGAGCGTCATGCCGCCCGCGAGCATCAAGAGATCGACGCGAGGGCTCGCGTTCTTTTCGATGAAGTATCCGCCGACGCCGCCGCCGGCCGCGCCGAGGAGCGCGCCGCCCGCGTAGGCCCAGCCGGACTTCACGCCCGCGGCCGCTTCCACCGTCACGACGAGCTCGCCGCCGAGCAGCGCGCCGCCAATCGTGCCCTTCGGTTTGCCCGCCGTTTCGGATTTCCCGACCTCCGCCGAGGCGGTGCTCGAAATGAGCGAAACAGCGAGCGCGAGCGGTGCGACCCCAACGAGCATCCCGACGAAGCGCATGTCTTTCTCCGTGACCCGCCGCGAGGATAACACCGAGAATGGCGACGGAAAGCTCGGACCCCACGGGAAAAGCGCCACGGCAGAGCTGCCACGCCCGGACCCCTGGCCGAAAAGTGCGAGATTTCGCGCAAAATACGGCGAAGGCAGCCCGGGCGCGGGGCAAGAGTGCTAAAAGCCGGCCGGAGTCGCGTGAACGAAACTCTCGTCAAACCCCACGCCGTCGAAGAGTCCCCCGGATTGCTCCGCGCGCTCGGCCCGCTCGTCGAGCTCACCAAGCCGAGCATCGCCGCGCTCGTCATGGTCACCGCGACGTGCGGAGCGCTCGTCGCCGGCGGCCCGTTGCCGCTCGTGCGGCTCGCGGTCGCGCTCGTCGCGACGACGCTCGTCGTCGGTGCCGCGAACGCGCTCAACATGTACGCCGAGCGCGACTCGGACGCGCTCATGCGCCGCACGCAGGGCCGCCCGCTTCCGTCCGGGCGTTTGAGCGCCGAGGTCGCGCTCGGGTTCGGACTGCTCGCGGCGAGCATCGGTCTCAACGTGCTCGGCGTGGTCGCGGGCGGGCTCGCCTGCGCGCTCACGCTGCTCGCGTTCGCGAGCTACGTCTTCGTCTACACGCCGCTCAAGCGCGTCACGCCGCACGCGCTCGTGGTCGGCGCGCTGCCGGGCGCGCTCCCGCCGCTCATCGGTTACGCGGCCGTGCGCGGCACGCTCGGCTGGCCCGCGCTGTTCCTCTTCGCCGTGCTCTTCGTGTGGCAGCTGCCGCACTTCTTGGCGATCGCGCTCTTCCTGCAGGAAGACTACCGGCGCGGAGGCATGCAGGTGTACTCGGTCGCGCGCGGGAGCGACGCCGCCGTGCGCGCCGCGCGCGGCTGGACGCTCGTGCTCGTGCTCTTGACGCTCGCGCCGCTCGGCGTCGGCGGCGTGCATCCGGGCTACTTCGCGGTCGTCGTGCCGGCGGGGCTCGCGTTTTCCGCCCTCGTGTTCGTGAAGCCCGCGGCGCTCACCCGCGTGCGCTGGGCGCGGCGCGTCTTCTTCGCGTCGATGCCCTACCTCGTGATCGTGTACGCGGCCTTCGTCGCCGCGGCGTGAAAGGGGCGGCGGCGTGAGCACTCGCGTCGCGCTCGTTCGTCACGGCGCGACGACGCTCACGGCCGAGGACCGCTTCGCGGGCTCGACGAACGTGGAGCTCTCGGACACCGGCCGCGCCCAGGCGCGTGCCCTCGCCGAACGGCTCGCGGCGGAGCCGCTCGCCGCCGTGTACGCGAGTCCGCTCGGGCGAACGCTCGAGACCGCGTCGATCCTCGCCGCGCCTCACGGCCTTTCGCCCCTCGCGCGGGACGGGCTGCGCGAGATCGATCACGGGCACTGGGAGACGCTCACGCGCGCGGAGGTCGAAGCGCGTTTCGCCGCCGAGTACGACGCGTGGGAAGAGGATCCGTTCGCGTTCGCGCCGGCGGGCGGCGAGTCCGGCGCGCACGTGATGGCGCGCGCGCTGCCGGTGCTGCGTGAAATCGTGCTCGCGCACCAGGGCGCGAGCGTCGCGGTCGTTTCGCACAAGGCGACCATTCGGCTCCTGCTCTGCGCCCTGCTCGGCATCGACGCGCGCGGCTACCGTGACCGGCTCGATCAGGCTCCCGCGTGCCTCAACGTGCTCGAGTTCAAGGACCCCGTGCGCGCGCGTTTGATGCTTTATAACGACGTCTCCCACTATGCGGCGGCGCCGCGCCGGCCGGAGGCGCTGCTCTCGAAGTGGTGGCAGTGAGCGTTCGAGGGTTGCAACGCACGGCCGCGGGCGGCGTGTGCTGCCAGCAGGTCCGGCTCGCGTTCAGCGCTTCTTCGTGCTCTCGGCGGCGAGCCGCTCGACGAGCTCGTGCACTTGCTCGCGATCCGCGGCCCAGAGCTCCGAATAGAGAGCGAGGAGGGCGACGAGGTCGCGCTTGGCGTTCGCGTCGAGCGCCGCGTAGAGAGCCGCCGCGTCGACGAACTCCATGCGCTCGGCCGGCGACATGGTGTCGAACACGGAGATGAGACTCTGGTAGACCGACGCCGCCACGTTCTTTTGACGCGTGGGCGGCTCGGAGTTGAAGCGGCGGCGCGCCGGCGGCGCGATCGGAACGGGCGGCAGCTCGAACGTGCCCCGGCTTCTCGCGTCGCGCACGCCCGGAGCGGCGGGCGCGCGCGACGGCTTGGGCGGTGGTTTGCGCGAGCTCATCGACTGGGGGTCGGCTCGGGCGAGAGGCCGCGCGTGGAGAGGCGGGGCGGCAGCGAGCTCTCGGTCACGGCCGGCACGGCGAGCGCGGCGACGACGAGCAGGAGCGCGCCGAGCGGCAGATCCGTCGCGCCCCGCGCGAGCAAGCAGAGCGCGAGGAGCGCCGCGAGCGGCGTGCGCCGGCTCCCGACGAGCAGCGCGATCGAGCCGACGGTGCTCGCGGCCTCGAGCACCAGGCGCGCCGCGGCGGGCACGAGCGGCGCCGGCGCGCGCAACCAGGACGCCACCGCGCGCGCGACCACGATTTCCCACGCCGGCGCTCCGGGCTGCATCGCGCCCCGGAGCGCAACCCCCCAAACAATCACCAAACAGAAGCTCAACAGGGCGAGCAAGAGCGCCCGCGGCCCGCGCCGTGCCGCGAGCAACCCGAACGCGAGGGAGACGAGCAACACCTCGAACGTGAAGCCCAAGGTCATGAGCACGCTCGCGAGCTTGCCGGCCGCGACCGAGACGCCTTCGCCGACGCGGATCCCGGCCAGATCGAAGGCGCCCGCGAGTGCCGACAAGAGCAGCGCGAAGCCCATGGCGCGCGTGGTCGGCGCGAGCATCGCCGCGGCCGCACCGACCGCCGCCGTCGCGAGCGCCGCGATGACGAGCGCGTAGGCGAAACCGGGTTCGAGCGGGCGCCCGGCGGCGCCCATGGTGATGAAGCTCGCCGCCGTTCCCGCCGGGATCACGAGCATGCGGTAGCCGATGCCGAACGAGCCCTGCGTGAAGGTGGTCGCGACCGAGCGCAGCGTGAACGCGACGCCGCCGGCCGCGACCATCTGACTCAGAAAGCTCGCGAGATGCTCCGTGTGATCGATGAACGACGCGAGCCCCGTCGCCGCGCCCGGGAGCGCCGGGTAAATCGACCGGCCGAGCATGCTCGCGAAGAGCGCGAGCACGGCGAACGTCGTCACGGGGAGTCCGCCCGGGGGATCCCAGCTCGGAGAAGCGACCTTGGCAGGCGGTACGGGCTCGCTCGCGGGCATGCGGTCCGTCCGACAGCGTACGTCACTCCGCGGATTTGCGCTCCCGGAGCGCGCGGACCGCACGAAACGGGCGGTTCATTCCGCCGTTTTGGCGAACGCGAGCGGCTTCGGCGGCTTCGGTCCGCTGCGCCCGGGCGGCGGCTCGGCCTCGCCGTGGCGTTCCGTCTCGTTCCCGGGCGGCGTGGACGGCTCGACGGGGACCGGCGCCGTCTTCGGCTGCACCTTGAGCAGGTACGGGTGCGCGTTGGCGGTCCCGCACGCCTCGACGCTGTTGTGAAATTCCCAGTGCAGGTAGACGTTGCCGTCCGGCGAAACGATCTCGTGCGGCGGCTCGCCGAACGGCTGCGCGCGGTACACCGAGTCGAGCGCGCTCACGTCGAAGGCCGTCACGCCGCTCGTGCGCGTCACGCCCATGCGCACGATGCGCCCCTGATCGTGATCGACGACGATCTCGAGCACGGTGTAGATGCCGTCCTGCTTCATCGGGTTCCCGGCGGGCAGCTGATCGAGCGACGCGAGGAACGTGTCCGCGAAGATCGGATGGATGCGGCCGTGGATCTGATTCAGGTAGGTCGCGAACGGCACCGCGGCGGTGTTGAGCGCCGTCTGGTTGCCCGGCTTCACCGACGGCACGTAGTTCTCGATCGCCGAACGCCAGCGCTCGATGCCGCTCGGGCGCCAGGTGCCCGCGTGCTGGCTCCGCCGCCGCTCCCCGTCGGCGACGCGTTCGCGCTGGAGCGTGTCCTCGCCGATGCTCGCGTGCGCGATCTGCGGGTTCAGGTTCAGGTTGATGCCGCCCGGCGTCGTGCCGGTGGCGCCGAGGCCGAGCAGCCCCATCACGCCCCCGTTCGTCCGGAGCGGCGGTAGCTCGCGGCGCTTGTGCGCCTGACGACCGGCTTGCTCGATGGACGCCTGCTTCTCGCCCGCCATCTCGAAGCCGCCGTTCTTCGCGACGAGCGTCTCGGGCACCTCGTCGGCGGCGTGGAGCGCGGGTCTCGGCGCTTGTCCGGCCTCGGGCGGGAGCTTCGACTCGCTCTCCGACTTGCGGTCGCCGGCGTGCGCGCCCTCGGCTTTCGCTTGTTGCGCCGCCGTGGCGGGCGCCGCGCGGGCCGCTTGCTGCGCGATACGGAGCTCGGGCGGCGCGTTGTGCTCGGCCGGCGCGCGATCGGGCGCGCCCTTGTGCTCGTCGCTCTGCAGAATCTTCGTTTCTTCGGAGTCGCCCGGCTTGTTCGGATCCTTGCCGCTCTGCGCGGCGCCGCCCGGCGTCGGATTCGGATCGTCCTGATCGGTCGAGGTGATGCGCGACTGCGTCTCCTCCTCGACGTGGTTCGCTTCGTTCGCGATGAAGCGGGCGTTCGGGTTGTCCGCCTGGTTCGGCTGCACGTGCTGCTTCACCGCGACGCGCTTTTCCGCTTGCGCCGGCTGTTCCGGCGCCGGCACGGCCTCGACCTTCTTCTTCTCTTCCGGCTTTTCCTCCGGCTTTTTCTCGTCGGGCTTCTTCTTTTCCTCGGGCGCCTTCTTCGCTTCGGGCTGCGGCGTCTTCGGCTTTTCCGGCTTCGCCTCGTCCTTGTCGGCGCTCTTCTGATCGTCCTCGTCGGGCTCGGCCTTGTCCGGCTCGACCGGCGCGTTCGGATCGGGCGGCTTCGGCTCGCTGTCGTCGTCGAGCAGCGCGATCTCGATCGGCTTGTTCTCGCCGCGCACGAAGCGCCGCACCGACGCCGCGAACTCGCGGATCTCGATGCGCTCCTCGATGACCTGCGCCGCGCGGTCCGCGCCGCCGCCCCAAAGCGCGTGCGCGACGACCGCGGTCGCGATCCAGAGGAACAGAGGTATCTGTGCGTCCCTAGTCATCACCGAACCGGCCGACCGGCTGTCGTTCGAGCGTATCACCCCTTCGCGATCGCGTCGAAGTGCTCCGCGATCTCGTCGGCGGTCCAAACGCCGCCGTCGCTCTCCTTGAAACGACCGGCGCTCTCCACGACCTTGTAAACGCTCATGCGCGCTCCTGCCACGGCGAGAACGATGCCGGTCCGCTCGCCGCACCGATCGCTCGCCAGAAATAAATGTGCAGGCGCGACGTGCTCGGGCGACAGCGTGTCCGCGATTTTGGCGAACATGGGCAGATCCTCGGTCATCCGCGTCTTCGCGATGGGCGCCACCGCATTCACGCTGATGCCGTAGCGCTGGAGCTCGATCGAGCCCGTGCGGGTGAGGCCATAAATCCCGGCCTTGGCGGCCGCGTAGTTTGCCTGCCCGAAGTTGCCGAGTAACCCGGACACGCTCGTCGTGTTCACGATGCGCCCGCCGCCCTGCTCCTTCATGCGCTCGGCCGCGGCCTGCATGCACAAGAACGTGCCCGTGAGGTGCACGTCGAGCACCGCGTTCCAATTCGCGAGCTCGAGCTTGAGCAGCGTCTTGTCACGCAGGATGCCCGCGTTGTTCACGAGCGCGTCGATTCTTCCGAACGCGTTCACCGCCGTCGCGACGATGGCGCGCGCGCCCTCGGGCGTCGTCACGCTGTCGTAGCTCGCGACCGCTTCGCCGCCCGCGGCGCGGATCTCCGCGACGACCGCGTCCGCCGCGGCGTGCTCGCCGCCGTCACCCGCGCGGCTCCCGCCCACGTCGTTCACCACCACGCGCGCGCCCTCGCGGGCGAAGAGGAGCGCGGTCGCGCGTCCGATGCCGTGGCCCGCGCCGGTGATCACCGCGGATTTGCCGTCCAAAAGTCGCATGCTGCCGGTCACCTACGCTCGCGTGGCCGCGAAGTCGAGCCGAACTCGAGCCGCGTGCGGGCGGAGCTTCCGGGCTTCGTAAAGAAAGATCGATGGTAGGCTCGGCGGCCCATGAGCCGTCGCCTTCTCGTGACGAGTGCGCTGCCTTACGCGAACGGTCCCATCCACCTCGGGCACATGCTCGAGCACATCCAGACCGACGTTTGGGTGCGCTTCCAGCGCCTGCGCGGGAACGAAGTGCTCTACGTCTGCGCCGACGACACGCACGGCACCGCCACCATGATGCGCGCGCGCCAGGAGGGCCGCAGCGAAGAAGAGCTCATCCTTGCGACGAGCCTCGCGCACCAGGCCGACTTCGCCGGCTTCGACGTGCGCTTCGACCACTACGGCAGCACGCACTCGCCCTTCAATCGCGCGCTCTGCAACGAAATCTGGGGGGCGCTCCGCGCCGGCGGCTACGTCGTCGAGCGCGAAGTGTCGCGCCTGTTCGATCCGGAAGCGGGCGTGTTTCTCGCCGATCGCTTCGTGAAGGGCACCTGCCCGCGCTGCGGCACGCCGGGCCAGTACGGCGACAACTGCGAGAGCTGCGGCAGCACCTACGCGGCGAGCGAGCTCAAAGATCCGGTGAGCACGCTGAGCGGCGCGCGCCCCGTCTCGAAGAGCTCGCCGCAGTACTTCGTGCAGATCGAGCGCCTGCACGCCTTCTTGACGAGCTTCACGCAGGAGAGCGGGCGGCTGCAGCCCGAAATCGCCAACTACGTGAAGGGGCATTTCCTCGGCGAGCCGCTGCGCGATTGGGACGTCTCGCGGCCCGCGCCGTACTTCGGCTTCGAAATCCCGGACGCTCCCGGTCACTACTTCTACGTGTGGTTCGACGCGCCCATCGGCTACATGGCCGCGACCGCCGAGTGGTGCGACGAGACCGGCGCGTCGTTCGACTCGTATTGGCGCAAGCCCGGCGCCGAGATCGTCCACTTCATCGGCAAGGACATCGTCTACTTCCACACGCTGTTTTGGCCCGCGATGCTCGAGGCCTCCGGCTTTCCGCTCCCCGCGCGCGTCCACGTCCACGGCTTTTTGACCGTGAACGGCGAGAAAATGTCCAAATCGCGCGGCACGTTCCTGCTCGCCTCGAAGTACCTCGAGCACCTGGACCCCGGCTATCTCCGCTACTACCTCGCGAGCAAACTCGGGAGCGGCATCGAGGATCTCGACATGAACCTCGAGGAGTTCACCGCGCGCGTGAACGCGGATCTCGTCGGCAAGGTGGTGAACCTCGCGAGCCGGAGCGCGCGCTTCGTCGAAGCGAGCGGGCTCTCCGAGCGCTACCCGGACGACGGCGGGCTCTTCGCCGAGGCCGCGGCCGCGGGCGACGAGATCGCGAAGGCCTACGAGGCGTGCGACTACGCGCGCGCCATGCGCACGATCATGCAGCTCGCCGATCGCGCGAACGAATACGTCGATCGCAAGGAGCCGTGGAAGCTCGCGAAGGCGCCCGAGCGCGCGGGCGAGCTTCGCGACGTGTGCAGCGTGATCCTGAATCTCTACCGCCAGCTCGCGCTCTACCTCGCGCCCGTCCTGCCGCGGCTGCGCGACGCGAGCGCGACGCTGCTCGGCGCGCCCCTCACGGCCTGGGACGAAGCGAAGACGCCCGCGACCGGCACGAAGGTCGCCAAGTTTTCCCACCTCGTCGCGCGCGTCGATCCGAAAAAGGTCGCGGCCATGGTCGCGGCGCACGCCCCGCCGGAAGGGGGAGGGGGTGCGACCGGCGCCGCGCCGGCCGGCAACGTGAACGTCAAGGTGACGCAGAGCGCCGAGGTGGCGGACGCCGCCGCGGGCGTGCGTGACACGTTGAGCGACGCCGCGGCCGACGACGGCGCCGCGCTCGCGGCCGAGCCGCTCGCCCCCGAGTGCAGCATCGACGATTTTTCGAAGATCGATCTGCGCGTCGCGCGCGTCGTGCGCGCCGAGGCGGTGCCGGAAGCGAAGAAGCTCGTGAAGCTCACGCTGAGCCTCGGCGGCGGCCACGAGCGCACCGTCTTCGCCGGCATCAAGAGCGCCTACGCGCCCGAGTCGCTCGCCGGGCGGCTCGTCGTCGTCGTCGCGAACCTCGCGCCGCGCAAGATGAAGTTCGGCGTGAGCGAGGGCATGGTCATCGCCGCGGGGCCCGGCGAAAAGGACATCTTCGTCCTCAGCCCGGATTCGGGCGCGAAGCCCGGCCAGCGCGTGCACTGAACGGGTGCGCCGAGCGCGCGGCCGCGAGCGGCGTGCTAAATTCCAGCAACGTGTCGCGCAGGCGCCGGTCGTTCGTCGCGGGAGCTTTCGTCCTCGGCCTCGTTCCGCTCGGTTGCGCCTCGACGAGCGCGCGGCTCGCGCGCACGAGCGGGCACCCGACCTATCAGATCGAATGCGCGAACGTCGGCGACTGCTGGACGCAGGCGCGCCGGGCGTGTGGGGGCGACTACCGCACCCTCGCGCGATACGATAACTGGATCCCGGAGAGCGACCTGCCCGGCTATAACCACCGCACCATCGAGAGCTCGGAGCCGCACCGCGTGTACGGCGCGCGGATGCCGTATTACGGTCCGGGCATCGAGTCGGACGAGCCGCTGCCGATCACGGACGTGGTCGTCGCGTGCAACGGCTTCTGAGTTTGCTCAGCCGTTGATTCGCTCGAGCACGAGCCGCGGGTGCGTCGCGCGGCTCCCGATCCGAAATGCCGCCGCCGCCCGCGCGAGCTCGTGTTCCACGAGCGAGCGCTTCGAAGCGCAGAGGAACGCGAGCGGCTCTCCACGCGTCACCCGCTCGCCCACGGCATGGCAGAGCTCGATGCCGGCGCCCGGATCGACCGTGTCTTCGGCGCGCATGCGCCCGGCGCCGAGCGCGACCGACACCCAGCCGAGCTCCCACGCGTCGATGCCCGCGAGGATCCCGCTCCGGGGCGCGGGCAACGGAACGCGCACCCGCGCCCGCGGTAAAAGCTCGGTTTTTTCGACGACGCGGGCGTCGCCGCCGTGCCCGCGCACCATGCGCGCGAAGCGCTCGAGCCCGGCGCCGCTCGCCAGCGCTCGCTCGAGAAGTGCGCGCCCCGCCGCGCGCGAGCGGACGCGCCCGGCGAGCACCAGCATTTCCGCGCCGAGCACGAGCGTGAGCTCGCGCGTGTCGCTCGGTCCCTCGCCGCGCAGTACGTCGATCGCCTCGCGCGTCTCGAGCGCGTTGCCGATGGTGCGGCCGAGCGGCGCGCTCATGTCCGTCACGAGCGCCGTGGTCTCGAGGCCGGCGTTCCGCGCCGTCCGCACGAGCGCTCGCGCGAGCTCGCGGGCGCGTGCGGGCGTCCCCATGAAAGCGCCGCGCCCCGCTTTCACGTCGAGCACGAGGCCGTCGCTGCCGGTCGCGAGTTTTTTCGAGAGAATGCTCGCGACGATGAGCGGCACCGACTCGACCGTGCCGGTCACGTCGCGCAACGCGTAAAGGCGCCGATCGGCGGGCGCGATGTCCTTCGACTGACCGATGATGGAGGCACCCGCCGTCCGGAGCACGCGCTCGAAGCTCGCCGCGTCGAGCCGCACCCGGTAGCCGGGAATCGCCTCGAGCTTGTCGAGCGTGCCGCCGGTGTGACCGAGCCCGCGCCCGGCGATCATCGGCACGGCGACGTCGCACGCGGCGACGAGCGGCGCGAGACAGAGGCTCACTTTGTCGCCGACGCCGCCCGTCGAATGCTTGTCGATCTTCGGCGCGCGGACGCTTCGGAGCGCGAGCGTGCGCCCGGATTTCAGCATGGCTTGCGTGAGCGCCACCGTCTCGCCGTCGTCGAGGCCGCGGAGGAGCGCGGCCATGAGCCACGCGCTCATCTGGTACTCGGCGACTCTTCCCGCGAGGTAACCTTGGACGAGCTCCTCGAGCTCCCCTTTCGAGAGGCGGCCGCCGTCGCGTTTCTTGAGGATGAGCTCGACGGGGTTCGTCATCGCCGGGCGCTTCGCCCCGCCGGTAGATGGTTGCGCCTATCTCGTAGGCGGTGCACTAGACTAGCCTCGCACGGATCAGTCGTGGAACGCACGTCGCGCGGACGCCCCCCCGGAAGATTCACGCAGCACCGCCGCGTCGATCGCCTGCGCGAGATTTTGAGCCGTCACCCGAAGGGGCTCTCCCTCTACGAGCTCGCGGACGCGCTCAACGTGACGGTGCGCACGATGCGCCGGTACATGGTCGAAATCGAGCGGGACTTCGAGCTCGAGAGCGTGCCGGTGAAGGCGGGCGGGCAGCTGCTCTGGCGCATTCGTTCGAGTGAAATCCCGCGCAAGCTCGAGCTCAGGCGCACGCAGGCGTACGCGCTCCTCGCGGCGCGGCGCGTGTTCGAGCCGATGCGCGGCTCCACCCTGTTCGAGGAGATCGATCTGGCGACCAACAAGCTGCTCGCGTTCGCGCAGCGCCCCGGTCGCGGGCCGAACGCCGGGCTCGCGGACGCGCGGCTCGAACAACGCTTCTTGTATCTGCCGCACGCCCCCAAAAACTACGCTCAAAAGACGGAAGAGCTCGACGACTTGTTCCAGGCCGTGTCCGATCTGCGGCCGCTGTCGCTGCTCTATCGCAGCGCGACGCGGGCCGAAGAGGAGCGCATCACGCTTCACCCGTACGCGCTCGTGCTCCATCGCGACTCGATCTACTGCGTCGGCTACCACGTCGGGCGCGAGGAAATTCGCACGTTCGTGCTCGATCGCATGCGCGACACGCAGTGCGCCGTCACCGAGCGCTTCGAGCTGCCGGCCGATTTCGCGGTGGACACGTACTTCCAGGGCGAGTTCGGGATTTGGCGGGACGCGACGCCGCACAAAGTCGTGATCGAGTTCGACGCGTACGCGGCCGACTACGTGCGGATGCGCACCGTCCACGCGTCGCAGAAGCTCCAGAGTATCGCCGGCGGCGGCCTGCGGCTCAGCATGACGGTCGGCAACCTGCTGCCCGTCGTGAGTTGGGTGCTCGAGTGGGGCGGCCGCGCCCGCGTGGTCGAGCCGCCGGAGCTCATCGAGCGCGTCAAGGCCGAGCTCGAGAGCGCGCTGACGCACTACAAGGACGAGAAGAAGGCGCCGTCGAAGCGCACGCCGCGTTGAGCGGGGCACGTTGCAGAGTGTCTCGGTTTGCCCCGCGAGGCGCGACGCGCCGGGGCTTGCGAGGCACGCGCGCGACCCTATGACTTGAGCCCACGGAGGAACCCATGGCTCTCGATCATTACGTGACGCTCGGGCGTTCCGGTCTGCGCGTCAGCCCCCTCTGCCTCGGCGCGATGACGTTCGGTGAAGACCTCGGCTGGGGTTCCTCGGTCGAGGAGTCCGAGCGCATCATGGATCGCTACATCGAGCTCGGCGGCAACTTCATCGACACGGCGAACTTCTACACGAAGAGCCACTCCGAGAAGATCGTCGGCGACCACATCGGCCGCGACGCGGCCAAGCGCGATCGGCTCGTCATCGCCACGAAGTTCAGCGGCAACCTCTACCCCGGCGATCCGAACGGCGGCGGTTCCGGCAGAAAAGCCGTGATCGCCGCCTGTGAGAACTCGCTCCGGCGGCTCCAAACCGACTACATCGACCTTTACTGGCTGCACATCTGGGACGCGAACACGCCGATCGAGGAGACGATGGCGACGCTGCACGACCTCGTCCGCTCGGGCAAGGTTCGTTACGTCGGCGTCTCGGACACGCCCGCGTGGAAGATCGCGCAGGCGAACCTGCTCTCGGAGTTTCGCGCCTTCACGCCGTTCGTCGGGCTGCAGATCGAGTATTCGCTGCTCGAGCGCACGGTCGAGCAAGAGCTCGTACCCATGGCGCGCGAGCTCGGGCTCGGCATCACGCCCTGGTCGCCGTTGAAGAGCGGCGTTCTGTCGGGCAAGTACACGCGCGCGAACGCCGATCAGCAAAAGGCCGATCGCGCCGCCTTCGTCGCGGGAGCGCTGAACGAGACCACCTACAAGCTCATCGACGAGCTCGACGTGATCGCCAAGGCGCACGACAGCACCGTCGCGCGCGTCGCGCTCGCGTGGCTCCGGGCGCGGCCGGGCGTGAGCTCGACCATCATCGGCGCGCGGCGGCCGAACCAGCTCGAGGACAATCTGAAATCACTCGAGCTCACGCTCACGACGGCGGAATCGTCGCGCCTCGACGAGCTGACGCAGCCGGCGCTCGGTTTTCCGCAACGCATGCTCGCGTTCGCCCCGGCCATCCTGAACGGCGGGACGAGCGTGAACGGGGTGAAGCTGCCGCCTTCCGGCTTCGTCATGCAGCCGGGCGACAAGCCGTACTGAGCGCGGCGTCGTCGCCCGGACGCGCGGCGCGCCGAGGTCAGTGCGCCGCGCGGTTCACGCGATACTGCGCGAGCACGCGCTTCACGTAGTCTTGCGTTTCGGGGAAGGGCGGGATGCCGCCGTAGCGCATCACCGCGGCCTCGCCCGCGTTGTAGCCGGCGATGGTGAGCTCGATGTCGCCGTTGAACAGGTTCGCGAGCACGCGCAAGTAGCGCACCCCGCCGAAGATGTTCTGGCGTGGATCGAAGATGTCCGTCACGAGCATGCGCTCCGCGGTTTCCGGCATGAGCTGCATGAGGCCCCGGGCGTTCGCGGGTGAAACGGCGCGCGGGTCGAAGTCGCTCTCCACCTGAATCACGGCGCGGATCAAATCCTCCGGGATTTGATAGAGCGCGGCCGCCTCGCGAATGTGATCGTCGTAGCGCCCGTAGCGCGCGGGCGAGCTGTCCGACGGCATGCGCACCCGCGGCCGCTCGCTGTCGGTCCGCACCACGAGCTTGCCGTGCTTGGCGGGCGAGTTCGTGAAGCTGATGACCCCGTCCGCTCCGACCGTCTTGTAGATGTCCGCCTGGCTCGGCCCGGCGAGGGTGAGCGCCGCGGCCGGGACGGCGCCGATGAGCGCCCAGCGCTTGGGGTTCGGAGTGTCGGAAGACGACATGGCGTTCGTAAATGATACCGGGCCGCCCCCGTGTGGGTGCAAGTAACCCGCGCGGCGCAGCTCGAAAAACGCCGTTCTCGCCCGCGCTATTCCGTGCGCGACCAGCCGGCTGCCCGCGGGCCGAGCGCGAGGAGCCGCGGGTCCGGATCGATCGGCCGAAACGCGTGCCGGCGGGCGAGCCGCTCGAGCCAGAAGCCCTCGTAGTCGGCGATCGCCTGAAGCTCGAGGTCGTCGTGATTCACGTCGTTGCCGACTTCCAGGCACGTCTCGAGGTTCGCGAGGTTCGGGCGGACGCGCCGGCCGCTCGCGTGGTCGTCCCACATCCGGCGGTAGAGACCCTCGAGGCTCCGTACCAAGAGCGGCATGTCGAAGAGGATCGAGCTCTTGCGCGCTTCACGCAGCTTTTCGCGATACGGCGTCAAGCGCGCGCGCTCGTGACCGAACAGCACGGCGCGCTCCACGTAGTCCTCGGCCGTGCCGGCGACCATGTCCGGCGTGCCCGCGGCGCGCACGAGGCTCCCGCACACGCGCGCGGCGAACGAGCGGCCGCTCTGCGTGAGCACCGGCAAGCCCATGAAGAGCGCGTCGGACGCCGTCGTGTGCGCGCCGTACGGCGCCGTGTCCAAGAAGAGATCGGCGAGCGGGTAACGCGCCAGGTGGTGGCGATTCGCGAGCTTCGGCGCGAAGACGAGACGCTGCCGGTCGATGCCGCGCTTTTCCGCGTAGTCGCGCAGGCGTTCGTTCGTCTCGTCGGTGCTCGAGAGGAGCCAGAGCACGCTGCCCGGAACGCGAGCCAGCACCATGAGCCAGCGCTCGAACG
>Ga0335083_10003975_pt1 | contig 18975 bp, 11 predicted proteins | sample Lox_Sample_42_FD_206716 | JGI IMG/M metagenome (GOLD analysis project Ga0335083, IMG submission 206716) | Soil microbial communities from Loxahatchee National Wildlife Refuge, Florida, United States - Lox_Sample_4.2 | ecosystem: Environmental > Terrestrial > Soil > Wetlands | place: USA...
CGACCGGAAACCGGCGTCGGCGACGGCGATCACCTCGGCGTCCAGCGCCGGGTCGTCAACCCCGATCGCCTCGACGCCGACCTGCTGCAGCTGGCGGTAGCGGCCGGCCTGCGGCCGCTCGTAACGAAAGAACGGGCCCGCATAACACAGCTTCACCGGCAGCGCACCGCGGTCCAGGCCGTTCTCGATCACCGCCCGCACCACCCCGGCAGTGCCCTCGGGCCGCAGGGTCAGCGAGCGGTTGCCACGGTCGGTGAAGGTGTACATCTCTTTGGTCACCACGTCGGTGGATTCCCCGACGCCGCGGGTGAACAGCGCGGTGTCCTCGAATATCGGCAGCTCGATGTGGCTGTAGCCGGCTCGGCGGGCCGCCCCCAGCAGGCCGTCGCGTACCGCGACGAACTCGGCCGAGTCCGGCGGGACATAGTCCGGGACTCCCTTGGGGCCAGAAAACGAAGCGAATTCGCTCACCGCTTACAGGCCTTCGAGGAAGGGGTTGAGGCGGCGCTCGGCGCCGATGGTGGTGCGGTTGCCATGTCCGGGTAGTACCACGGTCTGGTCGTCGAGCACCAACAGCTTGTCGACGATGGAGCGGTACAGGTCCCGCCCGCTGCCACCGAACAGGTCGGTGCGGCCGATCGAACGCTCGAACAGCGTGTCGCCGGTGAACACCACGTCGGCGCCGTCCTTGGCGGCCTGATGCACGCGGAAGCACACCGATCCGCGGGTGTGCCCCGGAGTGTGGTCGACGTTGACGGACACGCTGCCCAGGTCGAGCTTGTCGCCGTCGCGGTCCAGCTCGACGACCTGCTTGGGCTCCCGGAAGAACGCCCCGGTGAACAGCTGCGCCACCCGCGGGCCGAAGCCGTAGATGGGGTCGGTCAGCATGAACCGGTCCTCGGGATGAATGTAGGTGGGACAGCCGAACGTGTCGGACACCTTCTGCGCGGACCACATGTGGTCGATGTGCCCGTGAGTGATCAGCACCGCCGCGGGCGTCAGCCGATTCTCGTCGAGGATGCGCCGCAGCTGGCCCATCGCACGCTGACCCGGGTCCACGATGATGGCATCGGTGCCCGGCCGCTCGGCCAGCACGTAACAGTTGCAGGCCAGCAACCCGGCGGGAAATCCGGTGATCAACACGGTTCCCAGTTTCCCATCCCTGGCCCCGGACGACGATGCGGGCCGTCATGGAAAGATAGCGGCCGTGCCGACCAACCAACAGCGACGCGCGACAGCCAAACGCAAACTCGAACGGCAGCTGGAGCGCCGCGCCAAGCAGGCCCGACGGCGGCGGCAGTTGACGATCGCAGGAATCGCCGTCGCCGCAGTGGCCGTGATCGCCGCGATCGTCACCGTCGTGGTGTTCAACAAAGACGACCACAAGAGCACTACCGCCGCTACGACCAGCAGTAGCGCGCCGCCGAGCAAGCCCATGGCTCCGCCCCTGCCGGCGTTTCAGCCGCCGGCCAACCTGGGCGCCAACTGTCAGTACCCGCCGTCACAAGACAAGGCCGCCAAGCCCGCCCAGCTGCCGCACACCGGCAAAGTCCCGACCGACCCGGCCACGGTGAGCGTCAGCATGGTCACCAACCAGGGCCATATCGGCCTGCTGCTGGCCAACAACGAGTCACCCTGCACGGTGAATAGTTTCCTCAGCCTGGCCAACCAGAAATTCTTCGACGGCACCAAGTGCCACCGGCTGACCACGTCCCCCGGCCTGGGAGTGCTCCAATGCGGCGACCCGACGGGCAAGGGCGGCGGCGGGCCCGGCTACCAGTTCGAAAACGAGTACCCCACCGACCAGTTCCCGCCTAACGACCCCAAGCTGGACCAGCCCGTCCTTTATCCCCGCGGCACCATCGCCATGGCCCACAGCCCGCAACAGCACGACAACGGCAGCCAGTTCTTCCTGGTCTACCAGGATTCGGTACTGCCGCCCGACTACACCGTCTTCGGAAAGATACAGGACGACGGGCTGGCCACCCTGGACAAAATCGCCAAGGGCGGCGTCGCCGGCGGCGGTGACGACGGACCCCCGGCCATCGAAACGGTCATCCAGTCGGTGCTTAAAGACTGAACCCCAACCGCTTATGGTCGTGGGGTGGGGACCCCAGACACATTCGGACGATACGAATTGCAGGGCGCATTAGGCCGTGGCGGCATGGGGCAGGTGTTCCGCGCCTATGACGCGAGCACCAACCGAGTGGTGGCTCTCAAGGTGCTCCCCGCGCAGGTGGCGGAGGACAGCGAGTATCAGGAACGGTTCCGCCGCGAGGCACGCACAGCGGCAAGTCTCAACGACCCGCACATAGTGCCCATCCATGGCTACGGCGAGATCGACGGCCAACTCTATGTCGACATGCGGCTGATCGAGGGTCGCGACCTGCGCGGTTTCATCACCGAAAACGGTGGCCGGCTGAACCCCGCGCAAGCGGTCGCGGTAGTCGAACAGGTCGCGGCCGCACTGGACAGCGCCCACCATGTGGGCTTGGTACACCGCGATGTCAAGCCGTCGAACATCCTGGTCGCCACCGCACGAGATTTCGTCTACCTGATCGACTTCGGGATCGCCCGCACCGTGACCGACACCACCCTCACCAACACCGGGCACACCATGGGCACCATGGCCTACATGGCCCCCGAACGCTTCAGGGGCACAACGGATCTGCGGGCCGACGTGTATTCGCTGGCCTGCGTGCTATTCGAATGCCTGACCGGAAGCCGTCCGTACCCTGGCAGCACCTACGAAGAGCAGCTCGCCGGACACCTGCACACCCCGCCGCCACAACCGTCGACCATGGCACCAGGCCTACCGCCGGCATTCGACGAGGTGATCGCCCGGGGCATGGCCAAAGATCCCGACGAGCGCTATCAGTCCGCAACGGAACTCGCCAACGCTGCCAAAGCGGCTCTGGCGGGATCGAACCTGCCGCCGCTGTCCATGGCATCCACCCGCGACGTTCCGCAGGAACCCGACCCGTGGGGCCCGGTGACGCCAACGCCCCAACCACACGCGAGACGCAGACCGGCAATCTTGGTCACGGGTCTGATCGCCGGACCCCTTCTGGCTCTGGCCGCGGTGGCCGCTGTGCTGGCGATGATCGCGCACAACGAGAATGCCGCACGCCCGGCGGAATCCAAAGCACCGACCGGGACGGCGGAATCCACCGAACCGCCGCCGAATGTGCCTTTGTTGCCGCCGTTCAACCCGCGGGGTGACCTGGGTGCCGACTGTCAGTACCCGACGTCACCCGAGCCGGGCGCCAGGCCGGCGCAGCCGCCCCGATCGGGCAGAGTGGCCACCGATCCGGCCGAGGTCGCGGTCAGCATGGTCACCGACCAAGGCGACATCGGGCTGCAGCTCGCCAACGGCAAGTCCCCGTGCACGGTGAACAGCTTCACCAGCCTGGCGCAACAGGGGTTCTTCAACGGCACGCAGTGCCAGCGACTGACCACCTTGCCGAAGCTCCGCGTGCTGCAATGCGGCGGAGCCGATAACGGCGGCCCCGGATACAACTTCGCCGACGAATACCCGGCGAACCAGTACCAACCCGGCGACCCCGCGTTGAGCCAGCCTGTTCTGTACCCGCGCGGGACGCTGGCCATGGCGACCAACGGACCCAACACCAACGGCAGCCAGTTCTTTCTGCTCTACGAGGACTCCGAGCTCCCACCGCAGTACACGGTCTTCGGCACGATCGACAACACCGGCCTGGCGACCATCGACAAGATCGCCAAGGCCGGCGTCGTCGGGGGCGGTGAGGATGGGACTCCTGTCACCCCGGTGACGATCACATCGGTGCGGCTGGACTGATGGGCTGCCGGTGACGAGTCCTTCAGCAGGTTCATTCGGTCGGTACCAGCTTCTCGACGTGCTGGGCCGCGGCGGGATGGGCGAAGTCTTCCGCGCCCACGACAACGACACCGACCGTGTCGTCGCCATCAAGCTGCTGTCGGCGCATCTCGCCGAAGACCCCGAGTATCGGCAGCGGTTCCAGCGCGAGGCACACACCGCAGCCGGACTCAACGAGCCGCACGTGGTGCCCATCCACAACTACGGCGAAATCGACGGCCGGCTCTACGTGGACATGCGCCTGATCGAGGGACACGACCTGGGCGCTCTCCTGCTCGAGAGCGGCGGGCGACTACACCCCGAGCGTGCCGTCGTGATCGTCGAGCAGGTCGCCGCCGCGCTGAATGCCGCTCACCGCGCCGGATTGATACACCGCGACGTCAAACCGTCGAACATCCTGGTCGCCGAGCGCGACTTCACGTATCTCATCGACTTCGGCATCGCGCGAGCGGCCGCCGACACCGGTCAGACCGTCGGCGCCTTGGCCTACATGGCGCCCGAGCGCTTCAGCGGCATCACCGACCACCGCGCCGATATCTATTCGCTGGCCTGCGTGCTTTACGAGTGCCTGACCGGACAGCGGCCCTACCCCGGAGACAGCCCCGAGCAGCAGGTCGCCGGGCACCTGACCGCCCCACCACCACGGCCGACGCTCATCTGCCCCGACGTCCCGCCGGGCTTTGATGCCGTGATCGCCCGCGGCATGGCGAAGGATCCCAATCAGCGCTATCAGAGCGCGCTGGAACTGGCCGCGGACGCCCGCGCGGCCCTGGCGGGCGCCCCGGCGGCGGCAGTAGGCCCCTGGCCGCAGGCACCCACCGCGTACCCCGTGCCCGTGCACCGGCCAGCGCGGTCGGCGGGCGTTCGGGTGGCGAACGTGCTGCTGGCATTGCTGACCCTGCTGATCGGCACCTACCTGCTGGCCGTTCTGGTGGCCGGCCATGACCGTCCCGAGCACACCGTCGACCAGCAGGGCGGCACCCGGGTCACCTTGATGGCACGGACTCCCGACGGCACGCCACCGTCGCGGGAGGCGCTGTCGCAGGCGCAGCGGATTATCGCGGCCCGGGCCAAGGGGCTCGGTATCACCGGCGCGCAGGTCGTCATCGACGGTCAGAACCTGGTCGTCACCGCGCCGGGAAACAACGCCGACGAGGTCCGGCAGCTCAGCCAGACGGCGCGGCTCTACCTACGCCCGGTGATCCAGTCGATCCCCGCGCAACCCGCGCCACCACAACCACCCACGGGGCCGGGGCAGGCCCCGCCCGCGCCCCAGGCCCCGCCCGCGCCGGCCGAGCCGCACCAGACCCTCGCCGAGCGGGTCGCCGCGGAGAAGGCGTGGCGGCAGAGTACCCGGCAGGGCGTCCAGTTCCTGGGCCTGCAACTGCAGGCCACGCACTGCGATCAGCCGGACATTCTGGCCGGCAACGACGACCCCACGCTGCCACTGGTGACGTGTTCGACCGACCACAAAGTGGCGTATCTGCTGGCCCCGTCGATCCTCGGCGGAGACCAAATCCAAGACGCCGTCTCGGCGAGGCGTCAGACCGGCCAGGGCTATGTCGTCGACCTGCAATTCAAGCCCGCCGCCGCGACCATCTGGGCCGATTTCACCGCCTCCCACGTCGGTACTCAGACCGCGTTCACCCTGGACTCGCAGGTCGTCAGTGCCCCGGTGATCCAGGAGGCGATCCCGGGCGGGCGGACCCAGATCAGTGGTGGAGACCCACCGTTCAGTGCCTCGAGCGCGCGCCAGCTGGCCACTGACCTGAAATACGGGTCGCTGCCCCTGGCTTTCGAGAGCTCAGAGGCCCAGCCGGTGCCGCCGAACCCTTCCGCGGCGCGGCCGAGTCTGCTGTCTGCTGTGCTGTCGCCGCCGGTTGGCGTCGTCGCTGCGCTGATCGCCTTGGCGCTGGTGCTGATCGGCGTGCTGCTGTACGTGAATATTCGTGCCCGAGTGAAGCGTCAGGCCGCGGACGTCACCCGGTAGACGTCGTAGACGCCCTCGACGTTGCGCACGACGTTGAGCAGGTGCCCGAGGTGCTTGGGGTCGCCCATCTCGAAGGTGAACCGGCTGATCGCCACCCGGTCACCGGACGTGGTGACCGACGCGGACAGGATGTTCACCTTCTCGTCGGCCAGCACGCGCGTCACGTCCGACAACAGCCGGTGCCGGTCGAGCGCCTCCACCTGGATCGCGACCAGGAACACCGACGACGGCGACGGCGCCCAGAGCACCTCGATGATCCGCTCGGCCTGCTGCTGCAGTGATGCGGCGTTGGTGCAGTCGGTGCGGTGCACACTGACGCCGCCGCCGCGGGTCACGAACCCCATGATCTGGTCCCCGGGCACCGGCGTGCAGCACTTGGCGAGTTTGGTCAGGACACCCGGCGCGCCCGGGACGGAGACGCCGACGTCTTCGTTGCTGCGCGGACGGCGCAGCATGGTCGCCGGAGTGGACCGCTCGGCGAGTTCCTCTTCGGCCTGGTCGATGCCGCCGAGCTCGGCCAGCAATCGCTGCACGACGTGGCGGGCCGACACATGCCCTTCGCCGATCGCGGTGTAGAGGGCGGACACGTCGGTGTAGTGCAACTCGCGGGCAACCGCCCCCATGGACTCGCCGTTGACCAAGCGCTGCAGCGGAAGTCCGCCCCGACGGACCTCGCGCGCCATGACTTCCTTGCCGGCCTCCAGCGCCTCCTCACGCCGCTCCTTGGCGAACCACTGCCGGATCTTCGTCTTGGCGCGGGGCGACACCACGAATTGCTGCCAGTCCCGCGACGGTCCGGCGTTGGGCGCCTTGGACGTGAAAACCTCTACGACTTCCCCGTTTTCCAGCTTGCGTTCCAGCGCCACCAGCCGGCCGTTGACCCGGGCGCCGATGCAGCGGTGGCCGACCTCGGTGTGCACCGCGTAGGCGAAGTCCACCGGTGTGGACCCGGTCGGCAGCGTGAAGACGTCGCCCTTGGGCGAGAACACGAAGATCTCTTGTACCGCAAGGTCATAGCGCAACGACTCCAGGAACTCGCCCGGGTCGGCAGCTTCCCGCTGCCAGTCGAGCAGCTGACGCATCCAGGCCATGTCGTCGATCTCGGCGGCGGCGTGCGGATGTGGAACCCCGTTGCGGCCCTTGGCTTCCTTGTAACGCCAGTGCGCGGCGATGCCGTATTCGGCGGTGCGGTGCATGTCGCGGGTGCGGATCTGCACCTCCAGCGGTTTGCCCTCCGGCCCGACGACGGTGGTGTGCAGCGACTGGTACACGCTATATCGCGGCTGGGCGATGTAGTCCTTGAACCGTCCGGCCATCGGCTGCCACAGCGAATGGACCACCCCCACAGCGGCGTAACAGTCCCGGATTTCGTCGCACAGGATACGAATGCCGACCAGGTCGTGGATGTCGTCGAAGTCGCGGCCCTTGACGATCATCTTCTGGTAGATCGACCAGTAGTGCTTGGGTCGGCCCTCCACCACCGCCTTGATCTTCGACGCGTTGAGCGTGTTGGTGATCTCGGTGCGCACCTTGGTCAGGTAGGTGTCCCGGGACGGCGCGCGGCCGGCGACCAGCCGGACGATCTCCTCGTACTTCTTGGGGTGCAGGATTGCGAACGACAGGTCCTCCAGCTCCCACTTGACGCTGGCCATACCCAGTCGATGCGCCAGGGGCGCAATCACTTCCAGTGTCTCGCGGGACTTGCGCGCCTGCTTCTCCGGCGGCAGGAAGCGCATGGTGCGCATGTTGTGCAGCCGGTCGGCCACCTTGATCACCAGCACCCGCGGGTCGCGGGCCATCGCGGTGATCATCTTGCGGATGGTCTCGCCCTCGGCAGCGTTGCCCAGCACGACCCGGTCCAGTTTGGTCACCCCGTCGACGAGGTGGCCCACCTCCTCGCCGAATTCCTCGGATAGCGCCTCGAGCGTGTATCCGGTGTCCTCGACGGTGTCGTGCAGCAGCGCGGCGACCAGCGTGGTGGTGTCCATGCCCAACTCGGCCAGAATGTTGGCGACGGCCAGTGGGTGGGTGATGTACGGGTCACCGGAATGACGCAACTGGCTGGCGTGCCGTTGGTCGGCGACCTCGAAGGCCCGCTGCAGCAGCGACAGGTTCGCCTTCGGATAGACCTCGCGGTGCACGGCCACCAGCGGCTCGAGCACGGGATTGATGGCGCCGCTGCGGGCGGTCATCCGCCGGGCCAGCCTGGCCCGGACCCGCCGCGACGCGCTGCTGGTGGTCTTTGTCGCCTCTACCGGCGGCTCGGCGGGGGCTTCGGGGATCGCTTCGGTGACCGCCGGGGTTTCTGGGAGGGCCTCAGGGGGCGGCGCGACAACGGCTTGCGCCGTGCTCTGGTCGTCCGCCACCTCAAACCTCCGAAAATCGCCTCCGCCATCGAGGATATCGGGTGCCGGGCGATTGCGGTCCATGCGGAGTTTTTCGGCGTCCCGGCGCCCAGCGTGCGGCTGGCCGCACACTCGGCGGGCAACGTGCGGCAGGCCGCACACTCGGCGGGCCGTGCGGATTTATTTCGAGGCTACCCGCGGCTCAAGCTGTGCACGGTCAACGGCGCGACCGCCTCGCGACCGCCCAGCGCCGGCAGTTCCAGGATCACCGCCGCGGTGGTCACGCTGGCCCCGCAGCGTTCCAGTAGTCGACGCGCCGCAACCAAAGTGCCACCGGTGGCCAGCACGTCGTCGAGGACCACAACGCGGCGGTCCCGCAATTCGATCCCGTCGGCCGGAATCTCGATGACGGCGTCGCCGTACTCCCGGGTGTAGTGCTCGCTGAGCACCGGCGGAGGCAGCTTGCCGCCCTTGCGGATTGCCAGTACGCCGGTTCCCAGCCGGGTGGCGACGGCCGCGGCCACCAGAAACCCCCGAGCGTCGAGGCCGGCGACCAGATCGGCGCCGGATGCGATGTCAGCGAGGGCGTCGGTCACTACGGCCATCGCGCGACGGTCGGCGAACAGCGGGGTGAGGTCCTTGAAGTCGACACCCGGTTCCGGAAAGTCGGCGACGCTGCGCGTCAACGCCGAGATCATCTCGGCCACCGGAACGCTCACTGCAGTAACGCCCACCGGTCCATGTTCCAGCCCGCTCCCCAGCGGGTCGGATTCTTGCTCACGGCATACATTTTCTTCGACATCAACAGCGTGCGCTGCTGCCGGTATAGCGGCAACGTCGGCATATCACCCCAGAGTATCGGCGCGCTCTCGTTCAGCAGCCGGACCCGCTCGGCCGGGTCCGCCGACACTGCCAGCGCGCCGATGTTCCCGTCGATCTGCGGGTTCGCGTAGCCGGACAGGTTGTTGCCGTTGCCGCTGTGCAGGGTGTAGGCGTCCATCGCCGACGATCCGCTGGATCCGCTGCCGGTGGCTCCGCCGGTGCTGGCCAACAGCGCGTCGATCTTGCCGTCCCGCAGCGCCTGGGGGCCCGGGGAGTCGATGGTGACACCGGACACGATGATGCCCGCCGCAGCGCAAGCCTTGGTGATCGCCCCGACGGAGGCCGCCAACCGCGCGTTGGGCCCCTGGTAGCCGACCCGTACCGTCAGCGGCGCACCATGCAGCGCGTCGCGCGCGGCGCCGGCATCCGCCTTGTTGAACTGGCCGGCCTGCGCGGCCCCGTCGGCCTGGGCGACGGCGTCGTCGGATGCCGGGGACAGCCGTGAATTGGCGATCGGAACCCCGGCGTCCCTGGCGATCACGTCGCGCGGGGTACACAACGCGAACGCGCGGCGCTCACGCGCCAGGGCAAGTGGCCCCTGCAGTGCGAAGATCAGCTGCTCGATGCCGTCCGACGGGGAGTCGATGCGCTCGTAGTTGTCCGGCGTGGCAAGCGATCCCGACGACCCCGCCGCGACGTCGACCACGTCCACGTCGCGATGGTTGACCCGGTCCTGGATGTCGGCTCCCTGCGGCCGCACGGTGATCCGCCTGGTGACCGGCTTGGGACCCCACCAACGGTCGTTGGCGCTGAGCACCACGACGCCGCCATCCAGGACCGATTCGATCTTGTACGGTCCCGACGACGGGAAGCGTTTGAGATCGACACCGGGCTTGAGGTCCCAGATGGTGTTCCACCGCTTCGCGATCTCATCCACCAGTTGGATCTGATTGCCCAGCAGCACCGCCGTCACGTCGACCTTCAGCTGGTCGGCGATGATGTGCGACGGCATCAGCGAGGTCGCGCCGAACAGCTGGCTGTAGTCGACCACAGTGCGGTCCGGGATGAACGACACTCGGGCCTTCTTCTGCCCGGGCATGCATTCGATGTTGGCGATGTCGACGTAGCCGGCCTGGGTGGCGGCTGCGAACGCGGGGAACTTCCCGGACTGGGCCGCCCAGGTAAGCACCAGATCGTCGCAGGTCACGGGCTTGCCGTCCGAGTAGACGGCGTTGTCGGCGATCTGATAGTCGAGGACCAGCGGAGCACCGCCCACCACGGAGACGGTGCCGAAGTCGTGGTCGGCGACGACCTGCCCGTCGGGGCCGTGATAGCCGAAGCCGGTAAGGGTGCGGGCGAACGCCTGGGCTCCGGCGGAGGCGGCACCGACGACGGTGTTGGTGTTGTAGGTGATCAGTGACCCGTCAACGACGTAGTCGATATGCGCGGCCGCACTGCTCGAACATGCGGTCACCGTGGAAGCTGCCATCAGCGTCGCCGTCAGACCCACGAGCGTCCAGCGGTAACCGCCCATAGTTAGCGCCGGCCGGCGTTTCGCTTGCCGGTCGGACGCCGGGTACCCGTGGGCCGCACCGGCCGCGCCCCCGGCGCCGGTTTGCTCGATGGCGCGGGTCGGGTGGCCTCGGGAGCGACCTGGGTGGCCGGCTGCGTGGCAGCCTCGGTGGTCTCGTCCGCTGAGTCGTCGTCGGCCGGTTCGGGCTTCTCGGCTTTCTCGGCTTTCTCGGCTTTCTCGGTTTTCTCGGCGCTCTCTTTGGTGGCCGCTGCACCGGGGTTGCGCCGTCTGACGACGCGGCGACTGTGGGTACGCACCAAGTCGGTGCGCTCACGCAGGGTGACCAGCAGCGGGGTGGCGAAGAAGATCGACGAGTAGGTGCCGACCAGGATGCCGACCAGCTGCACCAGTGCCAGGTCCTTCAGCGTGCCCACGCCGAGCAGCCACACCGCCACCACCATCAGCGACAGCACCGGCAAGACCGAGATCAGGCTGGTGTTGATCGAGCGCATGAACGTCTGATTGATAGCCAGGTTGGCCTGCTCGGCGAAGGTGCGCCGGGTGGTGTGCTGGAAGCCGTGGGTGTTCTCCTCGACCTTGTCGAACACGATGACCGTGTCGTACAGCGAGAAGCCCAGGATGGTCAGCAGGCCGATGACGGTGGCAGGGCTGACTTCGAAGCCCACCAGCGAGTACACGCCGGCGGTGACGGTCAGGTCGAAGACCATTGTCGTCAGCGCGGAGATCGCCATATAGCGCTCGTAGCGCACGGTGATGTACAAGGTGACCAACGCCAGGAACACCACCAGCGCGAACAGCGCCTTCTTGGTGATCTGGGCGCCCCAGGTCCCCGACACCGCCGAGTCGCTGATCGCCTGCTTGCTGGGCTTACCGTCCTTGTCCTTGGGCTGGAACGCGTCGAACAGCGCCGTCTTGAGCTTCGCCGTCTGCTCGTTATCCAGGTGTTCGGAACGGATCTGCACCGACGCGGACGAGCCGCTGCCCACGATGACCACTGCTTCGGCGTCATGGCCCAGGGCTTTGTGGAAGACGTCCTGCACCTGCGCGGTCTGCACGTTGCCCGTCGCCCCCGCGGTGGGCATTGACACCGTGGTGCCGCCCTTGAAGTCGATCCCGAACGTGAAGCCGCGCAGCAGGATGCTGAGGAGCGCGATCGCGACCATCGCACCGCTGACGCCGTACCACAGCCGGCGACGGCCCACCACCTCGAACGCTCCGGTGCCGGTGTAGAGCCGGGACAGGAAGCTGTGGTGGGGCGACGCTGCGGCGGTGTCGGCGCCGGTCAGCTCTGCGACCTGCGTTTTGGCGTCGCTGACCTTGGCCGCAGCGAGCTGGGTCTTGGCGTCGGGCTTGGCTTTGGAGTCCTTGGCGGTCATGGCGGTTATCCCCCTCCCGCTGTCTGGGCGGAAGCCCGGCGTTCGCGGGCCACCTGCTGGACGGCGCCCAGGCCGTTGTACGCCGGCTTGGACAGCGTCGGCGACTTGGAGGCCAGGTACAGCAGCGGCCAGGTCACCAGGAACACCACCACCAGGGCCAGGATCGTGGTGAGACCCAGCGTGAAGGCGAATCCCTTCACCTGGCCGATCGCCAGGAAGTACAGCACGGCGGCGGCCAGGAAGGTGACGGCGTTGCCCGACACGATCGTCTTGCGGGCCCGCACCCAGCCGCGTGGAACCGCTGACCGGAACGAACGGCCTTCGCGGATCTCGTCTTTGATGCGTTCGAAGAAGACGACGAACGAGTCCGCGGTGGTCCCGATACCGATGATCAGACCCGCGATGCCGGCCAGGTCCAGGGTGTAGTTGATATATCGGCCCAGGAGCACCAGAATCGCGAAAACCATTGCGCCGGATGCGGTTAACGACAACGCCGTGAGCACTCCGAGTGCCCGGTAATACACCAACGAATACAGCAGCACCAGGATCAAACCGATCGCGCCCGCGATCAGGCCGGCGCGCAAGGAGGTCAATCCCAATGTCGCCGAAACTGTTTGGGCCTCCGAGGGTTCGAAGGACAGCGGCAGCGACCCGTATTTCAGGACGTTGGCCAGCTGGCGCGCGCTGGACGCGGTGAACGGTGGGTCTCCCCCAGTGATCTGGGTGCGGCCGCCGGGGATGGCTTCCTGGATTTCCGGCGCGCTGACGACCTGCGAGTCCAGCGTGAACGCCGTCTTGGTGCCGACATGGGCGGCGGTGAAGTCAGCCCAGACGCTGGCCGCGGCCGGCTTGAATTGCAGATCGACGATGTACCCCAGGCCGCGCGGGTTCATGCCCGACGAGGCGTTCTGAATCTGGTCGCCGTTGATGATCGACGGGGCCAGCAGATACGCGACCTTATGGTCGGTCGAACACGTCACCAGCGGCAGCTTCGGGTCGTCGTTGCCGGCCAGAATGTCCGGCTTGTCGCATTGCGTGGACTGGTATTCCAGCGCCAGGAACTGAACACCCTGGCGGGTGCTCTGCCGCCAGTTCTTCTCCGCGGTGATGCGCTCCGCGAGCTCCTTGCGCGGATCGGGGGGCCCGGGTGCCTCACCCGGCGGCGCCTCCGCCGGTGGCGGGGCTCCGGTCGAGGGCGCCGGGGCTCCGGAGCTGGGTGCGGGTGCCGGGCCGGGTGCCGGTGCCGGGGCGCCGGAGCTGGGTGCCGGCGACTTGGATGGGCTGGGCGCCGGCGTGGGGTCCTGTGGGTAAGGCCGCGGTTGCGGCTTGGGCGCCGGCGCACCCGGGGGCGCGGGTTGGATGCCGGGCTGGCCGGGTGCCGGTTGGCCGCCGGGTGCCGGTTGGCCGGGTGCCGGTTGGCCGCCGGGTGCCGGCTGGCCGGGCGCGGGCTGACCACCGGGTGCCGGCTGGCCCGGCGCGGGCTGACCACCCGGCGCCGGCTGCCCACCGGGCTCCGGAGCGGCGGGCGGCTTGGGCTGAGGCTGGGCCGGAATCGCCTGGACCACCGGCCGGATGTACAGCCGTGCGGTCTCTCCCAGGTTGCGGGCCTCGTTGCCGTCGCTGCCGGGCACCGTGATGATCAGGTTGTCGCCGTTGATGACCACCTCGGAACCGGACACGCCAAGCCCGTTGACCCGCGCGCTGATGATCTGCTGCGCCTGGGTCAGCGCGTCGCGGCTCGGGCGAGAGCCGTCCGGCGTCCGTGCGGTGAGCGTGACGCGCGTGCCGCCCTGCAGGTCGATACCGAGCTTCGGGGCGGCCTTCTCATTCCCGGTGAAGAACACCAGCAGGTAGACGCTGACAAGCATGATCAGGAACACCGACAGGTAGCGAGCAGGGTGCACCGGCGCCGAAGACGATGCCACGTTCCTTATATCTCCTTGCGAATCTGTTATTACCCCGGACGGAGCCTTGCAAGAACTGTGCAAAGACTACGTGTCGCGTTCACCTGCCCTTCGGGCAAGCGGGTAATCGGCCAGGCCGCGCTCAGGAATCCTTGGCCGCGCGGGTCTCGGTCGGCGCGTCTTCGGGTTCTTCGTCTTCCAGCTCGCCTTCTAGCTCTCCAAGGTCTTCGGCTTCGTCGAGATCGGGTTCGTCCGGCAGGATCCGGTCACGGATCGCCAGCTTCATCCAGGTGGTGACCACCCCGGGCGCGATCTCCAGGTCGACGGTGTCGTCGCTGATGGCGGTGACGGTGGCTTCCATGCCGGACGTGGTGTGCACCCGGTCCCCCGGCTGCAGCGACTCGTGCAAGTCGATCGTGGCCTGCATCATGCGCTTCTGCCGGCGCGCCGAAAACCAAAAAAACCCGCCCATGATGATCACGAACGGCATCAATAAAAGGAAGCTCTCCATCACGCCTGTCTTTCGTTTCGGAACCTCGTAACGGTCCAGTGTGCCCGTCCAGTCTGGCAGGCTCACGGGCGAACCCGTGATCGCCCGGTGGAGCCGCGCTCCGACCCGGGTTGCGGCTAGGCTTTATCCGCGCCGGATGCGCGCGTCGTTCAGGGTCGCGGGCACGCCCGCGGTGAGGAGGAATTCGTGGCCAGCCTCGAGCAGAGTCGCCACTTGGCCACCGAAATCCCGGGTCCCGCATCGCTGGAACTGACCAAACGCCGGGTGGCTGCGGTTTCCCATGGCGTGGGCATCACCATGCCGGTGTACGTGACGCGGGCCGCCGGCGGGATCGTCGAGGACGTCGACGGGAACCGGCTGATCGACCTGGGTTCGGGTATCGCCGTCACCACGATCGGCAACTCCTCACCCCGTGTGGTGGACGCGGTCCGCGAGCAGGTGGCCGACTTCACCCACACCTGCTTCATGGTGACGCCGTACGAGGAGTACATCGCCGTCGCGGAAGAACTCAACCGGATCACCCCGGGCGGCGGCGAGAAGCGCTCGGTGCTGTTCAACTCCGGCGCCGAGGCGGTGGAGAACGCCGTCAAGGTCGCCCGCGCCTACACCCGCAAGACCGCCGTCGTCGCGTTCGACCACGCCTACCACGGCCGCACCAACATGGCCATGGCGCTCACCGCCAAATCGATGCCCTACAAGAGCGGCTTCGGCCCGTTCGCGCCGGAGATCTACCGGGCGCCGCTGTCCTACCCGTACCGCGACGGCCTGCTCGACAAGGAACTGGCCACTGACGGCGAGCTGGCTGCCGCGCGGACCATCAACGTGATCGACAAGCAGGTCGGTGCCGACAACCTGGCCGCCGTCATCATCGAGCCGATCCAGGGCGAGGGCGGCTTCATCGTCCCTGCCGAGGGGTTCCTGGGCGCCCTGCTGGCCTGGTGCCGGGAGAACAATGTGGTGTTCATCGCCGACGAGGTGCAAACCGGGTTTGCCCGCACCGGGGCCATGTTCGCCTGCGAGCACGAGAACATCGAGCCCGACCTGATCGTCACGGCCAAAGGCATCGCCGGCGGGTTGCCGCTGTCGGCGGTGACCGGTCGGGCCGAGTTGATGGACGCACCCCACGCCAGCGGGCTGGGCGGCACTTTCGGCGGCAACCCGGTCTGCTGCGCGGCGGCGCTGGCCGCCATCGAGACCATCGAACGCGACGGCCTTATCGAGCGGGCCCGCGAGATCGAACGGTTGATGATGGACCGGCTGCTGGGGCTACAGGCCGGTGACGACCGGATCGGCGACGTGCGCGGCCGCGGCGCCATGATCGCCATCGAGCTGGTGAAGTCCGGAACCGCCGACCCCGACCCCGGGTTGACCGACAAGTTGGCCACCGCGGCCCACGCCGCCGGCGTCATCGTCTTGACCTGCGGCATGTTCGGCAACATCATCCGGCTACTGCCCCCGCTCACCATCAGTAACGAGCTGCTGAGCGAAGGCCTGGACATCCTGGCCGGGCTGCTGGGCGACCTCTGACCCGTCGCCTTGGGCGGCCGCGCCGACGGCTTCCCGCGACGGCCAGGGACCCGTCGCCTCGGGCGGCCGCGCGTGAAGCCTGGGCGGAAACCCGCCGTTTCCGACCCGCGCGCGGACCCAAGTGGCGGAACTCACAGCCCATTGGCAGCACTTGCCGTCCGGGGAATACCATTAGCTAGAGTAACGTTTTAAAGGTCGGCGCAATGTCGCGCAAAACACCTTATTTCTAAAGTCATTGCTAGGAACTGTCATGTCGACTTTTGCTCGTGAAGAGCGGCTCGAACGCCGCATCGAGGACCTGACCGCCAACGACCCACAGTTCGCCGCAGCCAGACCGAACCCGGCGATCGCCGAGGCCATGGCTCAGCCCGGACTGAGACTGCCGCAGATCATCCAGACCGCGCTGGACGGCTACGCCGACCGCCCGGCACTCGGGCAGCGCGCCGTGGAGTTCGTCAAGGACCCAAAGACCGGACGCACCGTACTCGAAGTGCTCCCCCGCTTCGAGACCATCACCTACCGCGAACTGGGCGATCGGATCAGCGCGCTGGTGCGCGCCTGGGCCAACGACTCGGTGCGTGCCGGTGATCGCGTTGCGGTGCTGGGCTTCACCAGCGTCGACTTCACCACCATCGACGTTGCGCTGGCCCAGATCGCCGCGGTGGCGGTTCCGCTGCAGACCAGCGCGGCCGTCTCCGGACTGCAGCCGATCGTGGTCGAGACCGAACCCGCCGTCATCGCGGCCAGCGTGAACCAGCTGCCCGACGCCGTCGAGCTGATCCTGACCGGCCACACGCCCGCCAAGCTCGTGGTGTTCGACTACCACCCCGAGGTCGACGACCAGCGCGAGGCCGTGCAGGCCGTCCGCGCACGGTTGGCCGGCACCGACGTGGTGGTCGAGACCCTGGCCGACGTGCTCGAGCGCGGCAAGGCTTTGCCGGCAGCCCCGGTTGCCGAGCCCGCCGAAGCCAACCCGTTGGCGCTGCTGATCTACACCTCCGGCAGCACCGGCGCCCCCAAAGGTGCCATGTACCTGCAGGGCAACGTCGGCAAGATGTGGTGCCGGTCGAGCCGGAACTGGTTCGGGCCGAGCGCCGCGTCGATCACCCTCAACTTCATGCCGATGAGCCACGTCATGGGACGCGGCATCCTCTACGGCACGCTCGGCAACGGCGGCACGGCGTACTTCGCCGCCAAGAGCGACCTCTCGACGCTGCTGGAAGACCTCGAGCTGGTGCGTCCGACCGAGCTGAACTTTGTGCCCCGCATCTGGGAGACGCTGTACGGCGAGTATCAGCGCCGCGTCCACAGCGGAGTCCCAGAGGCCGAGGTGATGGACGAGGTGCGGCAATACCTGCTGGGCGGGCGGTTCATCTTCGCGATGACGGGCTCGGCGCCCACCTCCCCCGAGCTGAAGGTCTGGGTCGAAGACGTGCTCGACATGCACTTGCTGGACGGCTACGGCTCCACCGAGGCCGGAATGGTCCTGTTCGACGGAGAGATTCAGAGTCCGCCGGTCATCGACTACAAGCTGGCCGACGTCCCGGACCTGGGCTACTTCGCCACCGACCGGCCACACCCGCGCGGCGAGTTGCTGCTCAAGACCGAGAACATGTTCCCCGGCTACTACAAGCGGCCCGAGGTCACCGCCGGCGTTTTCGACGCCGACGGGTTCTACCGGACCGGCGACGTCGTCGCCGAGGTCGCCCCCGGCCGGCTGGTCTACGTCGACCGCCGCAACAACGTGCTGAAGCTCGCGCAGGGTGAATTCGTCACCGTCGCCAAGCTGGAGGCGGTGTTCGGCAACAGCCCACTGGTGCGTCAGATCTACGTCTACGGCAACAGCGCGCACCCCTACTTGTTGGCCGTCGTCGTTCCCACCGAAGAGGCGTTGGCCGGTGACGATGTTGAGGCTCTAAAGCCGCAGATCGCTGACTCACTGCAAAACGTCGCCAAAGAGGCCGGACTGCAGTCGTACGAGGTGCCACGCGACTTCATCATCGAGACAACGCCATTCACGCTGGAGAATGGTCTGCTCACCGGCATCCGCAAGCTGGCGTGGCCGAAACTCAAGCAGCACTACGGCGAGCGGCTCGAACAGCTCTACGCCGAGCTGGCCGAAGGCCAGGCCAGCGAGCTGACCGAGCTTCGTCAAAGCGGCGCCGACGGGCCGGTGCTGCAAACGGTCAGCCGGGCCGCTGCCGCGTTGCTGGGCACCGCCGCGTCCGAGCTTTCACCGGATGCGCACTTCACCGACCTGGGTGGAGACTCGTTGTCCGCGTTGACATTCGGAAACCTGTTGCAGGAGATCTTCCACCTCGACGTGCCGGTGGGTGTGATCGTCAGCCCGGCCAACGACCTGCAGGCCATTGCCGACTACATCGAGGGCGAGCGGAAGGGCACCAAGCGGCCCAGCTTCGCATCGGTGCACGGCCGTGACGCGATCGAGGTGCATGCCGCCGACCTCACGCTGGACAAGTTCATCGACGCCGCCACGCTGGCGACCGCGCCTTCCCTGCCGCGGGCCGGCGCCGAGGTCCGCACCGTGCTGCTGACCGGTGCCACCGGCTTCCTGGGCCGCTACCTGGCGCTGGACTGGCTGGAGCGGATGGACCTGGTCGACGGCAAGGTCATCGCTTTGGTGCGGGCCAAGTCGGATGAAGATGCTCGGGCCCGGCTGGACAGGACCTTCGAGAGCGGCGACCCCGAGTTGCTGGCGCACTACCAGCAGCTGGCCGCCGACCATCTCGAGGTCATCGCCGGTGACAAGGGCGAGGCGAACCTCGGCCTGGACTCCGAGACATGGCAACGGCTGGCCGACACGGTCGACCTGATCGTCGACCCCGCCGCCCTGGTCAACCACGTGCTGCCGTACAGCGAGCTGTTCGGGCCCAACGCGCTGGGGACCGCCGAACTGATCCGCATTGCGTTGACCACGAAGGTGAAGCCATACACCTACGTGTCGACGATCGGGGTCGGCGACCAGATCGTGCCGGGCAAGTTCACCGAGGATGCCGACATCCGGGTGATCAGCGCGACACGGCGGATCAACGACAGCTACGCCAACGGTTACGGCAACAGCAAGTGGGCCGGCGAGGTGCTGCTGCGCG
>Ga0335083_10003976_pt1 | contig 18970 bp, 22 predicted proteins | sample Lox_Sample_42_FD_206716 | JGI IMG/M metagenome (GOLD analysis project Ga0335083, IMG submission 206716) | Soil microbial communities from Loxahatchee National Wildlife Refuge, Florida, United States - Lox_Sample_4.2 | ecosystem: Environmental > Terrestrial > Soil > Wetlands | place: USA...
ATGGGCTTGCCCGTGTTCGAGACGGTGCGGTTGCTGCGCGCGCATGGGTTGATGGGCGCCTGAGCGCAGCGCTGCAGCTTTTGTAGGAGCGCACCCAGTGCGCGATGGCCCCGCGATGTGGCCTGTCGTTGAGGTGCAATCGCGCACTGGGTGCGCTCCTGCAAAGATCGCGGGAATACGGCTTAGTTACCCGGCGTCATCACGAACCAGGACACCACGGCGAGCAGGTTGTTCACGCCGTGCGAAAACACGGATGGCCAGATCGAACCGGACTGCACGCGCAACCATCCGAGGACGAGCCCGAGCAATGCCAGGTTGGGCAGCGCATACCAGAGGAAGGACAAGTCCGGCAGGTGCACGCACGCGAACAGCGCGGCGCTGAGCACGATGGCCCAGCTGCTGCCCAGGTGGCGGGCGATGGCCGAAAGCAGCACGCCGCGAAACAGCAGTTCTTCCACCAACGGACCGATGCTGACGACCAGCAGGGCGAGCGGCAGGCGCAAGGGTAGCGATATATGCGAGCCGAGTTGCTTGATGTCCTGGCTGACTTCGTGTCCATGGGCCAGCCACTGGGTCAGCATGCCGCCGACGATGGGCATCAGGATGCCCAGCACCAGCGCCACGCCGTAAATGAGGACAGGGCGCGCCGGGGCGAAGCCGAGCCCTGGAAGGTTGGGCATGCTCCATAGCGCAGGCCACCAGCGACGGATGAGATACACCATCACCATGGCGGAGATCAGCAGCGTCATCATTACCGCAATGGCGCTGGCATCAGGCTGGTTGAGCCATACACGGGTCTGGTGGATGACGTTGGCGATGCCCTGGCCATCGTGCACCACCGCATACAGGCCCGCCGCGAGGCTGATCAACCCACCGACGGATACCTGCAGCGCGAAATACAGCGCGATCAGCCAGAGCGCGTGCACGACTCGAGGGGCTGTCGACGGAAGTGGCTCGGATGGCGGCGAAACAGTGGCGTACTTCAAGGGGTTCGCGTCCATCGGTGCGGTCCTGCAGGCGCGCGTGTACTCATGTCCGCCAGGACGCATCGCGCTCGCTGCCTGACCAGGACACGCTAGTGCCTGCCGGCGAGCAGGCGCAATCCTGTCCTTTGGCACGGTAGACGAGGGCTTTCGCCGCGTTCACGTGCCCGCCCTGTATAGTGGCGAGACGTTCCAAGAAGGAAAAACGGCGCGGCGAGCGCCGACCCATGTTCGCTTTCGACTGGCTGGCCGACCCTACGGCGTGGGCGGGTCTCCTCACCTTGGTGGTGCTGGAGATCGTGCTCGGCATCGACAATCTCGTCTTCATCGCGATCCTTGCCGACAAGTTGCAGGCGCGCCAGCGCGACCGGGCCCGCGTGCTTGGCCTCTCGTTGGCGCTGGTCATGCGGCTGGCCTTGCTGGGCGCCATGTCCTGGCTGGTGAAGCTCACCACGCCGATCATCGAATGGGGCGCCGTCTCGCTTTCATGGCGCGACATCATCCTGCTGTTGGGCGGCGCCTTCCTGTTGTTCAAGGCCACAGTGGAACTGCATGAGCGGCTGGAGGCCGACGATCATCACGATGCCGCCAAGCGCGCGCCTGCCCGCTTCTGGCTAGTGGTGGCGCAGATCGTGGCACTGGATGCGGTGTTCTCGCTCGATTCGGTGATCACCGCAGTGGGCATGGTCGATCACCTGTCGGTGATGATGATCGCCGTGGTGCTGGCGATGATCCTGATGATCAGCGCCAGCAAGCCGCTGACGAACTTCGTCAACGCGCGGCCGACCGTGGTGATCCTGTGCCTGTCGTTCCTGCTGATGATCGGTTTCAGCCTGGTCGCGGAAGCCTTCGGTTTCCACATTCCAAAGGGTTACCTGTACGCCGCGATCGGCTTCTCGATCATGATCGAGGCGTTCAACCAGACCATGCGCCGCAATCGCAAGCGCAGCCTGCTGGGCAGCGCGCGCACGTTGCGCGACCGCACCGCGATGGCCGTGCTCAATCTGCTCGGCGGGGCGGGCAAGGAGGAGGAAGAGGCTGCACCTCATCAGGCGGCCGCGAGCGCCGAGGGCAACATGGCGGTGTTCGGCAAGGACGAGCTGGCGATGGTGCAGGGCGTGCTGGACCTCGCGCATCGACCGGTGCGTTCGATCATGACGCCGCGCCCGGAAATCAACTGGATCGATCCGCGCGAGAGTCCCGAGCAGCTTCGCGCGGAAGTGAGCGCGTCCAGCCATGCCTGGTTGCCCGTGGCGGGCGACGACCTCGACCAACTGGTGGGCGTGGCGTCCTCACGGGACCTGCTGGCAAGCCTGCTCGAACATGGCCGCATCGAAGTGGAACAGGTCGCACGCAAGCCGCTCACCGTGCTGGAGTCGCTCAGCGTGCTGCGCCTGATCGAGGAATTCCGCCGCTCGCCCCTGCAGGTGGCGCTGGTGGTGGACGAGTACGGCAGCGTGCTCGGCCTGGTCACGCCGACCGACGTGCTGGAAGTGATCGCCGGTGAATTTCCCGGCGACGAGAGCGGCGATCCTTCTGCCGTGCAGGAAACCGGCGGGAGCTGGATGCTGGATGCCAGCCTGGATCTGCGCCGGGTGGAACACCTGCTGGGCATGAAGCTGAGCGGCGATGACAGTTTCTCCACGCTCGCCGGCTACGTGCTGCAACAGCTGGGACGACTGCCCAGCGTGGGCGATGCATTCACCAGCGAAGGCCTGCATTTCGCGGTGGTGGCGATGGATGGCGCGCGCATCGAGCGGTTGAAGGTAACCCCCGAAGCCTGAGGCCGGTGTCGCGCACAGGCTCCGCTCCCACAAGAGAAGAGCTGCTGTGGGAGTGCGACAAGCTCTCGTCTTAGCCCACCATCAACGCCCGCACCAACCCGATCACGCCCAGCAACAGGGTCAGCGCCCATCCGGCCGACGAGACGAGATAACCCGGGCCACGCTTGGACGCATCCTTCAGGTAGGCCACGGCATACCACACGCGTCCCACCACCCACACCAGGCCGGCCAGTCCGCCCCACAGCGGGAAGCCGAACTGCGCCGCCAGCCACAGTGAAGGCAGGAACATCACGGTCGCCTCAAGCGTGTTCATCTGCACGCGCAGGGCGCGCTCGAAAACCGGGTGGCCGGTGACGGCCGGTGCCTTGATGCCGTATTTCTCGCGGGCGTGGCCCGCCGCCCACATGGTGCCCATCTGCAGCAGGACGGTAAGCAGGACGACGATGGCGGGCAGGTGCTGGATCATGGGTGATGCTCTTGGCAAAAGGTCAGCCACTTTATCCATCGACGCTACACAGCGGGAGGGGTATGGTGCCCCGGATCGCACCATGGTGCTGGCGAGGGACATCGCATGGACTGGCAGAAGGGTGAGCGCAGTCAGAACGTGATCGTTGACGATGGCAGCGGCGGAGGCGGCGGGCCGCGTTTCGGCGGCGGGCGGGGCATGGGCATCGGCGGCATCGTCATCCTCGCCATCCTGGGCCTGGTGTTCTTCAAGGATCCCACGGCGCTGCTGGGCCAGGCAGACAACGGTGGCCAGGTGGCGGCGCCGTCGAGCCGGTCCGCCGAAGTCGATCCGCAGATGAAGGATTTCATCAGCGCGGTGCTGGGCTCCACCGAGAAGACCTGGACTGACATCTTCCAGCAGCATGGCCGTCAGTATGTCGATCCCCAGCTGAAGCTGTTCAGCGGTGGCGTGAATACTGCCTGTGGCATGGCTTCCACGGCTGTGGGGCCGTTCTATTGCCCTGGCGACCAGCTGGTTTACCTGGACGTGGCGTTCTTCCAGGAACTGGACAGCCGCTTCCACGCATCGGGCGAATTCGCCCGCGCCTATGTGATTGCGCACGAGGTCGGCCACCACGTGCAGAACCTGCTGGGCATCTTCGACCAGGTGGAAAAGGCACGACGCCGGGGCGCACCCATGGAAGGCGCCGATGGCCTGTCGGTGCGGCAGGAACTGCAGGCCGACTGCTTCGCCGGCGTATGGGCCAACAAGACCCAGCAACGCCTGCAGTGGCTGCAGGCGGGCGACATCGAATCGGCGCTCAACGCGGCTAGCAAGATCGGCGACGACGCCCTGCAGCAGCAGGCTCAGGGACGGGTGGTGCCCGATTCGTTCACGCACGGCACCTCCGCGCAGCGCGTGAAGTGGTTCAAGGCGGGCTTCGAGGGCGGCGACATCGGCAGCTGCAACACGTTTGCCGGCCAGCTCTGAGCCGGTCTGCTTCGCGTGGACGAAGGCCCGCTGCAGGCGGGCCTTCGTCGTTCTAGAATGCCGCTGCCGCGCGCCAAGGGGTGCGCCCAGAATGTCCCCATGCTCCATCCCTGTCTCCGCTGCGGCGCCTGCTGCGCCCACTTCCGCGTGGCCTTCCACTGGTCCGAAGCCGAGCCGTCCCTGGGCGGCGTCGTGCCGCGGGAGCTGGCCGATACGCTCGACCCGCACCGGTTCGTGATGCGCGGCACCCAGGCGTCGCGGCCGCGTTGCGTGGCGTTGCAGGGAGCGGTGGGTGACGCGGCGCACTGTGGCATCTACGAGCGCCGCCCGTCGGTATGCCGGGAAGTGGAGCCTTCCTGGGAATCTGGACGGCCCAGTGCCCAGTGCGACAAGGCACGGGTAGCGCACGGCCTGCCCTTGCTCACGCCGGCCGATTGGCCGGAAGTTGCGGCGCCAGCCTGACTCAGCGGGCCGCCGGCATGCCCGGTTCGTTCTGGAAAGCCAGCGCGAACTGCCGCAGCTCGGCTTCATTGACGTCTGACACGGCGACATAGCGCATGTGGTCGCCGGTCCAGCCGATCACTGTGTAACCGTGTTCCTGCGTGATCGCCTGCGCGGTAGATGCTTCGTCCACGGGCCACTGGAAAAGGTTGATCACGTGCAAGCGGCGTTTGTATATCAGCGCCGCAACGCTGCGCCCGCCAACCGCATCCAGCCGTCCACCGACGAGAGGGAAGCCTTCGCCGGCCAGATCCTTCACGCGCGGCGCGAAATCCAGCCTGCCTTCGAACCAGGGCTTGACCGTGTGCTGGTCGGTCGAGACCACGTCCATGAGGTGCTGTTCCTGCAGCGAACGCAGGTGCCCGGACAAGGCTTCGGCGACGACGGGATCTTCGGCGCGGTGGGAGCGCAGTACGCCAAGCCACGCCGGAGCCGACAGCAGCAAGGCCGCGACGAATCCCGCGGCAGCAGCCAACGGCATCGGTGCGCGTCGCCGCACCAACTGCGTCTCCAGGGAGGCAGAAGCAGTAGCGGACGCGGACCAGCGCCTGCGCAACGCATCCGGCGCGCGGTGATACAGCGTGGGCTGCGCCATCGCCTTGCGCAGCGTGGCATAGGTGTCGTGCCGCGCCGTGCATGCCGCGCATTCGCGCAGGTGGCGTGTCACGGCCGCGCTTCCGGCGGCGTCGAGTTCGTCGTCGAGATAGGCGTGCAGGAGCAGCCGGGCGTCATCGCACATCATGGCGACGTACCTCCTTGGGGTGGCGACCCAGCTCGGCGCGAAGTCGTTCGCGTGCGCGGGCGAGCCGCGACATCACGGTGCCGATGCGCTGGTCGATGATGGCGGCGATCTGCTTGTACGAACATTCCTCCAGCTCCCGCAGCACCAGCACTTCGCGCAATGGTGCGGGCATGCGTTCCAGCGCGGCCTGCAGCGCGCCCACGTCCACGGCAATCAAGGTGAGCGCTTCCGGCGAGGGGCCTTCGTCCACCAGGGGGTGCGCCTCGTCGTCCAGCTCTGCATGCAGCGTTTCGGGCAGCTTGCGGTTGCTGAGCGTGTAGAAGGTGTTGCGCACGATGGCCAGCAGCCACACCCGCGCGTCGCCGCCGCGAAAACTGTCGAAATAGCGCAACGCACGCAGCATGGCCTCCTGCGCCACGTCCTGCGCTTCGCTGGCATCGTGGGTCAGCCAGTACGCCAGGTTGTAGGCCGCGTCCAGGTGCGGCAACACCTGCGACTCGAAGCGCGTGTTGCGAACCGGGTCGGGATGGCGGGACGAATCCATGGTCATAAAAGCCTAGACCGCGTTGCGCGCCACTTTATTCCAGCGCCATTCCCATTTCGCGTGAATGCTGTTTCAGCGGAATAGGGCGGTACTTTCGCCGGTATCGGAGAGGGAAGGCGGCGGATGAACCGGCGCCAAAACAGGAGACGAACCCATGCGCCCATCCGATGAAAATCAGGTTCCCGGCCGCCGTCGCTTCCTCGAATGCATGGCGTGGGCCGGAGCCGGCACGCTATGGCTGATGCAGAGCGGTGTATTGCAGGCCCGATCGCTCTGCGCCGAGGGTGGGGACTCTGCCGTCGATGCAAGTTTCCGCTTCGTGCAGATCAGCGACTCGCATATCGGTTTCCACAAGGCTCCGAACATGGACGTGGCGGGCACACTGCGTAGTTCGCTGGCGATGGTGAATGCGCAGAAGGCACGGCCGGATTTCGTGCTCCACACCGGCGACCTCACGCATCTGTCGAAGCCGGAAGAATTGGACAGCCTGTCGGGCATCATGCAGGACGCAAGCATGGGCAAGGTGTTCTACGTGCCCGGCGAGCATGATGTCATCGGCGACAACGGCGCGGAATTTTTCCGTCGCTTCGGCGAGAAACAACAGCCCGGTGGCTGGTACAGCTTCGATCACCGCGGCGTGCATTTCGTCGGGTTGATCAACGTGCTCAACCTCAAGGCCGGCGGACTGGGTTCACTGGGTGCCGAGCAACTGGCATGGCTGAAGAAAGACCTCGCGTCGCTGTCAGCGTCCACGCCGGTGGTGGTTTTTGCGCACATGCCGATGTGGTCGATCTATCCCGAATGGGGCTGGGGCACCGATGACAGCGGCGAGGCCATGGCATACCTGCGTCGATTCGGCTCGGTCAGCGTGCTCAATGGGCACATCCACCAGATCCAGCAGAAGGTGGAAGGCAGCATCACGTTCTATACCGCGCGTTCCACGGCATATCCGCAACCGCTGCCGGGCACGGCACCCGCGCCGGGGCCCTTGAAGGACGTGCCCGCCGATGCCCTGCATCGTTACCTGGGCATCCGCGACGTGCGCCATGTGCAAGGCAGTCACGCGCTGGCCGTGACGGACGAGGTGATGTCGTGAAGCGGGCCTTGGTGGCGTGGATGACCCCGTTGCTGCTCGCGGGAACGGTGCATGCGGCCGCTGGCGACGTGGCTGATGCAATGGCAAAGATACCTGCCGCGCGCATCGAGATACGCAATTTCGCCTTTGCGCCGAATACGCTGACCGTGAAGGCCGGCACGCGCATCATCTGGACCAATCGCGACGACGAGCCGCACTTGGTGGTCAGCGCCGGGAAACAGTTCGATACGTCACCGGCGCTGGACACGGGCGACAGCTACGCGGCGGTGCTCAGCAAGCCGGGCACGTATGCGTACTACTGCGCCATCCATCCGATGATGGTCGGCACCATCATCGTGCAGTGACGGCGCTGTCGAAGCGATAGATATCCATCGCCAGCAGGCCATACTCGATGCCGGCATCGATACGCGTGGCATGCGCCTGTTCACCTGCTGCCCCCAGCGCCACGAACAGCGGCAACAGGTGCTCGTCGGTGGGATGAGCGCGTTCGGCGAACGGTGCCTGGCGACGGTAGTCGAGCAAGGCCTCGACATCACCCTCGCCGAGCTTGCGCTCGATCCATTCGATGAACGGACGCACGTACGGTGCTTCGCGTTCTTCGCTGTAACCGGAGCGGAAGTCGTGCAGGTTGTGCGTGATGCTGCCCGAGCCGATCACCAGCAAGCCTTCCTCGCGCAGCGGCGCCAGCGCGCGGCCAACCGCGTACTGGTGCGCCGGGCCAAGCTGGGGCTGGATCGACATCGGCACCACCGGAACGTTGGCTTCGGGATAGAGCAGGCGCAATGGCACCCATGCGCCGTGGTCCAGCCCCTGGGTCGGATCGAGCGTGGTAGGCAGACCGGCCTTGTCCAGCAGTTCCGTGATGCGGGCGGCGAGCGCGGGCTCGCCCCTGGCCGGGTACTGGATGTCGAACAGCGCCTGCGGGAAGCCGTGGAAATCATGGATGGTTTCCGGGCGCGTTGCGCCGCCCACGTGCGGCTGGCGTGCGAGCCAGTGCGCGGTGGCGATCACGATTGCCTTGGGACGCGGCAGGGCCTTGGCCAACTCGGCCAGTCGCTCGCCCACGCGCCGCGGCTGGATCGCGGTCATCGGCGATCCATGGGAGATGTACAGGCTGGGCAGGATGGTCATGGCGGTTCCTCGGGGGACACCGCCATAGGGTAGGGGCTGCTACGAAAATTGCAGCGGGCGTGCGGTGAACGATCCGTCACGCCAGTGGAACGATGGCAACGGCGCCGCGTGTCTGAGGAATCGAAGCATCTCATTCGTCGTTCCGGCGCAGGCCGGAATCCAGTCACGACTACGGCCGGCTTTCGCGGATAGCGCTAAATGCTGTTCGCGATAGCCAGGCGCAACATCACTGGATTCCGGCCTGCGCCGGAATGACGGGCAGGGGAAGCGGCGGCTGGAAGCGCCGCTTACTTCCCGCGGCGCGGCGGCTTGCCGCCACCGTGGCCCTGCGGACGCGGCTTGCCGCCGTGGGACTTCTTGAAGCCGCCGCCGCCGGGCCGGAAACCACCGGGCCTGTGTGCCGGTGCCTCGTTGGCGCCGCTGTCGTCGCCGTCCCATTCCTTGATGCGCAGCTGCTGCTGGCTCACCCACACCTTCTTCAGGTGTTCGAACACTTCCTTCGGCATGCCGTCAGGCAGGTCGATCAGGCTGTATTCGCCGCGGATGCTCAGGCGACCGATGAAACCGCTCTCCAGGCCTGCCTCATTGGCGATCGCGCCAATGATGTTGCCTGGCTTCACGCCGTGCTCATGACCCACTTCGACGCGGTAGGTGCGCTTGCCTTCCTCGGTGTGATGCGGACGCACGGGGCGCGCGACAAACTCACGCGGCGCGCCGTCGCGATCACGAGGCTTGTGCTCGCGCGCAGCGTGACGAACATCCGCGTGCTCGCGAGGTGCATGCTCGCGCGGTGCAAATTCGCGCTTCGGCGGGGGCGTGAGCAGCAGCGGCTGGTCACCCTGGGAGATACGCGCCAACGCGGCGGCGATCTCGATGGCGGGGATGTTGTGTTCCTGCTCGTACTGCTCGATCAGCTGCTGGAACAAGGCCAGTTCACCCACGGCCAGCGTGTCGCTGATGCGCTGCTTGAACCTGGCGATGCGCACGTCATTCACTGCCTCGACCGTCGGCAGCTTCATCTCTTCGATCGGCTGGCGCGTGGCGCGCTCGATCGCGCGCAGCATGCCCTTTTCCCGCGGCGTGACGAACAGGATCGCCTCGCCGCTGCGACCGGCACGGCCAGTGCGGCCGATGCGGTGCACGTAGCTTTCGGTGTCGTACGGAATGTCGTAGTTCATCACGTGGCTGATGCGTTCCACATCGAGACCGCGCGCGGCGACGTCAGTGGCCACCAGGATGTCCAGCTTGCCGTCCTTCAGCTGCTGGATCACACGCTCACGCTGCGCCTGCGCAATGTCACCGTTGATCGCCGCCGCAGCCAGGCCACGCGCCTGTAGCTTCTCGGCCAATTCCTCGGTCGCAGACTTGGTGCGCGCGAAGATGATCATCGCGTCGAACGGCTCGGCTTCAAGGATGCGCGTCATCGCGTCAAGCTTGTGCATGCCGCTGACGAACCAGTAGCGCTGGCGGATGTTGGCGGCGGTGGTGGTGGACGACTTGATCGTCACCTCCACCGGATCCTTCAGGTGCCGCTGCGCGATCTTGCGGATCGGCGCCGGCATGGTGGCGGAGAACAGCGCGACCTGGCGGGTCGGCGGCGTTGCCTCGAGCACCTTTTCCACGTCGTCAATGAAGCCCATACGCAGCATTTCGTCGGCTTCGTCGAGCACCAGGAACTTCAGCTCGGAGAGATCCAGCGTGCCGCGCTCAAGATGGTCGATCACTCGACCGGGCGTGCCCACCACGATCTGCACGCCGCGCTTGAGCGAGTGCAACTGCGGGCCATAGCTCTGGCCACCATAGATCGGCAGCACCTGCAGTCCAGGCATGTGCGTGGCGTAGCGCTGGAACGCTTCGGCCACCTGGATGGCCAGTTCGCGCGTGGGTGCGAGCACCAGCGCCTGCGGCTTGCCGGGCTTGAGATCGATGCGCGACAGGATCGGCAGCGCAAACGCAGCGGTCTTGCCGGTGCCGGTCTGCGCCTGGCCGAGCACGTCGCGGCCTTCGAGCAGCGGCGGAATGGTGGCGGCCTGGATCGGCGAGGGCGACTCGTAGCCAACATCGGACAGCGCGCGCAGCAGCTCCGGATGAAGGCCAAGCGCAGCGAAGCCGACGGCTGCCGGCTGGGAATCGGAAGACGGGGAGGACATGGGGGAACCTCGACATGGCATGCACGACGGCATGCGGGAGAATGGCCGTATTGTAACAGGCCGGCCCGCCCAAACCGATGATTTTGTTGCATCAATGACGCCATTCACGAGGAATATTCATGTCAAAACCCCTAGAAGGCCGTATTGCGCTGGTGACCGGCGCCTCTTCGGGCATCGGCGAGGCGACAGCACTGGCACTGGCCGAGGCCGGCGCCAAAGTCGCCATCGCTGCGCGCCGACGTGAACGACTTGATGCACTCGCCTCCCGGTTGGAGAAGCTTGGTGCCGAGCCGACCGTGCTGGTGGCCGATCTCGCCGTCGAAGCCGAGGCGCAGCGCATCGTGAAGGAAACCGAAGCGCGCTACGGACGTCTGGACATCCTGGTGAACAACGCAGGCGTGATGTACCTGGAGCCCGTGGAGCAGGCCGATCTCCGCCGCTGGCGACACATGCTGGAGCTGAACGTGCTCAGCCTCATTGCTTCCACGCAGGCGGCGTTGCCTGGCATGCGCGAGCGCCGCGACGGCCACGTCGTGAATATTTCATCCACGGCGGGCCGCGTGGCCAATCCCAATGCGGCCGCCTATTCGGCGACGAAGTTCGGTGTGGTCGCGTTTTCCGAGGCGCTGCGGCGCGAGGTGTACCAGCACAACATCCGCGTCACGGTGATCGAACCGGGCGTGGTGGAAACCGAGTTGCGCGACCATATCGGTCATGCCGAAGTGAAGGCCAACCTCAATGCGTGGGCCGACAGCATGCGCCAGCTGCAAGGGCGCGACGTGGCGGATGCCATCGTGTTCTGCGTATCGCGCCCCGCGCACGTCAACATCAACGAAGTGCTGATGCGCCCCACGGACCAGGAGCGCTGACTCGCAACGCTCTATCATGGATGCCGATTCGAGCCAGGAAGAACAGCCATGACCGAGATCGAAACGATCTCCGAACAGCGTTGCCACGACGGTGTGCAGGGTTTTTATCGGCACCATTCCGAGCTCTGCGGCGGGCCGATGCGCTTTGCGTTGTACCAGCCGCCGCAAGCGGCCAGCGAAGTGTGCCCGGTGCTGTATTACCTGGCCGGACTCACCTGCACCGAAGAAACCGCCACCATCAAGGCCGGTGCGCAGCGCGTGGCTGCCGAGCTTGGCCTGATCCTGGTGATGCCGGATACCAGCCCGCGCGGCACGGGTTTCGAAGGTGCCACCGGCGATTGGGAATTCGGTGAGGGCGCGGGTTTCTACGTCGATGCCACGCAGGCGCCGTGGGCGTCGCGCTTTCGCATGCACAGCTACGTGGTCGATGAACTGCCCGCGCTCATCGCGCAGCATTTTCCGGTGGACCGGGAGCGCACGGGCATCATGGGGCATTCGATGGGCGGCCACGGCGCACTCACCATTGCGTTGCGACATCCGGACCGCTATCGCTCCGTGTCCGCGTTCGCACCTATCGTGGCGCCGACGCAGGTGCTGTGGGGGCAGAAGGCGCTTCCACGTTACCTTGGCGATGACGCCGCGGCGTGGGCCGAATATGACGCGTGCGAGCTGGTGCGCCGCCGTGTCTTCGACGGCACAATCCTGATCGACCAGGGCGAGGCGGATGGTTTCCTCTCCACCCAGCTCAAGCCCGAGCTGTTCGACCAGGCGTGTGCGGAAGGCGGACAGTCGCTGCTGTTGCGCCGCCATCCGGGTTACGACCACAGCTACTATTTCATCAGCACCTTCATCGACGATCACCTGCGTCACCACGCCAAGGCGCTCGGCCGGCTGTGAACCTGATCCATCCGATCCAGACATCGCGCACCGTCATGCGCATGGTCGAACCTGGCGATGCGCAGCGCCTGTTGCGTTATCGCGTGCAAAACCGCGAACACCTGGCACCGTGGGAACCGTTGCGCGACAAGGCGTACTACACGCTGGACCATTGCGTGCAGACGCTGGCTGAATCGCGCGAAGCCATCCGGCTGGATCGCAGCTATCCGTTCTTCGCGCTGGATCTCGCCGGCAACGAGGTGCTGGCGTGCTTCACCTTCGCCAACATCGTGCGCGGTGCCTTCCAGGCGTGCCATCTCGGCTACGGCATTTCCGCCGCATGGCAGGGCCGGGGCGTGATGCAGGAAGTGCTGGGCGCGGCACTGCCCTGGGCGTTTGGTGGACTCGGCCTGCACCGCGTGATGGCCAATTACATGCCGCGCAACGAGCGCAGTGGTCGATTGCTGGAACGCCTTGGTTTCGAGCGCGAGGGCTATGCGAAGCATTACCTGCAGATCGCTGGCGTGTGGGAAGACCACATACTCACCTCGCGCATTCGCGGGGTATCGCGCGACGATTGATGTTGTTCGATTGCCGGATGTCGCTGTCGCGCACAAGGTGCGCTCCCACAAAAGCTGCCTCCAGGCCACACGGCGTGCCATTTTTGTAGGAGCGCACCCAGTGCGCGATCGCGGCACGACTCGTCATGCACACCGGATTTTCGCGCACTGGGTGCGCTCCTGCAGGGAGAATGGCATTCAGCCGTTTGCGGCGACCGGGGCCGAAGGCCGCAGCAGTATCGCCAGCGTCGCTCGCTGCTGCCACGCCAGGATGAGATAGGCGATCAGCACCGTCACGCCCGGGCCAACATGGTGTTCCATCACCACGTGATAGCCGAAGATCACCACGATGGGCGCGGCCAGCATCAGCAATGCGAGCGCCACGAAGCGGTTGGCGAGCAGGCACAGGCCGCTCACGGTGTAGACCACGCCGAGCACGGGAAAGACATAGCCACTGCCGGCCAGGCCTTGCATGAAGACCTGCGATTGCGGCGTGGCGGGTGCGGGCGGCTGCCAGAAGTGCAGCAGGTCGTTGATGCCCGAGAAGACGAACAGCGCGCCGAAGGCGATGCGCAAAAGGAAGGAAAGCCAGAAGGCGACGGATTTCATGCAGGGACTCCGGGAAACGCGAGAGGCCCTGCATGATCCTGACGTGAAACGTGGGGTTGTATTCCCCGTAACGTCTACGCCCAACCGTCTAGGTCACTGGTTGGGCGCGACGTAGGCCGCAAGTCACGCCTTGGCGGCGGGACGGCCCGGGCGACGACGCTTGCGGTTGCCGGCGGCGGGACGATCGTTGCCGTGCGAATGCGGTGCGTGGTGCGGGCGATGCGAACCCGGCGGACGACCCGGTCGCTGCTGCGGGCGCTGGCTCTGGCCCTGCACCGGCTTCGGTGCAGCGGCATCCGTGCGCAGCGGGTGCGAGGGCTCAAAGCCAGGCACTTCGCTCACGGCGATGTCCTGCTTGAGCAGCTTGCGGATATCGCGCAACAGCCCGGCTTCGTCATGGCTCACCAGCGACACGGCCATGCCGTCGGCACCGGCGCGACCGGTGCGGCCAATGCGATGCACGTAGTCTTCCGCCACCATCGGCAGATCGAAGTTGATCACGATCGGCAATTGGTCGATGTCGATGCCGCGCGCGGCGATATCGGTGGCCACCAGCACGGTGATGCGGTTGGTCTTGAAGTCGCTGAGCGCACGCGTACGCGCGTTCTGGCTCTTGTTGCCGTGGATGGCGGCGGCACGCAGACCGGCCATTTCCAGCTGCTTCACCAGCTTGTCGGCGCCATGCTTGGTGCGGCTGAACACCAGCGTCTGGCGGCGGCTGTCCTGCGCCAGCACGTGCAGCAGCAGGTCGCGCTTCTTCGCGGCGTCGACCGGATGCACGTGATGCGTGACCGTGGTGGCCACCGAATTGGCCGGCGTCACCGACACTTCGCGCGGCTGATGCATGAACTGCATCGCCAACGCCTTGATCGGCGGTGCGAACGTGGCCGAAAACAGCAGCGTCTGGCGCTGGCGCGGCACGGCGGACAGGATGCGCTTGAGCGCCGGCAGGAAGCCCATGTCGAGCATGCGGTCGGCTTCGTCCAGGATCAGCACTTCAACGCCGGACAGGTCGATCGAACGCTGCTGCATGTGGTCGATCAGACGACCCGGCGTGGCGATGACGACATCGACGCCGCGACGCAGCGCCTGCATCTGCGGGCCCATGCTGACGCCACCGAAGATGGTGGTGCTGCTGACGCGCATGTGCTTGCCGTAGTCGCGCAGGTTGTCATTCACCTGGGCGGCCAGCTCGCGGGTCGGGGTAAGCACCAGCGCGCGCGGACGACGCGTCTGCGTGGCACCGGCGGTGGAAAGGTGTTGCAGCAGGGGCAGCGCAAAAGCGGCCGTCTTGCCAGTACCGGTCTGGGCGGCAGCGAGCAGGTCGCCGCCTTCAAGCACGACCGGAATGGCCGCTGCCTGGATGGGAGTGGGTTCGGCGTAGCCCTGTTCGGCAAGCGCGCGCAACAACGCGGGCGCAAGGCCCAGCGATTCGAAAGACATGGAGGCTCCAGAGCAACCCGGAGCGTTCATCGAACCGCGTTGCATTATTCAGTAAGGGAGGGACGGCGCGTTGGCCGTCCGCGCAGTATAGCCGAAAACGAGACGGCCTGCTGGACCAGGTCGATGCATCAGTCAGGAATCTCGGGGTTTGCGGGTTCCCGGTGCGCCAACGCAGGCTTATTCGGGCTTTTCAGCCACGATGAGATAGCAGTCGAAAGGCGTCCTGCCGTGCAGCGAGCGGATGCTGACCCGCAGCCCGGCGCCCTCCAGCAACTCGTGCAATTCGTCAGCGCTCGGGTAGTGCTGTGCACCCACGCGCATCCAGCCGCTGGCACTGAGGAAGAACTCGGAAACGCGCGTGGCGGCATAGCGCCAGCTGCGTTCGCGCAGCACGTTGCGCACGATCAGCATGCCGCCGGGAGCGAGATGGGCCACGGCGTTGTCCAGCAGTTCCCGTTGCTTCGCCTTGTCCAGGTAATGCAGCACGTCGAGGACCGCGACATGGCCACGGAGCGGATAAGCCGTCGAGCCATCGGCAAGCCGCAGGGGCACGGTCTTGTCCAGGCCGGATTGGCGCAGCGCGCGACGGCCGGCTTCGATCTTGCGCGGATCATGGTCGACGCCGAGGTAGGCAACGAGCACGCCCCTGGCGTACAGGTACTGCCCCAGCAGGCCGATGCCGCAACCGATATCCAACAAGGGCAAGGGACGCCGCGCCACCAGGTCGGCTACGGCCGCATAGGCCGGATCCGTGGCGAGCTTGCCCTGGACGTAGCGGCGCTGGAACCAGTGATCGTATGACTCGGCAATGCGATAAAGGGCGGTGGCATCCATGACGGACATGTCAACCGACTCCGTGATTGCGCAACGTGAAGGCCAGTGTGCGATGCAGCGAGACGCAGCGCCACTCCCGGCGATGGTCGCCCTTGCGCCGCGATGGCCTTGATGGTTCGCTTGGCGCCCGGTGCGGCGCGTGGGCGCCAAGCCTTCCAAGACGGAGTAGCCGATGTCGCCGTTTGCGCCCCTGCGTGAGTTGAACACCACCCAGCGCCATACCGTGCTTGCGAGTTTCCTTGGGTGGACGCTGGATGCCTTCGACTACTTCCTGCTCACCTTCGTGATCGTGGGCGTGGCGCAGGAATTCCATGTCGGCAAGGAGCAGGTGGCCGTCGGCCTGCTGCTGACGCTGGCCGCACGCCCGGTGGGTGCGCTGCTGTTTGGACGTCTGGCCGACCGCTACGGCCGCCGGCCGATCCTGATGCTCGACGTGGTGCTGTTTTCGCTGTTCGAACTGGCCACGGCGTTTTCCACGTCGTTGACGATGCTGCTGGTGCTGCGTTTCCTGTTTGGCATCGCCATGGGTGGCGAGTGGGGCATCGGCGCTTCGCTGGCGATGGAGTCCATCCCGCCCAGGGCGCGTGGCGTGGTGTCGGGCCTGCTGCAGAGCGGCTATCCCTGCGGGTTTTTCCTGGGCGCGCTGGTGAACTGGCTGCTGGTGGACCACATTGGCTGGCGCGGCCTGTTCGTGGTCGGCGCGGCGCCAGCACTGCTGGTGCTGTATATCCGCCGCAGCGTGCCGGAGTCGGAGGTGTGGCAGCAGGGGCGGGCCATGCAGCAGAAGAAGGGCCTGCTGGAATCCATGCGCGGGCACTGGAAACTGGCCATCTATCTCATGCTGCTGATGATGGCCTTCAACATGTTCAGCCACGGCTCGCAGGACCTTTACCACACGTTCGAGGAGGAGGGCCTGCACCTGCCCACCGGCTCGGGTGCGGCCTTCATGCTGGTGGCCATGCTCAACCTGGGGGCGCTGGTCGGCGGGTTGTTCTTCGGCTCGCTGTCCGAGCGCATCGGGCGTCGGCGCGCGATCATTCTGGCGGCGCTGCTGGCGATACCGGTCATTCCGCTGTGGATGCACGGCAACTCGCTGCCGCTACTGGCGCTGGGCGCCTTCCTGATCCAGGTGATGGTGCAGGGCGCCTGGGGCGTGGTGCCGACGCATCTCAACGAACTGGCGCCCGAGGGCATGCGCGGGACGCTGCCAGGCTTTGCCTATCAGACCGGCAACCTCCTGGCCGCGGTGACCGCCAATGCGCAGCTGTGGATCGCCAGGCAGCACGGCGATGACCTGGCGTTCGCCATGTCGGCCTGGATTGCCGGCGTAGCCGTCCTGCTGGCCGTGCTGGCCTGGCTGGGGCCGGAGGCCCGGGGCGTGCGCTTTGGCCGGGACCGCGTGGGGACGGGCGGCTAGGCGGCCAGGCTGCTAGAATCCACCGTTTGCATTACTCACGAGATACCCAATGAAGGCAGGCAAGGACAAAGTCGTCTCGCTCCACTACACGCTGACCGTAGACGGCGAAAAGGTGGAAAGCTCGCTCGACCGCAACGAGCCGCTGTGGATCCTGCTGGGCCACGGGCAGCTGATTCCGGGCCTGGAAAAGGCGCTGGAAGACCGCGAAGCCGGCGAAAACCTTCAGGTGGAAATCGCCCCGGCCGAAGGCTATGGCGAACGCCAGCCGGGCATGAGCCAGCGCGTGCCGAAGAAGTACTTCCAGCAGGCGGCCAAGCTCAAGCCGGGCATGACCACGGTGCTGGCGCTGAAGGAAGGCGGCAACCGCGTGGTGGTGGTCGAGAAAGTGGGCATGACCACGGTCGACGTGGACCTCAACCATCCGATGGCCGGCAAGACGCTCAACTTCGATGTGACCGTCAACGAAGTGCGCGATGGCACCGAGGAAGAAATCCAGCACGGCCATGCGCACCCGCCGGGTGCCGAGGCGCACTAAGCAGACGTTGCCTCCTGTAAAGCGCCCTCTGTGCGCACAGCAGGCTGGCGATCGGTCTGGAAACAAGAAAAAAACCCGCCATATAGGCGGGTTTTTTTGTGTATTGCCTGTGTGAGCTGTAGCTCGCCGCAGTGCGTGATCGCGCACTGGGTGCGCTCCTACAGGGGCGGTATTACACGAGGGTGATCTGCACGTCCACGTTGCCGCGCGTCGCATGCGAATACGGACAGATGTCGCTGTGTGCGATGTCCACCAGTTCCTGCGCCACGGCGCGGTCGATGCCGGGCAGGCTCACGTCCAGCTTCACTGCGATGCCGAAGCCGGTCGGTTCGCGCGGGCCGATGCCCACATGCGCGGTCACCGAGGCGTCCTTCAACGTCACGCCTTTCTGGCGGGCCACGAAGCGCACGGCACCTTCGAAGCACGCGGCATAGCCGGCCGCGAACAACTGTTCCGGATTGCTGCCGGCGCCACCCGGGCCGCCCAGGCCCTTGGGCACGACCAACTGCAGGTCGAGCACGCCGTCGTCGCTCTTGGCGTGCCCTTCGCGGCCGCCGGTGACGGTGGCGGTGGCGGTGTAGAGAATCTTGCTGATGCTCATGGTGTCAGTCCTCAGTGGGGGAGAGTTGCAGGGTTACTTGCTTGAGTTCATCGCGCAGCTTCTGCATGTGTCCGAGTGACATGTGCAGGCGCTGGGCCATGCATGCGGGGATCTCGCTGGCCTGTTCACGCAGGGCCAGTCCGGCATCGGTGAGACGGATTTCCACTTCGCGCTCGTCCTCGACGCGACGACGGCGATCGACCAGCCCGGCTGCCTGCAAACGCTTCAGCAATGGCGTCAGCGTTCCTGAGTCCAGTTGCAGGCGCTGCCCCAGCTCGCGAACCGTCAGGCCGTCCTTCTCCCATAACACCAGCATGGCCAGGTATTGCGGGTAGGTCAGTCCCAGCGGCTCCAGCAAGGGCCGGTACACGCCGGTCACCGCACGCGACGCCGCATACAGCGAAAAGCAGAACTGGGCATCGAGCAGCAGGTGATCGGGGGTGGGCTTCCGTTTCATGGAGTAAATCCTAAGCTCAAAATTAAATTGTGTACAATTCAAATTTTCAATCGAAGCGATAGGCGGAACCAAAACCGATGCCCGCAGGAGCGCACCCAGTGCGCGATTGGAGTTGATGCGGCTATGGCGGTCATGCAACTACCAATTGGCAGGAGGACCGGACTCTGCCGTCGCGCACTGGGTGCGCTCCTACGGAAGGAAGGGCACCTTAGTCGAGCAGCCGTTTGCCGAACGCGAAATGGTCGCGCCAATAGGGGCCGTCGATATCGTCCAGGCGGACCGTGCCGCCGCTGTTGGGCGCGTGGACGAACCGCCCCTTGCCGACGTAGACGCCCACATGGCTGATGCCGGCGGTGCCCCCGAAGAACACCAGGTCGCCGCTCACCAGGTCGGTCATCTG
>Ga0335083_10003978_pt1 | contig 18967 bp, 16 predicted proteins | sample Lox_Sample_42_FD_206716 | JGI IMG/M metagenome (GOLD analysis project Ga0335083, IMG submission 206716) | Soil microbial communities from Loxahatchee National Wildlife Refuge, Florida, United States - Lox_Sample_4.2 | ecosystem: Environmental > Terrestrial > Soil > Wetlands | place: USA...
GCCACCTGGGGCGTGTCGCTCGTCCTCCAGCAGTTGTTCCGCATGGTTTTCGGAGCCAACAACGTCCAGGTCGACTCGCCCTCGTGGCTGCTCGGCCATTTCACGCTCAACGACATCCTTTTTGGCTACAATCGCATCTTCGTCATCATCTTTGCCGTTGTCATCGTCTTCGGCACCTGGCTGCTGTTGACCAAGACCCCGCTCGGACTTTTCATCCGCGCCGTCATGCAAAACCGCGACATGGCCGCCTGCATGGGCGTGCGCACCCAGCGCGTCAACATGCTGACCTTCGCCTTCGGCTCCGGCCTCGCCGGGCTCGCCGGCGCCTTCCTGTCGCAAATCGGCAACGTCGGCCCGTCGCTCGGCCAGCTCTACATCGTGGACAGTTTTATGACCGTGGTCGTCGGCGGCGTGGGCAATCTCGCCGGCACGGTTTATTCGGCGCTGGGCATCGGCACGACCGACGAGACGCTCCAGCAGGTGCTCGGCTCGCCCGTCATGGGCAAGATCATCGTGCTCACCGCCATCATCCTTTTCCTGCAGTGGAAGCCCGGCGGGCTGTTTTCCACCCGCAGCCGCAACCTCGACAACTGACACCATGCGCCGCACTCCGACCGGTCTCGAAACGTGGGGCGTGGCGGCGGCGGCCTTCGTCCTTCTCGTCGTCCTGCCGGGCTTGAACGCTTTTCTGCCGCCGGAAAGCGCCCTGCACTTCAGCGACCTCAACATCAATCTTTTCGGCAAGTACCTTTGCTATGCGATCCTCGCCATCAGCGTGGATCTGCTCTGGGGCTACACCGGCCTGCTCAGCCTGGGCCAGGCGCTTTTTTTCAGCCTCGGCGGCTACATGATGGGCATGCACCTCATGCGCATGATCGGCAACCTCGGCCAGTATCACCAGCCCATCCCCGACTTTCTCGTCTTTCTCGGCTGGAGCACGCTGCCGTCCTTCTGGCGGCCGTTCTCCAGCTTCCCGTTCGCCCTGTTGATGATCTTTCTCCTCCCCGGCCTCGTCGCGCTCGTCTTCGGCTTCCTCGCCTTTCGCTCCCGCATCCGCGGCGTCTATTTCTCCATTCTCACCCAAGCGCTCACCTACGCCGCCGCCCTGCTTTTTTTCCGCAACGACCTGCTCATGGGCGGCAACAACGGCTTCACCGATTTCAAATTCCTTCTCGGCTACGATCTGCGGAAGTTCTCCACCCAGCGCGGCCTCTATCTCTGCACCGCCCTGCTCCTGCTCGCCACCTATCTGTTCTGCCGCTGGCTGACCACGACGAAATTCGGCAAAATCCAGCGCGCCATCCGCGACAGCGAAAACCGCGTGCTCTTTTCCGGCTACGCCACCGCCAGCTTCAAGCTCTTCGTCTTCGTCCTCAGCGCCCTCATCGCCGCGCTGGCCGGCGCGCTCTACGTGCCGCAGGTCGGCATCATCAATCCGAGCGAAATGTGGCCGGACAAGTCGCTGGAGGCCGTCGTCTGGGTCGCGGTCGGCGGCCGCGGCACGCTCCTCGGCCCGGTCATCGGCGCGATCACGGTCAACGGACTGAAAAGCTGGGCCACGCGCGCCTATCCCGACCTCTGGCTCATCATTCTCGGCGGTCTCTTCATTCTCGTCGTGCTCTTCCTGCCCGGCGGCCTGGTGAGCCTGCCGCAACGCCTCGCTCCGCTCTGGAAAAAATTCCGCGGGCCGGCCGCCGCTGGGCCGGCCGCCCAAGGCGAAACCTCAACCGTCTCCGACCGCGCATGAGCCATCCCGTCCTTGTCGTTGAAGACGTGACCAAGACCTACGATGGCTTCCGCGCCATCAACGCGCTCACCTTTTATCTCGACCAGGGCGAGCTCCGCACCGTCATCGGCCCCAACGGCGCCGGCAAGTCCACCTTCTTCGACCTCCTCACCGGCCGGGCCAAGCCCGACACGGGCAAGATCGAATTCGGCAACGACGACCTCACCGCCCTCAACGAATACGAAATCAACCGCCTCGGCATCGGCCGCAAGTTCCAGACCCCGTCCGTCTACGTCCAGCTCACCGTCTGGGACAACCTCCGCCTCTCGCTCAAGGGCTCGCGCAGCGTCTGGTCCGCGCTCACCCGTCGCATCGCCTCCGACCAGGCCGGCCGCATCGACGAAATCCTCAAGCTCGTCCGCCTCGAAGCCAAGGCCCGGCTTCCCGCCGGCCAGCTCGCGCACGGCGAAAAACAATGGCTCGAGATCGGCATGCTCCTCGCCCAGGATCCGAAGCTGCTCCTCGTCGACGAGCCCGCCGCCGGCATGACGGACGAGGAGACCCATCGCACCGGCGAGCTTCTCGTCAGCCTCGCCGGCAAACACAGCCTCATCGTCGTCGAGCACGACATGACGTTCGTCCGCCAGATCGCGCAGAACCGCAAGGTCACCGTCCTGCACCAGGGCGGCCTGCTCTGTGAAGGCAAGTTCGACGACGTCCAGGCCAACCCAAAAGTCCGCGAGGTCTACCTCGGCCGCGGCAAGCACGGCACCCGATGAAAAGGAACCGAAAAAATCGGATGGCGGAATCTGTCCGCGCCCCGGCCCGGCGCGGCGGAGTCGTCCGCTGCTCCGATCGCCGGCCGCTGATTTCCGGTTTCCCATCGCTTGCCTCCGGCCTCCGGCCCCTGGCTTCTGTCCTCTGATCCCCATGCCCGCGCTTCTCCAGCTTTCCTCCGTCGAAGCCGACATCGGCGGCTCGCGCATCCTGCGCGGCGTATCGCTCGAGGTCGCCGCCGGCGAGGTTGTCTGCCTGATGGGCCGCAACGGCGTCGGCAAGACCACGACGCTGCGCGTCATCATGGGCCTGCTGCCCCTTCGCGCCGGCACGCTTGTTTTCGACGGCCGTCCGCTCGCCGGCATCGGCACCGATGCCCGCGCCCGCGGCGGTATCGGCTACGTGCCGCAGGGACGCGATATCTTTCCGCACCTCACCGTCGAGGAGAACCTCCAGATCGGCCTCACTGTGCACCGCCGCGGCGGGACCGCGGCGCGCGAGGACCTCGAGCGTGTCTACACGCTGTTTCCCGTCCTCAAAAGCATGCTCGCCCGCAAGGGCGGCGTGCTCTCCGGCGGCCAGCAGCAGCAGCTCGCCATCGCCCGCGCCCTGCTCACCCGGCCCAAGCTGCTCATGCTCGACGAGCCCACCGAGGGCATCCAGCCGTCCATCATCGAGGAGATCGGCGAAACCCTCAAGCGCCTCCGCCACGAGGGCGGCCTCGCCATCCTCCTCGTCGAGCAATACGTTGATTTCTGCCGCGATGTCGCCGATCGTTTCTATGCCATGGACCGCGGCGCCGTCACCTATTCCGGCCTCATCGACACGCTCACCGACGACATCGTACGGGAACATCTCCAAGTCTAGTTTTGAACCACGGAGACACGGAGTGCCCGGAGAAATCAAAGCCCATGCATTCAAATTTCTTTCCCCCGTCTACCCTTTATGCCTCTGTGGCTTAATTAAGCTTTCGCCATGCACTTGACCCCGCGCGAACGCGAAAAACTCCTCGTCGTCACCGCCGCCGACCTCGCCCGCCGCCGCCAGGCCCGCGGCCTCAAGCTCAATTATCCCGAGGCCATCGCCATCATCACCTACGAGATCATGGAAGGCGCGCGCGACGGCAAATCCGTCGCCGACCTCATGAGCTTCGGCACCACTATTCTCAAACGCGCGGACGTCATGGAAGGCATCGCCGAGATGATCCACGAAGTGCAGGTCGAGGCCACGTTCCCCGACGGCACCAAACTCGTCACCGTCCACCATCCCATCCGCTGATTCTATTCGCTACCCGATTCTCGCTCCTCGCTTTTTTCCATGATTCCCGGCGAAATCATCACCCCGCCCGACACCCCGCCGCTCGCCGCCAACACCGGCCTGCGCACACAAACGCTCGAGGTCACCAACACCGGCGACCGCCCGATCCAGGTCGGCTCGCATTATCATTTTTTCGAAACCAACGGGGCCTTGCAGTTCGACCGCGCCGCCGCCCGCGGCTTCCGCCTCAACATCCCCGCCGGCACCGCCGTGCGCTTCGAGGCCGGCGACACCAAGCGCGTCGAACTCGTCGCCCTTGCCGGCGCACGCGAGGTCTATGGCCTCAACGGCAAAATCAATGGTCCGCTCGACGCGAAGTCCGCGAAAAAACCCGCCGCCAAAAAACGGAAATAACCATGCCGCTGAATCTTTCCCGCCGCCAGTACGCCGAGATGTTCGGCCCCACCGCGGGCGACCAGGTCCGCCTCGCCGACACCGAACTCTTCGTCCAGGTCGAGCGCGACCTCATCGCCGAGGGCGGCGGCTATGGCAACGAAATCAAGTTCGGCGGAGGCAAGGTCATCCGCGACGGCATGGGCCAGTCGCCCACCGCCTCCGACGCCGAGTCGCTCGACCTCGTCATCACCAACGCCCTCATCCTCGATCCTATCCTCGGCGTGATCAAGGCCGACATCGGCATCAAACACGGCCGCATCGTCGGCCTCGGCCACGCCGGCAACCCCGGCATCCAGAGCGGCCTCGGCTCGATTTATCCCGATCCGCTCACGAAGAAAAAAAATCCCATGATCGTCGGCGCCGGCACCGAGGCCATCGCCGGCGAAGGCTGCATCGTCACCGCCGGCGGCATCGACTCGCACATCCATTTCATCTGCCCGCAGCAGATCGATGAGGCCATCAGCTCCGGCATCACCACGATGATCGGCGGCGGCACCGGCCCGGCGCACGGCACCCTCGCCACCACCTGCACGCCGGGCAAATGGAACCTCCATCGCATGCTCGAGGCCGCCGAGGCCTATCCGATGAATCTCGGTTTCCTCGGCAAGGGCAACTGCTCCACGCCGCAGCCGCTCCGCGAGCAAATCCTCGCCGGCGCCATCGGCCTGAAACTCCACGAGGACTGGGGCACCACGCCCGCCGCGATCGACACCTGCCTCGGCGTCGCGGACGAATTCGATGTCCAGGTCGCCATCCACACCGACACGCTCAACGAATCCGGCTTCGTCGATGATTCCATCCGCGCCTTCAAGGGGCGCGCCATCCATACCTACCACTCCGAAGGTGCCGGCGGCGGCCACGCGCCCGATATCATCCGCGTCTGCGGCGAACCCAACGTCCTGCCCTCGTCGACCAACCCGACCCGCCCGTTCACGGTCAACACCCTCGACGAGCATCTCGACATGCTCATGGTCTGCCACCACCTCGATTCGAAGATTCCCGAGGACGTGGCCTTTGCCGAGTCGCGCATCCGCCCTGAGACCATCGCCGCCGAGGACCGGCTCCACGACCTCGGCGCCATTTCCATGATGTCGTCCGATTCGCAGGCCATGGGCCGCATCGGCGAAGTCATCTGCCGCACCTGGCAGACCGCGCACAAAATGAAGACGCAGTTCGGCAGGCTCGCCGGCAAGTCGCATCCCAACGCCGACAATTTCCGCGCGCTCCGCTATCTCGCAAAATACACCATCAACCCCGCGATCACGCACGGTATCAGCCACGTCGTCGGCTCGCTCGAGGTGGGCAAGCTCGCCGACCTTGTCATCTTCAAGCCCGCTCTCTTCGGCGTGAAGCCCGAGCTGATTTTGAAAGGCGGCTTCATCGCCTGGGCCAATATGGGCGACCCGAATGCATCGATTCCGACGCCGCAGCCGACGTTCTACCGCCCGCAGTTCGGCGCCGCCGGCAAGGCGCTGGGCAGCACCTGCCTCACCTTTGTCAGCGAGGCCTCGCTGCGCAAAGGCAGCCTCAAAAATCTTGGCCTTTCCCGCCGGCTCGAACCGGTGAAACGCTGCCGCAAGATCGGCAAGCGCCACATGGTGCTCAACGATGCCCTGCCGAAAATCGAGGTCGATCCCGAGACCTACACGGTCAAGGCCGACGGCGAACATCTCACCTGCGAGCCCGCCAAAATTCTCCCTTTGGCGCAGCGATATTTTTTATTTTAGCATACAGTCTATATTTCCGGGGATCTTGGCTGGTTGATTATATCGCCTAAGGCAATTAACGCCGGCCCGTTGAGGCGGGGCTAGAAGGCCGGGCATGTGCGGCATGCTAGAATTCGTTACACTGTTGTAACGAATGCACGCCACCGAGGTTAATTCGCGGCAACAGTGCGGGGCGACGTTGACCGTTATTTTAGTAAAGTCACGATGCTATCATCGGCATACATTCAAATAAGGATGCTTTATGTTCCATCGCTCAAATTTAATCTTTTACTCGTTGATTAGCTGCCTCGCCCTCATTCTGTTCCGCAATGACGCCAATGCAGATGTCGCCGCCGAATGGTGGCTTGGAATTTACGGCTACGGGACCTCAACGCTCCATAGAGTCCGGTCGGCTACGCCCATGCCTTCAACGCAATCTGTGCAGATTGGCAATACAACATTCAATTCTAGCAATACAAATCTAACGGGATGGGGAATTGATACGTATTTATATACATATGTACCTGCACACGATACTACACCTGGAGCCAATACTACAGCCTTATATTCTGGCTACATCGTTTGCCCGGGCGGTCAGTCCGCCGCTGGAGTAAGGACCGATGGAGCTAATTCCGGTTATGCCGATTATATGGGGTTCTCCGGCTTCGGCAGCGGGACCTACACGAACGGGCCGGACGTGGGCAAATGTGTGGGAGGAACCGTCTTTCTAGTTGTTCGGCCTCATGATGCGACATGGAATTCTACCACCGAACAGCTTTTCGGTTGCGGCTCCGGAACGGAAACGTCAACGGGATCCGGCTGGATCGAGCTTTACCAAAACAACGGCGTCCTTTCGTTGAAAATCGGCTGCCAATCGGCCGCCAGCTCGCTCAGTCTGCCGAGTATTAGTTGGGATACGAACAGCTGGTACTTCATTGCCGCAAGTTGGCGGGAAGGGAAAATGAGCCTTTATTGCCGGGCCATGAATAGCACGGATGGCCAGGCTTCTCCCGCGGCCCTGACCGCGGAAGGGACCAGCTCCGCTACCGGCGAAACCTCCCCCGGCTCCGAGCCGCTGATATTTGGCGCTCGCGCCGACTCCAATGACCCCGGCAGCAGTTTTGGCAGCGCCGACGCCGACATTGCCTATTGCCGCGTGGACAACGTTTATTCCGATCCGGTTGATATCGATCTCGACTGCCAGCTTATGATGGGCCCGGATTCGAACGGAATCTATCTCGATCGCTTTACCCGTGGCGACGGGACAGTGGAAACCTATTACGCGGCGGGAAGCACCTATTTGACGCAGGCCTTTACCCGCATGAACTCTTCCACGTTTGACGGCTGGCCATATGAAGCGTCGCCAAATAAGCTCGGCGATGTGCGTGGCTGGTTGGACAACTATCTTCCGCCACTTTTGAAAAACTTGGATGACAATGCGGCTAATTCGATGATGCACCGTTTTGCCCAAGCCTTTTTTTATCAAATGGATCCAGGCACCGGTCTTGTTCCGTCAACAAATACTTCCCCTCCTTTCCAAACATCTTCTTTGATCGTCAAAGTGGAAGACCTTTTGAACTGGTTCCCGAATGATGCGAACCTGGCCGACTGGGCCCAACAGTTGGCTGCTGCCACTCAATATTACTTTGATTACAGCAACGCGGGTACGCCGCTTGGCTTGTTTAATGACATCGGCACCGCTACGGGGGTGTCATTCGATACCCAGCCCAGCGTAACCCGCGCCGATTGGATCGCCTACATGGCGGAGGGTATGGCAGCCATTGGCAATCGCACGAACAATCCCGACCTTATCAGCTTTGGCGCTCAAAAAATCGATTTTGAATATAATCATAAGTCAAGCGAATATCCTCTTTTGAACCAAAGCTATACAACAACAGATTTCTATGATGCTCCAAACGGCACGGAAAATGACTTATCGGACACCGATACCCTCTATGCTGTTCGCTCTATGTTTAACTACTATATGCTCACCGGCGATATGACGGTCCGGAATTATATTTTGGATATAAGCAACCGATGGTACACCTATGACTGGATGCCCGATTATAATCAATTTGTTCGCAAGATGAATCTGACGAGCGGCTCATGGGATTCGGCATTTAACGGGAAGATGTATGGCGATGGGGATTGGAATACGCTTTATTTTTTGACGAACATGTACCGCCTGAGCGGCGATGCCGATTATCTGACCCGCTTCAAGGCCGCTTATGATGAATTTATTGCGCACTCTCCGGCAAGCTACACAGATTTTCGCATAGATAACAGTGATCCCAACTCTCCCAAAGAGGTGCCGGTGCCGCTGCCGCTGCCCTCTGGGGCGCTCGCCGGCCTGGCGCCGGATTCACTGATCCAGGATGTTGGAGACAATATAAATGTAACCCAAAACAATTTAAATGGAAGTACATATAGCCAAACGAGCTTTCTTGATGCTCTTTTAGACGCCTATGAGGCCAGCGGGGACAAAGGCTTCTTGACCAGAGCCCAACAATTGGCGGACGCCACGTTTTCGGCCATTGATCAAATTAATGAATATTATCCGTCCCAGTATGCACCTTCTCATGCGGACGCGGCACTGATTAGGAGCGGTTCGTGTCAGGGAGGAGATACGTTTCTCCGTTTGGCCAACGATCTGACGCCGATCCGGCGCCTTGAGGTCAATTTTGGCGCCATCGGCGGGCGCGTCGTCGTGAGCAATTCCAGTGGAACGATCCTCGACCAGACGCTGAGCAATCCCGCGAGCCAGTCGGCCGTCATTTATCTTCCGCAGGGCAATTACAATGTACAGCTGTCGATGGGCAATGCCTCGACCACGGTCAGCGTCGCCCTCAACGGTTACGCACGGGTCGATTGGTCTGTGCTGCAAAACAACGCCCAAATCTATGGCCGGGTCTTCAACGATGCCGATGGAAACGGCTTCTTTAACGCCAGCGAGTCCGGACTGTCCGGTTGGACGGTTTATCTCGATTCGAACAACAATGGCCAACTGGACGCGGGCGAACCAAGCACCCTCACCGATGCCAACGGCAATTACTCTTTTGCCGGGCTGATGGATGGTACCTATACCGTGCGCTTCGCCAGCCAAAATGGCTGGCGCTGCACGTATGGAAGCACCGGCCAGAGCGCGACCGTCGCCGACGGCGCGCGCGTGGTGGGTTGCGATTTTGGCCTGACACAAACCGCCGCCGGTATCTCCGGATCGGTCTTTGTGGACAGCAATGGCAATGGAACGAAGGACAGCGGCGAACCGAGTTATGCCGGCTTAATGGCCTACCTTGATTCGAATAATAATGCCGTTCGCGATGCCGGCGAGCCGTTGGCCATGACGGATGCAAACGGCGGCTACAGTTTCACCAACCTTGCGCCCGGCACTTACACGGTGCGTCTGATTGCGCCGCCTGACTGGTCGGTCACGGGCAGCGACCATCATGTGTTCACCCTGGCGAGCGGCGACGGATTGCAAACAAATGCAAATTTTGGAATCCAGCTGCCGGCTCCAACTTTCAGCGCCAAAGGGGGAAGCTATGAATTGCCGCAGACGATTGCAATTACGTCGGCCGCCAGCGGTACAATCATCCGCTACACGACCGATGGAAGTACCCCTTCCGAAACCAACGGTATCATTTATTCTGGCCCGGTGACGATCAGCAGCACAACGACGCTCAAGGCCATTGCTTATGCGAGCGGCTTCGGCGACAGTCCGGTGACAACCGCGGTTTATAACCTTATTCCCGGCTGGGCGGTGCGCGATTTCGATGGCAACGGCAGCGCCGACATCCTTTGGCAGAATGCCGGCCAGTTTGGCATCTGGACCATGAGTGGCATTACGCCCATCAGTTTCGTTAAGCTCGGCGGCGAACCGTCGACCATGACCATCTTGGCGGTGGGCGACTTCAACCATGATGGCAGTCCCGATATTCTGTGGCGCAATACGAGTAACAATGAAATTGGGATCATGTTAATGAACGGAACGACCGTCAGCGGCTACGACGTCATCGGAAAGGCTGACTCCTCTTGGACGGTGGCGGGACTCGGCGATTTTAACAATAACGGACAGACCGATATCCTCTGGGAACATAATACGTCGAATTATGAAATCGACCTCTGGAGCATGAACGGCACCTCCGTGACCAGCGTCACCCAAATCGGCACTGTTCCGTCGCCCTGGACAATTGTTGGCGTGGGCGACTTTAACAACGATGGCAAGCCCGACCTGCTTTGGTACTATCCTCCGACCGGTCAGCTGGCGGTCATGTTAATGAACGGAACCGCCGCCATCGGATCTCAAAATCTACTCGTGCTTCCTTCGGGATGGACGGTGAGCGGAGTGGCCGACTTCAACGGTGACGGCTCGCCCGATTTGTTGGTGAGCGATGCCGCCACCGGCGGCATTGGCATCTGGCTGATGAACGGAATGACTCCCGGCCAAGTGGTGTCCCTCGGTACTGTCCCGGCTCCCTGGCAGCCGATTGATTGATCGGTTGGCTAATCTGTTCCGAATGCCGCCACCGCACGCCGCATCTATTGCGTTGGGGTGGCGGTTTCCTGGGTCGCGTCTTGGTCGCGCAGCTCGGCGTCCTTCATCAAGAACATGAACGGCGAAATCTTGTAGCCCGAGAGCACGCCGACCGCCAGGACCGGCGCGCCCAGCGCCGCGGGTGACATGAACGGTTCCTTCAGCGTGATCTCGAGGTCGGCCTTGTTGGCCTTCTGGTTGTCCTCCGTGATCGCCGCGTGAATGACATCCTCGTCCACCGAGACGATCTTCGCGGGAATCGCCAGCTTGGCCGCGCCGTTTTTCTGCTTCGCCTGGATGGTGTCCCAGACTTTTTTCGCCGCGGCTTCGTTGGCCGGCGAGGCGTCGCGATAGGAGAGCACGTATTCCCAGTCGGAAAACGAAAGCGAGGCGACGTCGTTTTCGATCACCGCCTTCACCGCCAGCTCGGCCGGCGTGGGCGCGCGTTTGATGCCGGCGGCAAATCCGTCCGGCGGCGCGGTCTGGTTCGCCACGGCGGCCACGAGTTCGTCCCAGCCGTCTTCGCTGCCGTGATAGCGGCGGTATTTGGCCTTGCCATAATCCGCAATGGATTTCTGCACCATCCCGTTTTTCTGCGCGCCGGCCAGGGCGATGGCTTTGGCCAGGTACCAGAAGCCGTCCGCCTGGACGGGACTGGCCTGCAAATCGGCGACCGCGAGCTGATACACGTCCTGCAGGTTCGCCGGGTCGGCCTGCACCGATTTCAAATAATAACCGCGCGCGACGGCGTATTCCTTCTTCTGCAGGGCCGCAAACCCCGCCGCGCCGTTGAAAATTTCCGCCATCTGGTCGCGCAATTTTCCGAAATCCGCCGCCGCCATGCCCTCGGGCACCGTCCAGGCATCCAGCGCTTTCAGGCCGCGCTCGGCATGGTCGTCCATCCCGGTCAGGGCGGTTTTGTCGCCGTTGGCGGCGCGCGCCCGATCGAGCGCCGTAACGATGGCCAGCGCGCGGACGTTGCCCGGCTCGAGCTTGAGAATCTCGCCGGCCATTTCCTCCACTTTGGGCTGATCGCCGGTCTGTTGATACGCCGCCATGGCCTGCTCGCGGGCGTCGATCCGCACCACGCTGTCCGGATATTTTTCGATAAATGCGGCCATGGCCGCGGCCTTCTGTGCCGGTTCCTGCGTGTTGAGGGCCGTGATGTAAGCGTTGTACTCAGCGGAGTCATGGATAACCTTCTGGTCCGCCCGTGCAGCGACCATCAATGCGGCTGCCAAAAGTCCGCCGATGAATAGCTTCATCGCGTGCCTTGCTAAGGGAAACTGGTGGATGATGCAATCCGGACTTATCAGAGTTTTCGCAGGTCGCCTTGGAGGGCCGGCAGCTTGCCCGCCAGGGTCCGGCGCAACTCTCCCAGCATGTCGCGCAGCGCCTGCCCGCCCGGCGCCACCACGCGCACGATCCAGCCGCCGCGCCGCAGGCGCGTGACCCCGAGCCAGCGACCGCCGCCATGCAGCTCCTTCACGCGCGCCCAAATCGGATCGTCGGGCGCAAGCCGCGGCGAAACGATCACCGCCGTGCCGAACCACGCCTCGCGCGCGCCGTAAAACGCCGCGGTCCGCGCCAAGTCCGCGCCCGAGCCATCGAGCCGCTCCCGCAGGATGGGTTCGCCGTCGAGCACGACGTCGAGCTGGATCCGCAGCCGCCGCCAGGCCCAGGCTTCGCCGCGCCCAACCCGCCCCGGCGCCAGCGTGTCGATGAAAAAAAACTCGGCGCCGACGGCGAGCTCGAGGCGGGTGGTTTGCGTGTAATCGCAGTCGCGATGCGGACAAAGCGGCTCGGGCGCGTATTCCAGCCAGCCGCCGGCGGCGACGGAAAAAAATTGCCGGCATTCGGCCGCGCCGCTGCGCATCATGAAGGCCCGCGTCGCCGCCGGAGTCGTGACCAGCAGCGCCGCGCCGTCCGCCACCCGCACGGCGAGTTCCAGGCGGTCGCCGGCGAGGATTCCGGCCGTGGCGTTGACGATCTGCACCTGCAGCACCCCGCCGTCCCAATAGGGCTTGCTGAGGTGAAACGGCGCGCGAAACGACTGGTGCGCCAAAATGGTGCGCCCGTCCTCACGGAGCGCGGCCTCGAGATGGAGGTGGCCGGCGAGGGCGGGCGTCGCGACGGCGGCGGCCGCCTTCGCCGGGGCGCGTTTTTGCCGGAGCGCGGTCACTTTTTCGGTTTCGCCGCGAACATCACCTCGCGCTCGATCCAGGCGACGACCTGGTCGAGGTTGTGTTCGCGCTTGAGGTCGCAAAATACGAACGGCCGCTCGCCGCGCATGAGTTTCGCGTCGCGCTCCATCACGGCCAGATCGGCGCCGACGTGCGGCGCAAGATCGATTTTATTGATGATCATCAGATCGCTAAACTTGATCGCCGGTCCGCCCTTGCGCGGGATCTTGTCCCCCTCGGCCACGTCGATCACGTAGATGAAGGCGTCGACCAGTTCCGGTGAGAAGGTGGCGGACAGGTTGTCGCCCCCGCTTTCCACCAGCACGAGTTGCAGCCGGGGAAACTTCGCCTCCAGGCCGCGCACCGCCTGCTCGTTCATCGTCGTGTCGTCGCGGATGGCGGTGTGCGGGCAGCCGCCGGTCTCGACGCCGACGATGCGTTCGGCCGCCAGCGCATGATTGCGCATGAGAAACTGCGCGTCCTCCAGCGTGTAAATATCGTTCGTGACCACCGCCATTTCGTAGCGGTCGCGGAGCTTCTGGCAAAGCTTGAGACAAAGCATGGTCTTGCCGGAGCCGACCGGACCGCCGATGCCGATGCGTGGAGGACGGGACATGGGATTTATTTTGAACCACGGAGACACGGAGCGCACAGAGAAAAAACTTTATGATCAATCTCTGTGTCCTCCGTGCCGCCGTGGTTAGGAAATTTCATGAGATGAACAATCGAAAGTCTGCCGACTCGTGGCGGGCCGCCGCGATATCCCACCAAGGATTGAACGCGCCGATGTCGGCGGGCGCGACGGCCAGCGCCTCGGTGACGAGTGCCGGCGTCTGCCCCAGCGCCTCGGCGAGAAGCGTCTGGCCGGCATTCTGGCCGAAACGGAGCAATTTCACGGCGGCGGCGATGAACCCGGCGGCGGTGGAATAGATGATCGACGCCAGCACGGCCTCGCGCGGCGCGCCAAGTCCACGGCCTTCGATCGCGGCCGCCACGCACGACGGACGCGGCCAGCCCTCGGCGAGCGCGCGGCGGTTGAATTCTGTTGCGATTCCACCCTGCAGCAGTGCGGCAAGTTCGAGCCGCTGGCGGCCGATCGCCTCGGATGCCTCGCGCGGTTCGCGCGCGCCGCGCAATGCGCTGCCCAGAAAACACAATTCGCGCAATCGCGTCCAATCCGCCGGCTCGCCCGCGGCCGCCCAGGCCTGCGCCGCCACCGGCAAGTCCGTGCGCGCAAGCTGCGGCAGCACCTGCTCGAGCAAAAACGTCCGCAGCGTCGCACGGTCGCGCACCACGCCCTCCTGCGCGAGGCCCTCGAGCCCGAAGGAATGCGCATACGCGCCGGTCGGATAAAACGAATCCGACAACTGCAGCACGCCGGCCAGCCAGCGCGCCGCGTCAGTGGCGGTGGCCGTGCGCGTGGTCGTCATGATGATGATGAGGGTCGTGGCCGTGCGAATGTCCGTGGCCGCCCAGGCTGCCGGCAAAACGATGCGGCTGGAAGACCGCGGTGATGGCATGATAATGAATGCCGAGCCGGTCCAGCGCCTGGCGCAGGCCGGGATCGTCCGGCGCGAGCAACCGCGTCGCCTGCGCCTCGATGGCAAAGTGCAGATTGCCCACGGCCCAGCCGATGGCCGCCGCGGCGTCTGGCGTCACATCGAGCGGAATTTCCAGCACCGGCTCAGGCAGCTGCCGGATGACATAGCGCGCGCGCGCGCCGGCCCAGACGACGTCGCCGTGCCGCAGCGGCGCCTCGAGCTCGAAGCCGAATTCCACGCCGTCGTCGGCCGCCGCGCGCCAGCGGCGTTTGGCGAGCTTCTGCCGGTCCGCACGAACCGCAATCTCCGGCAGGGCGGAGCCGGAGGACAACAATGGGGCGCGGACCAGATGCATGGGGAGGATTGAAACGCCCGCGGCATGGACCGCGAGCATGGAAAAAAAGCAGGTTGCATTCCAGCCGACGGCACGGCGCGACCTAAGGGTGGCTAGCCTTTCAGCGCGCCGGCGGTCACGCCTTTGACGATGTGCCGCTGCAGCAACAGGTAAATGGCAAGGATGGGAACGGTGACCATGACGAGGCCGGCGAAAAGTTCGCCATAGTCGGTGTGATACTGCGAGGAGATGGCGAGGTTGGCCAGGCCGAGCGGCAGGGTGCGCACTTCCGCGCCAGTTGCGCCCGAGGTGAGCATGAAGGCGAAGAAATATTCCTTCCACACACCGATGAACTGGAAGATCGCCACCGTCACGAGCCCCGGCCGGGCCAGCGGCAGCAGCACGCGCCGGAAGGCGGAGAATTCGCCGCAGCCGTCGACCAGCGCGGCCTCGTAAAGCGCGCGCGGCAGGGTCTTGAAAAATCCGGCGAGGATGAAGACGGCGAAGGGCAGGCCGTTGGCGGTGTAGACGAGGATGAGGCCGGCCCGCGAATTGAGCAGGCCGAGCGCGCGCATTTCGAAAAACAGCGGCACGACGCTGAGCTGCGCCGGGATCATCAGGCCGGCGAGAAACAGCCAGAAGACGGCGCGGCAGCCGGGCAGCCGGAAACGCGCCAGCGCAAAGCCGGCCAGCGCGCCGAGCAGCGTGATCAGCGTCACGGAGACGCCGGTCACGAGCACGCTGTTGAAAAAATAATCGCCGAAGCGCGCCTCGCGCCAGGCCCGCGCGTAGTTGTCGAACCGCAGCGCGGCCGGCGCCGGCAGCGCGAAGGCGTCGCGGAAGATCGCCTCGTCGGGCTTGAGCGACGAATAGGCCAGCCAGAGCATGGGATAGACGACCCACAACGTGTAGCCGAGCAGCGCGGCGAAGATCAGCCCGCGGCCGATGGTGAAACGCGCTGGCGCAGACCGGTTCATTCCACCGCCTCCGGTCGGAAGAACCGCATCACGGCGGCGCTGGCCGCGAAGACGAGCGCGAACATCACCACCGCGATGGCCGCGGCGCGGCCGATGGCGAAGTCCTTGAACATGGTCGAGACGAGCAGCGTGGCCAGCGTGTTGACCGGCGTTGCCGGATCCTGCGAAGTGAGCAGCCAGATCATCTCGAAGGCGTTGAGCCCGCCAATGACGAGAAACACGATCGAGATCGCGACCATTTCCCGGATGAGCGGCAGCGTCAGGGTGAAAAACTGCCGCCAGACCGGCACGCCGTCGAGCGCGGCCGCCTCATAGAGCTGCGGGTCGATGCCCTCCATCGCCGCCAGGTAGAGCACGAGGTTGAAACCGCAGGCAAGCCAGAGATAGATCGGGATGAGCGCGGTGTAGAGGTGCTCCGGCGCGAGCCACGGATAATCGGCGAACGACTGCAGCCAGCGGCTGCCGAGCGCGCGGCCGAGGCCGGCAAGGCCGGCGTTGACCAGGCCGCCGTGCGGCTCATAGGCGTTCATCCAAAGCAGCGTGGCCGCGATGCCGCCGAGGAGGTTGGGAAAAAGCAAAATGGCGCGGAAAGCGTTCCGGCCCCATACGCCGCGATGGATCAGCGCCGCCAGCAGCAGCGACAGCGGCACGACCGCCAGCGCCGGCACGACGACCAGATAAAGGTTGTTTTTCAGCGCCAGCCAGAAGACGTCGCTCTCGAAGAGCAGCCATTTGAAGTTGAACAGCCCCGCCCAGGCGCGCGGTCCGAGGCCGTTCCAGCGCGTCAGCGCCCAGCCGAACGCCGCCGCGCCCGGCAGCAGCACGAGCGCACCGTAGAGCAGAAACGCCGGCCCGACGAAGCCGAGCGCGACCGGCGCGCGCATCCGGCCGAAATAGGCGTCGGGTTCCGCCGGGCGCGGAAGCGACCGGCCGCGCCATCGCCGCCACAGCGCCCAGGCCGCGATCGCCGCGATGCCGGCCAGCAGCGCACCGCCGGCCAGCGGATGATTCATCTCCACCAAGTCGGGATGGGCGGCGTGCAAACGGTCGGCGGCGGCCGCGGCCTCGAGCCGTTCCCCGAACTGCTGCGGCGTGATCCGGCCGGTGGTGAGCAGCTGGCTTTCATCGATGAGCGCCTGGCGGAGTGTGGGCGGCTGCATCATGACCTGTGGCATGTTGAAGGCCGCGCGCGCGCGGGCGATCATCGCCGCGGTATCCTGCATCCGCGCGGAAAATGCCGCCGGCGGCACGCCGCGCACCGCCACCGGCGAATCGGTGCGCCGGACGAACGCCTCGGCGCGCTCCCGCGAGGTGAGGAAGCGCAAAAAATCCACGGCCACGCGCTCGCGTTGCGCATGGCCGGTGTCGAAGACAAAGAAGCAGTCGGCGCCGGTCTGAATCGTGGTCGGATCGGCCGCGCCGTCGGGGAAAACGGGGAAGTTCATCGCACCGAGCTCGAAATCCGCCGGCATCTTGCCCTTCATTTCGTCCACCAGCCAGGAGCCGGAAACGGTCATGGCCGCGCGGCCCTGCAGAAATGCCAGCTCGGCGCCGGTGTGGGTCTCGCCCTCCCAGCCGCCGAGCACATCCTCCCGCATGATGCGCTGGAGCAGCGCGGCGCTGCGCAGATAGCGCGGATCGAGCCGGGCGCCGGGCGCGAGGTCGTTGAGCGCATTCCAGCCGGCCTCGCCGGCAAGGTTGTGATAGGCGGCGCGCAGAAACGCGTCCGGATAAAGCCAGCGCGTGCCCGGCAGGCTGAGCGGCGCCACGCCGGCGGCGCGGATCTTTTCGCACAAAGAAAAAAAACCGTCCCAAGTGTGCGGCTCGCTCCAGCCGTGCGCGCGAAAAAGCGCCCGGTTGTAGAAAATCGTCCAGCACGAATAGCTGAACGGCAGCCCGCAGATGCGGTCATCGATCCGCCAGGAGTCGAGCGCGCCGGGGAGGAACGTGTCGCGCCAGCGGGCATCGCCCTCCCAATTCGGGCCGTCGAGCCACGGGCGGAGATCGAGGACCTTGCCGGCGCGGATGATTTCCGGCCAGGGCACGTAGGGCGCGAAGGTGGCGTCGGGATAATTTCCGTCGATCACGCGCACGCTGACCTTGTCGTCGACGCGCGGGTCGCCGTAGAGGTTGATCTTCACCCCGGGCCGCAGCGCTTCGAACTGACGCGCGGTCTCCTCGTAAAACGCCACGCCGTAGCCGCCGGTGCGAACCGGGATGTCGAGCGTCACGTCGCCGCGCAGCGCCGCGCCGAAGACCAGCATCGGCAGCGCGCGGAGCAAGATTCGCACCGGCCGGATCGCCATGCCAAGAGCAGAGGCGAAAGGCCGCGCCGGCGTCGACCTTATTTATTCGGCGGATCGCCTGGATCGCCCGATGGCGCGGCGGCCGGCGGGGCCGGAGCAGTTGTGCCGCCTTCGCGCTGGAGGCGCTTGGCGCGCATCTTGCGGAGGTCTGCCATCATCGCGGCGCGTTCGTTGTCATCGAGTTTGCCGTCGTGATTGGTATCATAGCGCTCAAGAATCAGCTGCCGGCGAAGCTCGACATGCTGCTGCAAATAAGCGCGCGCCTGGGCGCGTTCCTCGGGATTGAGGTAGCCCTTGTGCTCCTTGTCGAACATGTCGAGGAGCTGCTGACGGACCTTCTTGCCCACGCCCTTGCCGCTTTCGAGCCGCTGTTGGGCCATGTCCTCGTGAGCGGCGGCGAGTTCGTTTTGGTCGAGCTTGCCATCGTGGTTGGTGTCGTAGCGTTGCAGCAACTGCTGATAGGTGGCGCCGCCAGGCTGGAGATCGCCGGCGGGCGCAGCGGTGTCCGGAGCGGCCGGTTCATCGTCCGCGCGGGCGGGAGCGGCAAGGAATAGCGTTGCCGAAAGGAGCGGGAGAGCTAAGCATAGGCGTTTCATGAACCGAAATAGGGGTTGGTTCGTTGCAGCATTCCTTTTGATGACGCTGGCGGGCGGGCGTGGTTACCAGCCAGCCTGAGCCCGACCCACCATTTGCCCATGTATCAGGTCACCTTTTCCGAGCAAAGCATGCGCGAGCTCAACAAGCTCGACAAGCTGGCGCAGATGGAGCTGATCGATCCGGTCAGCAACCTGAAATCCGCCGATCTGGCGGCCCCGCGCGAGCCGCTCGGCCGGTTTTCGCGCGGCGGCCAGACTTTTTACCGGTTGCGGTCGGGCGATTACCGTTTTTATTTCGAAGTCCACGCCGAAACGCTGCACATCGTCTACATCCTGCACAGAAACTCGCTCGAGGATTTCCTGCTCCGCAACAAACTGCCAGTCACCGAGCAGCAGCTCTTCGAGCAGCACTCGCGCTTCTGGAAATATCTCGAGTCGCTGACCAAGAAATAGCCCGCTCTCCCGCCATGGCCGACCTCGAAGCGCGCGAAAATCCCTACAACGTCCGGCAGGCCAGCCGCATTTACCTGCTGCCCAACCTGATGACCGCGGGCAACCTCTTCTGCGGTTTCGT
>Ga0335083_10003979_pt1 | contig 18966 bp, 26 predicted proteins | sample Lox_Sample_42_FD_206716 | JGI IMG/M metagenome (GOLD analysis project Ga0335083, IMG submission 206716) | Soil microbial communities from Loxahatchee National Wildlife Refuge, Florida, United States - Lox_Sample_4.2 | ecosystem: Environmental > Terrestrial > Soil > Wetlands | place: USA...
CCCCAGTTCGGGACAGTGGCGACGTACGTTTCATCCTTGTGCCAATGTTGCGCCATTGCCGGACTTAACAAAATATAATCAATACGGGAGTACGTGTCATCCTTGCCGTAAAAATAGGTCCACGTTACGTTGCGCGGCTCATTATACGACGGTTTGTATGTTGCGCTATCACCGTTGCGCTCGGCAGGACGGGTGTCCACCAGCTTCAATTTGCCGCGGCCGATGATTTCGCGAACAGAGTCAGAATCCTTTTCATCATTGAAGTCGCCCACAACGACAAGAAGCGCTTCAGGGTCAGCTTTGAGATGATCATCAATAATCTGACGGACGATTTTGGCTTCCTCAAAACGCTGTTCATTAGGATCGGCTCCGGAATCGGGCACCTTCGATTTCAAATGAACGGCAATCAGGGTGAACGCAAGGCCCGGTGCAGGCTGGATTTCCAGCTCCGCAATTCCCCGGCTCACACGAAAACGTTTAGCATCCAAAAGAAATTCATCGTTGGTGTGCGGATGCCGCGCGACGATGGGATATTTGCTCAGGACAGCCACATGGATGTTCGTGTCCCAGCCTTCCACATATTCCCAATAGGGGAAATCCTCGCCTTTATCCTTGAGTGATGCACGCAATTCCAGCAGCGCATTGGTTGTGCCCATCTCTTCCAGGGCAATGACATCCGGGTTCATCGCGCAGATAACGTCACGCACTTTGGCTTTAGCCTCAGGGGTTTTGGCATGTGGACGTGACGCCGTGGGTTGGTCCAAATACGTATCCACGTTGTACGTGGCGATGGTGAAGGTTTGGGCGGCGTGAGAAAAGGCAGCAACGAAAACAAGAAAAAGAATCGTTGCGCGCCTGATAATGGGATTTGCCGTTTCCAATGTAGAGGCAGTTTATGGTTTTGGCGACCGACCTCAAGCCAAGGGTGAGCAAATGATATATTCGCGGGAAAGGCTTAACATCCTTAACATTGTTGATTCCCAAGCACTTAACGCTTAACACGATGCTTAACAAAACGGAGAGCATCCTTAACATCGTTGGTAACCAATGGCTTAAGGCTTAACACTAACGTTAAAGAAGAACCGGATGATATTGGTTAAATATTAGAGACTCGTTACCACGTGAAACGTGGCGAGAGTAGCCTCCTACAACGAAAAAAGCGGCCCTGATAAATCAGTACCGCATTGTAAAATGCGGACAAGCTAAAGCTTGAACTCCAACTGTCCTACTAGGTCAAAACAATCTTGTCGCCTTCTTTGAGGGTGACGATGGCTTTTTTCCAGGCGTTGGTCTCGCCGGCATGGCTGGTACGCTTGCGGCGTGCTTTGCCACGGACATTCAGGGTGTTCACGCGGGTGACTTTGACCTTGAAAAGTTCCTGCACAGCCTGGCGGATTTGCGTCTTATTGGCGCGAGGATCAGCTACCACCGTGTATTGGTTGTATTTTTCACCCTGGCGCGTGCCTTTTTCCGTGAGGCGAACCGTTTTAATGATTTCGAAAGAGTTCATGTTTATTCCTTTGCCAGGCGGGATTCCACTTCCTGAAACGCGCTTTTGGTGAAGAGCAGCTTGGCCGGGCGCAGCACGTCGTACGTATTCAGGGAATCGCTCGTGGTCAGCGCCACGTCGGGGACGTTGCGGGAAGCGAGCGAAAGATTTTTATTGGCACCCGCGGAAACCACGAGCATCGAGCCTTTCAATTCCAGCTTGGAAATGACGCCGATGAAATCTTTGGTCTTGGGCGTTTCGAGTTTCAAATCGTCCACCACGACGACGTCGCCGGCCTTGAGGCGTTCGCTCAAAGCCTTGCGCAACGCGAGTTGCTTGGTCTTTTTGGAAACTTTCTTGCTGAAATCGCGGGGCCTGGGTCCGAAGACCACGCCACCACCGACCCACAACGGCGATTGGAACGAACCGGCGCGGGCGCGGCCGGTGCCTTTTTGACGCCACGGCTTTTTATTGGAGCCGGACACTTCACCGACGTTCTTGGTGCTGGCAGTGCCGCTGCGTTTCGCAGCGCGGTGCGCTACGACAACGTCGTGAACGGCCTGGGTGCCGCGACCGTCTTCAATCAGCGGGAACTTTACTTCGTATTCGCCCTGACTTTTTCCATCCAAATTTTTAATCGAAATTTTCATTTAACGCCTTATTTCTTGGCTTCAGCCTTAGCATCGGGTTTCTTTTCAGCGGCTTTCGCCTTCTTCATCGGCGCCAGGCTTACCGGCGGCTTCCAGCCCTTCGGACGTTTCTTGGATTCGCGGATGATGATGTAGTCGCCTTCCGGCCCGGGGATCGAGCCCTTGATGAGCAAAATATTGTCAGCCTCGCGCACCTGGATGACTTCGAGGTTCTGGGTCGTGCGCGTTACCTGGCCCATGTGACCGGGCATGCGCAAACCGCGCTGCACCGTACCGGGGAACAGGCGCTGGCCGATGGCGCCGCTGCGACGGTGCCAGCCTTTGGCGCCGTGCGTGGAATCACCACCGGCAAAACGATGGCGCTTCACGACACCTTCAAAGCCACGGCCTTTCGTCACGCCAATCGCGTCAATGAAATCGCCGGGGGCGAACAAAGTGACACCGACGACGTCGCCGGGCTTCACTTCCTTGGAGAAATTCCGAAATTCCTTGATACGTTTGACCGCTACGCCGTTGTGTTTCTTGATATGGCCGAGCAACGGCTTGGCCAAACGGTGTTCCTTCTGGTCGTCAAAGCCGAGTTGCACGGCATTGTAGCCGTCCTTGCCCGCCTGCGCTTTTACCTGCAGAACGCGGTTGGGGCCCGCGAGCACGACCGTCACGGAGACGACATGGCCCTGGGCGTTATACACCCGCGTGTGTCCGAGTTTTTTTCCTAAAAGTCCTACTGGCATATTGGTAAGGCGTTAAATTTTAATGGTGATGTCCACACCGGCGGGAAGATTGAGTTTCTTCAATTCATCCACGGTCTTGGCGGTGGGGTCGAGGATATCAATCAGCCGTTTGTGCGTGCGTTGCTCAAACGTTTCCTGTGATTTTTTATCCGAGTGGGGTGAGCGTTGGACCGTGAAGCGCTCGACACGGGTCGGCAGCGGGATAGGACCCGCCACGCGGGCGCCGGTGCGTTTTACGGTGTCCGCGATTTCGCGCGCGGATTGGTCAATGACCCGATGGTCAAAGGCCTTCAGTCGAATTCGAATGCGTTGTGCAGCCATACAAAGAACAATTATCTATTAATGGTTAATTACTTGCCGCCCTTAATTTCTTAAAAGCGGGCGTTAAATTTAACAGCTTAACGCCCTTCTGCAAGAAGTTTTTTGAACAAAAACGGTTATGCCTTGGCTGAACCTTCAGCCTTGGTGTCCGCCGGCTTTCCTTCGGTCGCGGTCGTTTCCGCGGGAGCCGGGGCTTCCGGCGCGATGTCCGCCACCCACTCCAAAATGGCGCGCTGGGCGGAATCGCCGTTGCGCTGGTTCATCTTGATGATGCGGGTGTAACCGCCGTTGCGGTCCTTGAACGCCGGCGCGATGTCCTTGAACAGGATTTTCGCCGCGTCCTCCTGGTGCAACCGCGCGACAGCGAGGCGGCGATGATGAACCGTCCCCTTCTTGCCGAGCGTGACCATTTTTTCGGCGACCGAGCGGGCCGCTTTGGCCTTGGCGAGGGTCGTCGTCACGCGCTTGTGCGTGATCAAACTGCAAACCAGGTTGGCGAGCATCGCATTGCGATGTTCGGATGTGCGGCCCAATTTGGCCGTGCGTTTCAGGTGTCGCATAAAAAATTATTCCGGTTTCGCTTCTTCCTTTGGCGGTTCGATCAGGCCCGGCTCGAAATTCATGCCGAGCGAGAGGCCCAGGGATTGAAGCTTGTCTTTGATTTCGTTGAGCGATTTCTTGCCAAAGTTGCGGTACTTGAGCATTTCCTGCTCGGTCTTCATCGCCAACTGGCCGACGGTGGTGATGTTCGCGTTGTTCAGGCAGTTCGCCGCGCGCACGCTCAACTCGATTTCGTTGACGCTCATGTTGAGCTGCTTCTTCAGCTTGACCTTTTCTTCGTCCTGCTTGTCGGCCGCTTCTTCAAACTCAACGGCGTTCTTGTCGTAGCCAACGAACACATCGAGGTGATGGGCCAGGATCGCGGACGACTGCGTGAGCGCGTCGTCGGGCGTCAGGCGGCCGTCGGTCCAGATTTCCAAAATCAACTTGTCGTAGTCGGTACGGTTGCCGACGCGCGCCGCTTCCACATTGTAACGCACGCGGGTGACCGGGGAGAAAATGGAATCAATCGCGATGACGCCAATCGCCTGGCCGGGCTTCTTATTTTCGTCGCTCGGGCAGAAACCGCGACCGGTCTTGACGGTCAGTTCCATCTCGAATTTTTTCTTCTTATCGAGCGTGCAGATATGCTGATCCGGATTGACCAGTTCAATGTTTTGGTTGAGCTGGATGTCCGCAGCCGTCACGGCGCCGTCTTTATTGGCGGAAAGCAACAGGACCTGCTCATCGCGCGAATGGGCCTTGAATTTGATTTTCTTCAAATTCAAAACCACGTCCGTGACGTCTTCAACGACGCCTTCAATCGTGGTAAATTCGTGCATCGCACCGTCCACTTTGATGGAGGTGATGGCCGCGCCTTCGAGCGAGGAAAGCAACACGCGGCGCAGGGAATTTCCAATGGTGTGGCCGTATCCGGTTTCAAACGGGTCGGCGACAAATTTGGCGTAAGTGGGCGTGGCAGTTGCTTCTTCTTTTTGCAACCGCTTAGGCATTTCAAAACGTCCGAGTCTAACTGGCATATTTTCCTTTCGACAATTTTAATCTGATTTTCCCGGCTGATTTATTCCCATGCCGGAAAAATCCGTATAACTGTCAGTTTTAATTTTCGTTTACTATCGGGAATAAAATTCGACCACGGCCTGTTCGTTGGCAATGGGCTGGATCTCGTCGCGCGTAGGAATGCGCAGGACGGTTCCTTTAAATTGTTCTTTGTTCAAAACCACCCAATCCGGCACGGAGCGGCTGGTGGCCATTTCCATGTTCTTGGTCGCGAGCTGGCGTGAAACGTTGTGATTTTTAACTTCAATCACGTTGTTCACTTTCAGCGCAAATGAGGGAACGTTCACCTTGCGGCCATTCACCAGGATGTGGCCGTGCGAGACCATCTGGCGGGCGGCGGCGCGGGTATTCGCCAAACCGAGGTGATAAACCACGTTGTCCAGGCGCGTCTCCAAAATCTGCAGCATTTGCTCACCGGTAACGCCACGGCGTTTCAACGCCTTTTCGTACACGCCACGGAACTGGCGCTCCAGCAAGCCGTAGTAATATTTCAGCTTCTGCTTCTCGATGAGGCCGAGGCCGTAATCGGTGGTTTTGCGGCGGGATTTGGGGCCATGCACGCCCGGGCCGTAATTGCGGCGCTCAAGATATTTGGTGGGACCAAAAATCGGCATGCCGAAACGGCGGCTGATGCGAACGCGGGGACCTGTGTAACGAGCCATAGAGATTTATAATTTACAATTTTAAAAAGTTAGACGCGGCGTTTCTTGCGCGGACGGCAGCCGTTGTGCGGGACCGGCGTTACATCTTTGATCGCCGAGATTTCCAGCCCGATGGCCTGGAGCGCGCGAATGGCGGATTCACGACCGGAGCCGGGGCCCTTGACGCGGATTTCCACTTCTTTCATCCCGTGTGCCATGGCCTGGCGGGCGGCATCCTGCGCCACCTGCTGCGCGGCGTAAGCCGTGCTTTTGCGCGAGCCTTTGAAACCAACACGCCCGGCGCTGGACCAGCCAATGATATTGCCGTGCATGTCCGTGATGCTGACCAAAGTGTTGTTGAACGTGGCCAAAATATTCGCGACACCCGCGACAACGTTCTTCGCGTGCTTGGCCTTGACAATTTTCTTGGCGGCGGCGTCCTCACCGAGGAGCTCGGCAGCCGTGGGCGCAGTCACCGCCGGCGCGGCGGCAGCTCCTGCTTCCGCGGGTTTAGGCGCTTCGGCCTGGGCGGCGGCCTTTTCGGCCGGGGCTTCTTTAGCCGCTTTTTCAGCAGCGGGTTTGCCCTCTTTTTCTTTCGCCTCTTTCTTTGCGGGCGCCTTCTTTTTGGGTTCGTCAGCCATTTAAGTCAGTGATTGATGGTTAATAAAATTAGTGGATGCCGGTTTTGGCGTTCGGATTGCGTTGCACGCCGACGGTCTTGCGGGGACCTTTGCGCGTACGGGCGTTGGTCTGGGTGCGCTGTCCGCGCACGGGCAATCCGCGCATATGGCGGACGCCGCGGTAGCATTTGATGCCCTGCAACCGCTTCAGGTTCATGCCGATTTCGCGGCGCAGATCGCCTTCGATCACGTATTTGCCTTCCTGGATGGCATGGACAATCTGCGAGAGCTGTTGCTCGGACAAATCCTTGGCGCGGATGGCCGGGTCAATGTTCGCGCGCTCGAGGATTTCCTTCGCGTTGGCCGGGCCGATGCCGTAGATGTAGCGCAGGGCGATATCAATGCGCTTGTTCGGCGGGACTTCTACTCCGATGATGCGTGCCATATATTTTTAAAATTCGTTTAACCCTGACGCTGTTTGTGGCGTTTGTTCGTGCAGATCACACGGATCACACCCCGGCGGCGCACAATTTTGCAGTGCTCGCACATTTTTTTAACTGATGCTCTAACTTTCATTTTAAATCTTTCGTTTCGACTAAAATTCGCCCCACGCTCAAGTCGTAAGGCGTCAATTGCAGTTTTACACTGCTGCCCGCGTCCAGCCGGGCCGATTTTTTCTTCGCACTTCCGGCGAAAAACGCCGTCAAACAGTGCCCGTTCTTCAATGCCACCCGGTACGTCCCGTTGGGGAGCGCTTCCGTTACGCGACCTTCAACTTTGAAAGCGTCGTCGCCGGGCATGTCAAAATCTCCGGTTCTCCGTCCGTAATAAGGACGGTATGCTCAAAATGAGCGGATAATGAACCATCTTGCGTGACCACTGTCCAGCCATCTTTTAATATTTTTACTTCAGGCCGGCCCGCATTGACCATCGGCTCAATGGCGATCGTCATGCCTGCCTTCAGCTTGTCGTTCATCTTAGGGTCCACGAAATTAGGCACTTGCGGGTCTTCATGCATCGCCCGCCCTACCCCGTGGCCGACAAACTCACGCACTACGCTAAATCCATTATTCTCGACAAATTCCTGCACCGCGCGCGAAATATCGCTGACACGGTTGACGGCCCGCGCCTGGGCTATCCCCAGGTAAAGCGCCTGCTCGGTCACGTCCAAAAGCCGCTGGGCTAAAACGCCACAACCGCCCACGGCGTACGTCCGGGCATTGTCACCGATAAAACCCTTATACGTGACGCCCACGTCCACGCTCACGATATCGCCAAAGCGCAACTCGCGCTCGCCGCCCAGACCGTGCACGACTTCCTCGTTCACGGAGAGGCAAACGTGCCGCGGATATTTCCGGTAACCCAAAAACGCGCTCTTGCCGCCACGCGCCTTGATCTGCTCCGCCGCAAAATCGTCGATCTGCTTCGTCGTGAGACCGGGCTTGATAAAGCCGCCGATCTCTTCCAAAACTTCCGCTGCCACCGCGCACGCCGGGCGCATCAACTTCAACTCGTCCGGGGTTTTGACTTTGATCCCAGCCACAACTCAGTAGCCGCGTCCGCGGATTTTTCCCTTTTTCAGGAAACCGTCGTAGTGGCGCATCATCAAATGCGATTCGACCTGCCGCATCGTGTTGAGCAAAACGCCGACAGCAATCAGGATGCTCGTGCCGCCGAAAAATTGGGCAATGTTCTGCGAAATGTTCAGTTGCTTGTACAGCATGATCGGGATGACGGCGATGAGCGTCAAAAAGATCGCTCCCGCGAGCGTCAGCCGGCTCATGGACTTGTGCAAATATTCGCTCGTGCTCTGGCCCGGACGCACGCCGGGGATGTAGCCGCCGTTTTTCTTCAGGTCGTCGGCATACTGAATTTCGTTAAACGTCGTCGCCACCCAGAAATAGGAGAAGAACAATATTAGCAGCGCGTAGACACAAAGATAGAACGGCGCGCCATAAGTCAATTGCGGGGCGAGCCACAAAAACGGTCCGCGCAAGAAGGTCGGCTGCGCGTACGAAGCCAGCCAGTTACAAATGGGACCGGGGAACATCAAAATCGAGGAAGCGAAAATAATCGGCATCACGTTCGCCTGGTTCAACGGCAAGGGGAGATAGCTTGTGCCGCCCTGGTACATCTTGCGGCCGACCATGCGGCTCGCGTATTGGACCGGGACTTTGCGCTGCGCTTGCGTAATCGCGATGATACCGCCAATCACGACCACCAGCAAAATCAACAGCAACAGGCCGGTGCCGAACAGGTGATATTGCGATTCCACTCCGCCGGGTGGGAAAAACATATTTACCAGGTCACCACACGCATAGGGCAAACCTGCAACGATACCCACGGTGATGATCAGCGAAACGCCGTTACCAATGCCGCGCTCGGTGATTTGCTCACCCAGCCACATCAGCAATAGTGTCGCGGTAGTCATCGTGCTGATCGCCAGGAAATAATACAGCCAGATATTGTCCATCACGACCAACTGGCCGGTGTAGCCCTGAAACAAGCTGCCAGGATGCAGATAGCTGTTGGCAAAATAAGCCCCCTGGCCGATGCACAACGGCACCGTCAGGTAACGGCCGTACTGGACGATCTTCGCCCGGCCGCCTTCTTCGCGCGCCAGCTTGCTCAATCTCGGGAAAACCGCCTGTATGAGCGTCAGGATAATAGATCCGGTCACATAAGGCATGATGCCCAGTGCGCCAATCGCGCAATTGCCATACGCGCCGCCCGCAAACCGGTTATACATGCCCAGCGCGCCATTCATAAAACCGTGGGAATGCGCCTGCATGTATTTGGCCAAACCAACGCCGTCCACGCCCGGGATTTGGATATACGCCATCACCCGCGCCACGGCGAGCAGGGCCACCGTAAACAAAATGCGCGATTTCAGCTCCGGAATCTTGAAGCAGTTGGCAAACGTACTGAAGATGTTACGAAACATGGGTAGCCAACACTAAGCCTTTTTGCCGTTCGCGGGTTTGTCCGCTTCAGCTTTTGCTTCCGCCTTGCGGGCGATGATCTCGCATACACCGCCCTTGGCTTCAATTTTTGATTTGGCCGACGCGCTGAACGCACTCGCGGTCACGGTCAGTTTTTTGGAAAGCTCGCCGGTGCCCAGGATCTTGATGCCGTCGGCGCGGCCATTGGCCAAACCCACCGAGCGCAACGCGGTTTCATCCACGCGCGCGCCGTCTTCGAATTTATTCAAATCGCCGACGTTCACCGCATGATAGGTCGTGGCAAAACGGGTATTGTTAAAACCGCGCTTGGGGATACGGCGGATGAGCGGCATCTGGCCACCTTCAAACCCGATGCGGATGCTGCTGCCGGAACGCGCTGTCTGGCCTTTGCCACCGCGGCCGGAGGTTTTACCGTGGCCGCTGGATTCGCCCTGGCCCAACCGTTTGCGGCGGTGTTTCGCGCCGGGACGGGGTTTTAAATCGTGTAATCGCATAAAAATTAATTAGTTGCCGCCGGCGCTTTAGGTGTTTCCACCTTCTTGATTTGTAGGCCGCGCGCCTTGTAAATCTCTTCGCGCGTGCGCAGGCTCAACAGGGCCGCCAGCGTGGCCTTCACCACGTTCGCCGCGTTCTTGGAACCGAGCGACTTGCTCAAAATATCCTTGATGCCCGCGGACTCTAAAACCGCGCGGACTGTTTTGCCGGCGATAATGCCGGTACCGGGAGAGGCGGGGCGCAGCAAAATTTTCGCGCCGCCGTATTCGGAATAAACTTCGTGCGGAATCGTCACGTCTTTCAGCGAAACCGGCAGCATCTGGTGCCGCGCGAGTTCACCGCCGCGTTTGATGGCGTCAGCCACTTCGCCCGCTTTGCCGAGCGCGTAACCGACTTTGCCTTTCTTGTCGCCCACGACAACCAGCGCCGAGAAATTAAAACGGCGTCCGCCTTTGACGACTTTGGCCGAACGATTGATATACACCACTTTCTCCATCAGCTCTTCGCCGCCTTCAAAAGCATTCTCCGGCACTTCGCCCATCGGCTTGCGACGACGGCGCGGGCCTCCTCCGCCGCGTTGGTATGGCTGCTCGCCACCAAAGCCACCTCCACCGGCACCAGGTCCAGAACCACCGGCACCACCTGAATTACCGGGACCACTGGGAGCACCACCGGCATCGGCGCCAGCGGCTCCAGCATTACCTTCAGTTTTTTCGATTTCAGCCATATAAATTAAAATTTGAGTCCCGCTTCGCGCGCAGCATCCGCCAGCGCTTTGACCTTGCCATGATACAGTTTGCCGCCGCGGTCAAACACCACTTCCTTGATGCCTTTATCCAGGGCGTTTTTGGCCGCCATGGCGCCAATCGCCTTGGCGCCGTTCACGTTTGCCGATAAATCTTTCGCCGCGGATTTGCCCACGGTGGAAATCGCCGTGATCGTCTTGCCCGCCTCGTCGTCAATGAACTGCACGTGAATGTTTTCGCTGGTGAAGCAAACGCTCATGCGCGGACGGTCCTTGCTGCCGGTGATTTTCTTGCGAATCCGCCAGCGGCGCAGTTGCTGCAATTGATGTTTTTTCTGCGTTCTCATCTCAGTAATTATTGAACAGTTTTGCCTTCTTTGCGCTGGACGTGTTCGCCCACATAACGCACGCCTTTGCCTTTGTAAGGTTCAGGCGGATAGAAACTGCGGAGTTCCGCCGCGACCTGGCCGACCACCTTCTTGTCCGGGCCTTCGATCGTCAGCTTGGTGTTTTCCTCGACCGTCACTTTGACCTGGTCAGGCAGGTTGTAATTAATCGGGTGCGAAAAACCGAGGGTCATGTTCACGACCTTACCCTGGACGGCGGCTTTGAAACCGACGCCCTGGATTTCCAGTTTTTTCACGAAACCTTCCGTCACGCCCTTGACCATGTTGTTCACGAGCGCGCGGCTCAGGCCGTGCAGCGCCTTGGCTTCCGAATCATCGCCCTCGCGACTCACGGTGATTTTGCCATCAGCCACCTTCAGGCTTGTGCGGCGGGGCAATTCCCAATCCAGCTTGCCTTTGGGACCTTCCACCAAAACTTTCTGCCCCTTCACCTCCACTTTTACCTTCGGAGGGACGGCAATCGGTTGTTTTCCAATTCGTGACATGGTGTTTCCTTAAATCTTAATCGTTACCAAACGTAGCAAAGCAGTTCACCGCCCAGATTTTTCTTGCGGGCCTGGGTATCGGTCATGATGCCTTCCGGAGTGGAAAGCACGGCCACGCCCAACCCGCCGCGCACGCGGGGAATTTCCGTGGAACCCACGTACTTGCGCAAACCCGGCTTGCTGATGCGCTTCAATCCTTCAATGACATTCTTCTTGCCATTGTATTTCAGGCGGATCTTGAGCTTCTTGACGGTCTTGCCGTCCACCGCCACCTCACCCACATAACCTTCGCTCTTCAAAATCTTCGCGATGTTTTCCTTGAGGCGCGAATGCGGCAGCTCAATGTGCGGTTGCAAAGCGCGTCCGCCGTTGCGGAGCCGCGTCAACATATCTGAAATCGGGTCAGTCATATTTTAAATCGTCCTCGTTCTCGATTACCAGCTGGCTTTTACCACGCCCGGGATCAATCCATTCAACGCCGCTTCGCGGAACGTCAGGCGCGACACGCCGAACTTGCGGAGATAAGCATGGCGGCGGCCGCTCATGGCGCAGCGGTTCACCACGCGCGTTGGGCTGGCGTCACGCGGCAGTTTCGCGAGGCCCGCGTAATCCCGCTTCGCCTTCAATTGAGCGCGCAGGGCGGCATACTTCTTCACCGTCTCCTGCTTGCGCTTGTTGCGCTCCAACCATGATGTCTTAGCCATATATATTAAATCGTTATTGTCTTACTTCTCCGCAAACGGAAAGCCCATCAACTTCAGCAACTCGTGCGCTTCCTCATTCGTCGGCGCGCTCGTGACAATCGTCACATCCATGCCTTGCGTGCGCTTGATCTTGTCCAGTTCGATTTCGGGGAAAATGGTCTGGTCCGTGATGCCAAAGGTATAATTGCCCCGGCCATCGAACTTGCGCGGCGAAAGCCCGCGGAAGTCACGGATACGGGGTAATGCCGTCGCGACCAGGCGGTCAAAAAATTCGTACATCGCGTCCTTGCGCAGCGTCACGCGGCAGCCGATTGGCTGGTTTTCGCGCAATTTGAATTGGGCGATGCTGTGGCGCGACTTGCTGATGGCCGGTTTGCGGCCGGTAATGAGGGTCAAATCCTTGGAGGCGTCGTCAATCGCGCCTTTTTCCAGCGAGGCGCTCACGCCCATGTTCACGACGATCTTCTCGAGGCGCGGGATCTGGTGGACGTTCTTGTAATTGCGCTTTTGCTGGAGAGCCGGCGCCACGTCGTTCTTGTACTTATCGAATAATCTTGCTTTCATTTTTTTCGCGTCACGGAATTTGCCGTGAACAAACCGTTGCCTTTTGGAAGAAACGGAACGCAAAATCTATCAAATGGAAGCAGGAATGCAAGGGCTATTTTAAAGTTTTTTAGGAGAGAGGTTATCTCCAAATCTGGGTCCCCCAAAAAGCCATCCCATTAACACCCCGCTTTAGCGGGGTGTACAGCGAAACTCTTTATTTTCAACCGCTTTAGCGGTTTTTTACGGGTCTAAAACCGCTGAAGCGGTTTTTGCCGCCCGAACCATGTCTTTCACCCCGCTAAAGCGGGGTGTTAATGAAAGGCTTCCCAGCGCGGGTTTAATTGGCTACTTGTCGCCGCCCCGTACTTCAATCACTATTCTAAGCCATTATAGAAACCCTCATGATTTCGCTCAAACATTACCACTCTCTTGTCCATAAGTGTCAACCGATTACGATTCGTGAAAATGATTTGGTTATGGGATCTCGAATTGGCGGTAACGCTCCCGAGGGAATTACTCCTCCAATAATTAACCCATTTACCCGATATTTCGCAACCATTGCGTTGGATAAAACAGGCGAACAAGAATTATCACTTTTTTTAAGTATAGATTACGATGAAAATTCACAAGCGGATCTTTGGAGGAATTTAAAAACAACACATACTCAAGATAGTTCCTTGGTTCAATTCCTGATTCATCCTCGGTCTCGCCGTTCTTCATCGACATATCTTGTTTCAGAGTTGAGTGGCCACAAACTAGAAATCCGGGATGTAATAGATGACATACCAGGAGAGCCAAATGGCGCCCTTGTATTGTTTAACAAGATTGGAGGCAGGCCATACTTTTATTATGATGATCCAAAATATATAGCATCGATAAATAATCTTTTCGCTGAAGGTTTTATTTATCTTCTGCAACTCACTTGCCCGAGTGCTAAGGAAGCCCCGAAGGGCAGATGGCCTTTTTCAGATTACACATTTCATTTGTTGGCAAAAGAAACGGCGGATGGAATTGTCTGGAGATATGGATGGGGATAATTAGCCGAAGGCATTTCTGGAAAAGTTAAACGCGAAGTTAAATCATGGCCGAATTCAAATTCTCCTGCCCGCTCTGCGGACAAAATGTTTCCTGCGATACCCGCTATGCCGGTGCGCAGATCCATTGTCCCGCCTGCCAGCAGACCATCGTCGTTCCGCGCTCCACCTTCCCCACTCCGCCGCGCGATGAACCGGTCATCACCATCAAAGTCTCCACATTGAAACGGTTTGTATTCGTTTCTCTCAGCTTAATCCTCCTGGCCGGAATCGCCTGGTTTACTTTTGCTGCGCTGACCAAAGTCACCGTCCTGAAGGGAGATCAACATTTCAACACGCGCCAGGCTTATCGGCCGCCCATCGAAATTACCGTCGTCGCCAAGACCGACTCCACCAATCTCCGCCTCGGCTACGCTGCCGACCAAATCATTTTCAATTGGGAAATGAAACCGTATCAATTGCGCGTGGATGGCGGCCCCGCCAACGGCCTGCACAAGAATGGCGCCGGCCATATCCCGAAAAATAAATACGTCACCGTCCGCTGGGTCATCACCACCACCCATCAATCCATCTATGTGGATGGCCAGCTCCGTTACCGCCATGATGGCGATTATTCGCAAATCAGCCGCCAGGTTTCCGTCTTCCCCGCGAACGGTTCCACTGTCACCATCAAATCCGTCACTGTAAAACCCATCCCCAATTCAACGTCATAAACAGCCATCGGCCATCGCACTCAATGATAGCCAACACCATTCGCAGGCTCCCGGTACCGGCAGAATTTTGCCTGGTCATCTTCGTTTGTTTTTGGTGGGGAATTTACTCAAGCATCATGGTGATTGCCATGAAGGCGACCGGTCAGCCCCAGCAGTCGATTGTCGGGATTGGAATTTTTTTGGCAGTGACCAACAATGAACCTGTCATCACCGAAGTGGCGCCCAATACGCCGGCGGCCCAGGCAGGATTATCCCCCGGGCTCATTATCCAGAAAATTGACGGGACCTCCGCCGATGGCATGAATGTCCAGGATTGTATTAATCGGATTCATGGGGCGGAAGGCAGCCAGGTAAGACTGCAGTTGTTTGACCCAACGGAAAATCTAACCAATACGGTGACCTTGAGCCGTGAAAAAATCCCGGTGTTTACAGGGCAGGTTTACTTTATAGATAAAACTGCAGTCCGGATCGTCTGCCACGAGTTATTGGGATTAGCAGCAACCTTTTGGATCGCTCGCATCCGCGGTTGGCCATTGGGAACATGGGGGTTCAAGTTCTCATGGAAACAACTCGGAGGGGCAGTTCTCATGTATCTGGTCATAGCTATGGTGATATGGCCCATTGCCCTGGCAGCAAATCACGTTTCTCCCGGTATTGTGCATCGACATTTTGAGAGTCACGTTTCTCTGCCTTGGCTCATTGTGCTGGTCTGCCTTAATCCATTCTTTGAAGAAACCATGGAACTTGGCTACTTTGTTCAGACGTTAAAACGATACGGAATTTGGGTTACCGTATTGGCTAGTGCATTGTTTCGCGCTTTCCTGCACGCCTATCAAGGCATTGATGCTGTGCTGATCATCTTCCCACTCGGGGTGCTCTTTGGATTGATTTATTGGCGATGGCGCTGCCTCTGGCCTCTTTTCATCGTCCATGCAGTGATGGATTTCGGTGCCTTTCTCCACCGCTAGTCACAACCTGCTATGGGAAAATTCTTCTAAAGAATAGCGGTCGTGGCTAACTATGGATGAGGAGGAAAATGGCCCAATTCAAATCAGCATGCTACTGCTTTTGCCCTTCCACAACCGTCTCATGGATGAAACGCAGCTTTTCGAGGACCGGGTCCGTCAACACAAACGGGTACAAGTCAGGGAAACCCATCCCACGGCTTAGAGAATTCAAAGCATAGGTCAGCGGGAACCAATGCTTCAACATATCGTCGAAATTAACTTTCCGGCCTGCTGCTTTTTTAGGATCGGCTGTCATGCTTTTGGCGTCCGGATGTTTAGGCGCGAGCGAAACGCCAAAGCCCGCCGCCGTTTCAATCGTGTCCGTGATGTGCAAGTAATGCGCCCACGTCTCCGCCCAATCCTCCCAGGGATGCGAGCTCGCGTAGGCGCTGATGAAATGAGTTTGCCAGTCCGCCGGCGCGCCTTGCTCGTAATGCTTTTTCAGCGCCGCGGAGTAGTCCTGCGTTTCATCTCCGAACAATTCCCTAAACCGGGCGAGCCTTGGCGTATTGGCAATCAACTGGTCCCAATAATAATGTCCGCTCTCATGGCGGAAATGCCCAAGCAACGTCCGGTACGGCTCATGCAAACTGGTACGGCGCTTCTCGCGCTCGGCATCGTCAGCCTCCGCGACGTCCAGCGTAATCAAACCGTTTTCATGCCCGCTAAGAATCGGCGTGCTGCCGGGCGCGTCCGCAAGAAAATTAAACCGTAACGGCGGGCGATTTTCCCGGCCCTCCAGCGGCAACCGCAGGTGTCTCAATGTGTAGATCAATCGCCGCTTGGCCGTTTCGGTTTTGTGCCAGCGCTCCAAATTCTCCGGCACGGACAGGTTGGGAATCATTACATCCATCCGGCAGGAAATGCAGAACGAATTTTTATCCTCCATGGGCACGCACCAGTTGCACACTTTGCGGTCGCGATAATTCTGGCACTGCCGGTAACGCCGGGCTTTGGCCGGCGAGGCCAACGCGCGCCACACACCGGCAGACTCAGGCTCCAATGCGCTCAAGTCCTGCACGTCCGGCAAAAAACCCAGCGTATGGTTACACTTAACGCATTGGACATTTTCGAAAAAAAGCAGACTGCCGCAATGATCGCAGTAAAACGTCTTCATAATGACGGCCTCCTTAATCCGTATAAAATCTGGCTCCTTTTCAATCGAAATTTCATGTTCCAAACGAACAAATCACTTTCAGCGTTTTTAATGCCATGCTTATGGTTTAAGTATTTCTAAAAAAGCATTCCATTTCCCAGGGAGGGAAAAAATGCGAATTGCAATGATGCTCTTGCAAATTATCAGGATGATGACGCCATAAAAATGGTGGAGCTTAAATAGGGTACGAGATGAGAATTCAGCCTTGGGTAACCGACAACTGAAGACAGCATTGAATATTTCAATGGCAGGCTATGAAATATCAACTAACGCTTTCGCTTTGGGCCACCTACAATAGCCGTGATGAAAGCGTTTCCATTCGCATCGGAAATGAATAGACCTTCGCAGCAAGGATTAGAACCGCAGGCCGGCCTCCGGTACTGGACGATAGCCACCATTCTTGTGACAGCCCTTCTCTGGTGCTCATCACTGGCACTTCCCGTCTGGGATACGCGCTCCGACCACACGGGCGAATGGGACACGGTTCCAGGTCTTGTTCCGGCATTGCTTGGGTTTCTTGGTCTTTTTGCAATGTGTCCGGCGTGGTTTGCAAATCTCTTTCTGATTCTGCTATGGATAAAACTTTTTCGCGGCCGTCTCGCGGGATTCTCCTTGAGCATGGTGGCACTGGCACTGGCCGCCAGCGCCTACATCCTTCCGGGTATTTACGGTGACAATGACGAAGCCGTCATCGTAGGAAGGCGCATCGGCTTTTATATCTGGCTGGGCTCATTCGTGATTGCTAATGGATGTCCTTCCGCCGTACGGTTCCGAAGCATTCGTTGAGTTGTTGGTAAAGAATGGAGCCGACGTGAATGCGACCAACGATTGGGGCAAGACCGTCCTCGATATCGCCAATGAATGGAGTAGTCGTGGCCCTGGATGCACGAACTTTCTTATCCAATCGGGTGCCAGGCCGGGAGGCCGTTGAAATGATAAACGCGTGAACGCGTCAGTCCTAACATAGGCATAATCTAAAATTCTTTTGATTAATCCGTGTGTTGTGCGGTTAAAAAACTCCATTTTATCCTGTGCTGATTGGGCCTTTGCGTGTTTTTGCGGTCTAAAAAATGGCGGTAGTCACTAACCATAACCTTTCCGGCTACCATGGTAGAATGGCCGAATGATAGTTCTGCTATCACAATCAGCACAGGCCGAAGGCCTGTGCCATAGTAGCCGAGGGCATCGCCCTCGGAATGTCATGCCCCATGTCTCATCGCGCCCTGTAAGGGCTCTCGAATTACCTCTTTGCGTCCTGAATCCTGCATTCTGCCCCGCAATTCTATGCAAACCCAGGCAAGGCTATGCAAGCCTATGCAAACCCTCCCCCCACCCCACTTTTTCTTTGACTCACCACCCCTTACGCTGGATTTTCCCCTCATGAAATTCTCGCTCAAGGAGAAATGGGTCCTCATCACCGACGCATCCTCCGGCTTTGGGGCGGCGGCAGCCATTGCCTTTGCCGAAGAAGGCGCAAAGCTCCTGCTCGGCGCACGGCGCACGGACCGTCTGGAAAAGGTTGCGGCCGAAGCCAAAAAAGCCGGCGCATCGGAAGCACAGGTTCATTTCCTCGACGTGGGCCAAACGGACAGCGTCGAAAAATTTATCGCCTGGGCCAAAGAAAAGACTTCCAGCCTCCACGTCCTCATCAACAACGCCGGCGGGGCGCATGGCATGGACACTCTCGCCCAGGGCAAAGACGCCGATTGGGAAGCCATGCTCCAATCCAACGTCCTCGGCATCCTGCGCATGACCCGCGCCGCGCTGCCATTGATACCCCGCGATTCTGGCGCCAGCATCCTCAACATCGGTTCCGTCGCCGGGCACACTGTTTATGAAGGCGGCGGGGTGTACTGCGCTGCCAAGGCTGCTGAACTGCAAATCACCCGTACGTTGCGCCTGGAACTTTTCGGCGCGGGGATCCGCGTCGGCACCCTTGACCCCGGCCTGGCGGAAACGGAATTTTCTCTCGTCCGCCTCAAAGGCGATGCCGCTGCCGCCAAAAAGATTTACGAAGGCACTGTACCCCTCACTGCCCGTGATATTGCGGACACTATGGTTTGGATCACCTCCCGCCCCGCCCACGTGAACATTGACGAAGTCATCATCCGGCCGGTGGACCAGATCGCTGTCGGCAAAGTTTTTAAGCGAAATTAAAAACAAATTTAGCAGGGACAGCGCGATGTCCCTACCATCCAAGCCATTACGCGCTAGAGTGTTTTAAAAAATTATGTGGCCGTTCGGAGCGAGGATTTTTGGGTTATTGGCGAGGCTTTGGCGAAGGAGCATGTTTGAAAAACCCTGTGACTGAGCCGAAACGACGCCAAAACCCAAAAAGACCGCTTCCCTTCCTGCTTTACCCGAATGGCTACAGTATTTTTTAAACCGCTCTAAGGCCATGGTTACATTTGCAGATACGCTGAAATCGTGTAACTTGATAGTAAGGAGGATTAATGGAGGAGTATCAGCCAATCGAAAACTATGGCGTTATTGGAGACCTGGCCACCACGGCTTTGGTCAGCCGCAACGGCTCGATAGATTTCATGTGCTTCCCGTGTTTCGATTCCCCCACCATTTTTGCCGCGCTCCTGGATGCCAAACGCGGCGGCTATTTCCGCATCGCCCCGGTCGCCAGC
>Ga0335083_10003980_pt1 | contig 18963 bp, 15 predicted proteins | sample Lox_Sample_42_FD_206716 | JGI IMG/M metagenome (GOLD analysis project Ga0335083, IMG submission 206716) | Soil microbial communities from Loxahatchee National Wildlife Refuge, Florida, United States - Lox_Sample_4.2 | ecosystem: Environmental > Terrestrial > Soil > Wetlands | place: USA...
CTGTCAGCAGCGATACGCTACGGCGCGCCACGATAACAGGGGGTCTGTATGAATCTGTCCCGGCGTCTGGGTGCGGAGTTTCTCGGCACGTTCTGGCTGGTTCTCGGTGGCTGCGGCAGCGCGGTGCTCGCCGCCAGGTTTCCGCAGGTCGGAATCGGCCTGGTCGGTGTCTCGCTCGCGTTCGGACTGACGGTCCTGACGATGGCCTTCGCGGTGGGGCACATCTCCGGAGGGCATTTCAACCCGGCGGTCACGCTGGGATTGTGGGCCGGTGGCCGAGTCCCCGCCGCGGATGTCTTGCCCTACATCGTCGCGCAGGTGATCGGCGCCATCGCCGCCGCCTGGATCCTCGTGGCCATCGCATCCGGAAACGGCAGCGATCCCCTTGCAGGCGGGCTCGCCTCCAACGGCTTCGGTGAGCACTCACCCGGTGGCTACGGTCTGGGCGCCGCGGCGCTCACCGAATTCGTCATGACGTTCTTCTTCCTGACCGTCATTCTCGGCTCGACCCACCGCAACGCGCCCACCGGCTTCGCGCCGATCGCGATCGGACTGGCGCTCACGCTCATCCACCTGATCAGCATCCCGGTCACCAATACCTCCGTGAATCCGGCCCGCAGCACCGGTCCCGCGCTGCTGGTGGGCGGCTGGGCGCTGAGCGAGCTGTGGCTGTTCTGGGTCGCGCCGCTGGCCGGCGCCGTGGCGGCCGGCTACGCGTTCCGCTGGCTGGGGCCCAATCGCGACTGATCTTCCGCTCATGTAAGTGCGGTAATGTCTCCCGGGCACGGGTTGCTCGCGGGGTAGGGACTTCATGCAGATCTGGGTGGACGCGGACGCCTGCCCGGTCGTGATCCGGGATATCCTGTTCCGCGCGGCGGAACGCACTGGCGTCGCACTGACACTCGTGGCCAACAAACCCGTGCGTCTGCCGCCGGGCGGGCACGCCCGTTTCGAGCTGGTCCCCCCCGGACTCGACGCGGCTGACAAACGCATCGTGGAGCTGATGAGCGCGGGCGACCTGGTCATCACCGCCGATGTGCCGCTGGCCGCCGCCGCCATCGACAAGGGCGGCGTGGCTCTGAATCCCCGCGGCGAGCTCTACACGAGCGAGAACGTGCGCGAGCGCCTGTCGGTGCGCAATTTCCTGGACGAGCTGCGCGGCAGTGGCGTCAACACCGGCGGTCCGCCTGCATTAAGTCAGCGTGAACGGCAGCAGTTCGCCAATCAGCTCGATCGGCTGCTGGCCCACCGGGCAAAAGCCGCCGGGCGCTGACGCTGACCTGGCGCCGATCTGGCGGTTCGTGCTGCGCGAGCACCCTGACACCGTCGTTTGCGTGCGGGCGCACATCGCGGACCGCCACACTCGGATACGCTGTGTGAGTGATGCGAACAACGCTTGTGGCGCTGCTGCTGGTTCGCGCGATCGGCACAGCGATCGCGCAGACCGAACCGCTACCGCGGACCGGCACGAATCCGGCCGATCAGCCGGGCGCCGCAGGCGCCGACCAGGCGCAGGCTGCTGGAGCGCAGGCTGCCGAGGCGCAGGTTGCTCCGGCGCAGGCCGGAGCGAATGCCCAGCCCGGGCAGGAGGTATCGCAGCACTGGCTGGATCGCACGCACCAGGTGATCTACGACTCGATGTGGCGCTCGGCCGAACACGTGGATCGATGGTTCGGTTCCGTCGCGGACGACGCGGTCTACGAGCAGATCTACGGCAGTATTACGCCTTCCCTGTTGTATACGCAGTACGACGGACTACGCGCGCAGTTGCGATTCAACATGAACATTCCGCTGCCGCAGATCAACGACAGGCTGCACGCGTTCATCGGAAGGTTCGATCCGAACGAATTCATCACGGAGCGGGATGAGCCGTCGGGAGCATTCCCGCGCACATACGGCCCACCAACCGAGGACCAGACCCTACTGGGAATCGGCTATCACGAGGCGGCCAAGCCGCAACAGGGCGGCCGCTTCGATGCAGGTGTCGGCATCCGCCTGGCGCTGCCGACCGATCCGTACATCAAGGGCAGTTATGTCTTCGAGCGCGGTGTATCGGAAACCGGGCTGTTCAGTATCCGCGAGACTCTCTTCTGGCAGCACAGCGAAGGATTCGGAGAGACCACTCGCCTGGATCTTGAACGGATCTACGACGTGCACTGGCTGGTGCGTTACACGGCCTCCGCGACGCGCTCGCAGCAGTCCGAGGGCGTGCGGGGCTACTCCTCGGTCATGCTCTTGCACGAACTGACGAACCGGCGCGCAGTGGCTGTGGAGTTCGGCGTCGACGGGCAGGTTCAGGCGCCCGTGCCTCTGCATGACTACGGCGCGAAACTCGCCTTCCGCAAGGGCATCCTGCGACAGTGGCTGATCATGGAGCTGCGCGGCAGCATCGACTGGCCGAAGGATTTCACCTATCAGCACCGTTCCGCGAGCCTGGGCGTGGGGATCGGATTCGAGATGCTGTTCGGCACCAGCACCTTCCTGGCCCGGCCGGTGACGTTCTGATGGGTTAGCATGGGCGCATGGCCATCCGACCGGTATTGAAGATGGGGCACCCGGTGCTGCGGCAGGTCGCAGATCCGGTGAAGCGTTTCGATGAGGGGTTGGATGAGCTTCTCGCGGACATGGATGACACCATGCGTTCGCTGCATGGCGCGGGCATCGCGGCTCCGCAGATCGGTGTGAGCCTGCGCGTGGTGATCTTCGAGGTGCAGGAGAATCCGCGCTACCCGCAGGTCACCCCCGTTCCCTACACCGTGCTCATCAATCCCGAACTCACTCCGATCGGCCACGAGGAGGAGGATGGCTGGGAGGGGTGTCTGTCAGTACCCGGGATGCGGGGCCTGGTGCCGCGCTTGCGGCAATTGCGCTATCGGGGAGTGGACCGGTATGGCGCGCCCATCGACCGCACCGTGGAAGGATTTCACGCGCGCGTGGTGCAACACGAGGTCGACCACCTGGACGGCATCCTGTATCCGCAGCGGATCCGGGACCTGCGCGAATTCGGATTCGAGGACGTGCTCGCGGGTCAGCTGACCGCGATGCCCGACTGAAGTCGTTCCGGCGGGCGATTGCGACGGGCGCCGCTGGTGCGCTGCCGATCCGGGCCGGTTACGGTGGGGAGAGCGCGCCGCTGTCGGCGCGCAGATCGCGCGACATGCGGATCGCGTGCTCGACTCCCTGGTAGTACCCGGAGACGCGTCCCAGCTCGCGATATCCCAGCGCGGCGTAGAAGTGGAACGCCTCGGTGTTGCTGGCGCGCAGTTCCAGGCCGATCACGAAGGTTCCGGCGGTGAGGGCGGTCTCCTCGAGCCAGGCCATGATCCGGCGTGCAACCCCTTTGCGACGCTGCGCCGGTTCCACCGCCAGCAGGTTCAGGTGAGCCGATTCCTCGCCATAGCGCATGATGGCGAAGCCCGCGATCGCGCCCTGGCTGCGGGCCACCAGCACGACGCTGTCCGCGCTGCGGATGTGCCAGGTGATGCGCGAAGCGGTCCACGCCGGGCGCAGGCCGGCTTCAATCATTTCTTCCGACATCGCCGCGAGCCGCCGGGCGTCTGCCAGGCGTGCGGGCAGCAGGCTGTAGGTGTCCACCCGCCAAGCATAGCGTCTGGCCAAACAATTTCGCACCCGGATTGACGGCGACCGCGCGCCGCGGCCACGCGCCGAGGCCACGCGCCGAGGCCACGCGCCGAGGCCACGCGCCGAGGCCACGCGGGGGTCAGGCGAGGGTGTGAAACACCTTCTGGACGTCGTCGTCCTGCTCCAGCTTGTCGATCACCGTGAGCACTTCGGTTGCCTGCTCTTCAGGCAGCTCCGTCGGCACCGTGCAGATGTACTCGTGCTCGGCTGACAGCGGAGTCAGTCCCCGTGCCTCGAGGGCCTCCTGGAGCTTGCCGAAGTCGCCGAAGGCACAGCGGATCACGAGCTGCGCCTCACCCTTCTCGCCCGTGCTCTCGCCCATCTCTTCCAGGCCGTGATCGATGAGATACAGCTCGAGATCGTCCTGGTCGATCCCGGCCGGATCGAGCCGGAACACGCCCATCTTCCTGAAGAGAAAACTGACGCTGCCGTTGGTAGCGAGGTTGCCACCACCCTTGGTGATGATATTGCGCACGCCCGCCACGGTGCGTGTCGGATTATCCGTGGCCGTCTCCACCAGCAACGCGACACCGTGGGGCGCGTATCCCTCGTAGATCACCTGCTGGTAATTCGTCGCGTCACGACCCGATGCGCGCTTGATCGCCGCCTCGATCTTGTCCTTCGGCATGTTCACCGCGCGCGCATTCTGGATCACGCGCCGCAGTGCCGGATTGGAACTCGGATCGGGGCCGCCCGACTTGACCGCTATGGTGATGTCCTTGGCGATCCGGGCGAATTGCTTCGCCATGCGGTTCCACCGCGCGAACATCGTGTGCTTTCTGACTTCGAATATGCGTCCCATGGCGCGAATGGTGCACGAAGCGGGCAAGGTGTGCCAAGCGCGCAGCGAGGCCGCCGGACGGGGAGCGAGTGAGTCGTGCAGGCGCCGCGAGACAGCGGTCGCGAGCGGGAGCGCGCACTAGGGGCCGCGGCGGCGGCCCCGCGACGGATCAGGCGAGCTGGGCGCTGAGCAGCCGCATGCGGCGGCGCTGCAGGCGCAGGCGACTCTCGATTTCCTTCAGGCGCTGCTGGAAGCTCGCGTGCTCCCAGTGCTCGACCACCGCGCGCTTCTTCTCTTCCAGCCACTGTTCCTTGACGCGCGCCCAGTCGGAGATGGCGGCGTGGAAATTCTCGTATTCCTGCGCAATGCGCTGGCGCAGCTGCTCGAGGTGCGAATGAGGAGCCGCATCGGCGCACAGCCTCTCCTGGGCGCGGGTGAGTTTTTCCTGCGCGCGCGTGAACTGCATAGCCAGCAACGCACGCTGGACCTGGAAGGCGGGCGTGCGCTTGAGGCGGCGTGTCACCCCGACCCACTGCAGGCCGCCGATGAGCCACTTGGTCGGGTCCCACTGCCACCAGCGCACACCGTTACGGTAGTCATGCGCGAAGATGTGGTGGAAGTTGTGGTAGCCCTCGCCGTAGGTGAAGAACGCGAGGACCGGATTGTCGCGCGCAGTGTTCTGGTCCGTGTACGGCCGGCTGCCCCACATGTGCGCGAGCGAATTGATGAAGAAGGTGACGTGGTGGCTGACCACCAGGCGCAGGATGCCGGCCAGGATGAACGTGCCCCACACATCGCCGATCAGCCAGCCGGCCAGCAGCGGCAGGCCGAAGTTCACGCTCAGCGCGAGCGGAATGTAGAAGCGGTGCTGGAAGGCCAGCATGCGATCGCGGCGCAGATCCGGGATGTTGCTGAAATCCGGCTTGCCGCTCTCGTACTCGCGCACCATCCAGCCCATGTGCGCGAACCAGAAACCGCGGCGGATCGAATAGGGGTCGAGTTCCTCGTCATCGACATTCAGATGGTGGGTGCGGTGGCCGCTGGCCCAGACGAATACGCTGTTCTGCAGCGCCATCGTGCCGAAGACGAGATAGATGAGTTTCAGGCTCCAGTGCGCCTCGTAGGTGCGATGCGCCCAGAGGCGGTGATAGCCGCCGGTGATCGACATGCCGTTCGCGTACAGGAACACCACGAACAGCACCCACGCGCCGGTGCTGTAGCCGTGGGTCAAGCCATACCACGGCACGAGGGTCACGGCCGCGAGGAAGGTGAGGGCGAACATCAATGTAGTGGCCCAGATTCGGGGGGCCCGCTCTTGGGTGGCGGGTGAGGGTGCGTCGGGGCTCGTATTGGACATCGGGGTACCTGGTACCTGTCGGGCTGCGGAGCGCGGCCGTAACGTATCACGTCCCGGGCGATCCTGTGGCGACTTGGGTCATGGGGGCAAGGAGGGTCCGGACCCCGGAATCCCGGAGACGATGGTCCCGTCACATTTGCCCCTGTTGCGAATCAGCCAGTGCGCAACAGCCCTCGGGTGAACCCTGAGCCCGGTTGCGGCGATACTGTCCCGACGGAATGGGGGCTGGAGGCGGGTATGCAAGTGAAGGGTCGTACGGTCGTGGTGACAGGGGCCGGCCGGGGGATCGGGCGCGCGCTGGCGCTGCGCTTCGCGGGCGAGGGTGCCCGGATCGCGCTCCTGGACCTGAACGACGCCGACCTGGAATCGGTGCGGAAGGCGCTCGAGGCTCTTGGGGTCACCGCGCGTGCCTACCGAACGGATGTCGCGGCCGAAGAGCAGGTGATCCGTACCCTGGAACAGGTTGGGCGCGATTTTGGCCGGCTCGATGTTCTGATCAACAACGCGGGCATTCTGCGCGACGCTCTGCTCGTGAAGGTCAAGGACGGGCAGATCGTGGGCAAGATGAGCATCGAGCAGTGGCGCGCCGTGATTGATGTGAATCTGACTGGAGTGTTCCTCTGCGGCCGCGAAGCAGCCGAGCACATGATCCGTTTCGGCAATGGCGGAGTCATCGTCAATATCTCGAGCATTTCCGCACATGGCAACGCGGGTCAGTCCAACTACAGCGCCGCCAAGGCAGGCGTGAAGGCGCTGACGGTCGTGTGGGCCAGGGAGCTGGCACGCTACGGGATCCGCACGGGCACCATCGCGCCCGGTGGCACGCGCACCGACATTCTCGCGTCCATGCGACCGGAGATGCTCGAGAAGCTCGTCGCCCCGGTTCCATTGCGGCGACTGGGTGAGCCGGAGGAGATCGCGGATGCCGCCGCCTTCATCGTCGGAAACGACTTTTTCACCGGACGCTGCATCGACCTCGACGGCGGCGGACGGATCTAGGCTCCCGACTCCCTCGCCGCCCGCTCCTGGATGAAGCGGGCCATCGCCGCCTGACGCTTCGCTACACCCGCGGCGTCGGAATCCTCGGGTGGCAATACCGCCAGTACCGCGTCGAAATGCGCTTTCAGGGCGGCGCGCGCTTCCGGGTAGGGAATGATGTGCAGCTGGTTCTTCCTGATGGCCTCGACCACGTGGCGCGCCAGCTCCACCGGATCCATCCCCGCGGCATAGATCGTACGCAGTGAGGTGAGCACTTCCTCATCGAACACGTAACCGGATTTCTGCAGATGCGCCGGGCGCGTGTACACCGCTTCGGCGATGTTCGTGTTGACGTTGGCCGGACACAGCACCGATACCCCGATGTTGTATTTCTCCAGGGCCTGGCGCAGCGCTTCCGAAAGTCCGCGAACCGCGAACTTGGAAGCGCAGTAGATCCCGGCGGGAGCGCTTGACGTGAAGGCACCCAGCGAGGCGGTGTTGACGATGTGGCCACCCTGGCCGTGCGCGATCATGCGCGGTACGAAGGTCTGGATGCCGTTGACCACCCCCCCGAAGTTGACTCCCATCATCCAGTCATAGTCTTCGTAGGTGGAGTTCTCGAGTGGGCCGAACACCGAGACGCCGGCGGTATTGAACAGCAGCTGCACTGGCCCGAACACGCGTTCCGTCTCGTCCGCGGCGCGCGCGTAAGCGGCGCGGTCCGTGATGTCGAGGCGGATGCCATGCGCCGGGGCGTTGCGTGATCTGAACCAGGTCAATGCCGTGTCGAGGTGGTCCTGGCGGATGTCCGCAATGACGACCCTGGCGCCTTCCTCGGACAGCACTTTCGCCTGGCCAAGACCCACTCCGCTGGCGCCACCGGTGATGAACGCCACTTTGTCTTTGAAGTCCTGCATGCCCGCATGTTACTCAAGCAGCGCCCGGGAACGGATTCACTGGTGGTCGAGATACAGTTCCCTGTGGATGGAATCGCCCGGCGGGGGCCGGGCCGGCGTGACCGGCACCGGATCCGGGAGCCGAATGCCGCGCTGCGCTGTCCAAGACGCGGGACCTTTATAGTAGGCGTCCGATCCGTCCATCGTTGCGGCTGAGCAGCCGAGCAGAGGAGTCTTCATGTCCGGTACATCTTTCAGGTTGACGTCTGGAGCTACCCGGCGCCCGGCGTGCCTGGCCCTGGGGCTCGCGCTGTTGGCGGTGCCGTTGATGGGGTCCGCCCAGCGAGCCTATGTGTCCAACGAGGACGATGACTCGATTACGGTGATCGATACCGACGGTGCGAAGGTGGTTGCGACGGTTGATGTCGGCAAGCGGCCGCGCGGACTGAAGCTCAGCCCGGACGGCAAGCATCTCTATGTCGCAGTCAGCGGTTTGCCGAAGTGCGGACCGACCGTACCGGAGAAAGAGTGCGCGCAGCGCAAGCACGATCTGGCGGCGGACGGTATCGGCGTCATCGATACCGCGACGCTGAAGTTGCAGAAGGTGCTGCAGTCAGGCTCCGACCCGGAACAGTTCGACATCAGCCCGGACGGCCGGCGTCTCTTCATATCCAATGAGGATTCGGCCGGTGTGTCGGTAGTGGATATCGCAGCCGGCAAGGTGATTACGAAGATTCCCGTGGGCAACGAGCCCGAGGGCGCGCGCGTCACGCCGGACGGTCACTTCATCCTGATCACGAGCGAGGCGAGCAATGCCGTTTCGATCATCGATGCGAGCTCGTTGAAAGTCGTACGCACCATCGCGGTGGGCAAGCGGCCGCGCGATGCCGCTTTCTCCACCGACAGCAGCACTGCGTACATCACCGGCGAGCTCGATTCGAGCCTGTGGCAGGTTTCCATCACCACCGATGCGCGCGCCAAGCGCCTGTTGCAACTTCGACCCGAGGCAAAGCCGATGGGTGTCGTGATCGATGCGGCGCGCGGCCGTCTGTATGTCAGCACCGGCCGTGGCGGTACAGTGGCAGTAATATCGGTCCCGGATGGCAAGTTGGTTCAGGAGATTCCCGTGGGTCCGCGTCCGTGGGGCATCGCTCTGTCAAAGGATGGCCGGCGGCTCTACACTGCGAATGGTTCATCGAATGATGTGACCATCGTCGATACCACCGATCTCAAGGTGGTGGGCAAGGTCGCCACGGGCCGCTCGCCGTGGGGCGTGGTGCTGGATCACTGAGGCTCACTTCCCGGCGAGCCTTCTTCAGGATGAACCACGGCCAAGCTGGCGCTTTGTGGTTCGGACGGCTCGGACGCCGATCACTGCGGTTCCACGTGGGACTGCCGTCGTTGGCGCCACCTGTGTTCGCACATCGCGCAGCGTCCCCGAGGCACAGGGCTTCGCGCGGCGGCGAATGGTGCGAGCGAGCGCGTCGCACAGCGTCGGACTGTATCACCATGCTTCGGCGATGGAGCAGTGTGTACCGTAATGGCACATCAACACCAGCGTGAAGCGATGATCAACCCGCCGGCGCCGCGGGTACCTCCAGGCAACGGGAAATGGCCGCATCCGGCGCTGCTACAGCCGGTCATCCCATTCCTGACACACTCTGCGTTCGCCTGCGCATCAATTCCGCGCCGCGGCGTTACACAGCCAGATTCCCGTCATTTTTGCGGTTGCGGTCCGTGCAGGGCGGGTGTATTGATATGCGCCGAAAATAGAGCGTGCCAGACATGCGTCCGCCAGCATGTCATGACACGGGCAGCCTGGCCTGCTGAGGACTCGCGAAAGGTAGCGAGCAGGGGGGCGGTCGTATTGCTCGAGAACCATAAGCTGGAGGAGATATGAGATACGCGTACCGTTCCTTACTTGTGAAGGTCGGAGGGTTCGCCGCTGCTGCGGCGCTCATCGCGACCAGCAGCACGTCGATAGCTGGATCCGACACGGAGCAATTCCAACGCTTCAAGGATCCGAATCAATGGGGCGCACCGGCGGGCGATTTGAACCTGAACCGCTACAGCGCGCTGAAGGACATCAACACCGGCAACGTCAAGAACCTGCAGATGATCTGGGCGCAGTCCAGCGGCACGCTGCGCGGCCATGAGGGTCAGCCCCTGGTCATCAGCGACGTGGGCGGCAAGCCGATGATGTTCATGGAGAGCGGCTGGCCGAACATCGTGCAGGCGCTCGACCTGAGCGATCCGGACCATCCGGCGCAGGTGTGGAGCTACACGAAGACCAGTGGCCGCGATGAGTCGGCAGTGCCGCGCGCGTGTTGCGACACCGTCAACCGCGGTCTGTCCTATGCGAGCGGCACGCTCGTGTTCGGCACCCTCGACGGTTATGTGATCGCGCTCGATGCGAGCACCGGCAAGGAGAAGTGGGTAGTCAAGCATGCGTGGCCGGAGCACGGCGAGACCATTACGCCGGCGCCGATCATCGCGAATGACAAGGTGTTCATCGGCTTCGGCGGCGACGAGTTCGCGGCCCGCGGCCGCGTGACGGCCTACTCGCTGGCCGATGGCAAGAAGGTCTGGGAATGCCATTCGACGGGCACCGACAAGGACGTGTGCCTGACCGCCAACACCAACAAGGCGCATCCGGAGTACGGCAAGGCCGGCAAGGACCTTGGTATTCATACTTATCCCGGCGATGAATGGAAGCGTGGCGGTGGCGCGGCGTGGGGCTGGTATGCCTACGACCCCGAGCTGCACATGATCTACTACGCCACCGGCAACCCCGGATTGTGGGCACCGCAGTTCCGTTGCGCCGAACCGCTGACGCAGGAGAACTGCAACAGCGGCAAGTTCGACAACAAGTGGTCCATGACGATCTTCGCGCGCAATGTCGACACGGGCGAGGCGATCTGGGCGTACCAGATGACCCCGTTCGACCAGTGGGACTATGACGGCATCAACGAAGTGGTGCTGGTCGATCTGAATGTCGACGGCAAGATGCACAAGTCACTGGTGCACTTCGACCGCAACGGCTTCGCGTATGTTCTCGACCGTACCGACGGCACGCTGCTGCGCGCCAACAAGTACGTGACCGTGAACTGGGCGGAGAAGGTCGACATGAAGACCGGCCGTCCGGTGAAGGTCGCCGAGCACTCGCCCCTGAAGGTCGGCGTGAACACGCAGGCCTGCCCCTCGGCGATGGGCGGCAAGGACCAGCAGCCTGTGGCCGTGGACCCGAACGATGCGGCGAACTTCTACGTTCCGACCAACAACTGGTGCATGGAACTGGAGCCGCAGCAGCGCTCGCACACCCAGCAGGGCACGGTATACGTGTTCGCGAACGTGTACATGTATCCCGAGAAGCCCGGCGTGACCGGCAAGTTCAAGAAGTTCAACGTGGTCACCGGCAAGACCGAGTGGGAAATTCCCGACCAGTATCCGAACTGGGGTGGGGCGCTGGTGACGGGTGGCGGACTGGCCTTCTACGGCAGTCTGGGCGGTGACTTCCGCGCCGTGGACCGGGCGACCGGCAGGGTGCTGTGGTCGCGCAAACTCGGGTCCGGCATCATCGGCAACCCGATCAGCTACTCCGTGAAGGGCAAGCAGTACATCTCGGTGTGGTCGGGTATCGGCGGCTGGATCGGCCTGCCGGTCACCGCGGGCCTGGATCTGAACGACAAGTTCGGAGCCATCGGCGCGACGGCCATGACCAAGGCGGCGGGCCTGAACCACATCCCGCAGGGCGGTACGCTGTACACGTTCAGAGTCGAGTGACCCGCTGAAGATCGGGAGTGAAGAAACGGCCCGGTGGCGCAAGCCACCGGGCTTTTCTTTGGGAGCCGCACGATTGACTTATTCACCGCGCCGGGATTGACACTTGCTACCCGGTTTGAGCACGCTGGGCGGCAGTGGAACCGCCGGTTGCGGAGAGCAGCAATGCATGAGGGAATGAAGCGTCTGGTGGGCAGCGTGGTGGTGGCTGCAGGGTGTCTCGCGGCCAGCGGTGTCGTGTGCGCCGCCGGCGTGACCTCGCTCACCGTGTGCGCCGATCCGGGCAACATGCCGCTTTCGGATCAGAACGGCGCGGGCTTCGAGAACAAGATCGCCGAAGTGATCGGCAAGACCGCCGGCCTCAGCATTCACTACTACTGGCGGCCGTCGATCGAGCGCGGTCTCATGCGCACGACGCTCTCCGAAGGCAACTGCGATCTGTGGATGGACATGGCCACCGATACGGAAGGCGCGGTGGTATTGAAGCCGCTCTACCGCTCGACGTTCGTGCTGGCCTATCGTAACGACAAGGGCATCGACATCAAGAGCCTGGACGACCCGGCGCTGAAGAAGCTGCGGGTCGGCGTGTTCCAGGTGTCCGCGGCCCGCATGGCGCTCGCCGAGCACAAGGTGGTCGGCAACACCGTGATCCATTATCTGAGTCACAATGCCGATGAGGTTCCGGAGAACCAGCCGTCCTACCAGGTCCAGCAGGTGATCGACGGCAAGCTGGATGCCGCCGCGGCCTGGGGGCCAATGGCGGGCTACTACCAGAAGATGAAGCATGCGCCCTTGACGCTGCTGCCGATCAACCGCATGGACGACCGGATTCCCCTCGAGTTCGACATGGCGCTCGCCGTGCCGCGCGGCCGGCCGGAGCTCAAGTCGATCATCGAGACCGCGCTGCAGCAGAGCAAGGACGAGATCAGGGGCATACTTACCGATTACGGCGTGCCTCTGGTGAAGTGCGACGCCTGCTTCATCTCCGGTGAGCTGCCGGAACACGGGCCCTACAAGCAGCTGCCCGTGGATGAGCCCACACCGGCCGAAACGGCCCGGGAACGGGCCCTCAAGCTGGCGCAACTGAAGAAGTGGCTCGCGCAGGGCGCAGATCCCGATGCCGAGCTGGCGAACGCGGTCGTTGCCAACGATCCGGGACGTGTGCGCTATCTGCTGGGGCACGGTGCTCACGTCAACTCAGTGGACGGGGAGGGGTACTCGCCTCTCATCAACTCAGTGCGGTTCCGCTTCCTGGATCTGGCGGCCTATTTCGCCAGTCACAAGGCCGATGTGAATCAGGTCGATCGCAGCGGCTGGACACCACTGATGTACGCGGCGTGGGACGACAATGCTGCAATGGTCAACATGCTGCTGAAGCACGGTGCGAAGCTCGATGTAGCCAACAGCGAGAATCTCACTGCGTTTGCCATAGCCGCGCAGAACGCCAAGATCCAGGCAGCGCAGGCGCTGGTCGCCGCCGGCGCCGACGTCAATGCCCCAATTGCGAAGGGTGGCTACACACCGCTCATGCTGGTGGCGCTCGCCGGCTCGAACGAGCTCGCGAGCTGGCTGATCGAGCGCGGCGCGCAGGTCAATGCCCGCAATCCGGGCGGCGTCACGGCACTCATGATCGCCGCGGCCAGCAATCATCCGGGCACGGTGAGCCTGCTCCTCAAGGCCGGCGCGGATGCCAGCGCGCGGAGCGAGGATGGACGCACCGCACTTGGCATTGCGCAATCGAACAACAGCGACGCCGTCGTCCGTGTTCTGCAGGAAGCCGCACAGCGCGGCTCCAGCAAGTCCGGTTGACTGGCGAGAGAAGTGGCGGGGACGCGCAGCGCGGAGCGAGTGACTTCCGCGGCGGCCCTGGGGTGACAGGAAATACTTCGACGAGGTGGAGTTACCGTGCTGAGAAGACTGACGATTCTGGGCGGAATGGCGTGGGTCATGTTAGTCGGCCTCGCCGAAGTGCGGGCCAGCGGAGAGGCTGCGCCGGCGATGGACTACACCAAGTCCACGCCCGTGGACCTGATCAACAACACGCCAAAGGGGAAGCTGTCCAATCCGTACAAGGACACGCAGACCGATATCGCCGCGGAAGGCGGCAAGCTCTTCCTCAGCTACGCGTGCAGTGGCTGCCATGGCGGCGGCGGCGGCGGCGGCATGTGTCCGCCAGTGACCAACGACACATGGGTATACGGCGGGGACGACGACACGCTGGCGCGGCTGATCACGCTCGGCAGCGATGAGCTGCAGAAGAAGGGCTACACACGTAAAGGTCGCGAGAACGTCGTGGGTCCCATGCCTCCGATGGGCGGCATCATCAAGAACGCCGACGACCTGTGGAAGCTCCTGACGTTCATCCGCTCCAAGTACAATGGTGACCCCGCCTACAAGTTCGGAGCGCCGCCTCCACCGCCCGACTCCGGCTCGTAGACAGGTTGCAGACCCGGGGGGGTACGCGTGAGGCGAATGCGCCGGGGCACGCTGGTGCTGCTCGTGGTGCTGCTGGGTGCCTGCACGCATTATCAGCCCGCTCCTCTGCAACCACGCGGCAGTGCCGCGGATTTCTCAGCTCGCCGGCTCACCGAACCGCGCTTGCGCGAGCGTGTCGGCGCCTGGCTGCCGTCGGCCGCCCGGCAATGGCCGCCCCCGCAGTGGGATCGCGCGCAGCTCCTGGCGGTCGCCCTGGTACAGAACACCCAGCTCGCAGTGGCCCGCGCGCAGGTTGAGGAGTCGCTGGCACAGGAGCTGACGGCGCGGGAGATACCCAATCCCGATCTGACGTTGCAGTCCGAGTACGCGCGACACGATTCCCATCCATGGCTGTACGGCGTCAGCCTGAACTGGTTGTTGCGCTCGCCGAGCCGGCGCCACCTGGAGATCGAGATCGCGCAGCTCGACACGGGCGCCACCCGGCTGCAGCTGATGGATCAGACCTGGGCCGTGCGCCGCGCGCTTGCCGGGGCCCTGTCCTCGTGGGAGGAGGCGCGGCGCAGCCTGGCTGTGCTCGAGCAACTGGCACAGCTGCAGCAGCGGCTGGTCGAAATCGGAAGACAGCGTGTTGCGGCCGGTGAGGACGCGCCCGCCGAATTGCTGGTGATCGAGCAGGCCACCATCGAGATCGAACGGCAGCAGGCGCAGGCGCGCGTGTCAGCGGCGACAGCACAAGCGGCCGTGGCGCGAGCGATCGGTATGCCGCCGGAGGCTCTCGACGATGTGCAATTCACCTGGCCGGACTGGGGCATGCCGCCGCCGCTCGATCAGTCACAGTGGCCGCGCACACGCGAGCAGGCACTGCTGTCGCGCGCGGACCTGGCAGTTTCCATCCGGCATTACGCGCTCGCGGAAGCGCGATTCCATCTGGCCGTCGTCCGGCAGTATCCGCAGGTGGAGCTGTCGCCCGGCTACTACTACGATCACGGCATCGCCAAGTTTCCGTTCGATGTCGGATTCACGCTGCCGCTGAATGGCAACCGCGGCGAGATCGCCGCTGCGCGCGCTGCGCGCGAGGTTGCTGGCCAGCACATGCTCGATGTGCAGGCCGGTATCTACGGCGAGATCGCCGCCGCCGAGCGCGGCGAGAATCTGGCACGAAGCGCCGCAGACGCCGCGGACCGGCAAGTGGCTTCGGCACGCCGACAGGAGCAGCAGGCGCAGCTTGCACAACGCCTCGGCGAATCACTCGTGCAGGAGCACCTCGCTGCGCGAATCATCGCCTTGCGTGCGCAGCTGGAAGTCGTGCAGATGCAAGCGCAGCTGCAGGAGGCCCGCAACGCCCTGGAGGATGTGGTGCGCGCTCCGCTCTCGGGCCCCGAACTGGCGCTCACGAAACCCCTCGCAGGGGTTGCCTCGGAGTCGGGCTCATGAAGGCTCCCAAGGCACGGCAAACACTGCTGCTGGGATGCGCATGTCTGCTGTTGGTTTCAGGCGCGGTGGCCAACGATGATGATGACGATGCGGTCGTGCCCGGCAAGACAGGTCTGCCGGTACTTACGGCCGAGCAGCAGCGTGCCGTGGGAGTCGTGGTTGCGCGCCCGGTCGCCGGTCAGGCGCCGGCACGCGTAGCCGCACTGGGCCAGGTCCTCGACTCAGGCGTGCTCATCCAGGACGTGGGTGCAATGTCGGCGGCGGAGCATGCCGACCGGGCTGCCGCAGCCGAGCTGCAGAGAGTGCAGGGATTGTTCAACGGCGGAGCGGGGGCGTCGCAGAAGATGCTCGAGTCCGCGCAGGCGGAGCAGGCCAAGGCGCACGCCGAGGCACAGTCGGCTCTGGCGCGATTCACGCTCCGATGGGGCCCGGTTGCGGCACTGACGCCGGTGGCGCGACAGAAACTCATCGATGACTCCCTCAAGGGTCGCAGCCTGCTCGTGCGCGTGAATCTTCCGGGCCAGCACAGTCTTGGGGAGTTGCCGAGCCAGGCACTGCTGGATGTCGATGGAGCCGAAGTTCCCGCGCGGGTCCTGGGAGCCTTGCGGCAGTCGGCGGAGGTGCAGGGAGCCGGCCTGCTGGTGCAGGCAGAGGGCGCACCGGCCGGTGTGGGTGCTGGCGCGATTCTGCCGGTGGCCCTGTTGACCACTCAGCACAAGGGAATGATTCTTCCCCGCGAGGCGTTGCTCTACGATGAGAACGGCGCGTACGTGTACAAGGAGCTGCGCGACAAGGAGGGTACGCCGGCGACCTCCCCTTCCGCTCCAGGCAACGCGAAGCCGAATGGATCCGTTGATGGCAAGGTGCAGTTCACTCCCGTGAAAGTCACGCTGGTGATGCCGTACGGCGAAGGCTGGTTGGTGGAGGGAGTGGATGACGATGATCTGATAGTCGTTCGCGGTGCTGGAGTGTTGTGGTCGATGCAAGGGGTCCGTTCGCGACCCGCCGACGAAGACGACGACTAGGGCGAACGAGTCATGCTGGCCGCCATCGTCCGGGCCTCCCTGGCCAACCCGCGGATCGTCACGGCACTGGCCTGCCTGATCGCCATCTTCGGCGCGGCCGCCCTGCGTGAAGCGCGCTTCGATGTCTTCCCCGATTTTGCCCCGCCACACGTTCTGATCCAGACCGAGGCGCCGGGTCTGGATGCCACCCAGGTGGAGGCCCTGGTCACCCGACCACTCGAGAGTCTGCTGGCCGGCACCGAGAATGTCGCGACGGTGCGTTCAACTTCCAGTCAGAGTCTGTCCGCGATCCAGGTGGTGTTCGATCGCGGTGGTGATCCCTACGTACAGCGTCAGGTGATCACCGAGCGACTCGCGGAGTTCGCCGGATCGCTGCCCGAGGGTGTGGGCGCCCCGCTGCTCTCGCCGCTGAGCTCCTCGATGGAATACCTGGTGCATTTCGGTTACACCAGCGATCGCCTGTCGCCCATCGAACTGCGCGACCTGGTGCAGTGGATCGTCAAGCCGCAGATCCTGGCGGTGCCGGGCGTCGCCCAGGCCCAGATCTTCGGCGGCGCGGTCCGCGAGCGGCAGATCCTGGTCGACCCGATCCGCATGGCCGCGGCGGGGGTCTCGCTGGAGGACGTGCTGGCCACGGCAAAGCGCGGGACGACGCTCATCGGTGGGGGCTACGTCGAAACGGCGACACAACGCATCGTGCTGCAGGCGCAGGCTCCCGGGGCCACGCCCGAAGCCCTGGCGGCGGCTGTCGTCACGACTCACGAGGGCAACCCGGTTAGGCTTGGCGACATCGCCACGATCGCGGATGGGCCCGAGCCGCGTTTTGGCGATGCGCTGATCGCCGGCAAGCCCGGCATCCTGATCGAAACCTCGACCCAGTTCGGTGCCAACACGCTGGAGGTCACGCGCGCGCTGGAACAGCGCCTCGACTCGATCGCGCCGTCGCTGGAGAAACAGGGTGTGCAGTATCACCCCGGCCTGCTGCGGCCGGCGAGCTTCATCGAGAGCGCCATCGAGAAGCTGCGCAACTCGCTGCTCATCGGCACCGTGCTGGTGATCGCTCTGCTGATCGTCACGCTGCGCGACTGGCGCGGCGCGTTCGTATCCTTCAGTGCGATTCCACTGACCCTCCTCACCACCGTGTGGATCCTCGATGGCCTCGGCCTGAGCCTGAACACGATGACGCTCGGCGGACTCGTCGTGGCATTGGGTGTGGTGGTCGATGACGCGGTCATCGACGTGGAGAACATCCTGCGGCGGCGTCGCAACGCGAGTGGCGCCAGCGCAAGTGAGCGCGCCGCCAGCATCGGCGAACTGCTGATGCATGCCTCTCTCGAAGTGCGTCGGCCGGTGTTCTACGCCACTGCGGCGGTGGCCGTCGCCTTCCTGCCCATCCTTCTGATGACCGGCTTGCAGGGCTCGTTCTTCCGGCCTCTGTCGATCGCCTTCCTGCTTGCTGTCGCGCTGTCGCTGTTGGTCGCCATGAGCGCGACGCCGGCACTGTGCGCCATCGCGATGGCCACCCACCAGCCGAAGTCGGAGGCGGCCTTTCTGGGCACGCTCAAGCGCTGGCAGAACGACACAATCGTCTGGCTGAACAAGCGGCCCAAAGCACTGTTCGCCATCGTCATCTGCAGCGGACTCGCAGGTGTCGTGCTGCTGCCGCTGCTGGGTGCGCGCCTGTTACCCGATTTCCGCGAGAACTATCTGATCGCGCACGCATCGCTGCGGCCGGGCGTATCGCTGGCGGAGACCTCGCGCATCGGCAGGGAGATCAGCAAGGGACTGATGGCCATCCCCGGGGTGAAGAGCGTGGCCGAGCAGATCGGTCGCGCCGAGAACGGCCAGGATCCGGACGCGCCCAACAAGAGCGAGTTCGAGGTGCAGATCGACCCGCAGCGGGGCCGGACCGCCGCGGAGATCGATGCGGCCATCCGCGATGTCTTCGATGACTTTCCGAATCAGCTGGTGGAGATCTACTCGGTGCTGGCCGAGCGGATCGGCGAGACACTCTCGGGGGAGTCCGCGCCGTTCACCATCAGCGTGATCGGCTCCGATCTGGATGCGGACGATCGCGTGGGCGCGCGGATCGTCGAGGTGCTGCAGCACCTGCCGGACAGCGGCAACGTGCGCCTCACGGTACCGCCGCGGCAGGTGGAGCTGAGCATTCATCTGCTGCCGGAGCAACTCGCCGTCTACGGACTCCAGGCCGCAGATGTACTGCAGACCGTGAACGCCGCATATCACGGCACCGTGGCCGCCGAGCTGAATCAGGCCGATCGCAGCGTGCCGGTGGTAGTGCGGATCGCGGGCGTGAGCGGTGATCCTCAGTCGGTGGGCAGCCTGTTATTGCGTGGGCGGGACGGCGCACTCACGCCCCTGTCGAAGGTGGCACGTGTCGAAGTCATGCAGGAACGCAGCCTGATCGATCACCAGGATGGCCTGCGTCGTCAGATCGTGGTGGCCTCCCCCAAGGGAGCCGATCAGGCAGGCTACGCGCGCAAGGCCCGCAAGGCCATCGCCGGGAAAGTGGATCTGCCGCCCGGTGTGTATCTGCGTTATGGCGGCGCCGCGGAAGCACAAGCCGCGGCCACGCGCGAGCTGCTGCTGCATTCGATAGCCGCCTGCATGTTG